>MPLZ02104460.1_pt1 | contig 22491 bp, 16 predicted proteins | sample 1617311 | NCBI WGS metagenome assembly MPLZ02 (sample SAMN05944806, study PRJNA350692) | marine metagenome | biome: marine; feature: ODZ; material: water; isolation source: 160 m water sample filtered on 0.2 um supor filter | place: Pacific Ocean | collected 2012-04-08 | depth 160m m | reverse complement strand
TGAGGTCCTCCACCGTGAGTGGGTTGGCGGCGGCTTGTGTTGTGTCCACATGAATGCGGAGTCCCTCCTCGATTCCATCGAACCGGAGGTGGCTTAGTCCGGCATCGGTTCGTGATCGATGCAGTCGGACGGAGAGTCGAAGCAGCAGGGCGACATCACGAATCATCGCGGCGGTCGGGCCATCGCAGTCAGGTAGTCGATTGCGAGAGATTCGCTTGCGGTGCAGGCGAATGATGGCGGCCAGTTTCTCTTGGTCCGTGCGGGAGAAGCCGGGGAGGTCTGCATGGCCGACGATGTAGGCTCCATGCCGGTGGTAGTCGGTATGGCTGATGGTGAGGCCGACTTCATGGAGGATTGCGCCCCACCGCAGAAATTCCCGGGCCTGATCGTTCAGCTTCCAGCCTTGGGCGACGGCAGCGAAGAGCTGGTTGGCAGTGGTGGCAACACGCTCGGACTGCGCGTGATCGATTCTGGTGTGATCGGCGAGATCCTGAACGGACCGCTCACGTCGGTCGTCGCCGGCGATCCGTCCAAGCATGTCCACAAGCACGCCCTCACGCAGCGAGCAGCGGCTCGTTCGCATCAAATCCGTTCCAATTGCCTCGAATACGGCCCGCAGAATTGCCAGCCCTCCTGCGAGCACTGGTCGCCGTGAGTTCGAGAGCCCGGGCAGGTCGATCGCATCGGCGTGCCCCGCCTTGATCACAGCATTTTGTATTCGATCCAGCAGGGCACGATCGATACCGCCTCCAGTCCACCCGGATTCCGTGCCGATCTCTTCGATCGCAAGCGGCGTGCCGGAGGAAGCGATGACTTGGAGATTGTTCCGCCCAACGAAGCGGTGCATGACCGGTTCAAGTTCCAGTTGGGCCGCAAGAATGGCGGCCTTCAGCCGCTTGTGCGTGATCGTGCCATCTTCGAAATACCGTGCGGTCCAAGTGACACAGCCGGCCTGCACGCTTTCAGTGACGCTTGGCGAGGGGCCCTCTCCGAGGGCGAGTTCCGTACTGCCTCCGCCGATGTCTACGGCGAGCATCGGCTGTCCTGAACTGCCGACATCGTATCGCACACCGAGGTACACAAGCCGTGCTTCTTCAGCACCGCCGAGTACCTCGATGGGATGGCCCATGGCAGCCTCTGCTTCACGGAGAAAAGCGCCGCCGTCCCGGATCTTCCTGAATGTATTGGTTCCGACGACGCGGATATTGCAGGGCGGAATGCTCCTGAGGCGTTCGGCGATTCGTTGCAGGCAGTCGATGGCGCGTCGGCGGGCCGAGTCATCCAGTGTTCCATCCTTGCCAAGGCCTGCCGCGAGCGCCACACGCTCTCTGATGCGATCAAGCACGTGCAGGCGATCAACACTGCGGTGGGCGACAATCAGGTGAAAGGAGTTCGACCCCAGATCAACTGCGGCAATCTGCTCGTGTGGAAGATCATCGCGGCGTGTTCTGCTCACAGGTCAGTTCCGGTTTCAGGCGGGAGTGGGCAGCATGCCGTCATCGGCATCTCCGGGTGTGTGTCGATCTGTGGGCGATGCGGTAGTCGGTGGAGGAGAGGTCGGTTCGGATTCAGCATCAAGCAGATCTGTCACGGTCGGTCTGTCGATGGCACCACCACTCATGAGTGTCTCGACTTCACTCGCTTGCAGCGTTTCATACTTCAGCAACGCTTCGGCAATGGCTGTCACGGTATTCCAGTGTTCTGAGACCATGCGTTCCGCATCGGCGAACGCTGCGTCGATGATGTGTTTGACCTCTTCATCGATGATGCGGGCGGTCTCGGGAGAGTACTCCTTGTCCGGGAGCAGACTCTCATTTGAATCGTCAGATGTATAGCGGACGAATCCGAGTCGGCTCGACATGCCCCATTCGAGGACCATGTGTTTGGCGTAGGCGGTGGCCATCTGGATGTCCATCGCCGCGCCGGAGGAGACATCATTGGTTTGCCGCTGCTCGGCGATCCGGCCCGCACACAAGACACGCAGAGTCGCTTCGATGAACTTGCGGCCGTAGCCATACCGATCCTTTTCGGGCAAACTGAAGGTGGCGCCCATTGCCTGTCCACGCGGAATGATCGTCACCTTATGGACCGGATCGGCATGCTCCAAGAGCGCCTGCACGGCAGTATGTCCTGCTTCGTGATAGGCAGTCGCGGCGCGTTCCTCTTCCTCGACCTTGCGACTGTGCCTCGCGCGACCGAATTTGATCTTGTCGCGGGCTTCTTCGAAGTCCAGTTGATCAACCGAGTCCTTGTCCTCAAGTGTGGCGATGATGGCCGCTTCGTTGATGAGCGCCGCGAGATCAGCGCCCGAAAACATCGGTGTGCCACGGGCTACTCGTTTCATGTCGACGTCTGGAGCAAGTTTGATGGCGTCTGCGTGCACCTCGAGAATCTTTAGTCGCCCCTCGACATCGGGCAGCGATACGGGCACCTGCCGATCAAAGCGGCCGGGGCGTGTCAAAGCAGGGTCAAGAACATCCGATCGATTGGTTGCAGCGATGACGATGACCTGATCGGTCGCATCAAATCCATCCATCTCTACGAGGATCGCATTGAGCGTCTGTTCCCGTTCGTCATGACCTCCGGAACTGAAACCGCTGCCTCGTCGGCGTCCGACGGCGTCGACCTCGTCGAGGAAGATGATGCAGGGTGAGTTCTCCTTCGCCTGCTTGAAGAGGTCTCGCACGCGACTGGCGCCTACGCCGACGAACATCTCCACGAAGTCCGAACCGGAAATCGAGAAGAATGGGCAGTCAGCCTCGCCGGCAATCGCCCTGGCCAGCAGCGTCTTACCGCATCCGGGAGGGCCGACAAGCAGGACGCCCCGCGGAATGCGACCACCGAGCCGCTGGAACCGCTTTGGGTTCTTGAGGAATTCGACGATCTCAAGTACCTCTTCCTTTGCCTCGTCGATGCCCGCCACGTCGGTGAACCTGACTTTCGACGCTTCTTTGGTCGAAATGCGATGACGCGATTTGCCGAAACTGCCGAGCATGCCGCCCGGGCCGCCGCCAGCACCTCGCATCGAGCGAGCGATGAGGAACCAGATCAGCAGCAGCAGAATCAGGAATGGACCGATCGTCAGGAGTAACTGCACCCAGATGCTTTGGGTCGTATCGGTTGTGAAGTCCACGCCCATCTTGTCGAGCCGCTCAAGGGTGACGTGGCGATTGCTGCCGTCGATCCCGTACCAGACCATCGCCGGCTCAGTTCCTGGATTGTCGCCTGGTGTTCCGGGCTTGAGCGTTGCGGTGATTCGGTCACTCTCGACGACAACAGGCGCTGGTTTGCCCGCCGTGGTCTCAACCAGATGGCCGTTTGCCGGGTCGATGAGCTGGAAAAAGTGGGTTCTGCTGCCGATTTCGCGTCCGGGCGACGACCTCTGCATGACGGCGAACAGCACGATCATCAATCCCAGAATGAAAACCCAGCTCATCAGACCGCGACCGCCACCTTTGGGAGGAGCCGACTTGCCCTGGGGGGGCTTCTGATCGGGCGGTGTGGGTGTCTGGTCGTTCTCAGGCATGGCAACTCATCTTATTCCCCTCGGCGGAGGTGTGCCGGCTTTACCAGGATTCCGCCATGCGATCGACGATGGCGCGGGCCATGAGTTCTACGGATTGGAGCCGCCCTAGTTCGATCGGCTCCCCGAGGGGGTTGGATGGAAAGAACATTCCAGCCGTTCCCATGCCCTCCCATCCGGCGATCGTGCTGCTGTCATCCATCCGCTCCCAGTTCCAGTCAACGGTCAATTGAACGGCCACTTCCTGATCAAGTCTGGTCAGCCGCGACTGAGACAGGGCTCGCAGTTTGACATCGGTGATCGTGACGTCCAGGAGCGTGTCGGCGACGGTTTCGCCGGTCACCCGCCACGGTGTGCGTGTTTCGACCTCGCGGATCAGCGCGTTGGTCAGCAGGTAGCCGACTTCCCGGTCAAAGGTGTCATTCTGGACGACCGGGATGGCGATGGTCTTGATGTCGGTGTTGTACGTTGTGCCGAGGACCCAGCCCTTGGAGGGATCGGTCTCGCAGCCGGTGACGAGCATCAGGCTACCTAGCGTGACCCATCCCCACCTCATGGCGTGGACTCCATGGTTGCAGGGCTGGATTCCGCGAGCGTGGACCGAAGCATCGCGTAGTCCGGCGCCGAGGCAAGAGTGGCTTCGGGCAACTGCTGCAGGATCGGCCCGATTTCACGTAGTGCTCGAATACACGCGGCGGACTGCGGGAACCGCTGCACGAGTTTGCGGATCGTGTACTCAGCCGCGATTGGGTCGCCCTCATTGAAGTACCACTTTGCGGTGGTGAGCATCTTGACCGACTCTGATTCCTCGATACGTTGAATGAGCGCCCCGCCGCCAATTCGCTCGGCCTCGGCGGGTCGCCGTAGGGCAAGTTGCTCCAACTCAGCCTTCGCTTCGAGCAGTCCGACGATGTCAAACTGGGGGCCCTTGAAGGTGGCGATGTTGGAATAGATCAGTCGCCTTCGGGCAAACGGGACCTCGGTGGACCGCGGGTAGCGATCGATGAAGATCGCATACGCATCCGCTGCAAGTCCCATGCGACGGTCGCGAAAGTACAATGCAGCCAGTTGCAGCCCCGCCTGCTCGGCGAGTCCGCTTCCCGGGAGGCGTTCCTGGATGCGAATGAGCAACTCTTCGGCTTCGTCGGTCGCATCAATGATTCGGAGCCCGAACATCTTGCGTCGCATGCCTTCGGCGTACTTGACCGCGATGCGGAATTCCTGCTCCAGTGCCAGCGAGAACACTTCACTGTCCGGGTACTTGCGGACGAGGAATTCGAAGTCGTAGAGTGCTTCGTACTCATCTCCAACGCCGACCAGCGACTCGCCGCGAATCAGGTAGGCCTCGGGTGCCAGAGGCGAGTGTGGGTGTCGCTGCATCCAGCGGTTCACCATGTTCAGGGCTCGATCTGAGCGTCCTTCCGCCAGCAGTGTGCGGGCGCGGGCCAACTGAGCGGCGGGCGTTCCGGGGGCAGGGGCTGCCTCCAGAGTCCATTCGTCATCATCGCTGAGGCGATAGACATCCTGCCCGAGAGCCTCTCCAGAGCCAAGAAGGGCCAGAAAGGCGGCCCCGGCAGCCAAGAAACGCCCCAGGAACCAGTTGGATCGTGTCATGGTGGACATCCTATCGGGGGACTGGCTCTTTCGCCGTCGTTGTGGGGGGGCGTCTGTCGTTTCGCCAAAGCGCAATTTCTGCCGCGAGAATCCGATAACTCCATGCCTCCTCTCGGGTTGGTGCCGTTTGCTGAGGTCAGTCGAGCAAGGAGGCAACGAGGCTTCGCTCATGGCGTGGTCCGCTCAAGCGATGGTCGTTTGAGGCGAGGAGTACCCCTGCACCGCTGGAATGATCGGTGTGACCGGACTTTGGGAACACAATGTGCGTCTTTCATCGACGCATCACTGGCACAGGTGAAAGCCGAATCGTCTTCTCTGGATTGGCTTGTTTGTGACGACACCAGAGACCACTCCGATCGACCGATACACACACGCGTCATCCGCCTTGCTTGTTGACATGCTCCAATACTTGTATGGTGTTGGCACGTCACAGGCCAGCTCACGGAAGGGCGATGTGACGGAACACGACGGTTCGTCATCGTGTTCACATCAGCGGCGCAGCGGTCAAGGAGTAGACCCAATGCCGAAAACCGAAACGGTTGACACAAATGGTGGAGTCGCGACCGCGACGAAACCTTCATCGAACAGACGCGGGCTATCCGACACGACGTCGGACGGTCGCCAGATCATGGACGTGTGGACTTCCTACCGCGATGATCCGTGCGAGGAAACCCGCAATATTCTGGTTGAGCATTACCTTCGTCTGGTGCGCTACACCGCAGATCGACTGCACGCGAGGCTTCCCTCTGAGGTCATGGTCGAGGACCTGATGTCCTCGGGTGTCTTTGGACTCATGGACGCTATCGCAGCCTTCGATCTCGACCGTGGCGTCAAGTTCGAAACTTACTGTACTCAGCGGATCCGCGGGGCCATCTTCGATGAGCTCCGGGCGATGGACTGGGTACCGAGGCTCGTCCGCTCACGGACCGCGAAGATGGAACGGGCTCGCAAGAATCTCGAGATGGCCTCAGGCCGTCCAGCTACCGAAGAAGAAGTCACCACCCATCTCGATGTCAGTCAGGGCGAATTCGCCAAGATCAAACGCGACTCACAGCCGGTTGGCATGGTGTCTCTGAACCGCAAGTGGTACGAGACCGATTCGAGCCGCGACGTGACCGAAATGGACGTTGTCCGCGATCGCCGTCAGGAGAGCCCGATCAGCAAGTTGCAGCGGGATGACTTGAAGTACCTGCTCACCCGTGGTCTCTCCCGCGCCGAACGGCTCATTGTCATCCTCTACTACTACGAGGAAATGACCATGAAGGAGATCGGTATCACTCTCGATCTGAGCGAATCCCGCGTCAGCCAGATGCACTCGTCGATCCTCGCGCGGCTCAAAGCTCAGATGCAGCATCGCACCAAGGACATCTGACCTTCACTCTCGCCCCGATGTTCCCAGCCACCCCCGCTTCGGCGGGGGTGTTTGTTCATGGTTTCTTCTCGTATGACGAGTGTTCAGACACCTTCGCCGACGAGGATTTCGGCAGCGGTCTTCTTGAGCACCTCATCGATCGTGACCTCCGGCGCGAGTTCGGTGAGGACGAATCGGCGTTTGTCCGGGTCCATCTCGAGTACGCACAGATCGGTGATCACCATGTCGATGCAGGCCACCCCGGTGAGGGGAAGTGTGCATTTGGGGAGCAGTTTGGGCTCGCCGCGTTTGTTGCAGTGATCCATCATCACGACGACCCGTTTCACGCCTGCAACCAGATCCATCGCGCCGCCCATGCCCTTGACGAGTTTGCCGGGAATCATCCAGTTGGCGATGTCGCCTTCCTGTCCAAGTTCCATGGCGCCCAGAATCGCCAAGTCGATGTGTCCGCCCCGGATCATCTCAAAGGAAGCGTGGCTCGAGAAGTAACTCGCCCCCGGGACGGCCGTCACCGTCTGCTTGCCGGCATTGATGAGATCGGCGTCAATGGCATCCTCGGTGGGGAAAGCCCCCATGCCCAGCAGTCCGTTTTCTGATTGCAGCCATACGGTCATGTCTTCGGGGACATGGTTGGCGACAAGCGTCGGCATCCCGATTCCCAGGTTGACGTAGAAGCCGTCCCTCAACTCCAGGGCGGCGCGGCGGGCGATGTCATCTCGGCTCATTGGCATGGGGGGAGTGTAGGGGCGGGACTCTCCCACGGCGAAGCTGCGCCCCCTACAATTCCGGAATGAGCACTACTACCGATATCGTGACCGAACTGTGCGCCCATCCGTTGTTGCTTGATGACACGGCTCCGGGTGAAGGGCGGATCATCTCCTTCAATCCGGCAACTGGCGACTCCCTCGGGGCCGTTCGTCTGCAATCCAAGGCCGAGTACGAGGAGATCGTGCAGCGAGCCCAACTCGTCCACCGCGAGTGGAGGATGCTGCCTGCGCCAAAAAGAGGCGAACTGGTCCGTCGTATCGGCAACGCCTTCCGCGAACAGGAAGACGAACTCGGCCGCCTTGTCACGATGGAAATGGGCAAGATTCTGCCAGAGGGTATTGGCGAGGTCATCGAGTGCATCGACATCGCCGACTTCGCAGTTGGACTCTCCCGCCAACTTTATGGATTGACCATGCCCTCTGAGCGTCCACAGCACCGCATGTACGAGCAGTGGCATCCTCTCGGAACGATCGGCATCATCACCGCCTTCAACTTCCCCGTCGCCGTCTGGGCCTGGAATGCCATGCTTGCCGCCGTCTGCGGGAACACCATGATCTGGAAACCGAGCCTCGCGACGCCACTGACGGCAATTGCGATGACCAACGTCGCGCAGCGTGTCATGCGGGATCAGGTCATCTTCCAGCCCAGCGAGGGCAAGGCCGAGGACGTTTTCATGCTCATCATCGGCACCGACGAGGAAGTCGGCGAAACGATGATTGCCGACCGCCGTTTGCCGCTCATCAGTGCCACCGGATCGTGTCGCATGGGGCGGCACGTCGGCACACAGGTCGCCAAGCGGCTCGGTCGTAGCCTGCTCGAACTCGGTGGCAACAACGCCATCATCGTCACAGAATCTGCGGATCTCGATCTGGTCATTCGCGGCACGGTTTTCGGCGCGGTTGGCACAGCAGGGCAACGGTGTACATCGACCCGCCGTCTGCTCTGCCACAGCAGTGTCGTGGATGCAGTAGTCGACGGGATGGTCAAGGCCTACAAGACGGTTCCGATCGGCGATCCGCTCGACTCGTCAACCCTCGTCGGTCCCCTGATCGACCAACGGAGTGTCGACGCCATGCGGTCCGCGATTGAGTCAGCAGTCGCTCAAGGCTGCGAAGTGCTGTATGGCGGGGTGGAAGGCATCGATTGCTTTGCCGGCGATGTAGGCCACTTCGTGACGCCCACGATCATCCGTGTGCCGGTCGGCCAGACCCCAGACATCACCCGCGAGGAAACCTTCGCGCCTATTTTGTACATCTTCGAGTATGCCACGCTCGAAGAGGCGATCGCCCTGCAGAACGATGTCGATCAGGGCCTCTCCAGCGCCATCTTCACCGACTCCGTGCGAATGGCCGAGCGATTTCTTTCGGCAGCCGGCTCCGACTGCGGCATCGCCAACGTCAACATCGGCACGAGCGGTGCCGAGATTGGTGGCGCCTTCGGAGGAGAGAAGGACACAGGCGGTGGCCGCGAGAGCGGATCGGACGCGTGGAAGGCCTATATGCGGCGGCAAACCTGCACCATCAACTGGGGCGATGATCTGCCGCTTGCTCAGGGCATCGAGTTCGGTTGAGCGCCTCGAGCGAAAAAGGGCGAGTTATTCGACTCCGCCGCCCGGCGGTGGTGTCCATGTCTACAAGGATCTGGACGCCGGATACGCACCTGCTCCCAGAGGCTGAGATGGAGTGGCTGAAACGAGTAGACGTCAACCCCGCACTCTATGACGGTTGGCTCATCCAAGTGGCCGGTGTCCACCGCAACGGATACGGCGGCGTCGTGATTCAGGGTTTCAAATGTTCGTACCGCTGGTACGCGGCGCAGGCGGGTGATCTCGATGTGGGGTGCCGTCCGCTCGGCGTGAAGGGCGTGGCCTGTTGTGGAGACAAGGTACTCTTTGGCAAGCGAGCCGCTTGGACCGCGCACGCGCCGAGCCTGTGGGAACTGGCCCCGTCGGGCGGCGTCGAACCAGGACACAGCCCGGACGAAGCGATCCGGGCAGAGTTGGTGGAGGAAGTAGGGGTCGAGGTCGTTTCGCCACCACGGGCCGAGTGTGTCATGTTCGATCCAGCGGCTCTCAGTTGGGAGGTTGTGCTGACGCTGTCGCTCACCAGCGAAGAGGTAAACCCCAACACCAGCGAGTATGAATCGCTCGTATGGGCGCACCCGACATCGCCGCCGGGGGAACTGACTACGATTGCAGGTCGAGTGCTTGCGTATCTCAGGCCGAACGAACGTCCAGCCACTGGGACACGCTCTTCAAATCATTGACGATCTGCGGTGTCACCTTGAGCGTGAACTCCTGCCCCGCCTCGCATCGCTGCAGCCGTGTGGCCCGCTTGCGATTGGTCCATGGGCGACCGGCACGAACATAGGTAATGTTGTCGGTCTGGCGTCGGCGACGCTGGAGCATCCGCATACCTTTGGTCACATCCGGTTGCATCCACATGAGTCGCTGAATCGTCTTGACCTTGGCCGTGGTCGGAGGGACCGCCTTGACGGTGAAGGTCAGGGTGCTGTTTGGAGTGATATCAGTACTCATGAATATGGATCCTTGACGTGGAGCCCCGCAGTATAGGAAAAAGTGGATCAGATACCAATCGAGGCCAACGATGCGCAGCAATTTTTTGGCATGTGCCTTTGGTTGGCCCCCGCCCTCCTTACTCGGATCCAGCCACCCGCTCTATCTCGTCAAAGGTGGTGACTCCCTCCCCCACGAGCCCGAATCCGAACTCCTCAAGGCTCGTAAACAGCCCTTGTCTGGCCTTTTCGCGGATGCCCTTGATCGTGGGTCCTTTCATGATCATATCCCGGATGGAATCGGTGATTTCCAGCAATTCGAACAATGCCCGCCGTCCATGGAACCCGGTTCGAAGACATCGTTTGCACGCTTGCTGAGCGTAGATTTTCGAGAGGCCGCCCACGCTTTGCCCCATGCGAAGGGTCTGGGCAGACGTCGGCGTGACGGCTTTCCGGCAATTTGGACACAGCAGTCGCACGAGCCGCTGGGCCACGACCAAATTGAGCGAATTCGCCACGAGCGGCGGCTCAATGCCGAGATCGAGGAGCCGGAAGATCGAGCCGATGGTGTCTTTGGCGTGGACGGTCGTGTAGACGAGGTGTCCCGTCATCGACGCTTGGAGCGCCACTGTCGCGGTTTCGATGTCGCGGATTTCGCCGACAAAGATGACATCGGGGTCCTGCCGCAGCACTGAGCGGAGCACGCTGTGGAAGGTGGTGCCCTGCCCATGATCGATCGGGATCTGTGTGCAGCCCTCGAGGTAGTACTCGACCGGGTCTTCGATCGTAATGGCGTTCCGCTGCTCGACATCGATCTCTCGCAGGCAGGAGTAGAGCGTGGTTGTCTTGCCGGAACCAGTCGGGCCGCACGCAAGGAGCAGGCCCGCATCTCGGGTAGCGATCGTGCGGAGTTTGTCATACATCCACGAGTTCAGGCCAAGCTCGTGCAGCCGGCTCGGACTGTTGCTGGAATCAAGTACTCGGATGACCAGTTTTTGGCCGTGGACCGAAGGCGTCAGGCTCACTCGATAATCGACGCGGCGGCCTTTGATGGACACGGAGAAGTGTCCATCCTGCACCTGATTTTTCTGGCTGGTCTCGATTTGGCAGAGAATTTTCACGATGCCGAGCAGCCGCTTGAAGATTTGCTTGGAGAACTGCACTGCTGTGATCATGCTGCCGTCGACACGTAGCCGGACCACACATCCTTCGATCCGAGGCTCGATGTGAAGGTCGGTGGCGCGGGTGCGGAAGGCTGCATACAACAGTTTGCGGAAGGCGCGAGTGCCCTCGGCGCCTTCGCTGTCGCGGCCCGTATCGAGTCCACTGGAGCTCGCTTGATGCACGGTGACGCCGCGGTTGTCCACGAGGCTGATGTCTTCTTCGTTGAAGCCACGATCTTCACCGGTTTCAACGATCTCGGCGAGTCGTCGTTCCCAGTCCGTCTGGGCGGTCTGGTTGGTGTCGGCTTGGAGATCGACATCGAGCGTGTCAAGGTCTGGGGGGAACAGATCGTCCGCGGTGGGGGCGCCTGGCTCCATTTCGGCGAAGGACATCGCTTCTTCGGGGTCGATGAATGTGATCTTCGTACGGCCGATTTGCACAATGTCTCCGTTCCCGAGCATGTTCTCGGTCACCTTTGCATCGTTGAGCGTCGTGCCGTTTCGAGAGTCGAGGTCGCGTACCCGAAACCCCTCGTCGGTTGTTTCGATCACACAATGGTGCCTGCTCGCCCGTGTGTCCTTGAGGACGAGTTCGTTGTCCTCCGCTCGACCGATGGTGATCGGCCGTTCGGTCACTTCAAAGCGGCGTTTGCCCTGTTTTGTTTTGACTTCAATCTGCGGCATGTCCGATCCTGAGTTCCTGTGAAGCCCGAACAGAAACCCGTTGGTTGGCACCACAAAGACTTTCTGTCGTCAGGTTGTATCATACTGAAGGGTATCGGTAATGGACTTTCTTGGAGAGCCCCGGCATGAATACCTCGCTGCCCATGCGACTTCTGCCGATTTTGACGATCCTAGCCTCTGCCGGATTGGCAACCGCGGCCACGATTCGCGTGCCGGGGGATCTCCCGACGATTCAAGCGGCGATTGATAGTTCCCGGTCGGGCGATCATATCGTGGTGGCAGCCGGGACGTACCGTGAGGCAATCCGACTGAGTGGTCAAGCACTTGTGCTGGATGCTGAGGACGGCCCCTCGCGAACAGTGATCGATGCGGTGGCACTTGATCAACCGGTCATCACCTGCGTGGGTTCTGCCAACGACTCGCTCGTCATCAGAGGATTTCGTATTACTGGTGGGAGCGGTGACATGAGCCGATACGGCGTGGGGGTTACCGTTGGCGGAGGAATGGTGTTGCGGGGCGCTTCGCCGCTGATCGAAAACTGCCGTTTCATGGGAAACGTCGTCACTTATGAAGGCGGCGGGGTCTGGGCCGCCGGGCACGCGACCCCACGGTTTCTCCGTTGCATCTTTTCGTCCAACCGGGCTGAGCGTGGGGGGGCGGTATTCCTGCACGACAGCGAAGCAACCTTCGTCGACTGTCGCTTTATCTCTGACCATGCTCTGTTCGCTGGCGGCGGTATTGTGGCGGACGCCGGTAGCCGGTTGCAGGCCTCAGATTGTCGATTCGAGAAGTGCCATGCCGCCTACAACGGCGGCGGTGTGTACGTGTATGACTCCGCCGCCACGCTTGAGCGATGCATCTTCGTCCGCAACTCAGCCGGGCTTTCCGGTGGGGCGGTGTATCAGGGCTATCACGCCAAGGTCGAAATGGATGAGATCGAGTTCCGCACGATTGGGGACACAGTCTTCGGGGAGTGGCACGCTGATCTGGCACCGCCCAAGGGGGCCTGCTGCATTGAAGCGATCTGTATAGAGGTCACCCGCTCGGCCTGCCTCGATGCGGGCGGTCGGTGGTCCGGTAGCGAGACCGACTGCATCGCCGTGCGGGCCGCTGCCTGTCCGATTCCCCGCCCTGGAGACCTCAACGATGACACCGCTGTGGATATCCGGGACATTGCGATTCTCATGAGCCTGTGGGGTGATCAGGAAACCACGCCCGAGTAGAGATCTCGCCGCTCACTCATCTTGCCGCGGCCCGCGGAGAGGCGTAGAATGCCCTTTTTCCCGCCAATCTCTCCAAGCCTCGCAGGACACCATCCGTGAGCAACCAAACACTCGATACAACGACCCCGACCCCGGTGGACTCGGTTGCAGTGCGTTTCGCAGGCGATAGCGGCGATGGAATGCAATTGGCCGGCGGGCAGTTCACCAGCACGACCGCCATCCTCGGCAACGACTTTTCGACCTTCCCGGACTTTCCGGCCGAGATTCGTGCGCCCCGTGGAACGACTTTCGGCGTGTCCGGCTTTCAGGTGCATTTTGCTGCACGTCCCATTCATACGCCTGGCGACATGATTGATGTGTTGGTGGCCATGAACCCCGCCGCGTTCAAGACGAATGTTTCCGAAGTGCGGCCCGGGGGCATGATCATTGCCGACGAGGATGAGTTCACCAAGACCGGCCTCAAGAAGGCGGGCTACGACTCGGACGACAAACCACTCACCGACGAAGTGCTCTTGTCCCGCTACCGGATTGTGACTGTGCCGATGACCCGCATCGTTCGCGAGGCACTTGCGGATACTGGCCAGAGCGCCAAGGAAATCGATCGTTGTCGCAATATGTTTGCGCTCGGTCTGGTGTGCTGGATGTACGACCGACCGCTTCAACCAACGATCGATTGGCTGGAAACCTACTTCGGCAAGAAGAAGAAGCGCCCAGAAATCGCTGCCATGAATGTGACGGCGCTCAAGGCGGGCTGGGCCTTCGGCGAAACGACCGAGGCGATCCCGGAGCGGTATCAGGTCGCGGCGGCGGAACTCCCCCCGGGTCTGTACCGCAAGGTCAACGGCAACGAGGCTACGGTGCTCGGTTTGGCCGTGGCTGGAGCGAAGGCGGGGAAGCAGATCACTTACTGCGGCTATCCCATTACGCCCGCCTCGGAGTTGCTGCACGGACTCTCGGCACTGACGCGTTTCGGCATTCAAACCTTCCAGGCCGAGGATGAGATCGCCGCCGTCGCCGCCGCCATCGGCGTGAGTTACGCCGGGGGCATCGGCGTCACCGGCACGTCCGGCCCCGGTCTGGCACTGAAGGGTGAAGCGCTCGGATTGGCCGTGATGCTCGAGTTGCCGCTGGTCGTGATCGATGTGCAGCGGGCCGGCCCCGCGACCGGCATGCCGACCAAAACCGAACAGGGCGATCTGATGCAGGCGATGTTCGGCCGATCGGGCGAAGCCCCGTGCATTGTATTGGCGGCTGCGTCGCCTTCGGATTGTTTCGACATCGCCATCGAGGCCGTGCGTCTGGCAGTTCGGGCCATGTGCCCGGTCATCGTGCTCAGCGACGCGGGTATCGCCAACGGCGCTGAGCCGTGGCTGGTTCCTGATGTGGCATCCATTCCCGACATTCAAATTCAGCACCCGGCTGCTCAGGCTGATTCGAATGACGCATTCGAGCCCTATCTTCGCGATCCAGACACGCTGGCCAGACGCTGGGCCATTCCCGGAACGGCCGGCTTGGAGCATCGAGTCGGCGGACTCGAAAAGGACGGCACGACCGGCGCGGTCACTTACGACGGACTCAATCACCAGAATATGATCGCACTTCGCGCGGAGAAAATCGCCAGGATCGCCGAGGCCATTCCACCCATCGAAGTGGGGGGGGAGGTCGGATCCGACACACTCGTGATCGGCTGGGGCGGCACACAGGGCGCCATTCTGTCGGCCATCGAGTGCTTGCAGTGCGAAGGGGTTTTCACGGCGATGGTGCATCTGCGGCATCTGAATCCGATGCCTTCGAATCTTGGCGAAGTCCTCGCTCGCTACACGAACATCATCGTCCCGGAAGTCAACTCCGGACAACTCTCCATACTGCTGCGGGCGAAGTTCCTCGTCGATACCAGAAGCGTCAATGTGATTCAAGGCCGTGGATTCCATGTCGATGAACTTGTCGCCGGAATCCGCTCAGCTATTGAGGAGGCAGGACAATGAGTGCCACTGACGTCCCGCTTCCGACCTACAAGCCCAAGGATTTTGCCACCGATCAGGATGTGCGGTGGTGTCCGGGCTGCGGCGACTACGCCGTCCTTGCAGCCGTTCGCAAGACGCTGCCCACACTTGGCCGCCTCAAGAAAGATTTCGTATTCGTTTCTGGGATTGGATGCGCCGCCCGTTTTCCCTACTACATGGAAACCTACGGCCTGCATTCCATCCACGGCCGCGCTCCGGCCTTCGCGACTGGCATCAAACTGGCGAATCCAGAACTCGATGTCTGGGTCGTCTCTGGAGACGGCGATCTCCTCTCGATCGGCGGCAACCACACGATCCACGTGATGCGCCGCAATGTCGGTGTTCGGATCATCCTGCTCAACAACCGCATTTATGGCCTGACCAAGGGCCAGTACTCGCCCACGAGCGAGCGTGGCAAGATCACCAAGTCGACGCCGATGGGGTCGATTGACGAGCCTGTGAATCCACTGGCGTTGGCGCTCGCGGCCGAGTGCACCTTCGTGGCCCGGTGTATCGATGTGGATGCCAAGATGCTGGTCCCAACCATGCAGCGGGCCGCAGCCCATGACGGATGCGCCTTCATCGAGGTCTATCAGGACTGCAATATCTTCAACCACAAGGCTTGGTTCTACGCCTCGCAGAAGGATTCCCGCCCGAACAACACGATCGACCTCGTCAACGGCGAACCGCTCATCTTCGGTGAGAACCGAGATAAGGGCGTGATGATTATCAATGGCCGCCCCCGCGCAGTAACGCTTGGTGTTGGTGGTGTCACTGAACGGGATCTGCTGATACACGACGAGACCGATCGTACGCACGCCTTCACGCTTGCCAACATGCGGAGCCCTGAACTGCCCGAGCCGCTCGGCGTGCTGTACTGCAACCCGGATCGCCCGGCCTACGAGCAGGAGAGCCGCGATCAGATCAGACAGGCGGAGAAGGCCGCGCCGAATGCCGATCTCGCGGCCCTCGTCGCCGGACCCGACACGTGGACGGTCAGCGGCTGAGAGACGACTACTCAAATCGCTGCTGCGACGTCATCGTCGTAGGCGGCGGCCACGCCGGCGTGGAAGCCGCGTGGGCAGCCTCGCGCATGCTGGGCAGCAACGGCTCGGTGGTGCTGATCACGATGGATCCATCCAAGATCGGCGTGATGAGTTGCAACCCGGCGATCGGCGGGCTTGCCAAGGGGCAGGTCGTTCGGGAGATCGATGCGCTCGGAGGCTTGATGGCGCAAGCGGCTGATGCGTCGGGCATCATGTTCAAGGTTCTGAATCAGTCGAAGGGACCGGCGGTTCAAGGCCCCCGGGCCCAATGCGACAAGGATGCATACGCCGCGTTCGTGCAGCGATCAATCGCCGCAAGGCCGAACATCACCGTAGTCACCGATACGATCAACGATCTGCTCGTCGAAGGCGGTCGATGCATCGGCGTCAGGCACTCTGGCGGCACCGAATGCCGCGCCGCTGCGGTCGTATTGACAACCGGCACCTTCATGCGATCCCTCATGCACACTGGTCCCCGGAAGACTCCGGGAGGTCGTGTCGGTGAGGGAACCGCCGACGGCATGTCGGACTGCCTGCAGCGTCTCGGACTCGAACTGGGCAGACTCAAGACCGGCACACCGCCGCGGATTCGTCAAGCCAGCATCGACTGGGACTCGTTGACGCCGCAGCAGGGCGATGATCCGCCGGTTCCATTCAGTGATTTGACGGAGGGTGACTTTCCGCTTCTTGAGCAGATCACGTGCCGCATCACTCATACGACGCCCGAGGCGCACGAACTCATCCGCGAGAATCTTCATCAGGCGCCGATGTTCAGTGGGCAGATCGAGGCCGATGCCGGGCCGCGTTACTGCCCGAGCATCGAAGACAAAGTCGTTCGATTCGCCGATCGCGACAGTCACCATGTCTTCCTCGAGCCCGAGACGCTCAGCGGAGATTCGGTGTATTGCAATGGAATCAGCACCTCGCTGCCTCCGAAAGTGCAGGATGAAATGGTGCGAGCAATGCCCGGCTGCGAACAGGCTGAGATCATGCAGTACGGCTACGCCGTCGAGTACGACATGGTCCGTCCACACCAGATCGACGCGACCTGCATGGTGAAGTCCGTGCCGGGACTCTTCCTCGCGGGGCAGATCAACGGCACCAGCGGCTACGAGGAAGCGGCGGGGCAGGGGCTGATTGCCGGAGTGAATGCCGTCCGCCACCGCCGAGGTGACGAGCCAGTTCGACTCGCGCGAGACGAGGCGTACATTGGCGTCATGCTCGATGACCTCGTGACCCGCGCGCCACGTGAGCCGTATCGCCTGTTCACCAGTCGAGCCGAACACCGCATGCTGCTGCGATCCGACAACGCCGACGCGAGACTCACCCCCATTGGCCGCGAGTGGGGCATTGTTTGTGATCGGCGGTGGTCCAATTGGAAAGCCAAACGGGAACGTCTTGCCGACATCGCGTCGCGACTGGACACGCTCCCAGGCGAAGCGGGCAAGAACCTCGCGGCGATGGCGCGGCGTCCTGATGTGACGATCGCCGATATCACAGCCAGGCTCGGCGGCGGCGACAACCCCAGCGAGGTCGAGCGTGTAGTGACCGATACCCGCTACGACGGCTACATCAAACGTCAGCAGGCCGAGATCCGCAGGCAACGCGACGCCGACAAGGTCAGCATCCCGCTCGACTTCGACCTTGCCGCCGTCACCGGTTTGCGAACCGAAGCCGCCGAGGCCCTTGCCCGTTTCCGCCCCACGACCCTCGGTCAAGCCGCAAGGCTCGCTGGCGTCACCCCCGCAGACGCCACCGTCCTCGCCGTCGCGATCCGAAAGACCAACGCATCTTTCTGACCAACTCAGACGGGTCGAGTACCCTTACGCACACCGCCACCGTAGCTCAATTGGCAGAGCACCTGATTTGTAATCTGGAGGTTACCGGTTCGATTCCGGTCGGTGGCTTGAGAGGGTCAATATCAGAATGCGTTGTTCAATGCTGGATACCTGCCACACGGCGTGAACTGGGTTGGAGGAGGTTCTCGCAACCATTCGTCGTGCAAAGTGGCGGTACGACGCTTGACGAGCCGCTGTCAATGGGTATGGTTGAGATGTCGTCGCGATGGAGAGAGGTCAATGAAAATGGCTGTGGCAAGTATGGTCGTGTGTGCATTGGTGGCTCCCGCCGTAGCGGACGATGCCATGATGCATTCGGAGTGCCGAGGTTCGCACACGGGGCATGACGATGGTTGCTGCGCGACCTTGCCGCCGACGCACTCCGACGAGGTGTCCTCTCGGGGCGCGTGTCCTGACGAGCAGGTTATTGACGTGCTGTGGGCATGCACGCCCGAAGCCCGCGACGCTGCTGGAGGAATCGATGTCGTGCTCGACGCCTGCCGCTTTGCGGTGGATGATGCCAACATCACCTTCGCCAATACCGGGCTTCCCTTTTCGGTGCGAATCGTGGGCCTGCACATGACCGATTATGTTGAGGGAGATTCGGCATACCTGTATCACCTGCAGAATCCGTCCGATGGGTACATGGACGAAGTGCCTGTACTACGGAATGCCAAGGCGGCGGACATCGTCGCGCTCGTGACCCTGCAGGGCTACTGCGGCGTAGCCTTTGTTGCGCCAGCGAGCCCTGATTGGGGATATCAGGCCGACACCATCGGTTGCCTGCTTCAAGCGAATCCCTTTCGGCACGAACTTGGTCACAACCTCGGTTCCAAACACTGGTCCAACGACTCCGGCGGCTACTTCCCATGGTCCGCCGGTCACGTCTTGACACTGGGTGACGGAAGTGAGGTCGGCACGGCGATGGGAGGCAACAGCATCGCGCATTACTCGAACCCGAATGTTCTGTACGACGGCGTGCCTACCGGCATTCCGGCTGGAGAACCCGGACAGGCCGACAACTTCGACGCTTTCACGGTGACCGTTCCGATGGTGGCGAACTTCCGGTGCAGTACGAGCGGCTGCCCGGCGGATGTCACCCTTGACGGCGTTGTCAATGTGGATGACCTGATCGAGGTCATAGGGGCATGGGGCGAATGTTCGGCCTGCCCGGCGGACGTTGCGTTCAGCAGCCAGGTCGATGTGCACGATGTCTTGCTCGTCGTCAGCGACTGGGGCGACTGTCCCTGAGCACCTTCGGCTTGCTTCAATAGCCGAATCCTGACGTGATGGTCCCAGATGCCGTACTCGATCCCTATTGATCATGGCATGTTGGGGTATCACGCCCGATGGTCAAAGAAAAGCAGGCGTACTGGGGCGGATTTGAGATCGGTGGTTTTTGCGAAGTTTGCTGGAGGCGTGGTAGTCGGCAATTGGCGAGATTCTCGCGCACCACACAGAATTCTCGGGCTTTCTCTCTCAGAACAGCACTCAAACAGGAGTTTGCCCCATATGCCCCGTTTTTCGACTTTGCGTTCCGTTGCTTCATTTCTCGTCGTTTCGTCCATGGCATTTGCCGCTGAGATCGACTGGCGGGGAAACCCATATACACACCTCGTCAACGCGTGGGATGGCGGAGCTGTGCCAGGTTCGGCGGACTTTGCTCGTGTCCCCTCGCAAGCCGAGTTTGATGGATTCGCGTTCGTTCTGAACCCTGCTCATCCGCTGGACGTGTCTGTCCTGCAGGTCGATCAAAGAGCGACATGGTGGGCGATCTCGAATGGTGCGTTCGATACGCCCAATCTACTGGCCGAAACTGTGTCTCTCGATGGCGTCACGAACGCCATGATGTCCGATCTGTATGTCCGCGCTGGCTCGCTTCGGCAGTATGGCATCGAGCCGATGCTTGAGATTTTTGATGCAAAGATTGACCTCAGCGATGTTCTGGCGGTTGAATCTGGTCTCGTGCGGTTGCGAGGTGGTGCTGAGGTGACTTCGCCGCGAGTGGATGTCGATACCGGTGCTCGGCTCGAGTTGGATTCTGACGCTCGTTTGAATGTGGAGCGGCTTTCATATCAATCGACGCTGCCCCTGCAAACAGCTGGTCGGGTTCAAATCAGCGGGGACGACAGCAGCCTGATCAACGCCGCTGTGGAGGTTACTCACGGACTGGCGAGCGATCATGAGCAGTCCGGCCTGTTTGTTTCGGGAGGCTTCCTGCGATGTCAACAGCGTGTCCGCATCGGCACTGGAGAGGTTCCTGATGGTGGTCGGGAAGCAGAATTGCAGGTGTATGGGGGCGGCACTGTCCGGATGGAGAGCACTCTGGAACTCGATCATGCCTACCTGCGCCCAAACTCAGAATCAAATTTGATCGTACAGGGATCAATCACAGCGCAATCCACCAGGATTGATGTATCCGGTCTGCTGGTGTCTGTGTCACAGACGCAGTTAAAAGACTGTTCCACGAGCGTATACGGTGATCTGCACTCCACTGAACTGTTGGACATCGACGGCGGTACTCTTAGTTGCATCGGCTCGGCACGCATCGGAAGTGGACACATCATCTGTGGTGGCACATTGATGTTTCGGGAATGCGACATGATTTCCAATACCGTTCCTGAAACACCGTTCGTCTCGTCCGGAACATTTGAGCGTGGTGGCACTCTGTTGATCCGGAATCCGAAGAATGCATTTCCCGGGATGGTCCGCGAATTGGTCAATGCACATGAGATCACTGGTGTATGGGATTCCGTCATTTTCCAATCTTTCGATGATGCATCGCACGTGAGCATGGAACTCACTGAAACCGATCAGTCGATATCACTGCGGTTTGACAGCAAGACGGCGGGCGATGTCGACGGCGACGGTCGTGTGTCATTCGACGACCTTCACGCCATTCTGCTCAATTGGAACGAGACGGCCGTTCCCAGCCGGTTCTGGCGGCACCCTGCCGATCTCGATGCTGGTGGCCAGGTCAATATTGTTGACCTGCTTGTCGTGCTTGAGAACTACGGAAATTGATCCCGGCGATCTCTGCTCCGAACGATCGGACAAGAGTTCTCCATACGGCATATGAGTGCCAGTAGTGGGTTGCCCGCTGTTCAAGTCGAGGCTGGAATTTCCAATTCATCTGCGATTGCTGGATGTTTTTGATTGGTGGACATCCACCAACACTTTTGAGACGGTGTTTTTGCCGCCATCAAGGCTGTTCTCTGCACATGGACCGGGCGTATCGTTGGCAGAGTCGACGCCCGTTACTCACGCCGCGCGGGCACGAGACGGTTTTTAAAAAGGTTTGGCTGTGCGCGGTTTCCCGGTATGCTGTGGCTGGTGGCGGGCCGCCCCCGGGGCATTCTGCCGGTTGGACAGATCAAAACAAAGGGGTGGTTTTCAATGACTATCAACACACGGTGCAGATCTCTCGTTTCTGTAGTGGGCGCGATCTTCATGGGGTCACTGGCGCTGGCGGTCGGCTCACCATTCGAGCCGGCGTCCTTGCCGATTGAGGTCGTGGACACTGTGGAACTTCCCGGTCTGGACTATTCCCGGCTTGCCGATGAGGATGCAGCGGGCGATGTCAAAGGGTTGCCCATGAGAATTGGTATCAACGCCACTGTTCATATCACCCCTGAAAATTATGGAACGTGGGAGCATCTTGATGGGGGCCGCATGCTGTGGAGGCTGCGGGTGCTGGTTCCGGGCGTCGAGCATCTCAGCTTCGGATTTTCACGCTTCAACATGCCCCTATCGGCCACGATGATCATCGCCGGTCTCGACGGCACCGATGCCACAAAGCAATTCACCACCGCATCGGCGACTCCGAAGGGAACACTCTGGACGCAGGTTATTCGCGCAGATGAGGTCATGTTGGAGTGCGTACTTGATCAGTCGGATCGCCAAGCGTTCGGGACGGGCGTCGAATTGGTTTCGATCGGCAAGGGGTATCGAGGGTTCAAGTCGGCTGATCGTGATCAGACCTCCGGCGCCTGCAACATCGATGTCCGCTGTCCGCAGGGCGACTCATGGTGGTGTGAGATCGACTCTGTGGCGGGATACACCAGTGTTCATGAGGGGGAAACGTGGTTGTGCTCAGGAGGGTTGATCAACAATACGAGCCAGAACTCCGACTATTTGTTTCTGACCGCCGATCACTGCAACGTCTTTGCCAACAATGACGACACGATGGTGTTGTACTGGAATTACCAGAACAGCACGTGCCGCACACCCGGCAGCTCCGAGAGTGGGGGCGCGGGTGATGGCTCACGCGGCCAAACCACCAATGGCGCGACGGTCCTGGTGTCCCGTGCCAGTTGCGACATGAAGCTCGTGCGACTGACGGGGCAGCCACCCGCGGCCTATGGCGTGACCTGGGCCGGATGGAGCCGAACCACCTCGCCCACCGTTGGCGCCGGTGTCCATCATCCCTCGGGCGCGGCTAAGCGGATTTCTATTCCAAGTTCGGTCGCGGACCAAGGCCAGTACTGGCGGGTGTACTGGGCCGCTGGTATCACCGAAGGTGGCTCGTCTGGCTCACCGCTCTTTGACGCTGACCATCGAATCATCGGTCAGTTGTATGGTGGCCTGTCCTCGTGCCAGGCGCAAGACGAGTGGGACGACTATGGATAATCCTTGGTGGATGCGTGGGACTTACTGAGTCCCTATCTCGATCCGGCTGGAACCAATCAGATGACATTGGACACGCTGTGCACGTCCGAATGCGTGTGGGACATCGATGGCGAC
>MPLZ02243352.1_pt1 | contig 22493 bp, 25 predicted proteins | sample 1617311 | NCBI WGS metagenome assembly MPLZ02 (sample SAMN05944806, study PRJNA350692) | marine metagenome | biome: marine; feature: ODZ; material: water; isolation source: 160 m water sample filtered on 0.2 um supor filter | place: Pacific Ocean | collected 2012-04-08 | depth 160m m | reverse complement strand
TTGTATCTTGGCTTAATGAAAATTTTAATAGTACAGGAGTTTCTGGCGGTGTTACATGGAAAAAAACTTCATTTAATACTAAAGCAGGTGTTCATAACGAAGGTGGAACTCCTTTTAGAAAGAATTATGCAGGAATTGGTTTCATTTATGATGAAACAAGGGACGCATTTTTAGAACCACAACTTTTTCCTTCATGGAGTTTAAATGAATCAACATGTATATACGACCCTCCTACACCTTATCCTGATGATGGTAAAATATATAAGTGGAATGAAGATAGCCAAACTTGGTACGAACTTGACGAATTTGGCCAACCAGTTTAAGGATAAATAAACAATGGCGGCAATAGCAAATTTATTAGTAGACCAAGGCGCTACATTTACAACAACAGTTACGGTATATAAATCAGACGATTCAATTTATAATTTAACGAATTATACTGCAGCTGCTCAAATAAGAAAATCACATCAAAGTTCTACAAAAACTGATTTTGCAACAGCAATTAGTAATCCTTCTAATGGTCAAATCACTTTAACCCTTACAAAAACTCAAACGGCAGCATTGGAAGAAGGACATTATGTATATGATGTTGAAATTACTGCTTCTGATAGCACGGTTACAAGGGTTGTTCAAGGTGTGATAAAAGTAAGTCCTAATGTAACAAGGTAAAGTTTTAGTCTTTTTTATTATAAATAGTAGTGTTATTCAAATAGGACTATTAAACAAATGGCAATAAAGGCTAAAATATCAGATTCCACATCAGGACCATCACAGGTTTCTGTTACAGTTCCCGCTCAGGTACAAGTTGATATCAATAATACTGACGATTTATCTGAAGGAAGTACTAATTTATATTATACGGAAGCAAGAGCAAATGAAGATATAGTTAGTCAATTACAGGATATACAATCAACAGGTCTTGCAACTCTACTTAATGGTGATATTAACATATCGCCAGATGGAACTGGTAATGTAAATATCACTTCTAATATACTATTGACAGGTGCAGGTAAGAATATAGTATTTGAAGGTGATACTGCTGATTCATTTGAAACAACATTAACAGTTACAGACCCTACAGCAGATAGAACAATTACTTTACCCAATGCAACTGATACTTTAGTAGGTAAAGCAACTACTGATACTCTCACAAATAAAACTTTAACAACTCCAATAATTACAGAAATTGATTCTGGTTCAACAATTACTTTGGATGCAGAAACGGATATAGTATTAGATGCTAGAGGTGGAGATATATACTTTAAAGATAATGGTACTACTTTTGGTTCTGTAACAAATGCTGGTGGTAATTTAACAATTAAAAATGGTGCAACCACAGCTTTAACATTTAGTGGTGCAAATACAACTGTAGTAGGTAACTTGACGGTTGATGGTACAACTACTTTTACTGGTGGTTCAATTACTTTAGGTGACGCTGCTACTGATACAATTGCTTTTACAGGTACGATTACAGGTAATTTAGTTTTTGAAGGTTCGACAGTAGATAGTTTTGAAACAACATTAGCACCAGGTAATCCTACTGGTGATATTACTCTTTCTTTACCAAGTACAGCAACTGATACTTTAGTTGCTAAAAATACTACTGACACTCTTACAAACAAAACTTTAACGACACCTACCATTAATACAATAAATGCAACTACATTTACGGTAAACGCTTCAGCAGATATCGTATTAGACGCTGATGGTGCTGATATAAAATTAAAAGATAGTGGTACTAATTTTGGACGATTTACAAATAGTGGCGGTGAACTAGTTATAAAATCCGGTTCATCTGCTACAACAGCTGCAACATTTAGTGGTGCAAATACAACTTTAGCAGGTACTGTAAATTCTGGTGCAATTACAAGTACAGGTATAGTTACCGGTTCATTTTTTGTTGCAACATCAGGTTCAGTAATATTCGAGGGTACAACAGACGATAGTTTTGAAACAACATTACAAGTTGTTGATCCAGATGTTGATAGAACAATATTACTACCAAATGCAAGTGATACTTTAATTGGTAAAGCAACTACAGACACATTAACGAATAAGTCAATTGATTTAGGTACTAATACTGTAACAGGTTCAGTTGCAGAATTTAATGCTGCTTTACAAAGTGAAAGTTTTACGACATTAACAGGTAGTGAAACACTTACAAACAAGATTTTAACAAGTCCTGTTATAAACACACCAACTGTAGGAACATCATTAACTTTACTTACGGCTGGAACAATTATTTTTGAAGGTGCTACAGCAGATAGTTTTGAAACAACATTAACTGTTACTGATCCAACTGTTGATAGAACACTTACTTTACCAAACGCTACTGACACATTAATAGGTAAAGCGACTACTGATACATTAACTAATAAAACTTTAACAAGTCCAGTCTTAAACACTAGTGTTTCTGGAACAGCATTTTTAGATGAAGATAATATGGCGTCTAATTCTGCTACAAAATTAGCAAGTCAGAAATCAATTAAAGCATATGTTGATACAGTAATGTTGACAGAAGATACACTTGCTGAAATGAATGATACTAATATTACATCTCCAGCAGATGCTTCTTTATTATTATATGATACAGGAACAAGCACTTGGAGAGATGGTGCTATGTCAGGTGATGCTACTATTGGTGATACAGGTGCAATAACATTTACAACTGTTAATTCTAATGTAGGTCAATTTGGTAGTGCAACGGCAATACCTGTTGTTACAGTTAATGCAAAAGGATTGGTTACAGCTGTAGCTACATCCTCAATTACCACATCACTTACAATTGGTGCTGATACAGGTTCAAATGACGCTGTTGCTTTAGCAAATGATGTATTAGATATTTCAGGTGGTAGTAATATCACAACAACAGTTTCTAATAATGATATTAGCGTAGCATTGGATCCAAGTCCAGTAATTACAACAATTGTGTTTGAAGGTGCTACAGCAGATAGTTTTGAAACAACTCTTACAGTAGTTGATCCAACTGCTGATAGAACAATTACTTTACCAAATGAATCATTTAAAATTGCTTCATTCGAGAATATGGTAGTTGCTAATGGTGATAATTCTACTGTAAACTTTACTGTTGCTACTGGTTACCATCTTAACCAATTTTTGGTTACCCTCAATGGTGTAATTCAAGAACCAACAGCAGATTTTACATATTCTGGTGCGACTTTAACAATGGGGACGGCACCTATTACAGGTGATAGATTGACAATTAGATACTAATTTATATAAATAGCACTATAAAGGATATAATATGGCTCAACAAAACCCAATTACTACAAGAGAAACATTAAAGCAATATTGTTTGCGAGCATTAGGTAAGCCTGTAATTGATATTAATGTAGAAGATGACCAAGTAGAAGATAGAATAGACGAAGGTTTACAGTATTTTGCTCAATACCATTATGATGGTGTTGAACGAATGTATTTAAAACATCAGGTTACAGCGGCTGATATTACAAGAGCTCGTTCAGATGAAACGCTATCAACAGTTACAGATACGGCAGATAGTACGGTTACGGCTATTTGGAAAGAAGGTAAAAATTATATACCTGTACCGTCAACTGTAATGTCCGTTGTTCAGGTTTTTCCTTTTACAGATAAAGCGGCTTTAAATCTTTTTGATGTTAGATATCAGTTGCGATTAAATGATTTGTATGATTTTTCATCTACAAGTATTATTCATTATGATATGACATTAAGACATTTAGATTTATTAGACCATATTCTTGTGGGTGAAAGGGCAATACGGTTTAATCAACATAATAATAGGTTGTATCTTGATATGGATTGGGCAAATGATGTGGCGGCAGGTGATTATCTAGTTGTGGAATGTTTCCGTAAATTAGACCCAGCAACATATACGGATGCTTTTGATGATATTTTTTTAAAGAAATATTGTATACAGTTAATTAAAAGGCAATGGGGTCAAAATCTTATTAAGTTTCAAGGTGTCGCTATGTTAGGTGGTGTTCAATTAAATGGTGAACAATTATATACTCAAGCACAAGAAGAAGTAACTAAACTAGAAGAACAAATACAATTATCCTACGAATTGCCTCCACAACACATGATAGGATAATATCATGCGAAATACTTATTTTTCCCACGGCAGTCAAAGAGAAAAGTTCCTCTATGAAGATTTAATCATAGAGCAACTTAAAGTATTTGGCCACGATACTTATTATTTACCTCGTACAGAAATTGCTAAAGATTCCATTTTAGGTAATACAACTGATAGTTATGATGATGCTTATGGTATTGAAATGTATGTTGAAGATGTAAATGGTTTTGCTGGCCAAGGTGATTTAATTGGTAAATTTGGATTGGAGATGAGAGATGAGTTGACTTTTGTTGTATCCAGGCGAGTTTTTGAATTGCTTGTAGAAAATGAAAGTAATCTTTTAACGATAGGTCGACCAAGAGAGAATGATATTATCTATGTACCTCTCTTTAAAAAATTTTTCCAAATAGATTTTGTTGAAGATGAAGACCCAATGTATCAAATCGCTGATTTGCCTGTATTTAAATTAAAATGTTCAATGTGGGATTATTCATCAGAAGCTGTAGATACCGGTATTACAGAAATTGATGATAAACTTACAAAAGAAACACTAGATAGACTTCAAAATCAATTTTCATTAGAATCAGGAACAACAGTTTCTGGATCTTTATTAGCGGAACAAGTAGATGGTAACATTGAGGCATTCCTTTCAGAAGATAGATCCTTTATGGTAGATGAAACAGATGGTGATAATTTATTATTGGAAGATGACCCTAATTATATTGACTATATAATACAAGAGGTTGCTTTAGCGACTGGAGTAGAAGATATTGCAGGTGCGGATAATTTGGCATTTGATACAGCTGCAGGCATAGATGATTTTGATTCAGACAATGATATATTTGATTTTTCTGAAAATAATCCATTTGGTGACCCTAGAAACAATTAAAGGAGATAATTTATAATGTTTAAGGACGCACAATACCATGAATTAATACGAAAGACGGTAGTTGCATTTGGTACATTGTTTAACGATATGTTTGTTTATCGAAAAAACAGTACAGGTAAAACAATACAAAAAATGAAAGTACCTTTAGCGTATGGACCAAAACAAAAATTTTTAACAAGACTAGACCAGGATTCTGCTCGTACTGCTGCTGATCCAAAATCAACCGCAATGACTTTACCTCGTATAGGTTTTGAAATGTCAACATTAGCTTATGACCCAGCAAGAAAACTTAATCGTATTCAAAAATTTAAAAAAGTAAAAGGTGCTGATAGCAAGTCATTACAACAAACATATATGCCAGTACCTTATAATGTAGGTTTTACTTTATTTGCTATGGCGAAAAATAGTGAAGACGCTTTACAGATTGTTGAGCAAATTTTACCTATGTTTCAACCAGATTATACAGTAGCATTAAATGTAATGCCTTCTTTGGATGTTGTAAGAGATGTTCCTATTGTTTTATCAGATGTGAGTTATGAGGATAGTTATGATGGTGCATTTACAGAAAGACGAGTGATATTGTATACACTTAACTTTGTTGCTAAAATGTATCTATATGGTCCTGTAACAAGTCAAGGTATAATTAAACAAGTTCAAGTTGACCAATATACAGATACTAATGTTGCAACGGCAAAAAGAGAGCAAAGATATGTTGTTACACCTACACCAACTACAGCGGATGCTGATGACAATTTTGGATTTAATGAAGTTACTTCGTTTTTTCAGGATGCTGATGATTGGGATCCAACAACTGGTACTGATAAAGAAGCTTAAATATGAAAGTGTATTATGAAAAAAGTGGAAGACAAGTTGAATGAGATATTAGATATCGCTGAAACTAAAGTACAAGAAGAAAAATTACAACCTATTATTCCTCGTCCCAAAGAGAAGGACGATATAGATAGCGACTACAAATACAGTAGAGAAAATTTATATAGTCTTGTAGAACGAGGACAGGATGCTATTGATGGTATCCTCACCCTTGCAAAAGAAACAGAACATCCACGCACATACGAAGTAGCAGGACAACTTATTAAAAATGTTGGTGAGGTTACTGAAAAACTTTTACAGTTACAAGAGAAAATGAAAAAACTCAATGATGAGGTGGTAAAAACACCTAGTAAGGTTACAAATGCTTTGTTTGTGGGTTCAACAGCAGAATTACAAAAAATGTTAAAGAAGGATAAGAAGTGATTGAAACAAAAGCGTATTTAGGTAATCCAAACCTTAAAGCAGCAAATCAAAAAGTTAGATTTACCAAAAAACAAGTTCAAGAGTTTTTAAAGTGTCAGGAAAATCCTGTTTATTTTATTTCAACTTATTTAAAGATTGTTTCACTTGACCATGGTTTAGTTCCTTTCGATATGTATGTCTTTCAAAAAGAAATGGTTGATACATTCCATAATAATCGTTTTTCAATTGGTAAATTACCTAGACAATCCGGTAAATCAACAATAATTGTTGCTTACATTTTGCATTATACCATATTCAATCCTAATATTAATGTAGCAATACTTGCTAATAAAGCGGCAGTTGCTAGAGATATGTTAGGTCGTTTGCAACTTGCATATGAAAATTTACCTAAATGGTTGCAACAAGGTATAATTAATTGGAATAAAGGTAGTTTAGAATTAGAAAATGGCAGTAAAATAATGGCAGCTGCAACATCTTCTAGTGCTGTTCGAGGTGGTTCTTATAATATAATATTTTTAGATGAGTTTGCTTATGTGCCTAACAACATTGCTGAACAATTTTTTAGTTCAGTTTATCCTACAATTACATCTGGTAAAACTTCAAAAGTAATTATCGTTTCTACTCCACATGGTATGAATATGTTTTATAAATTATGGAATGATGCTATACATAAAAGAAATAGTTATAAAACTATTGAAGTGCATTGGTCAGAAATTCCTGGTCGTAATGAAAAATGGAAAGATGAAACTATTAAAAATACAAGTGAGAGCCAATTTCGTACGGAGTTTGAATGTGAATTTTTAGGTAGTGTTGATACATTGATTAGTGCGACTAAATTACGGACATTAAGTCATATACCACCAATAAAATCAAATGCTGGTTTGGATGTTTATGAAGACCCAATAAAAGAGAAAAGATATGTGGTTACAGTTGATGTTGCAAGAGGCACGGTTAATGATTATTCTGCTTTTGTGGTTATAGACGCTACAAGTATACCTTATAGAGTTGTTGCTAAGTATCGTAATAATGAAATTAAACCTTTAGTTTTTCCTCAAGTAGTTCATAAAGTTGCAACTGCATATAATATAGCAGAAGTTCTTATAGAGGTAAATGATATTGGTGGACAGGTAGCAGATACAATGCAATTTGATTTAGAATATGATAATTTGATTATGGTTAATCAGCGAGGACGCTCTGGACAAGTTGCAGGTACAGGATTTAGTGGCAAACAATCACAAATGGGAGTAAGAACAACAAAAGCGGTAAAGAAAATAGGTTGCGCTAATTTGCGAGCTATGGTAGAACACGACAAACTTATTATACAAGACTTTGATATTATTAGTGAATTGTCAACTTATATATTGAAAGGTAAAGATAAATTTGAAGCAGATGAAGGTGCTACAGATGATTTAGTTGCGTGTTTGGTAATATTTGCTTGGTTATCAAACCAAACATATTTTAAGGAATTAACAGACCAAGATATACGAGCAAGATTAGTTGATGAACAACAGGACGCAATGGACCAAGATATGGCACCTTTTGGTTTTGTGGATGATGGTATTACACCACCCGAAGAAGAAAGTTTTAAAGATCCGTATGGAACAACCTGGACACCAGTAAAATACAAACACGGACTCTAAAATGTGGGTATTATAAATATTGTTGTTAATAAATAACAAATTTAACAATTAAGGAGAACAAGATGGCTTTTTTAGTATCACCAGGCGTTCTCGTTACGGAAAAGGATCTTACTAATGTAATTCCTGCAGTTAGCACCTCTATTGGTGCGATTGGGGTTGCTAGTGAGAGAGGGCCGATGGACGAAATCGTAACGGTTTCAAGTGAAAATGAGTATGTAAGAGTATTTGGGAAACCAACTGCTGCCACATATGAATACTTTTTTAGTGCAACCAACTTTTTGCAGTACGGAAATGCTTTAAGGGTAGTTCGAGCAACTACAGGCTGCGTAAATGCAGGTGTTAGTGCCGGAGTGTTGATTAAAAATACAACTCACTACCTAGATAATTACTCCTCTGGAGCTGGATCTGTTGGCAGCTGGGCTGCTAGAGAACCAGGAACTTGGGGAAATAACTTAAAAGTGTCTATGTGTACCAATTCGACTGCTTATGGACCAAGTCAAATGGGTGGTAACCTTGTCAATGACGCTTCGGCGGCTATTGGCGATACAACTATCACCGTAGATGATGGCTCTATAATCAATGTTGGAGATATTTTAGAGTTTGGAAGTGCTGCTGATTATACAGCTGCACCTTCTGGACATTATTACAAAGTATCTTCCATTGCTACCCATGTCCTAACAATTGCAAGATTCGATCCTGCTACAGGTAAAACACTAACAGGTGGATTACGACACGCTGTCGTGGACGATGCAAAAGTTAAAAGATATTGGGAATACTACTTCAATTTTTCACAAGCACCTACAACTACAGATGATGTGTTGGCGGCTGGCGGTTCACTTGATGAATTGCATATTGTGGTGGTTGATGAAGATGGCGGTATCACAGGTACAGCAGGCACTATATTAGAAAGACACGAAGGTTTATCGCAAGCTTCAGACGCTAAAACGGCTCAAGGTGCGAGTAACTATTATGTTGATGTGCTTTATAGAAATTCAGAACATATTTACTGGATGGATCATGAAGGAACATTAGCAAATGCTGGTAACACAAAAACTGGACGAACATTTGATAACCAAGGCGCAAATGATTTTAGCGTATATTCTGCTTCACTTACACTTGGAACAGATGATGTTGAACCAACTTTGGGAGAAATGGCGTTAGCATATGATAAATTTGCTGATGCTGAAACAGTTGATGTAAACTTTATTATCGGCGGACCATCACAAGGTGGGGGATTAACTGCTGCTGATGCAACAGGTGACACCCACGCTACTAAAGTGATTGATATTGCTGAAGGAAGAAAAGATTGTGTAGCATTCATTTCACCTGCGAGAGCAGATGTTGTAAATGTTTCTGATCCAATTTCCTCTACAGCTAATGTTAAAGCTTTCGCTGACGGACTTGCTTCAAGTTCATATGCAGTAATAGATAGTGGATACAAATATCAGTATGACAAATACAATGATGTATACCGCCATGTTCCACTTTGTGGAGATATTGCTGGACTATGTGCTAGAACAGATGTAGTTTCAGACCCATGGTATTCACCTGCTGGTTACAGTAGAGGACAAATCCGTGGTGCTGTAAAACTTGCATTTAATCCTAACCAAACACAAAGAGATGATTTGTATAAAGCAAGGGTAAATCCTGTTGTTACATTTCCTGGACAAGGAACTTTGTTGTATGGCGATAAAACAGCACAAGCAAAACCAAGTGCATTTGATAGAATCAATGTAAGGAGACTTTTCATTGTTCTTGAAAAAGCGATTTCTACAGCTGCTAAATTCCAACTCTTTGAGTTCAATGATGAGTTCACAAGAGCAGGATTTAGAAACTTGATAGAACCGTTTTTGAGAGATGTACAAGGCAGACGAGGTATCACAGACTTTTCAGTAGTATGTGATGAAACAAATAATACTGGTGAAGTTATAGACAGGAACGAATTTGTGGCGGACATTTATGTTAAGCCAAATCGTTCTATTAACTTCATTAAACTTAACTTTATTGCTACAAGAACAGGCGTTGCCTTTTCAGAAGTAGCAGGCGCATAGGAGAGGAGAATAAAAAATGGCAAACGTATCAGATTTTATTTCTAAACTCAAAGGCGGCGGTGCTAGACAGAATCAGTTTAAGGTAACTTTACCTTTTCCTGGTTATGCAGCTGTAGGTGGTGAAACAGAAAGCTTGGCATTCTTATGCTCTGCTACTATATTACCTACTAGTGAGTTAGGTGAATTAACAGTAAATTTCCGTGGTAGACCAATCTACATGGCTGGTGATAGGACTTTCCAAACTTGGAGTACTACTATCATTAATGATACTGATATGGGTATCAGAAATGCTATTGAAAGATGGTCGAATGGTATCAACAACCATTCTGATAACGAAGGATTAAACAATCCTGTTGATTATCAAGTGGATGCTTTTGTTGACCACCTAGACAGAAATGGTAACACAATTAAAAGTTATACTTTTAGGGGTTTGTGGCCACTTACTGTAGGTCAAGTTGACTTAAACATGGACCAAGTAACAGCGCTCGAAACTTTTGAGTGTACTTGGAGATATCAATATTGGGAAAGTAACACTACAACATAAGTTGTGAATAACGGGGCGCCTTTTTAGGCGCCCCAAATATAATAAAAAGGAGTTAGTAGTGGCAGAAATCTTTGGATTTGAGATAAAAAGAAAACCGGTTAAGGCAACCAGTCAATCATTTACAGCACCAACAGCTGATGATGGTACCCAAACCATTATGGGTGGTTTTGGTGGCCAATATTTAGATATTGAAGGTGTTGTTAATAATGAGGCGGATGCGATTCGCAGGTATAGAGAAGTTGCAATACAACCTGAATGTGACCAGGCAGTTGAAGATATTATTAATGAAGCGATTGTAGTTGACGATAACCAAGGTGTTGTCCGTCTTAATATGAGTGCTGTTCCATTTAGTGCTGGTGTTAAAACTAAAATATCAGATGAGTTTAAAACTGTTCTTTCTCTTATGGAGTTTGAACAAAAGGGACATGACATTTTTCGTAGATGGTATGTTGATGGACGAATAGTATATCATAAAGTAATTGATCCTAAAAAAGTTAAAGAGGGAATAATTGAATTACGATATATTGATCCAAGAAAAATTAAAAAAGTAAGACAAGCAAAAGAACAAGTTAAAGAATTTACACCATATGATCCTAATAAACCGGATGCAATAGAATTTGAGGAATTTTTTGTTTATAATGAAAAGGGTGTAAATCCTGGTTTAGCAGCAACAAGTCAAGGTTTGAAAATAGCAAAAGACGCTATTGCCTTTTGTCCTTCTGGTTTAGTTGACCAACAAAAAAATATGATATTGTCATATTTACATAAAGCAATTAAACCGGTCAATCAATTACGCATGATTGAGGATAGTGTTGTTATCTACCGTATTAGTAGAGCGCCAGAGAGAAGAATTTTTTATATTGATGTAGGTAATTTACCAAAGGTAAAAGCTGAACAATATTTAAAAGATGTAATGAACAGGTATAGAAATAAACTTGTTTATGACGCCTCAACAGGAGAGATTAGAGATGATAGACAATATATGTCTATGTTGGAGGATTTTTGGCTACCTAGGCGTGAAGGGGGAAGAGGTACGGAAATAACAACTTTACCAGGTGGTTCAAACCTAGGTGAAATTGATGATATAAAATATTTTCAAAAGAAATTATATCAATCGTTGAATGTACCAGTTTCACGCTTAGAAGCTGAAGGCAGTTTTAATATGGGTCGGGCAACAGAAATTAATAGAGATGAAATGAAATTCTCTAAATTTGTTCACCGACTACGAAACAGATTTAATTCTTTATTCCATGATATATTAAAAACACAACTCATTCTTAAAGGTATTATTACCATTGAAGATTGGGAAAATAGTTTAGCACAGTCTATTAAGTATGAATATGTAAATGATGGTTATTTTGCAGAGGTTAAAGAAAGTGAAATGTTTAAGGACCGTATGGCAGTATTTGCTGACATGAAAAGTAATGAAATGGTTGGTACGTATTATTCAGAGGATTATGTAATGAAACGCATACTTAAAATGAGTGAAGAAGAAGTTAAGTTAGAAAGAAAGAAAATAGAAAAAGAAGCAAAAGAAAAAGAAGCAGCAGAAGCTGAACAACAACCACCAGAAAATGGTGAACCAGAAAATGGTGAACCAGAAAATGGTTATGAAGAAGGAGAAGATAATGACAACTTCAACTAAAAATATGATTGACGCTATAGCGAGCAATGATAACATTGAAGCAGAGAAACAATTTAAGTCTACATTAGCAACTAAAATAGGTGTAGAGTTAGATAACAAAAGAAAAGATTTAGCAGGTACAATAATGAACAAACCTGCAGAAACAAAAAATGATAACATTACACAGTCTACGGAAATTGACAATTGAAAAAGACGAGCATAAGCGCTCACCAGTCTATAAGAAATTGTCGCCAAAGGCAAAAAAAGCGGTTGATGATGTTATGACAATGTTAACAAAACAACCGTCAAAAGTTTTGAGTACATTCCCTAAAATAATTAAGGATGTATCAAAGAAATTTGGCATAGTGCCAAAGGATATAGAAGCTTATTTCAAAAAAGAAACAGGTCTAACCATATAAAGGAGAGTAAAAATGGCTATAGTTAACCCAAGAACACTTGTTGATAGTGAAACACGCTCAGTCTTGCAGTTTGAAATCTCAAATGATACAAACGCTGCTGTTGTGTGTGTTGACGCTTCAAGTTTACGAGGACATTCCTCTAACCCAACACTACACATAAGAAGTATTAAATGGAACACTACAGCGGCAACATCAAACTTAAAGTTTTTGTTTGACGCTACATCAAACGAACACGCAATTACTGTGCATGGTTCTGGAGAGTACGGTTTTCACGGTAAGCAACCATTGATTAAAAATGGTGAAGCTTCAGGTGTTACAGGAGATATTTTAATAACTAATGCAGCTGCGGCTACAGGCACAGTTATAATAGAAGTAACTAAATCTAAAGGTTACACCTATTCAGGACAAACTAGATAATGGCTGACGCTGTAACTAGTCAAACGATAACGGATGTTACTGGTTCCAAAACGGTAATGAAATTTACCAATAAGAGTGATGGAACAGGAGAGAGTTTAGTAGTAAAATTGGATGCAAGTGCATTAAACCACGCTTCGACTACTACTAAAATTGCTAGAGTAATATACAGTATAAACACTACGGATCCTAAAGGGTCCGTAGAAATGCTGTGGGATGGTGCTACAAATGCAACAGCTTTGTTTTTAGCCGGACAAGGTACTATGGATTTTCAAACACCTGCTATACAAATAACGAATAATGCTACAACACCAACTGGTGATGTGTTGTTCTCCACACACAATTTTGTAAATGGAGACAGTTATTCAGTTGTTTTAGAGGTTAGATAGTATAAATATATACAATAGGGGAAAAGAACAAACATGAAACTTATAAGAGAAGAATTAACAGATGTACAGTTGATTGCTGAAGCTGATGCAAATGGAGATAAAAAATATTCTATTAAGGGTACTTTTATGCAGGCGAACATTAAGAACAGAAATGGTCGTGTTTACCCTATGGAAGTATTAGAAAAAGAAGTAAAAAGATATAATAAAGAATTTATTGACCGTAAAAGAGCTTTTGGTGAGTTAGGACATCCTGAAGGACCAACTGTGAATCTTGAAAGAGTTTCACATATGGTGACAAAGTTAGAAAATGATGGTAAAGGCAATTATTACGGTGAAGCAAAGATTACTGATACGCCATATGGTAAGATTGTTAAAAGTCTTATCAATGAGGGTGCTCAGTTAGGAGTTTCTTCAAGAGGCATGGGCTCTCTGGAGAATAAAGGTGGCACGAATTATGTTAAAAGTGATTTTTATTTAGCGACTGCCGCTGATATTGTTGCAGATCCATCTGCTCCATCCGCCTTTGTACAAGGTGTTATGGAAGGTAAAGAATGGGTTTGGGACAATGGAATATTACACGAAAAGGATATTTCTGAAATACAGAATGAAATTAATCGTGCTAGGCGTGAAGAAAATTCTAAAATAGAAGCACACGCTTTTGAAAAATTTATGCGAAAACTCACAAAATAATAAATAGTTATACGCAAATATCTTATTTCATGAAATAAGGAGAGATAAATGACAGAAGAAAACAAAAGAATTGATGAAGCTCCTAAGGGTGCAGCTGCTCCAAAAGCGGGTGCTGGTAAAGCAGACGCTTTGCAAAAAGCAGGTGACTGGGAAGATTTAGGTCCAGCGGTTGTAAAACCAACAGATAAAAATCCAGACGCTGCTAAAAAGCAAAAAAAGGATAAAAGCGCTCCTACGAAAGGTGCTCCTTCTCCAGAATCGCAAGAAAAGGTTAAGGAATCAAAATCTAAAGATGAAGATGAGAAGAAAGAACAAGATGATGATGAAAAGAAAAATGGTGAGGACGAGGATGATGTTGAAGAAGCAAAAGTAACAGAATCCAGACCAAAAACTAAATCAGGCATGATTCAAGCTATGTATGATAAATTAAATTTAATGAAAAAAGCGGATATTTCTGCTAAATTTGATAAAATTGTAGCACAGTTTGGAGATGATGATGAAGGTGAAGATGAAAAAGATGATGATGAAAAAGACGTTGAAGCAGCTGCAGCTGTCGAAAAGAAAGAAGCAGTTGAAAAAAGAGTTAAAGACATTGACGTAAAAGATGATGTTGAAGCTCTTGTAAAAGGCGACAGTTCTTTATCAGACGAATTTAAACAAAAAGCCGCAACAATCTTTGAAGCTGCTGTTAAATCAAAAGTAAAAGCTGAAATCGAAAGATTAGAAGGTGAATACGCAACTGAATTAACAGAATCTAAAAAAGAAGTTAAGGATCTATTGGTAACGAAAGTTGACAATTACCTAAACTATGTTGTAGAAGAATGGATGAAAGACAACGAATTAGCAATTGAAAAAGGTATCAAGGGCGAAATAGCGGAAGACTTCATCGGCGGACTTAAACAACTCTTTGAGGATCATTACATTGATGTACCAGATGAAAAGTACGATATCTTGGACGCTAAAGAAAAAGAGATAGACGAGCTTAAATCTAAAGTTAATGAAATGACTGAAAAAGCAGTTGACGATAAGAAACAGATTGATGACTACAGCAAAGAGGACATTTTGGAACATGTAACTTCTGGTCTTGCAGACACAGAAAAAGAAAAAATGAAATCTTTAGTAGAAGACATTAGTTTTGAGGGCGCTGACGAGTACAAAAAGAAACTATCTACAATTAAAGAAAGTTATTTTGGTACAGGTAAATCAGCACCAGAATCAACAGAAAATGTTGATTCAGTTAACACCGATAATGGTAGCACAGTAGATGTTTCAGGTACAATGAGGCGCTATACGGATGCGATTAGTAGGGCAAAAAGTAGAGATATCTACAATAAATAAACTGGAAAAGGGGAAATATACAAATGTATAATTCAGAAAACTTACAGGAAAAGTGGTCGCCGGTTCTTAATCATGCGGATCTACCAAAAATAGATAACCCATATAAAAGAGCAGTAACTTCCATTATCCTGGAAAACCAAGAAAAAGCAGCTAAAGAAGACAAAGCGTTCTTGGGAGAAATTGCGAATGTGACTGGTGACAGCGCAGTAGCAAATTGGGATCCAATCCTAATATCTCTCGTAAGACGAGCTATGCCTAATTTAATTGCTTATGATGTATGCGGTGTTCAGCCAATGACAGGTCCAACTGGACTTATCTTTGCAATGAAATCCAGATATACTTCTAATTCAGGTACAGAAGCGTTATTTAACGAAGCTGATACTTCATTTAGTGGTGGTGGAACTCATAGTGCTACATTAAATCCTGGTCTGATGAATGACACTACTACTAGTGTAACTAGTGGTACTGGTATAGCGACAGCAACTGCTGAAGCTTCTTCATCTTTCGCAGAAATGGCATTCAGTATTGAGAAATCAACTGTAACTGCTATTACAAGACAGCTTAAAGCTGAATATACTATGGAACTTGCTCAAGATTTAAAAGCAATCCACGGTTTAGACGCTGAAACTGAATTGGCTAACATCCTATCTGCTGAAATCCTTGCGGAAATCAATAGAGAAGTTATTAGAACAATTTATGAAAAAGCTAAAAAAGGTGCTAACATCAATACTACTACAAGTGGAACATTTGATTTAGACACAGATTCTAATGGTCGTTGGTCAGTTGAGAAATTCAAAGGACTAATGTTCCAACTAGAAAGAGATGCTAATGTGATTGCACAAGAAACTCGTAGAGGAAAAGGTAATATAATTATCTGCTCTTCTGATGTTGCTTCTGCTTTACAAATGGCTGGTGTGTTAGATTACACTCCTGCATTAAACAACAGTCTTAATGTTGACGATACTGGTAATACTTTTGCTGGTACTGTGAACGGAAGATTTAAAGTATATATTGATCCATATGCAAGTAATAATACTGCGGCTCAATATTATGTTGTTGGTTATAAAGGTACTTCACCTTATGACGCTGGAATTTTCTATTGCCCATACGTACCACTACAAATGGTTCGTGCCGTTGGCGAAAACTCTTTCCAACCAAAAATTGGTTTCAAAACTAGATACGGTCTAATTAGAAATCCTTTTGCGGAATCATCAGCACAAACAACTGGTACTGGAACAGACCAAGCAAATATATATTACAGAATGGTTAAGGTTACAAACCTTATGTAGGATTCATTTCCTCCATGAAATTAGAAGGGCGCTTATGGCGCCCTTTTTTTTGGCGTATATATAGTTAAGTAGAATAATTTACACACATAAACACACAAAGGAGATTATTATGTCTATAAATAAAAACGCATATGAGATTCGTGCTGATATTCTAAATCAAGCACAAGGTCTTGTAATGACCAAATACGACAAAGACTTTCAAGTATGGGAAAATTCTGTAGCAAGACATCCAGAATCAGGGAACATTCTAGTAACAAAAGATGTGCCTGCATTTCCAACTACTGATGAAATATTAAAAACTGCAAATGAGTTATATTCATTTGTTGATACAAAGTAGTCATATGATAGGGGGCGCTTCGGCGCCCTTTTTTTTGCCTTATAAATAATAGTATGACAGATACAACATTAACAAGTAAACAACCAGCTAATTTAGATTATGCTGATCCAACGAAATTTAAGTTTCAGATATCCAAATTACCTACGGTGGAGTTCAATACTACAGCTGTAACTCTTCCCGGTATTTCTTTAGCGGAAATCGTACAACCTACAAGATTACAACAGTTAAGAATACCAGGTAATGATTTAACATTTGAGGATTTAACAGTTACATTTCTTGTTGATGAGGAATTAGCAAATTATCGGGCAATCCATGATTGGATGGGTGGATTAGCACAAATGGATAGTGATGAAAAATACCAAGAATTGTTAGCTGCAGGTGCAGATAGAATGCCTAGGTCTCAAAGTAGGGGTGTTCAAACAGAAGCAGGTAAAGTTTATCCTGCAACACCAGATGGTGCGATTTATTCAGATGCTAAATTGATTGTATTAACAAGTAGAAATATACCTAAAGTTGAAATAACTTTTATAGATTGTTATCCTAAATCTTTGGGTGCGTTAGAATATAATCAAAATGTAACAGATACAGAATATCTTTCAACACAATTAATTTTTGGTTACAAATACCACGAATATACTACACCGTTTTAATTAAAAACTTGCCTTTTTGGCAATTATATGATATAATATAGTTATGAATTTAGAAGAATTACAAAATGAAGTGGATAAGGATTTAAAGATTGATGATACAGAATTGGATGTAGAATCTTTAAACACACCTATATTACATTCAAAATATCTCAAACATTTTTCAACATATACTCTTATGCTTAAAAAAGCAGAAGGTGAATATTCTCAATTATATAAAAGTAAATGGTTGTTTTATACTGGTAAAGCGGACCCCGAAGAATATAAAAATAGTGATTTTCAATTAAAAGTTTTACGGCAGGATGTATCAACTTTCATAGACGCTGATAAGGACATACTTAAACTGTCACAAAAGGTATCTTACCTGAAAGTTGTTTGCAGTTATTTGGAAAATATATTGAGGCAAATAAACAATCGAGGTTTTCAAATTAAAAATGCTATAGACTGGAAAAGATTTACAGAAGGAGGTATGTGATTTTTTGTATTGGTAATGGTGAGAGTAGAAAAGATTTTAATTTAGAAACATTACGAAACCATGGTAAGATATATGGTTGTAATGCATTGTATAGAGATTTTACACCAGATGTTTTAGTGGCCATGGATTTTAATATTTGTCACGAAATATATCGTTCAGGTTATGCTTTCAAGTATCCTGTATATTTAAAACAATGGGCAAAGTGTCCTGCCAGTATGTACTCCAAATTATTCTATAAAGAAACTGTAGATAAGTTTATTGGTGAGGTTGACAATCCAAATGTATATACAAATGAATGGTCTTGGCCAGATGAAAAGAAAAGGTTTTTTGTTTGTTGGGCGAATAATAAAGATACAATGGAAAAATTGAGAGCAGAACGAAAAGATTGGCATGAGGATGATTATAAATTACATTTAAGTAAGGACCAGGAAGGTTATACTATTACTTGGACAAAGAAAAAAGATAAAGTAATGGGATTTGGTAAGTATAAGAATGATAAAACAAATGCTGGTATGTTAATTGCATATATGGCGTCAGATAAAGATGATATTATTTACTTGATAGGTTATGATTATTTCTCTAAAACAAAAACAGTAAATAACTTATATAAGGGAACAAAGGGTTATGTGGGTGAGAAGGCAGCTTCTATTAATCCACATAATTGGATAACACATACGAAACTATTATTAAATAAGTTTCCTAATCACAAATATATTCATGTGGGAGAAGATAAACCTTTTGATGAATTAAAAGACCGGAAAAATATGGAATGGATTACATATCAACAATTACATGAGCGACTTAACAGTAACCAAGTTTAATGAATCATATATTAAATGTATAAGTGAAGATTTAGGTCTTCTCCAAAGTCTATCAGATTTTTTTACATTTTCTGTACCAGGTGCTAGCTTTATGCCATCTGTCCGTTCTAAAAGGTGGGATGGTAAGATACGATTATTCTCTAAAGCAACAGGAAAGATATATGCTGGTCTGTTACCGTATGTTAGTGAATTTTGTCGTAGGAACAGCTATAGTATTGCTGTCGCTGACTCTTTAACCATTGGTGGGAGCGTTCCCTCCAATGATATTTCCAAGTTTTGTGATGGTTTATCACTAAAAACGAAAAATAAGCGTTTATTTGTGCGAAGTTATCAACTTGACGCTATCCATCATGCCATCAATAATAAAAAGACAATATTGCTTTCACCAACTGCAAGTGGTAAGTCTTTAATTATATATTGTATTATTAGAATGATGAAAGTATTAAATAATAGGTGTCTGTTGATTGTACCAACAACAAATCTGGTAGAACAAATGTATGGTGATTTTAAGGACTATGGATGGGATGCCGAAAAATATTGCCATAGAAAATATTATGGTTATGAAAATGAAACAGATAAACCTGTTGTGATATCCACTTGGCAATCATTAGCAACATTTGATAAATCATTTTTTACAAATTTTCAATGTGTCATAGGTGATGAAGCTCATTTATTTAAATCAAAAGAATTACAAAGAATTATGAGCTCTTTAGTTAATGCTAAATATAGAATAGGTACTACTGGCACTTTAGATGATTCAAAAACACATAAGTTAGTATTAGAAGGTTTATTTGGAACAGTAAAGAGTGTAACAACAACAAGAGAATTAATTGATGATAAACAGTTAGCTGATTTAAAAATTCAATGTATTGTCTTAAAGTATCCTAAAGAAGAATGTATCCAAGTAAAAAAAATGAAATACCAAGAAGAAATGGAGTATATTGTTACACATAAAAAGCGTAATAAGTTTATAACGAATCTTACTAAAGGATTAGACGGTAACACCTTGGTTTTGTTTCAATTTGTTGAGAAACATGGAAAAATTTTATATGATATGATGAAAGATTTTAAAAGAAAGGTATTTTTTGTATATGGTGGTACAGAAACAAAAGATAGAGAAACAGTAAGGAGTATAACGGAAAATGAAAAAAAAGCAATTATCGTGGCATCATTTGGTACTTTTAGTACCGGTATTAATATTCGTAATCTTCATAATATTATTTTTGCTTCCCCAAGTAAATCTCGCATTAGAAATTTACAAAGCATTGGTAGGGGGTTAAGATTAGGAGATAATAAAAAAACAGCAACTTTGTATGACATATCAGATGATTTTGGTTATAAAAGTTATCGTAATTATACTATGGGACACTTTATGGAAAGGATAAATACCTATAGTGAACAAGAGTTTGATTATGAAATTCATAACATAGATTTAATATGACAGATATAAAAGAAACAGTAAAAAAACCGGTAAGTCCTGAAACTCGCATTGTTCGTTTAGTAAGTGGTGAACAGCTAATTGCTAGTATATCAGCTTTACCTACAGAAGATTTTGTTAAGTTATATGATCCGTATAAAATAGATATTTATGTTATGGAACCTGAACCTGAAAATTTATGGTCAGAAGAAAGAATGGCATTAAAACCTTGGTGTTTTCAAACTACTGATTCAGTAATTATTGTTAAAAAACAAAATATTCTTGCATTAGCACATCCTACTAAATCAATAGTGGAGTATTATACCAATATAAAAACAGGTAAATTTCCACCTATACGAACAGGAACACAACCAGTTCCAATAATAAAAAAAGATAATAAAACAGAACAAGTTCCCAAATATCACCAAAAATTGCCAGCACCAGGAGAAGAATTTAATCGTTTGTTGGATGCTATGGAAAGTGATGAAGAATATAATGAATTATTTAATTATTTAAGAGGTAAAAGGACCATTCATTAAGCTTAATCTATATTTGAAGGAGGCACATGCCTATTATACACCATTTTGTATAAAATGTCAAGCAAAAAGACCAAAAAAAATGAAAAAAAATTAGATTTTTATGACCAAATGAAAAAAGAGCAAGAGCTCTTAAAAATGGGGTTAGAGGAATCAATTCGTCAAAAAAACGAAAGATTAAATAAAAACAAAATGAAAGATTGACTTTTTCCTGTTTTTATGATATAATGGAGATATTATGAATAATATTAAATTAAAGAAACCTAAGCCAAAGGAACACTATGTTAATAACAAAGATTTCCTAGAGGCAATGAAAATACACAGAAACAATGTGCTTTCTGCTCGTGAAACAAAAAAACAAGACCCACCAATAAGTGATTATATAGGTGAATGTTTCCTAAAGATTGCTAATCACTTATCTTATCGACCAAATTTCATTAATTACACATATAAAGAAGATATGATTTCTGATGGTATAGAGAATTGCCTGCAATATGTAAGTAATTTTGATCCAGCTAAGTCTAGTAATCCTTTTGCATATTTTACACAAATCATATATTATGCATTTATCCGTAGAATACAAAAAGAAAAGAAACAAACCCTCATTAAACAAAAACTTATAATGAAAGCAGGTTTAGATGATTTGGTTTTACAACCAGGTGATGATGGTGCATTTACAAATCAATATACTGATTTTATGCAAAGGAATATGGTAGTTGATGTAGAAGAAAAACCAAAAGTAAGAAAGAAAAAAAAGAAAGAACCAAGGAAACTTGAATATTTTATGCAATGAAAATAGCGTTAATTACAGACACCCACCTTGGTGCTCGAAATGATAACCCTTATTACGCTGATTACTTTTATAAATTTTTCGATACTATATTCTTTCCTTATATAAAGAAACATAATATCAATACAATTATTCATTTAGGTGATATAGTTGATAGGCGAAAGTTTATTAATTTCAAAACATTACAAGATTTCCGTAAAAAATTTGTTGACCGTATAAAGGATATGGATGTCCATATTATTGTGGGCAACCACGATACTTATTATAAGAATACAAATGAGATAAATGCTCCAAGGGAATTAATCAATCATTTTAATATTTACGATAATCCTATAAAAATTAATATTGGTGGTATGGATATGTTAATATTGCCGTGGGTTAATTCTACCAATGAAGAAAAAACGGTAATGATGTTGGAACAAGAAACAGCGGATATTGTATTAGGTCATTTAGCAATAAAAGGTTTTGAGATGAATAACGGTTATATGTCAGATGTAGGTTTAGAAAGACATATGTTTAGACGATTTGAAAAAGTTTTAACTGGACATTTTCATAAAAAAGTAGATGATGGTCAAATATATTATTTGGGTTCACCATATGAATTTATGTGGAGTGACTATAATTGTCCTAAAGGTTTTCATATCCTTGATACAGAAACAAGAGAAGTAAAAAGAATTAAAAATCCACTTACAATCCACCATAAGATAAACTATAATGATGAATTAAATGATTATAGTAATTATGATTATTCACAATGTAAAGATAAATTCATTAAGCTTATTGTTGATAAGAAAAAAGATATTGCCGGTATAATCAAAGTAGGCAAGGATTTGATGCTCAATTCTCAGGTATGG
>MPLZ02040014.1_pt1 | contig 22715 bp, 24 predicted proteins | sample 1617311 | NCBI WGS metagenome assembly MPLZ02 (sample SAMN05944806, study PRJNA350692) | marine metagenome | biome: marine; feature: ODZ; material: water; isolation source: 160 m water sample filtered on 0.2 um supor filter | place: Pacific Ocean | collected 2012-04-08 | depth 160m m | reverse complement strand
TAATTTATAAAATTATCTTAAAAATCCAATAATATCAAAAATTATTTATATAATTATAATGAAGATATTAATATGAAAATTATTTATCCATTATTGTTGTTATTTCTGGTTTTATTTATTTTGGGTTGTAGTAAAGAAGAACCTTTAACTGAACAACCAGATAAGATTGCAGCGCAAGTGCGTGAAATTGATGATTTAGAAATTGAAGAATATGTTGAAGTAGTAGAAGAAAAAATAACAACAGTAAGATTATGCCACGATACGGACAATGGAATAGTAAGATGGGTTAATGGCTCAGTTTTTGGGTTCTATAATAATGCCACAAGATTTGAGTTTAATGATTACTGCCAGAATTTTAATTATCTATGGGAGTTTTATTGCGAGAATGAGACTCCGATGCAAAGGATATTTCTTTGTACAAATGGGTGTGAGGACAATCATTGTCTTTAAATTTCTATAAGGCTTTGCCAGAGCGGACTTTAGGCAAAATATAGATTTTAATTGCAGATTTTAGGTGCTTCTTCCCACCCGCCTCCCCTAAATTGGCAAAGCCTTTCTTATAAAAGATATTTAGAAATAAAGCTTTAGTGCCTCTTCTTCCATAAAATGCAGTTTTTTTGCCGGCACTATTAAGCAATGCATTCCCCCTTTAAAAATATACTGTATCAACTCTTTTGCTTTTCCAGCTCTGATTAGTTGGTCTAAAGAGCCTAATTTAGTACAGCCAATGCATAATGTGCTGCCAGTAAAGATTTTTTCGTTTCTTTTCATCTCTACTTTCAACAAATACCTTATTGCATCAGTAACAGATAAGCTGTCATTTGAGCCTTCTTTTACATCTAGAAGGCATAGTGTATGCAGATTGTTTTTCTGATTCATTGCTAGAACATCATATGGTGTTTCAATATTTTCATTCAAAAATGGTATGCTGATAGTTTTGCCAAAATTATAGAGCTGCAATCCAGTAACTCCAATTGCAGTAAATACCGATGCATTATGAATTATTCTTGTTTTTATTCCCAGTTTTTTGGCTCTTAAGAACAAATCCATATGCGTTGTTGCTGAAAAAACATCCCCAACGACCAAGAAAGCAACTTCATTTGTCTTTGCCTGCTGCAACATTGTTTTTTCAGCATCCATTTCCACTAATTTTCTATCTGCTAATATGATCTTTTTGCCATATAATTGTTCTAAATAGTTTATATTACAATTAATTTTTGCAGTATAGTTCTCCAAGTAAACAAAATCTGTCTTTTTTACTAGTTCCAGGCCTTTTATGCTAATATCTTTTTCGTCATTCAGGCCAATGCCTATGAAGTAGAGGGTCATAGGAAAGAGAAATAAAGTTTAGTTTATAATATTAATCTTAAATCATCTATAACAATATACTAAAACCTATATTTTCCACTCTAGAAGTCTTTAAATACTATCTTGTGTATATAAGTATAATTAAGAAAAAACCATTTTGAGTTTTTTTGGCGAAAAACTCGGTTAAACAGCTTTTTTTGGCGAAAAAGCGTGTTTATTGGTGTTTTTTTGGTTTAAAATCGATATTTAGTACTTAAATCTTTATAAAAAAGCTATTTGTTGGCGCAAACAACTTTTTTCTACAGGATAGAATATACGTAAGTTCAATATAAATATTTTGGTACTCTGATATTTGTATTGAAAAGTATATTTTAAAAACCACAAATATAACAAGGGGTGTAAAAATGGATTTTTTGGTTGAAAATGCAATAAAAAGTAGCCAAGAAAATAAAGTTGAGGATGTAGCTGTAGGACAAGTAAAGATAAGAGTAATGGGTGTAGGGGGAGCTGGCAACAATATGGTTGGTTGGCTCTATAATAAAGGCGTTAAAGGTGCTGAGATTATAGCCTGCAACACAGATCAGCAGCATTTGAATATAATAAATGCAGACATGAAATTTTTGCTGGGAAAAGGCGTAACAAGAGGTCTAGGCTGCGGAGGATTTCCAGAAAAAGGAGCAGAATCTGCAAAAGAAAGTCTGCAAGAAGTTAAACAATGCCTAAAAGAAAGTGATATGGTTTTTGTATGCGCTGGAATGGGCGGCGGTACAGGTACAGGAGGAGCTCCAATAGTTGCCCAAGTAGCTAGAGATACAGGTGCAATTGTTATTGGAACAGTTACCATGCCATTTAAAATTGAAAGGGCAAGAGTAGATAAAGCTGAGTTTGGTTTAGAACAGCTAAGGGATGTTTCTGATACTGTAATAGTAATAGACAACAATAGATTAGTCAAAATTGCTGGTAATTTACCTATACAGCAGGCTTTTGCAGTTGCTAATGAACTTATTGCAACAATGATAAAAGGTATTGTGGAAACTATTGCAGTGCCAAGTCTAGTTAACCTGGATTATGCAGATGTAAGAGCGATAATGAAAAATGGTGGTGTTGCAGCTATTGGTGTTGGAGCTTCAGACACAACAAACAGAGTAGATGAAGCAGTAAAGGGAGCTTTGCAAAACCCTCTTTTAGATATTAATTACAAGGGAGCAACAGGAGCTTTAATCCATGTAATTGGTGGCCCAGATATGACATTAGATGAGATAAGCAAAGTAGGAGAGCTAGTTACAGAAAGTTTAGATGTAGATGCAAATGTCATCTGGGGAGCTAGAGTTGCAGAGAATATGGAAGGAAAGCTTACTGTAATGACCATAGTAACGGGAGTAAAAAGCTCATGGATTTTAGGCAAACAAAGTATGCTTAAACCAAGTCCGGAGGTTGAGCAAATAAGCGAAGAGCTTGGCATAGAAATCCTAGAAGAATGATCACCCTTTAGTCTTTGTGGTGGCATCCTAGCAATAGGATGTTTTTTTCTATGCCTCCATTTCTAAGAAAACCACCCCCAACGTTTTTAAGTATGGAGGCATTTGGTCCCTCGCAAGAGGGATTTTTTATTTTTTTTGAAAAAAGATAGAATTAATGGTTTAAATTCAAAGAATTATATATTTGGATAATAATTATTTCTTCTTCAACTTTTTCTTAACGTGCTCTTTAACTTTCTTTCCTGTCTTTTTTAGCAGCTTCTTGCCTTCATGTACCATCTTTTGATTGTATAGGCTCCACCACCCCAGATGGGATTTTGGTGATTCTACACGACCCCACCATTTTTCTGCAAATGCCATATGCTCTATCCTGTATTTTGGAGGTGGTTCTGGAGTTTCATCAGCATATCCTATGGTTATTACAGCCTGTACTGATTTTTCTTCTGGCAGATTTAAAATTCTCCATATTTCATCCTCATCAAAAGCTCCTATCCAGCATGTTCCTAAACCTAGGCTATGGGCTGTAAGCAGCATATTCTGAATAGCGGCTGCACAACCCTGTGTAGTATACAATCTTGCTCCACGAGTTCCATAATATCTTTCTGCTTTTTCAGGTTCAGCAACAACAACAATAAAAACAGGCGCAGGTTCCATCCAATCCTGGCCTAAGCAAGCTTTTGCAATAGCCTGTCTTTTCGCATCAGTTTTAACATAAATAAATTTCCAGTTCTGCAAGTTACCTGCACTAGGCGCGTATTTACCTGCTTGCATTATAGTGACTATGTTGTCCCATGGAACCTGCTTATCTTTGTATTTCCTAACGCTCCTTCTTGATCTTATAGCATCAAATACTTCCATGCTATATATTCTTAAGTTTATCATTAATAAATTTATTGTTTTGTTACAAGATTTATTTGTATAGATATATTTTTAAACTTCTTAATTTTATAATTTAATATGCATTACTCGGAGCTTGTTGAAGTGTATGTGGAACTGGAAGCTACAACAAAGAGATTGGAGCATACGCATATTATTTCTGAGTTTCTTAAGGATGTGAGTCTGGATGATTTGGGAAATACGATTTTGCTGCTGGAAGGCAGGGTTTTTCCGAGATGGGATGAGAGGGAAATTGGAATGGCATCAAAGATGATGCTTAAAGCAATAAACGTTGCATCTGGTGATACAAAAGACAGAATAAATAAGGAATGGAAAAAAACAGGAGATCTAGGAACTGTTTCGTATAATCTAATCAGGGAAAAAAAGCAGTCTACATTGGGCTCCCATGAGCTTACAGTCAAGAAAATTCTTAACAACTTAAGAAAACTTGTCACAATTGAAGGTATTGGTTCTGTTGACAAAAAGATACAATTAGTTGCAGAACTGTTAACATCAGCAAAGCCAAATGAAGCTAAATACATAGTAAGGACAATCCTTAATGATATGCGCATAGGAGTTGGAGAAGGAAGTATTAGAGATTCTATCGTATGGTCTTTTTTTGGCGATAAACTAAAGGTAAAGTATGTCAAAGAAGAAAATAAAATTGATATTGAAGACAGAGAAAAATATAATGAATATGTTGATGCTGTACAGCGTGCATATGACATTACAAATGATTTTGCTCCGGTAGCTGAAGCAGCAAAAAAGAAGGGGCTTAAAGGGTTTGATGAACTAGAAATGCAGATTGGTGTTCCACTGAAAGTAATGCTTGCGTTGAAGGTTGATAATATTGATGAAGGATTTGAAAGATGTGGGAAGCCAGCGGAATTTGAGTTTAAGTATGATGGCATGAGAATGCAGATACACAAAAACAACAATGATGTAAAAATATTCACAAGAAGATTGGAAAACATCACCAAGCAGTTTCCCGAAGTTGTTGATTATATAAAAAAATATATCCATGAAAGAAAGGTCATACTTGATTCTGAGGCAGTGGGTTACAATAAAAAAACTGGAAAATATCTGCCTTTCCAGAATATTTCTCAGAGAATAAAACGAAAATATGACATTGAAAAGATGTCAGAAGAAATGCCAGTTGAAGTCAATGTTTTTGATATAATAAACTACAAAGGCAAAAGCATTATCAATGAACCTTTTGAGGAAAGGAAAAAAATAATAAAAAAAATAGTTGAGTGTGTCCCAAAAAAAATTGGGGTTGCAAAGAGCATTGTAACTGCAGATAAAAAAGAGGTTGAGAAATTTTACAAAGAGGCTATTAATTCAGGGAATGAGGGTTTAATGATTAAAAAGCTTGATGTCTCCTACAAGCCCGGTGGCAGAGTTGGATTTATGGTAAAGCTAAAAGAAACAAAAGAAAATCTTGATCTAGTTGTTGTAAATGCAGAATGGGGGGAGGGCAAGCGTTCAAAATGGCTTAGCAGCTATACACTCGCATGCATAGATGAAAATAACAATTTCCTTGAAATCGGAAAGGCAAGTACAGGCCTCAAGGAAAAGAAAGAAGAGGGCTTAAGTTTTGCAGAGATGACGGACTTGCTAAAGCCCCTAATAAAGAAAGAAGAAGGAAAAGAGGTTGTTATTAAACCCAAGATTGTAATTGAGGTTGCATATGAAGAAATACAAAAGAGCCCTACCTATAGCAGCAGTTATGCGCTCCGCTTTCCTCGTGTGATATGTCTCCGTGAGGATCGAGGACCTAAAGACATCTCTACTTTAAAGATAGTAGAAAGTTTATATAATAAGCAAAAAAAATAAAATTATTTTTTCTTTGTTGCTTTACCATAAATCCAACGAAAATCTTTTGAATTTTTTAAGTATCTTTGATTTTCAAATTTCAAAACCTTTATATAATCAAACAAATACAAAACACTGGATTATGGTCAAAAAAACTAAAAGAGACGAAAAGAAAAATCCTGCAGAAAATGCAAGCATGAAGGGCAATCCTGCTGCTTTGCAGGGAAAAGCACTTGACAAGTTGCCTAAAGATGTGCAGGAAAAATTAAAATCAATAAAGACAAAACTAGAGAAATTCCAGAAAAGAGTCCTGGGTAAATTTGACAAGTATATTGTGGGGATTGCGTTATTACCCCAGCCAAAACCTAACGATCAAAAATCGACGGAACAAAAGCCAGTAGATAAAGATAAGATAAATGTCCTTGTTCTAGTGGATGATTCTGACAGCAAAAAGATGTCCAAGTTTGAGTTAAAAGATAAATTGACAGTTATAATGAATAATATTGCGCAGGAAATTGATAAAAATTTAACACCCCAGGCTGTAATTTTATCCGAACTATGGCAGAATTGCTATGATGGTAAATACGAGATGCTGCAATTAATTGCTTTATCTGCTCCAATTTTTGATAGGGGCATGCTTGCTGCAATAAAGATTGCGGAAGTCCACAAGACCATGGTTCTTAAGAAATTTGAAAAATACATTGTAAGCCATGTCCTCGCCGGTTCTTTAGTACAAGGTCGTGCAACTCCAACATCTGACATTGATGTCTGGATAGTTATTGATGATACTGATGTTAAAAAGATGACTAGGGCAGAGCTAAAAGATAAGTTAAGGGCTATTATAATTGGAATGGGCATTGAGGCTGGTGAGCTAACAGGAATAAAAAACAAGCTCAACATCCAAGTTTATATTCTGACAGATTTCTGGGACAGCCTAAGGGAAGCCAACCCAATAATCTTTACTTTGCTTAGGGATGGTGTGCCTTTCTATGATAGGGGAATTTTCATGGCGTGGAAGCAGCTGCTCAGAATGGGAAAGATAAAGCCTAGTGCAGAAGCTATTGACATGTTTATGGGTTCTGGCGAACAAATGCTGAAAAGGGTTGGGTTAAAGCTTAAGGATATAGGCATGGAGGATATTTATTATGCAATTTTAACACCTTCCCAAGCTGCTTTAATGCTGCATGGTGTTCCACCACCAGCTCCAAAAGAAACTGCTACTCTAATGAGAGAAATTTTCGTGCAGAAAGAAAAATTGCTAGAAGACAAGTTTGTAAAAATCTTGGAAAAAGTTATAGAAACAAGAAAAATGATTGAGCACGGAGAAAAGAAAGAAATAACAGGAAAAGAAATTGATGAGTTCTTAAATGAAAGCGATAAATACCTCAAAAGAATAAAAAGATTATTTACGCAGATAGAGAAGATAAAAGAAGAACAAGATATGGTGAAAGTCTATGAAACAATAGTCACTATAATTAGGGATGTTCTAAGAATAGAGGGCATTGAAAGGGTTGAAGACGAGGAAGTTGTAAAGGTGTTTGAAGATGAGATGATAAGCCAAGGAAAAATACCCGCAAAGTTTTTAAGGATTTTAAATGAGATAATTAAAGCAAAAAAAGACTACGATGAAAAGAAGCTTACAAGAGTAGAGGTAGAGAAGGTAAAGAAATCATCAAATGAATTTATAAAATTCTTGGTTGAGTATTTGCAGAGGAAACGTGGAAGAGAGTTAGAAAGGACAAAGATAAGAGTAAAGCATGGCAACAGATATGGGGAGGTTATTTTGTTGGGTGATGTGGCTTTTATAATACATGATATAGACCATGAGGAAAAGGAAATAAGCAAGGCAAGGATAAAAGAAGATGGAAGCTTAGGCACAACGCAAAAAAGCTCTTTGCAGGAGCTTGAAAAATCATTATCAAAAGTTGAAATACCTCCTAAAGTTTTCATTAAGGAGCCAATATTTGAAAATCTTAAGGATTTCTTTGGAAAGGATGTTGAGATTTTGGTGAATTATTAAGAAACCAGCGGAAATTAAAAACATTAAAAAATTGGAGATTTTCTGGGCTTCTGAAAACTGTGTTTTCAGAAACCTTTATAAACAAAACCTAGTTCCTCTTTCTTAAGCCCGAGTTCAATAAGAGCGCTTCTAGGGTTGCTTTAAGTGCTATATTCTCGGTTATTATTTGTAGAATGGCAGAACAGAAAACTCAGGAAAAGAAAGAAGATAATTTCAGGTATTTTGTAAGAATAGTAAATACAGATCTTGATGGAAACAAAAATATAGGCAATGCACTAAAAAAGATTAAGGGTGTAAGTTTCATGTTCTCTAATATGGTATGCAATCTTGCTGGCATAGATAAAATGGCTAAAACCGGCTATCTAAGTGATGAGCAAGTTAAAAAGTTGGACGAAGTTTTGAACAATCCATCAAAGTTTAATGTACCCAGTTGGATGCTTAATAGGAGAAAAAACTATGAAGATGGGAAAGATTATCATGTTACCGCAGGAGATTTATCTTTTGCAGAGGAAAATGATGTCAAGAGAATGAAAAAAATCAGGTCTTACAGAGGAGTAAGACACGGTATAGGTTTACCAGTCAGAGGTCAAAGAACAAAATCAAATTTCAGGAGAAACAAGGGAAAAGTATCATTAGGCGTCGCTAAAAAAGATACCACAAAAGCAGAAAAGGTTTGAACAATGAAAAAAATAAATTTTTTCAAGCATAAAAAATAAATCAAAATGGGATCTCCTAAAAAACAAAGAAAGAAATTTTCAAAGCCAACACATCCATGGCAGAAAGAGAGGATTTTGGCAGAGAAAGAACTATTGAAAGACTACGGCTTGAACAGAAAATATGAAATATGGAAGATGAACAGTATTCTGAAAAATTTTACTATGCAAGCAAAAAATCTCGTTACTGTTAAAAGCCTGCAAGTAGAGAAAGAAAGAAACCAGCTTTTAACAAAACTCTGTTCTTTAGGACTATTAGGTAAGGACGCTAAAATAGAAGATGTATTGTCCTTAACATTAAAAGATATAATGGAAAGAAGACTACAAACATTGGTCTACAGAAAAAACATGGCAAGCAGCATTAAACAAGCTCGCCAATTTATCATTCACGAGCATATTGTATTAAGCGACAAAACAATTACAGCACCATCATATATGGTGCCTTTAGTGGAAGAAAACAGCATACAATTTGCGCAAGATTCTGTTCTCTCTAACCCAAGCCATCCTGAAAGAGCAGCAGTTAAGATGGAAAAAGCAAGTAAGAAATCAAAAGAAAAAGAACAGGAAGGTGAAGTAGAAGCAAAGGGAAAATCAAAAGAAAAAGAAACAAAATCTGAGAAAAAACCGAAAGAAAAGAAAAAAGAAGTTCCAACAACTCATGATTTGAAAAAAGAAAAGAGAATAAGAAAAAAACAAGAAAAGAAACCAGAGGTTGGTAAGAAATAAAAATGGCAGAACGATGGGGAATTGCGCATATATATGCATCATATAACAATACTATAATCCACATAACAGATATTACCGGAACAGAGACAATAAGCAAAGCATCTGGGGGCATGGTTGTTAAGAGCGACAGGATGGAAAGTTCTCCAACTGCGGCAATGATTGCGGCAAAAAGGGCTGCAGAAGGGGCCATGGACAAGGGAATAAATTCAATTCATGTTAAGATACGGGCTCCTGGCGGGCATAATGATTCTACGGGGCCTGGTCCTGGTGCGCAAGCTGCTATAAGAGCGTTATCAAGAATGGGTCTAAGAATAGGTCTGATTGAGGATGTTACGCCCCTACCGCACGATGGCTGCAAGAAAAAAGGAGGCAGGCGTGGTAGAAGAGTTTGATTTCGTTAAACTCATTATAAAACTTGGAGGTAGAAAATGGAAATAAGGGTTTTATCAAACACTAAGGATGAGGAAAAGCTTTCATTTATTATTAAGGATACAACACCCGCTTTTGTAAACACATTAAGGAGAATTATGGTGGAAGAAGTCCCTACAATGGCTATTGAGGATGTGGAATTCAGAAAAAACAACTCAATAATGTATGACGAGATGATAGCACACAGGCTTGGCTTAATACCGTTAACAACAGACTTAAAATCATATAATTTGCCTGAGAACTGCAAGTGCAAAGGTGAGGGATGCGCTAGATGCCAGCTCAAGCTTACGCTCAAAGCATCAAAAGGCCCAGACATGATTTATGCTTCCGAGCTTAAAAGCAAGGATTCAGCGGTAAAGCCTGTTTATCCAAAAATGCCTATTGTAAAATTATTAAAAGGTCAATCTTTGGAACTAGAAGCCACTGCTGTTTTGGGTAAGGCCAAGGAACACGCAAAATGGAGCTCATGTCTCGCTTATTACAAGCATAAGCCAATTATAGAAATAGGGAATGTAAAAAATCCAGAAGAGGTTGTTGAAAAAACACATGGAAATGTTTTTGAGATAAAAAATGGAAAGCTTGAAGTTATTAAGGACAATTTGTTCAAATATGATCTTGCAGGTATTGTAGAAGAAGTATCGAAAGGGGAAGTTAAGGTCAAATACGATAACGACATCATTTTTTATGTAGAATCATGGGGGCAATTAAGCTGCAAGGAAATTTTAAATCATGCTTTGAAGATTTTTGATGAAACCTTTGATGAGTTTAATGAAGAGGTAAAGAAGCTCAAGTAGAAAATAAAAATTCAAAATATAAAAATAATAATTGATGGAAATGAAACGAACAGGTCCAACAAATCCATTACTTGAAAAATTAATTGGAGAATTGAAGAAAAGAAGCAATGAGCAGTCTATAAACTTGTGGAAAAGAGTTGCTTCTGACCTAGAGAAACCTACAAGGCAGAGGAGGGTTGTGAATTTATCAAAGATTAATAGATATACAAAGGAGGATGAAACCATAGTTGTTCCTGGCAAAGTTTTGGGATCTGGTGCATTAAATCATAAATTGACAATAAGTGCTTATCAATTTTCAGATCAAGCAAAAGATAAATTAGAAAAAGCAGGCGCTGAAATAGTATCGTTATTAGATATAAGTAAAGAAAAACCTAATGGGAAAAAAATAAAGATAATTGGATAAAAATAATTAAACAAGAATAATCAAAAAATATAATAATAAATATCTAAAATGATAATAGACGCAAACAACCTCATATTAGGGAGATTAGGGACTTATGCAGCTAAAAAAGTATTGTTAGGGGAGAAAATAGATATTGTTAATTGTGAAAGCTGTGTTATTACTGGTAGTAGGGCTAAAATTTTTAAGGATTATGATATTAAATTAAAAAGAGGTATACCTGCTAAAGGACCTTTTACTCACAGGATGCCTGACAGATTTGTTAAAAGATCAATTAGAGGAATGTTACCATACAAAAAGGAAAGGGGAAGAATAGCCTTTAAGAATATAAAATGTTATATGGGTGTTCCTGATAGTTTTAAAAATCAAAAATTTGATACAATAAAGGGCGCTAATGTTGAAAAAGTTCCGAACTTTAAGTATATAACCATAAAAGAAGTATGCAAACACATTGGTGCTAAAATATGAAAATCGTAACTGCTTCAGGAAAAAGAAAAAGAGCAGTAGCAAGGGCTACAATAAGAGCCGGGAACGGTTTAGTTAAGATAAATAATATGGTTTTGGATTTTTATGAGCCTAAGCTTTCAAGGTTAAAATTGAGGGAACCATTGATTATTGCGGGAGACCTTATCAATAAAGTAAATATAGATGTGAATGTTTTCGGCGGGGGCATTTCTAGTCAGGCGGACGCTTCCAGGTTAGCGATTGCAAAAGCTCTTGTAGAGTTTTCGAAAAATGATAAATTAAAAGAAGATTTTTTGAATTATGACAGAAATTTGCTTGTAGCGGATGTGAGGAGGAAAGAGCCTGCAAAGCCAAACAGGCACGGGCAAGCGAGGGCAAAAAGACAGAAGAGTTATAGATAAAATTATTAATAAAAATTAAACAAGGTGAATAAAAATGTTGATTCCAATTCGTTGTTGGTCGTGTTCAAAGCCAATAGGCCATTTGTGGGAAGATTTCAAAGGCAGACTCGAAAAAGGCGAAGACAAAAAAAAGGTTTTAGATGAATTAGGCCTGGAAAGGTACTGCTGCAGGGCAATTTTCCTAGGGCATGTGGATTTGATAGACACTGTTGCGCAGTTTAAGAAATTCTAAACAAAAAACTATAAAAACACTCTATGTTTCTTTAGTTAGATGGTAGACTTAAATAAAATAGCCAATAAATGGCAGAAGAAGTGGGAAGATAAAAAAATATTCAAAGTTAAGGAAGACAAAAAAAAGAAAAAATTCTATTGCCTGGAGATGTATCCTTATCCATCTTCAACATTGCACATGGGCCATTTGAGGAATTATTCTTTAGGGGATGCTCTTGCAAGGTTCAAGAGGATGAATGGATTTAATGTCATCTATCCGATGGGTTATGATGCTTTTGGGTTGCCTGCAGAGAATGCAGCTATCAAAAACAATGTTGATCCTGAAAAATGGACTTTGGACAATATTGACAAGATAAAAAAGCAGCAAAAAAGCTTAGGATTTAGCTATGATTGGTCAAGGCAAATACAGAGCTGCACAGAAGACTATTACAAATGGAACCAGTGGATTTTTCTTAAGTTTTATGAAAAAGGGCTTGCTTACAGGAAAAATGCAGTTGTGAACTGGTGCAATTCTTGCGGTACTGTTTTAGCAAATGAGCAGGTTATAGATGGAAAATGCTGGAGATGCAAGAATGATGTTGGAGAAAAAGAGCTAGAGCAGTGGTTCTTCAAGATAACAAAATATGCTGACCAGCTTCTTGAGGATTTGGATAAATTAGAGAATTGGCCTAAGAGAGTTAAGATAATGCAAGAAAACTGGATTGGGAAAAGTTATGGAGTAGATGTTAATTTTAAAATCAAGGACACTAAAAAAACAATTTCTACCTTTACAACAAGGAGTGATACCATTTTTGGTGTAACTGCCCTTGTATTTGCAGTTGAGCATCCAATGGTTTTAGAGTTGATAAAAGGAACTAAGTATGAAAAAAAGGTTATGGATTTTATAGCTAAAACTAAAAAGAAGAGTATGAAGGAAAGGATTTCTGAAGAAACAGAGAAAAATGGAGTTTTTATTGGAAAATACTGCATCAATCCTGTCAATAATGAAGAAGTACCAATTTATGTTGCTGATTATGCCCTAATTGAGTATGGAACAGGCGCTGTTATGGTTGTCCCTGCCCATGATCAAAGAGATTTAGAGTTTGCTAGGAAATATAAATTACCAATCAGGGTTGTAATAACACCCAAGCAATATGAATTAAAGGCAGATAAAATGTCTAGAGCTTATGTTGAGGAAGGCATCCTAATTAATTCCAGCAAGTTTGATGGTATGGGCAATTTAAATGCAATTGAGGAAATATCAAAATGGATGGAAAAAAATAATTATGGAAAAAGAACAGTTCAATATAAGTTAAGAGACTGGCTAATTTCCAGGCAAAGGTATTGGGGGACTCCAATACCTATGGTTCATTGCAGTAAATGTGGTATTGTTCCAGTTCCTTATGAAGATTTACCAGTAAAGCTTCCAAAGAATGTTAAGTTTACCGGTGCTGGAAACCCTTTAGAGACCTCTGATAAATTTGTTAATGTAAAATGTCCAAAATGTGGTGAAAAAGCAAGAAGAGAAACAGACACAATGGACACTTTTGTTGACAGTTCATGGTATTTCTTCAGGTACTGCAGCCCTAAATTTGATAAAGCACCATTTGACAAGAAAGCTGCTGGATATTGGATGCCTGTTGACCAATATATTGGGGGAATAGAGCATGCTATATTGCATTTGTTGTATGCCAGATTCTTCACAAAAGCTTTAAGGGATTTAGGATTAACTAATGTTGATGAGCCTTTCTCGAGATTAATGACACAAGGCATGGTAATTAAAGACGGGGCAAAGATGAGCAAAAGTATTGGAAACGTAGTTGATCCTGTTGAGATAACAGAAAAATATGGACCTGATACAGGAAGATTGTTTATTTTGTTTGCGGCAATGCCAGAAAAGGAGTTAGATTGGAGTGACAAAGGAGTAAATGGAGCATATAGATTTTTGAATAGAATCTATAACCTGGTTAATGATAATATCAAAAATATTTCGGGGGATAGTTATGCAAAAGATAAACTGGATGAAAAAGACAAGTTTATTTTAAGCAAGATGCATTCTACAATAAAGAATGTTACAGATAATATTGAAAACTTTAGGTATAATTCTTCTATAGGCAATATAATGGAATTTGTAAATGAGCTTTCCAAGTATTCAGGTAATAAAAAAGTATTTGGAGAATGTGTCAAGAATTTAATATTGTTGTTAAATCCTTTTACACCCCATATATCTGAGGAGTTGTGGAGCAAAATAGAAGGCAAATCCTTTGCTTCTCTGCAAAAATGGCCATCATATGATGAGAGCAAGATTGACAAGCAAGCAGAAGCTTTAGAAGAAGTTTTAGAAACTACTAAAAAGGACATTTATTCTGTCATGGAGCTTGCAAAGATAGAGAAGCCAAGCAAAATAAGAATTTTTGTTGCTGAAGCATGGAAGTATAATTTTATAAAAAAACTGAAGAAAGAGATGGAAAAAACAAGAAATGTTGGAGAGATAATGAAAGCATTTTCAAAAGATTTCGGAACTTATATGAAAGAGATTTCAAAAATGATTCCTAAGCTTGCTAAGGATGAAACTAAGCTGCCAAAAGTTGTTATTGACAGGAAAAAAGAAATAGAAGCATTGAAAGGCTCATTAGATAATTTTAAGCAAGAGTTTGGTTGTGATATGGAGATTATTGATGGAAAAAGTGATGAGGAAAAGGCTAAACAAGCTATGCCGGGTAAAGTTGCTATTTTGATTGAATAGTTTTTCTACAATGAATAATAGTGCAAAAATTATAATTAATAAAATGAATATTATCGTTTTGGGGGCTGGGGCAATTGGAAGCCTTTATGGAGCAAAACTATCAAAGCTAAATGATGTTACATTGGTTGCTAGGCAGAAGCATATTAACAAGATAAATAATGATGGATTAAAGATTGTTGGTATTGAAGAGAATGTGTATAAATTAAAAGCGACAGCAAAAATTGAAAACATTGAGAATAACACATTGATTTTGTTAACTACTAAGGTGCATGACAACAAAAAGGCTATAGACCCCATTAAAGATTTAATTAAAAAAGATACAATAATTCTGTGTATGCAAAATGGTCTTTATAGCGAAAATATAGTAAAATCCATAGTTGGTGATAGATGTTTAGTACTAAGAGGCATTACTAATGTAGGTGCTACTTTTTTAGAACCGGGAAAGGTTCAATTCAGCAATCTAAGCTCTACAAAAATAGAAAATAGTAATATAAGTGAGGAATTAGCTGAAAATTTTGATAAATGTGGATTAAAGTGTTCGGTTTCTGAAAATATTAAGCAAGATATATGGAAAAAATTGATACTTAACTGTGTGCTTAATCCTGTTTCTGCAATATTAAGGGTAGAAAATGGAAAAATTGCTGATGAAAGGCTAAATACATTAAAAAAGTCGATTGTAGATGAATGCTTAAAAGTTGCTGAGAAAGATGATGTAAGGTTTGATATAGATTTTGTAAAAATAATAAATGATGCGATTAAAGACTCTAGAAATTTGTCTTCAATGCACCAAGATGTGCTTAAAGGCAAAAAGACGGAAATTGATTATCTGAATGGTGCGGTTGTTGAGCTAGGCAAAAAATATGGAATCAAATGCCCTGTCAATGAGGCTTTGGTTGTGATTGTTAAAGGGATGGGAAAACAATAAAAAATATAAACAATTCGAAACTAATAAATTAATATGAAGATCAAAAAAATACTTGTAGTCTACACCAAACTATTAAGTAAAGAAGAAGAATCAACATTAAGCTTAGTAAAAAATACATTAAAAAAATATGATGTTAATTATAAAATTTCCAATAGGGAAAGGTTAAATAAAAAATTATTCCAAAACAAGAATTTAGTTATTGCTGTTGGCGGGGATGGAACTTTTCTAAGGGCTTCTCATTTCATTTTTGACAAAACTCCAATAATGGGGATTAATTCTGATCCTAGATATAAAGAAGGTTTTTTCATGATTGCTGAGAAAAAAGATTTTAAAAGAAAATTAAAAAAAATATTAAAAGGCAATTACAAAATAAAAAAACTTCGAAGGCTAGAGGCATATATGGGGAATAAAAAGGTTCCTGAACTTGCATTAAATGAGTTCTATATAGCATCGGAAAAACAGCACCATACAGCAAGATATTTTCTTAATATTGGGGGAATGAAGGAAAGGCAAAAGAGCAGCGGTGTTTTGATTTCAACAGCTGCCGGAAGCAATGCATGGGTAAAAAGTGCTGGTGGAAAAGTCTTGCCACTAAGTTCTGATAAATTTGAATATCTTGTTAGAGAGCCATACTGCGGCAGAGTCTCTGCAAAATGTGATTTAATCAACAATATTTTAGATAAAAATGAAAAAATAGAGATTGAGTTTGAGGTTGGCAATGGTATTCTCATTGTGGATTCTCTGAGTAAGGAGTACAAATTCAAAGCTAGGCAGAAAGTTACAGTGAAAATGTCAGAAAAACCCCTTAATAGCATAAAACTTTAATTTTAAGAGTTTACCACAAGTATATTGATGAAAAGTTATATATAGGGGTTTATTAATAATTTTCTAAATGATTCAACCAAAAAGAAATCTTGGAAATAAAAAAACAATATATGGATATGGAATATTTATTTCTATTTTTATTCTTCTTGCATTTATTTATCACGACAAACTAAAATTAATTTATTCTAATCCAGAAACAGTAAAACAATTTATAACTGGATTTGATATTTTGGCACCGATTATTTTAATTCTACTATTGGCTTTACAAATTATTATTTTTGTCATTCCTGGTCCTATTTTTATAATTGCTGGGGGTTATGCTTTTGGTACAATTTTGGGCGGGATTTATTCATTAATTGGGGTAACGCTTGGCTCTGTTTTTGTGTTCTATCTCTCTAAGAAATTTGGAAGACCTTTTGTAGTGAAAATGGTAAATAAAAGAGATCTAGAGCATTTTGATGTTTATTTCAAAAAGAAAGGAAAACTTGCATTGTTTATATCCAGAGTAATTCCAATACTTTTTCCAATTGATGTTGTATCATTTGCAGCAGGATTAACTTCATTAAGTTATAAAGATTACATTATAATGTCTTTTTTAGGTTTTATACCACAGGTTTTCATATTAACTTTTTTTGGTGACCAATTATCATACAACTTCAATCCATTCTTATTGATTATTTTGGCAATTTTAGGTTTGGGTGTATTAGTCTATTTATTTAGACACCCAATTAAAATATTGCTTATAAAAGAAGTTGGGGCTTTTGAAAGAAAATTAAGGATTATTGAAGAAAAATCATTAAAAGAAGTGAAAATTATAGAAAAAGGTATAAGCCATGACTATAACAAAATTAAAACTAATATGGAGTTAGTTGAAAAAATTAGTTTTCATAACAAAAGGGAGAATAAATGAAAAAATTAGGGCTAACCTTGGGTGGTGGAGGTTCAAGATGTTTCGCACACTTAGGTATGTTTGAGGAGTTAATTAAAAATAAGATACCCCTCGATTATATTGTTGCTTCCAGCACTGGTTCAATAATTGCGACGCTTGTAGCGAATAATGTGGAGATTGAAAGTATTAAAAAAGAGTTTTATAAATTATCTACAAGATTAAAATGGTTCATACCTGGTGGGTTTTTTACATTCAATCAAAAAGTTATTAGAGATATGTTAAATAATTTATTGGATAACAAACAAATTGAAAAATCTAAAATTCCAATTACAATTATTGGAACTAATTTAAATAATGGGAATGAAGTTTTATTTGAAAAAGGCGATATAATAAAAGCCGTATGCGCTTCAAGTGCTCAACCTTTAGTTTACAGGCCAATCAAATATGGAAGCCGATATATTTCAGATGGTGGTATAATAGATAGTATTCCTGCAGACATTTGTAGAGAAAAGGTTGGAAAAAATAATATTGTTTTGGCTTCATCATTAGATGGTCCATTAGATACTGAAGTTAAAAGATTTGATAAATTTCATACTATGTTTAGAGCAATCTACATTCCTTTATTACATTTTAGGAAAATAATTGTTCATCAGAATTCAGACATTATATTGGAGCCATTAAAAGATATTAAGTTTAATTTTCATAATTGGAAGCATCTTCTAAATTTTGGTGATATTACCTTAATGGAACATTATTTTAACCGGGGGAAAAATGAAGCAAAACTGAAGATGAATTTAATAAAAAAATTGGTAAATGAAAAAACAAATTAAGATTTATTTTTTCAATGTAAAAATTTGAGGAAATTTTAACAAATGAAAGATCTGTTTTCAAAACCAAATCAGATAACTTACATCAGGATTCTTCTAATTCCTGTATTTGTCATGTTCCTTTTAATGGAAATACCTTATGGGAATTATATAGCAGCATTTATTTTTACAATTTTGTCTTTGTCAGATGCACTCGATGGTTATATTGCAAGAAAAAAACACCAGATAACTTCTCTGGGAAAGATACTAGACCCTATTGCAGATAAGTTGTTAATTTCTGCAGCATTAATTTTTCTAATAGGCCGCATTCAATTATGGATGGCTGTTGTTATTATTGTTAGAGAAATTGTTATTACTGCTGCAAGGATTTTTTTCCTGCCAAAAAAAGTTGTCATCAGCGCAAGCACACTTGGAAAAATAAAAACTATATCTCAAATAATAGCTATACTGGCAGTAATTCTTAATGTGTCTTTCAACTGGTGGCTAATGCTCATAGCAGTCATCATAACAATTGTTTCTGGATTAGATTATCTTCTAAAAATGGGGAAACTCATTGGAGAAAACATCCTTAACATACCGAATGTAATAACAACTTTTAGGTTACTACTGATTCCGTTATACTTAATTAACTTGGTAGGATTAAACATAAATTTTGCACTTGTAGTTCTTACTATCATTGTTCTTTCGGATAAATTAGATGGTGTATCAGCAAGAATAGCAAAGCAAATTACAAAGTTTGGGAGAGTATATGATGCTTTTGTTGATTTTTTATTGATAGTATCATCTCTCATAGCATCCTATATAATTGGGTTTATAGAGTTTTTTTGGATTTTACTTTTTGTAGTACCTATTGTAATAATGGTCATAACAAAAATATCTCGTTATAGAAAACTTAAAGAAGTGTCTTCAGGTGTTTTAGGAAAAATTGTGGTAGGTATTTCATATGTTGCAATAATAGCGGTTATTATTGATTTTGTGTATAAATTTGAGATATTGATTTTAATTGCTATGCTGGTTTACACATACATAATTTCTGATATATATAAAAGTTTGATTAAAAATACTCCTAAATCTTCCTAAACCCTATACTTGACACCATCAATACGCCTAAAACAATGTATATATAAGGATAAAAATCCAGAGGAACTTTAAATAAATATAATGCAGGTATTATTATGCCATTTAATGTTATAGGCATTCCTGCAAAACCGCCTTTTATATCCATGATATTATACCTTGCTAATCTTAAAATACCGCAAAATAAAAAGATCGTAAATGAAACTATTGCCAAAGGTGTTTGGATTAAGGAAAAACCAAAAATTGCAGGTGCTACTCCAAAAGATATTGTATCAGCTAGAGAGTCTAATTCCTTGCCAAAAACATTCTCCTGATTAAGCTTTCTTGCTAATTTTCCATCTAAGTAGTCTGCTATTACTGCCAAAAAAAGAAAAATTATCACAAAAAGATAGTTTCCATTTATTGCAAAAAATATAGCAGTCAAGCCAAAAATAACATTTACCAAAGTGAAAATATCTGCAAATTTTATTAAATTCCATATTCTAAATTCATTTATATCTGTTCTTTTTGTTAATACAAATTCAGATTTGAATAACAACTCTATTGCAGATACTACTGTCAATAGTATCGCAGCCCATATCAGAACCCAATCTATTTGTCCAAGAATAACAGGCACTAAGGATATTATCTGGAAGAATAATGTTATTTTTCCTATAAGGGTAGCTTTAAATTCTCTTCTAATATCTTTATAAAATAAATATGATCCTCCCCCCATTGTCAGAAAATCACGTCCTAAGAAAACCAACATAACCCAAAGCGGAATCAAGTCTGTCATTACCAAAGCTATAGCACTTAAATCCACCAACAATTTATCAGCCACTAAATTCATTATAGATCTTAATTGTGATTTCTGCTTTTTTTGTACGAATCCTTCAAAGAAAGACAAGAATGCTGCAAGAACAAAAAGAAAAATTGATATATTCTCTATTCCAGAAAGAATTATGAAGAATAGTATCCATGCTAAGAGCAATCTAAATAGATTGAAAGTTATAGGAACTTTTTTTAGAAAATTATTTTTTAGATCTTCTCGTTTCATGTTTTTTCACATATCATTATGAAATTAGGAGGTAAATTCCTCGGTTCAAAATTTATAGATACCTTATTGAAATAAATCCTGAGATATTTTTTCATATGCGTTGAATATTGGTATACTATAAATTTTCCCCCATCACGCAAATAATCCCTTGTTTTCCTGACAATGATTTTTTTGTTTTTTTCCTTAATAAGCGAAAAGGGTATTCCTGAAAAGGCATAGTCTATGTTTTTTATTTTTAATTTTTTAAGGTGAAAATCCAAATTTTCAACTGTATCGTTAACTACAACCAAACGTGGGTCCTTTAGGCTGTCACTTAGGTGTTTGCAGAATTCTTGGTTTAATTCGAAACATATGAGCTTTGCGTCAGAATTCAGATTCTCTAATATTTCCTTTGTTATTGTCCCGACACCCGGGCCGTATTCAACTATGCATGCGGCATTCTCAAAATCTATATTCTCAATAATCTTGTTTATTATATATCTTGAACTTGTAGAGATAGCTGCCACTTCTTTTGGATTCTTGATAAAATTAGAGATAAACTTAAGTTTGGAATTCATCTTAAATCTGCAATAATTGTACTGCCCCCAAACACTTTTTGATTTATTCTAGCTTTTAATTTCACTTTTTTTGATGGTAATATCAATGTAACCTGGCTTCCAAGCACAATCTTGCCCATCTTTTGCCCTTTATTAACTTTTTCATCTTTACTTACTAGGCAAATTATTCTCCTTGCAAGGAAACCGGCAATCTGTATCACCTTTACTCTATCAATTTCTTTATTTTTTATTATTATTTCATTTTTTTCATTCATTAAGGATCTTTTAAGATTAAATGCAGCGAAAAATTTTCCTTTCTCATGCTTTATTGATTCTACTTTTCCATCAATTGGTGCTCTGTTGACATGAACATCAAGAGGAGACATAAATATTGAAATGACATAACACTCTTTTGCTATATCTTTTGTCAAAGTCTCTATTTTTCCAAGAAATCCCTTGTTTATACCAATTTTTTCACTTTTAACTTTTAAAATCCGGATTATTTTTCCATCAGCAGGGCTTACTATATTGTTGCCTTGAGGTATTTTTCTTTTGGGATTTCTATAGAAATTTAATAAGAATATGACAATAAGCAGGATTACAACGATTATTGATATTAATAATGCCCCCATGATAATTCGTGTTTAATTTAAGTGATATAAATATTTATGTTTTTGCGAGATTGAGTCAAATAAAAAGCCAACGGAAAAAACTTTGTTTTTTCCGGAGGTTTGAAAATCTATGATTTTCAAAACCTTTTTAACAACAGAAATATTACTTAGTGTATGATTTATACAATCTTAGACTGCTACACTGATGAGCCAGCTGGTCTTGGTGTTCCGCCTTATCTGGGAACATATCCAAGGTATGTAGCAGGCTATCTTAATGAGGATGTCAATTATATAACAATTGATGATTTAAGGTTATGGAAAAAGAATAATTCTATTATAAAGGAAACAAAGATTTCCCAAAAAACAGACATTACAACATACAATTTAACAATTAATCATAAAAACACTGAAAAAATATTGCAGGAAACTGACCAGCTAATTATTATTCTTGGAATTCATGTTCCTGGAAAGTATCTTTCTGCAGTACCTGGAACATTAAAAGAGATAATACCATTAATCAAGGATTTAAAATGCAAAAAAATTCTTACAGGACCTGTTGTTTTCGGCACCCAATTATTTGGAGGAAAATTTTTTGAGAAAGCTGATTTAAGCGTATTTGACAAAGTTAATAGTTCTATGTTTAATTTTACTTATGATAAAATTAAGGACTATGCTGTCGATGGGGCAAAAATTATCAAGCAGATTCCTGATTACAGGATGATAGAGATAGAAACAGGACATGGATGTGATGTAGGAAAATGCAGCTTTTGCATAGAGCCATTAAAAAACAAGGTTGAGTTTCGTGACAAAGGGGATATTTTAAAGGAGATCGCTGAATTTTATAAATTAGGTTGCAGGTTTTTCAGGTTGGGAAAACAAAATTGTTTCTATACATTTCCAGATGCCATTGATTTGTTGAAAGAAATTAGAAAAAATTGCAAAGAAATAAAGATTCTGCATATAGATAATGTAAATCCTGTAAAAGTTGTTGCAGACAGGAACAATGAGATAACAAAAGCTATTGTTAAATATTGCACGCCTGGAAATGTAGCTGCTTTAGGGGTTGAAAGTTTTGATAAGGAAGTTTGCAAGCAAAATAATCTAAATAGTAGTCCTAAAATCGCATATGATGCCATTAAAATTCTTAATAAGTATGGCGCAGGGCGTGGAGAACATGGAATGCCTAAGTTTTTGCCTGGCATTAACCTAATTTTTGGTTTAAGGGGAGAGAGCAAAAAAACTCATGAGGAAAATATGAAATATCTCAAGAAAGTTTATGATGATGGATTATTTAGAATTCAGGCATTTATGGAAGATAAGGGAATTAATTCTGCATTAGTTTGTACGGATATTTATAATATGGAAAGTGCATTTGAGAAAATTGCTAAATATAGGCCTGCTTTAATTGCATTAAGCCCTTATTTTGATAGTATGAGGCAGGATTTGAAAAATATTGCACATATTAGAAAAATTTCTCCAGATAGTGTCATTATAATTGGCGGTTTTGAAGCTAGTTTAAATCCTCAATGGACTCAGATGGGAAAGCTGATAGATATTGTTATTAGGGGAGAGGGCGAATATACTCTCCAATATTTATTGAAACAATAT
>MPLZ02043314.1_pt1 | contig 22852 bp, 19 predicted proteins | sample 1617311 | NCBI WGS metagenome assembly MPLZ02 (sample SAMN05944806, study PRJNA350692) | marine metagenome | biome: marine; feature: ODZ; material: water; isolation source: 160 m water sample filtered on 0.2 um supor filter | place: Pacific Ocean | collected 2012-04-08 | depth 160m m | reverse complement strand
CGGGATGTCCTGCATCTCGAAGGTGTAGGAGCCCGGCGCCTCGACGAACACGACTTTCGTTTCGGGTCGCATCAGGGCGGCGATATCGGCCCCGACGGTGGGGTCGTAATAAGTCGCCTCGACATTGAAGCGCTTCAGGAAACGCTGGCAAAATCCCCGCGTCGGGCCATAGACCGAATCGGGCAACAAGACGTGGTCGCCGGCGCCCACCCGCGACAGCACCGCCGCCGTGATGGCGGCCATGCCCGACGACGCCAACAGGCAGTCGTGGCCACCCTCCAGGGCCAGCAGCGCCTCGCGCAGCGATTCCTGGGTGGGCGTGCCGAAGCGGCCGTAGAAGGTGCCGCCTTTGAGCGGCTTGTCGGGCGCGGCAAAGGCTTCAACGGTGGGGAACAGTATCGTCGAGGCGCGATAGATCGGCGGATTGACGACGCCGTGATTGTCCAGCGAATGCAGCCCGGCGTGGGTGATGGTGGTGTCTTTTTTCATGTTGGCGTCCGCTGGTTGGGCTCGGGGCGACGGCGGGCATCATGTCAAAGCTCGGCAGCCGATGCCAGGGCGCGCGCCAGCCGGCCGATTCCGGCCTTGCCAAGCGCCATGACATTGGACAAGGTGCTATCCTAACGGTGCGCGACTTGGTGCAGTCCCGGTTGCGTGGCCAAAGCAAAGTTATGACAAGGCCGGTGAGTAACCGACCGAAATTTAATAGGGAAGGTTTTGCGATCATGAAAACATGGAAAATTCTCGTTGTCGCCGCCACGGCGGCTTTGCTCGCGGGCACCGCTTCGGCCGGCACGCTGGACGACATCAAGGCGAGGGGGCATGTGCTGTGCGGCGTCGGCACCGGTCTGCCCGGCTTCGAGTCGCCCAACGACAAGGGCGAATGGTCCGGTCTGGACGTTGACGTTTGCCGGGCCCTGGCGGCCGGCATCTTCGGCGACCCGCAAAAGGTAAAATTCTCCACCAGCACCGCCAAGACCCGTTTCCCGCAGCTCCAGTCGGGCGAGATCGACCTTTTGTCGCGGACCACGACCTGGACCTTCGATCGTGACGTCAAGCTCGGCTTCGAGTTCACCGGCGTCAACTACTATGACGGTCAGGGCTTCATGGTGCGCAAGGACCTTGGGGTCAAGAACGGCTTGGGCCTGGACGGCGCCAGCGTCTGCGTGGTCACGGGAACCACCACCGAGCTCAACCTGGGCGACTACTTCCGCTCCAACAACATGAAATACACGCCGGTGGTGTACGAGAAGCCCGACGAAGTACGGCCGGCCTACGAGGCGGGACGCTGCGACGTCTGGACCACGGACTCCTCGGGCCTGGCGGCGCAGAAGTCGACCCTGGCCAAACCAGGCGCGCACATGATTCTGCCGACCATCATCTCCAAGGAGCCCCTGGGCCCGGTGGTGCGTCACGGCGACAACCAATGGGGCGACGTGGTGCGCTGGAGCCTTAACGTCATGATCATCGCCGAGGAGATCGGCGTTACATCGAAGAACGTCGACCAGCTCAAGGGGTCCTCGAAGAACCCCGAGATCAAGCGCCTGCTCGGCGTCGAGGGCGAATACGGCGCGCGTCTCGGCCTGCCCAACGATTGGGCCTACAACATCATCAAGATGGTGGGCAACTACGGCGAATCCTACGCCCGCAACGTCGGCACCAATACCCCGCTCGGCCTGCCGCGCGGACTCAATCAGTTGTGGACCAAGGGCGGCATCCTGTACGCCCCGCCGTTCCGGTAGGATACTAAGTCTCGGATGGCAAATTGGCATGTCCGGCGTTCTCGCCGGGCATGCCGCCGCCTGAAATCCGCGTAGGACCTTGATGAAAGGGCGCGCGCGGGGCCGGCCCTGGGGAAACGGGAAATGGCTGCGGACGAACAACTGATTGCGGCTGGCACCACGCCGGCGCGGGCACCGCTTTGGCGTGATGCCAAGATACGGTCGCTGTTCTACCAGGCCTTGACGCTGATATTGCTGGCCGCTGGAATCGGTTACCTCGCCTACAATACGGTTACCAATCTCGAGCAGCGCGGTATTGCCTCGGGTTTCAGGTTCCTCGAGCACCCCACCGGCTTCGGGGTGCTGTTCACGCTGATCGAATATTCGGAGGCGTCGACCTACGGGCGGGCCTACATTGTCGGCATAGTCAACACCCTCTTCGTCTCGGCAATCGGCGTCGTCCTGGCAACCATCCTCGGCGTCACCATGGGCGTGGCGCGACTCTCGTCGAACTGGTTGGTCGCCAAACTGGCCACCGTTTATGTCGAGGTCGTGCGCAACATCCCGCTTTTGCTACAGATACTGTTCTGGTATGGCGTCTTTCAGCAGTTGCCGAGCCTGCGCCAGAGCGTTAATTTTGGCGACGCCATATTCATCAATTTGCGCGGCATATACCTCCCGCGCCCGATCTTCGAGTCCGGTGCCGAATGGATCCTGGCGGCGCTGATCGTCGGCATCCTGGCGACCATCGGGATGACCAAATGGGCCCACCGGCGGCAGGATCTTACCGGCCAGCAGTTTCCGCTGTTCCAAGCCTCGGTCGCCCTGATTGTCGGGTTGCCGGTATTGGCGGCGCTGGTGACCGGGTTGCCGGTTTCGTTCGACTACCCCGAGCTGAAGGGCTTCAACTTCCGCGGCGGCATGGTGATCCTGCCCGAACTCATGGCACTGGCCCTGGCGCTGACCGTCTACACCGCCGCCTTTATCGCCGAAGCGGTGCGCGCCGGTATCCAGGCGGTCAGCCGCGGCCAGACCGAAGCGTCCTATTCGCTTGGGCTGCGGCCAGGCCCGACGCTCAGGCTGGTGGTCTTTCCCCAGGCGTTGCGGGTAATCCTGCCGCCGCTGACCAGCCAATACCTCAACCTGACCAAGAATTCCTCGCTGGCGCCGGCGATCGCCTATCCCGACCTAGTTCACATCTTTGCCGGCACGGTGCTCAACCAGACCGGTCAGGCGGTCGAATGCATCGTGCTGACCATGGCCGTCTATTTCACCATCAGCCTGCTGATCTCGGCCTTCATGAACTGGTATAACAGGCGCATCGCGCTGGTGGAGCGCTAGCCGATGACCGTCGTTCACACCCCCGCGCCGTCGCTGCCGCCGCCGACTTCAGAAATCGGAGTGCTCGGCTGGCTCAAGCACAACCTGTTCTCGAACTGGTACAACAGCGTGCTCTCGGTGCTGGCGATCTATTTGATCTACCTGGTGGTCCCGCCGGTGATCACTTGGGCGATCATCGATTCCAACGTGCTCGGCTCCAGCAAGGACGACTGCACCGGCGGCGGCGCCTGCTGGGTCTTGGTAACCCACCGCTGGCAACAATTCCTCTACGGCTTCTACCCGGCGGAAGAGCGCTGGCGCGTCAATCTCGGCATCTTTCTCGGCTTTGCCGCGCTGTTCTGGGTGCTGGCGGAAGGTACGCCGTGGAAGAAATACGTGACGCTGTTCCTATGCCTCGGCTATCCGTTCGTCGCCTTTTTCCTGTTTGCCGGCGGCTATTTCGGTCTGGTCGGGGTCGAGACCAACAAGTGGGGCGGGCTCTATCTGACCCTGGTGGTCTCCGGCGTCGGCATCTCGACGTCGCTGCCGATCGGTATCGTGCTGGCGCTCGGGCGGCGTTCCGACATGCCGGTGATCCGCATGTTGTGCGTCGGCTTCATCGAGTTCATCCGTGCCGTGCCGCTGATCACCATCCTGTTCATGGCCGCGATCATGCTGCCGCTGTTCCTGCCGCCCGGCACCAACTTCAACTTGCTGGTCCGCGTTCTGATCGGCGTTTCGCTGTTCTCCGCGGCCTATATGGCGGAGGTGGTGCGGGCTGGCCTGCAGGCGATCCCCAGGGGCCAGTACGAAGGCGCCCAGGCGCTCGGCTTGAACTATTGGAAGATGATGGGCCTGATCATCCTGCCGCAGGCGCTGAAGATCTCGATCCCGAACATCGTGTCGAGCTTCATCGGCCTTTTCAAGGACACCACGCTGGTGCTGATCATCGGCTTGTACGATTTGTTGAACATCACCCAGTTGGCGGTCACCGACGGCAAGTGGCTCGGGCTTGCCAACGAGGGCTACTTCTTCGCCGGCGCCACCTTCTGGGTCTTCTGCTTCGGGATGTCGCGCTACAGCGTCTATCTGGAGCACAAGCTTCACACCGGGCATTGATGGAAACGGGAGCTCGCAATCATGGCTGACGCGACGGAACTGGCGACAAACCGCGCGCAAATGACCGTCTCCGACGAGGTCATGATCCAGATCGTCGGCATGAACAAGTGGTACGGCGAATTCCATGTGCTGAAGAATATCGATCTGACCGTCAACAAGGGCGAGCGGATCGTTATCTGCGGTCCGTCCGGCTCCGGCAAATCGACCTTGATCCGTTGCATCAACCGGTTGGAGGAGCATCAAAAGGGGCAGGTCATCGTCGAGGGCACCGAGCTGACCAACGACGTCAAGAAAGTCGACGAGATCCGCCGCGAGGTCGGCATGGTGTTCCAGCACTTCAACCTCTTTCCCCACCTGACCGTGCTCGATAACCTCGCCCTGGCGCCCATCTGGGTGCGCAAGCTGCCCAAGGAGGAGGCCGAGGCAGCCGCTCGCAAGTATCTCGAGCGCGTCAAGATCCCGGAACAGGCGGAAAAGTACCCGGGCCAGCTTTCGGGCGGCCAGCAGCAGCGCGTGGCGATCGCCAGGTCGCTCTGTATGAACCCCAAGATCATGCTCTTCGACGAGCCGACCTCGGCGCTCGATCCCGAGATGATCAAGGAGGTGCTCGACGTCATGGTCGACCTCGCCGAATCGGGCATGACCATGATCGTGGTGACCCACGAGATGGGCTTCGCCAAGACCGTGGCCAACCGCGTGATCTTCATGGACGGGGGCGAGATCATCGAGCAGAACGAGCCCGACGAGTTCTTCAACAACCCCCAGAGCGATCGCACCAAGATCTTCCTCAGCCAGATCCTGCAGCATTAAGGCGGTTTTGAGCCTGACTGTCACGGCCGCCCAGGCTCGGCGGCTGATTCTCTTTCTACAGGGCCTGGGCGAGGCGCCAGGCCGGCGTTCGCAGGCCGAGCTGCTGGCCCTGATCGAGCGCCTGGGCTACGTGCAGCTCGATTCCATCGACCGCTTGGCCCGGGCCCACCACATGATCCTGCGAAGCCGCGATTCCGGCTACCGCCCGGCGGCGCTCCATCGCCTGCAAACGGACCGCCTGATCTTCGAGAACTGGACCCACGATGCCGCCGTCATTCCCATGGCCTTCTATCCCTATTGGCGGCGGCGTTTTCGCGAACAGGCGGCGGCCCTGGCCAAGCGCTGGCGGCGCTGGCGCGGGCGCCAGTACGAGGCGCTCTTGGACGACGTGCGCGAACGCGTGCGCCAGGACGGCGAGGTCATGGCCCGCGACTTCGCGCATACCCGGGTGCGGCGGGCAGGTGGCGCCTTCTGGGACTGGCACGGCGGCAAGACGGCGCTGGAATACCTCTGGCGCACCGGCGAGCTTGCCATCACCCGGCGCGAGGGCTTCCAGAAAGTTTACGACCTCGCCGAACGCGTCATCCCCGAGCATTTGCGAAACGCCGAGCCCGGCGCCCAGGCCACCGTCGACTGGGCCTGTGCCGCCGCTCTTGAACGCCTGGGCTTGGCTACGCCGGGCCAGATGGCCGGCTTCTGGGGCGGTCTCAGCGCCGCCGAGACCAAGGCTTGGTGCCGGGCAGCGGTGGCCGAGGGGAGGGCGGAAGTCGTCCAGCTCGAAGGCGTCGATGGATCGCTGCAGTCGCTCTTCGCCCCGGCCGGTATTGCCGAACTGCTGGCCAAGGTTCCCGATCCGCCGCGCCGGCTCAGGCTCCTCAACCCGTTCGATCCGGTGCTGCGCGACCGCCGCCGTCTGGCCCGGGTCTTCGGCTTCGACTACCGCATCGAAATCTTCGTGCCCGAGGCCGAGCGCCGGTACGGCTACTACGTCTTTCCCCTCTTGGAAGGCGAGCGCCTGGTCGGCCGCATCGACCTCGTGGCCCAGCGCCAGGCCGACGCCCTGGCCGTCAGGGCGCTCTGGCTCGAGCCCGGAATCCGTTTCGGTCGGGGACGCCAACGCCGCCTCGAAGCCGAGCTCGAGCGCTGGCGCCGTTTCGCCGGCCTCGGCAGCGTGACCTGGACCGACGGGTTCGTGAAAGGCGAGGGCTGAGCGGTCAGGCCGCCCGGGGCGTTACCTCGGCCTCGATCTGTTTCAGGTTCTGCTGCGCCACCTCGAGATCGTAGTGGCTTTGCAGGTTGATCCAGAATTGCGCCGTGGTGCCGAAATAGCGGCTCAGCCGAAGGGCCGTGTCGGCGCTTATGCCGCGCCGGCCGCGGGCGATGTCGTTGATTCGCGAGCGCGTCACTTTCAGCGCCTTGGCCAGGGCATAGACGCTCATCTCCAGCGGCCCGAGAAAGTCCGCCCGCAAGATTTCGCCGGGATGAACCAGAGGCAGTCGCCGCCCCGTTGCAACATCTGTGAAATCAACCTTTCCGCTATCCAGATCGGCGCGCTCGATGGTCATGATATTCCTCAGTGGTGCTTGGCGGAGCACTGAATCATCCGTTCTACGTACCGTTTATCGGTACGAAAATCAAATCACAGCCAAAACCTAAACATTCGGATCCATGAAGCCGGTTTCGCGCTTGTAAACCTGGAACCCCGCCTTTTGGTAGAGCGGCAGCGCATTGGGGTGGTCCAGCGTGCAGGTGTGGACCCAAAGCCGCGCCGGAGCGTAGCTCCAGGCCTGGCGGATGGCGCTGTCGAGCAGGAAGCGGCCCAGGCCGCGGCCCATGAAGCCGGGGATCAGACCGAAATAGGCGAGCTCAATGTCGGGCGGGCTGCGCCGGTCGAGCTCGGCGTAGCCGGCCGGTACGCCGCCCACATAGAGTACGTAGATCTCGTCCAACGGATCTCCGATGATGGCGCCCAGTTCCTCGTCATTCAGGCGCTTTCGGTCAAGCCAGAGCCAGTCGCGGCCGACGGCGTCATAAAGGTAACGGTAAAAGTCGAGACTGGGTCGGTCGGCGCGCAACAGCGCGGCAATGCCGGGCGGCGGCGGCAGGGCCGGGCCTTCGGGCTGGGCCTGCATTTGCAGGTAGGTGACGGTGGTCTCGATGAGATCGGCCTGGTCGGCCGTGACCAGGGCCGCGGTCTTGCCGTCGAGGCGGCGCGACATGATGACGCGGGGCTCAATCTGGTAGCCGACGCGACGGTAGAACTCGCGCACGTCGGCGTTCGATTCGCGGATCATCAACTGCACCTTGGGCAGGCCGCGCTCAGTCAGCCAAAGTTCGGCCGCTTCGACCATCTGGCGGCCCAAGCCCCCACCCTGGCGGTCCGGCCGCACCGCCAAATAGTAGACCCAGCCGCGGTGGCCGTCATGGCCGACCATGCAGGTGGCGATAAGCAAGCCCTCGTCCTCGCCGATCAGCAGTGCACCGTGGCCGCTTTGCTGACACATCGCGATGTCGTCATGGGGGTCGTTGAGCGGGTGCAAAAGGCCGCAGGCCCGCCACAACTCGACTATGGCCTCGCCGTCTTCGGGCCTTAGATCCCGGATGATCATGGCCGGCCCGTGCTCAGGGCTCGATGGGGGTGTCGTCGCGGCTCGCCCATTCGCTCCAGGAGCCGTCGTAGACCGCCACCTGGCGATGGCCCAAAAGGTGCAATCCAAGGGCCAGAAGGGCCGCCGTGACGCCCGAGCCGCAGGTCGTGGTAACCGGTTTGTGCAAATTCACGCCGGCCTTGGCGAAGGCTTGGCGCAGTTCCTCGGCCGGCAACATGGTCTTTTGCATGTCGTCGAGAAGCTCGGTAAAGGGCAGGTTGAGGCTGCCCGGCATGTGGCCCGAGGGCAGGCCCTCGCGGGGCTCCGGCGCCGTGCCTTCGAAGCGGCCCGCCGAACGGGCATCGAGCACCTGCTCGCTGTTCGTATCGAGCAGGCGCCGCACGTGAACCAAGTCGCGCACCAGCGTCGAGTTCAGCCGCGCCGTGAAGTGGCGGTTGCGGGGCACCGGCGGCAGGTCTTCCAGCGGCCGCTCCTCGGCCCGCCACTTGCCCAGGCCGCCGTCCAGCACCGCCACGTCGTCGTGGCCGAAGAGGCGGAACATCCACCACACCCGGGCTGCCGAAGCCATCAGGCCGCCGTCGTAGACGACGATGCAGTTGCCGTCGCCCAGCCCCATCTTGCGCACCCGGCTGGTGAATTTCTCGGCGCTGGGCACCATGTGGGGCAGCGGGTTATCGCTATCGGCAATCTCGTCGATGTCGAAGAAGACGGCCCCCGGAATGTGCCCGATTTCGTATTCGATACGGGCGTCGCGGCCCTCCTGCGGCAAATACCAGGAGGCGTCGACGACGCGTACATCGGGAGCTTGCAGGTGCTGAGTCAACCAATCGGGCGAGACCAGCACTTCGGGGTGCACGTAAGACATCAAAAGCGAATCCTTTACGAGAAATCAGTCGGCGAAAGCCAGCGAGACACGGCGGTTGAGGCGGCCTTTCTTTTGGATCTTGCGTACCACGACGGGGCCGATCTCACCGCTGCGGGCGATATGGGTGCCGCCGCAGGGCTGCAAGTCGAGATCGCCGATGCGGATCAGGCGCACCTGGCCGGCGCCCGTCGGCGGCTTAACCGACATGGTCTTGACCAGTTCAGGCTGGGCCGCCAATTCGGCATCGCTGATCCATTCGGCAGTGACGGCGTGGTCGGCGGAAATCAGCTTGTTGAGCTCAGCCGCGATCTCCTCCTTGTCGAGCACGGCTTCGGGGATGTCGAAATCGAGACGGCCCTTGCCGTCGCTTACCTGACCACCGGTAACGGGATAGCTGAGCACCGCCGAAAGCAGGTGCATGCAGGTGTGCATGCGCATCAATCTGTGCCGCCGCTCCCAGTCCAGTTCGGCCGTCACCGTGTTGCCCACGGCCGGCGGTGCAGCGCCCTCGGCCGGCACGTGGATGACGCCGTCGGGGCCGTCGCCCTTTACGGCGTTGACGATTTCGACGTCACCCTCGGGGCTGCGCAAGTTGCCGCAGTCGCCGGGCTGACCGCCGCCGGTGGGATAAAAGACCGTGCGGTCGAGCTGGATGCCGCGCTCGTCGACGGCCGTGACCGTGGCTTCGCAGGAGCGGGCGTAAGCGTCGTCGCGAAAGAGGATTTCCATGGCTGCCTCAAGTAGGTACTAGGTATTCGGGAACCGGGAGATCGTTCTGGCGCAGGAAGTCGGCGTTGAAGAGCCGGCTTTGATAGCGCGTACCGGAATCGGCCAGGATGGTGACGATGGTGTGGCCCGGGCCCATCTCGCGGGCCAGCCGGTGGGCGCCGCAGATGTTGATGCCCGACGAGCCGCCCAGGCAGAGCCCTTCCTGAAGCAGGATGTCGAAGACATAGGGCAGCCATTCGGGGTCCGGGATCTGCAAGGGGACATCCACCTCCAGCCCCTCCAGGTTGGCGGTGATGCGGCCCTGGCCGATGCCCTCGGTGATGGATGAGCCTTCGGCCTTCAGCTCACCGTGCTTGTAGTAGTGGTAAAGCGCCGCCCCCAGGGGATCGGCCAGGCCCACGACAACGCCGGGATTCTGGCTTTTCAAGTAACTCGCCACGCCGGCCAGGGTGCCGACGGCGCAGATGAAGGCGTCGACGCTGCCCTCGGTCTGCTGCCAGATCTCGGGGCCGGTGGTCTCGGTGTGGCCATCACGGTTGGCCACGTTGTCGAACTGGTTGGCCCAGATGGCGCCTTGGGGCTCGCTGGCGGCCAGTTCCTGGGCCAGCCGGCCCGAGACTTTGACGTAGTTGTCGGGGTCCTTGTAGGGCTTGGCCGGAACCTCGCGCAATTCGGCGCCGTAGAGCCTGAGCATGTCTTTCTTTTCCTGGCTCTGGGTCTCGGGAATGACGATCACGGTGCGATAGCCCCGGGCGTTGCCGACCAGCGCCAGGCCGATGCCGGTGTTGCCGGCGGTGCCCTCGACGATGGTGCCACCCGGCTTGAGTTCGCCCCGGCGTTCGGCGTCCTTGATGATGAATAGCGCCGCCCGGTCCTTGACCGAGCCGCCGGGATTGAGGAACTCGGCCTTGCCCAGGATCTCGCAGCCGGTCTCGTCGGAGAGCCGGTTGAGGCGGATCAGCGGGGTCTGGCCGATGCTGTCGATGAAACCTTGGCGGACGTCCATGGCGGTTCCGAAACGGGGGCGGCGCGGGGGTTGGGTTAGGGCGGGGCCGGTCAAGGAATGTAATAGCGTCCGGCGATGCCTCAGGTCCAGCGCGCTTTCAGATCCTGATGGTTGAGGGCCAGCCAGAGCAGGCTGATCAGGGCCTGGCCGGTGGTGATGCGGTTCTGGCGCACCATCTCCTCGGCCTCGGTGCGCGGCACGACCAGCACCTTGATGTTCTCGTCCTCGTAATCGAGGCCGTAAACACCGCCGGCGCCCTCACTGTCGACGCGGCCAACGAAGAGCCAGTTGTATTCGCTGACCACACCGACCGAGGGAAAGGTGCTGTTGATGGCTTCCAGTTCCTGGATGGTGCAGCCGGCCTCCTCCATCGCCTCGCGGCGCACCACCTGTTCTGGTTCCTCGCCTTCTTCGACGATGCCGGCGACCACTTCGATGGTCCAGGGGTGGTGGCCGGCGGTGAAGGCGCCGATGCGAAACTGCTCGATCAGCAGCACCTCGTCGCGCACCGGGTCATAGGGCAGCACCGTGGCGGCGTGGCCGCGTTCCATCACTTCGCGCCAGATCGGCCGGCCCATGCCGCCGCCGAACTGTTCGTGGCGCAGGCAGTATTTGTCGGCCCGGTAGTAGTCTTGATAAAGCGCTTTGCGTTCCAGCACCTCGACGGCGCGGGGTCCCTTGGTCATGGCGATCTCCGGGTTTGCCGATCGTCAATTGCGATGATCTTGCACAGATCAATGCATGCAGCGCATGTGGCGCCGGCCCTGGCAGGCCAGGCTGCGAAACGACCACAGCGATTTGACGTAGGCGACGACGTTGCGCACGGCCTCGCCATCGAGCAGATCCTTCCAGGCGATCATGCGCTCGTTGCGCGGCGAGCCCTCGCGGATGGTCTGGGCGAGCTGGGCGTCTGCGTGGTGCCAGCCGTGCCCCGAATCGTCGAGCGGCGGCGCCACCGGCAGGCCGTTCTCGTCGCGGGCATGGATGTCGCCGGGTTTCTCGCCGCGGCCCTTTTCGCCGTGGCAGGCCTGGCAGTTCTCCTCGAAAACCCGGCGCCCGGCTGTGATGCGCTCCGGCACCTGGTCGCGCCAGCCCTCGATGCTCAGCCAGCTTTGGCCGGCGTCGTTGCTGATCATCACGCCGCCGGTATCGGCGGCGGCGTAGAAGCGCCGGGGATTACCCGGATCGATCACCAGATCCATCAAGGCCCGGTCCTGGTAGGCGGTCGAGATGTCGCTCCAGGTGCGCCCGCCGTCCTCTGAGCGCACCAGGCCGTGGCGGTGGATGAAGCTGGTCAGGCGGCCTCCGGTCTCGGCGTTGACGAAGGTCGCCGGGGCCTTGGCCGGATGACGGCGCTGCCAGGTGGTGCCGCTGTCGGGGCTGGCGAAAAGGCCGGCCCGCGTGGCGGCATAGACGCTTTTGGGATCATTCGGCGCCACCGCCAGGTCGAAGGCCTCGGCCGGCAGCTTGCCGCCGGCCTGCCAGCTGCGGCCGCCGTCGTGGCTCAGCCTCAGGCCGGCCTCTTTGGCGAAGCCGTAGATGGTGGCCGGCGCGCTCGGCGCCACCGCCAGGGCATGGAAGGCCAGCGCCTGATCGCCGCCCTTGGCGCGTTGCCGCCAAGTCGCACCGCCGTCCTCTGAAAGCAAAAAGCCGAGCCGCTTGTCCTTGCCCTTGTAGCCGCCGGCGTAGCGCACCCCGGGAAGGTCGGGATGCGGGGCCAGGCTCATGACAACACCGGGCGAGCGGCCCGGCCGGCGCGCCTGCAGGTTGGCGTCGACCCACAGCAGGCCCTCGGAGCCGGCCGCCTCCAGCCGCTGCTCGGCGCCGGCAAAGGAAAGCGCGGTGATGAACGATACCTGATGCAGTGATCCCAATACCTCGACATGGGATTTTTCGGCCCGGGCCGGCGCCTGGAGCAGTACCAGGGCAACCATGATCGGGAGCAGAACAAGAAAACTCATAACCAGCCAAGTCCTCTCTTTGTGGCCAGCCGGCGAGGCCAGGATCAAGGTGGGAAAAATCGCGCTGATGATCCATACTGCTGCCGGGAAAAGGTCGTTGAGCCGACCATCAACAAGAATAGCATTTCCACCTGACAGAGGGGGTTCTCATGTCTCGCATACTGACTGGACTATTTGTAGCGCTGGCGCTGGCCTTTGCCGGCGGCGCCCAGGCGGCCGATGTCATGCTGCCCAAAAACCTGACCTGGACGGCCTACGGCACCACGGCGTCCGGTTATGCCCAGAGCGTGGCCATCGGCAATGCCTTGAAGAAGGCCTATGGCACCACGGTGCGGGTGATCCCGGGCAAGAACGACGTCTCCCGCATGGCGCCGCTGCGCGATGGCCGGGCCGACTTCTGCGCCTGCGGCATCGCCGTCTACTTCGGCCAGGAAGGCGTGTTTCTGTTTGCCTCGAAGGAGTGGGGGCCGCAGCCGCTGCGCGTGCTGGCCACTTCCATCGGCAGCTACAACCTGGCCCTGGGCACCGCCAAGGATGCCAACATCAAGACCATGGCCGACCTCAAGGGCAAGCGCGTCGCCTGGGTGCGGGCGGGCGATGCCCTGAACTGGAACGTCGCCGCCAGCCTGGCCTTTGCCGGTCTTTCCTGGGCCGACGTCACGAAAGTCGAGGTCTCGGGCTTCAAAGCCTCGGTCGATTCCATCATCAACGGCCAGTCCGACGCCGCCTTCATGGCCACGGTAACGCCGCACGCCAAGCGTCTGGCGGCCAGCCCGCGCGGTCTCCATTGGCCGCCGCTGCCCCACGGCGACACCGCGGGATGGAAGCGCATGTCGGCGGTCCATCCGGTCTACCAGAAGAACATGGGCAGCGCCGGCGCCAATCTCTCCAAGGCGGCGCCGCACGAAGGGGCGACTTACGCCTACCCGGCCCTGGTCACCAACGCCTCGCAGTCGGCCGACGTGGCCTATAATCTTACCAAGGGCATCATGGCGCGTTACGACGACTTCAAGGGTGCCGCTCCGGGAGCCAGCGGCTGGTCAGCCAAGAACCAGAATATGACCTGGGCGCTGCCCTACCACGAGGGTGCCGTGCGCTATTGGAAGGAAGCCGGGGTGTGGTCCGATGCCGCTCAGAAGCACCAGGACACGCTGATCAAGCGCCAGGGTGTGCTGGCGGCGGCCTGGAAGGGCCTGGCCGGCAAGGAAGGCATGTCGAAGGAAGACCTCGCTGCCAAGTGGATGGCGGCTCGGGCGGCGGCGCTCAAGGGCGCCGGCATGGGTTTGGTGTTCGAATAATCCGCTAGACCTTGTCCAACACGGCTACCAACGGGCCCGCCCCTGGCGGCGGGCCCGGCCCGCCGGTCGCGCCGGCCACGGTCGAACACCGCTATCGCGGGGCGACGCCGCTGTGGCGCGGCGTGCTGATCGGCGGGGCCCTGCTGGCCGTCCTGATCTCGATCTATCAGCTTTTTAACCTGGGCCGTTTCGGCGGCTTCGTGGCCATCGATACGCAGTATTTCTTCGCCCTGCTGGGTGTGCTGCTGCCGCTCGCCTTCATCATCTTTCCCGCCCACGAGGGCGCCCGTGCGGCCGTGCCCTGGTACGATCTCGGGCTCTTCGCGGCGGCCATCGGCGTCAATCTCTATCTGCTCTGGTGGGCCCGCGACATCGTCGATCTGGGCTGGGAATACGCTGCCCCCGACCACATCAAGATCGCTGGCGGGGTGCTCTGGCTGATGGTGCTGGAGGCCAGCCGGCGGGCCGGCGGCACGCCGGTTTTCCTGGTCGTGCTGGTGCTTTCGCTCTACCCCATCTACGCCGAAACCGTGCCCTATCCCTTCGATGCCGCCAGCGAGACCTTCGGCGTCACCGTGGCCTACCACGCGGTGTCGAGCGAATCGATCTTCGGCATTCCCTTCCGCGCCTTCGCCAATCTGGTGATCGGCTTCTTGATGTTCGGCGTGGCCCTGCAACACACCGGCGGCGGCCGCTTCTTCCTCAATCTGGCCTTTGCCCTGCTGGGTCACGTGCGTGGCGGTCCGGCCAAGGTGGCGATCTTCGCCAGCGGCCTGATGGGCTCGATGAGCGGCAGCGTCATCACCAACGTGCTGACCACCGGAGCGCTCTCGATCCCGGCCATGAAACGCATCGGCCTGCCGCCCCACTACGCCGGCGGTGTCGAGGCCTGCGCCTCGACCGGCGGTGTGCTGATGCCGCCTATCATGGGCGCCACTGCTTTCGTCATGGCGACCTATCTGGAGGTGCCCTACGCCGATATCGTGATCGCCGCGGTGATCCCCTCGCTACTCTATTTCTTCGGCCTCTTCGTGCAGATCGACAGCTATGCGGCGCGCCACAATCTCGCCGGCCTGCCGCGCGAGGAACTGCCCGGGGTGGCCCAGACCCTGAAGGAGGGCTGGCACTACGTCGCCGTCTTCGTGCTGCTGATCTGGATGCTGGTCTTCCTGCAGCGCGAGGCCATGGCAGCCTACTACGCCACCGTGCTGCTGATCGGCATCAACCAGTTCCTCAAGGCCAGCCGCTGGTCGCTGGATGATTTCCTCGCCTTCATCACTGGCGTCGGCCGGCTGTTCGTCGAACTGGCGGCCATATTGGCCGGCATCGGCATGATCGTCGGCTCGCTGTCGCTGACCGGCAAGATCAGCACCCTGGCCAACGAGCTCTTGTCGATGGCCGGCGATTCGGTGATCTTGCTGCTGCTCATGGGGGCGCTGGCCAGCTTCATCATGGGCATCGGCGTCACCGTCACCGTGGCCTACATCATCCTGGCCATCACGCTGGCCCCGGCGTTGACCGAATCCGGCCTCAACGCCATGGCCGTGCATCTCTTCATGCTCTATTGGGGCATGCTCTCGTTCATCACGCCGCCGGTGGCGCTGGGCGCTTTCGCGGCGGCCAGCCTGGCTCAGGCGCAGCCCATGCGTACCGGCTTCGAGGCCATGCGGCTGGGCAGCATCATCTATTTCATCCCCTTCTTCTTCGTGCTCAATCCGGCCCTCATCATGCAGGGCGGCTGGCTCGAAATCATCCAGGTCGTCGTCGACGCGGTGATCGGCGTGGTGCTCATCGCGGCGGCGCTGCAGGGCCACCTCATCGGCATCGGCGATCTCTGCCGCCAGGGGTTATTGCAGTGGCCCATCCGGGCCATGATCCTGGCGGCCGGCATCGCGCTGGCGACCCCGGGCGGCGGCCACGTACCGGCCAGCGCCGGCCAGCTCTGGCTGCTGGCCCTGGTGCTGGCGCTGCCTGCGGCGGCTCTGGCCTATTGGTTCAATCGTTCGTCTGCTCCGGCAGCAGACGCTTGACCAGGCGCTCGATGGTCAGGCCCTGGACGATGATGGAAAACACCACGACGCCGTAGCAGGCGCTGAGCAGCACCTCCTTCCAGGGCCCCTCGGGCAGGCTTAGCGCCAGCGCCACCGAGATGCCGCCGCGCAAGCCCCCCCAGGTCAGAATGGGCACGGCGCCCGGCGTGAAACTTCGCTTCAGCCCGAGCAGCGTCAGCGGCAGCGCCACGCCGGCCAGGCGGGCGGCCAGCGCCACCGGCACTGCCAGCGCCGCCGCCAGGGCTGGCGCGGTACTGAACGACACCGCTACCACCTCGAGGCCGATGAGCAGAAAGAGCACGGCGTTGAGGATTTCGTCGAGCAGCTTCCAGAAGTTGGTCAAGTGGCCGCGCGTGGTCTCGCTCATGGCCAGGCGCCTGCCGTGGTTGCCGATCAACAGCCCGGCCACCACCACGGCGATCGGCCCCGAGGTGTGCAGCGCCCCGGCCAGGGCGTAGGTGACGCTGACCAGGGCCAGCGTGATCATCACCTCGACGGTGTATTCGTCGATCGAGCGCAGCGCCACGAAGGCCAGGCTGCCGGCTGCCAGCCCCAGCACCACGCCACCTACCGCTTCCTCGACGAAAAGCAGCACCACGTCACCGGCGCCGATGGGGCCGGCCGTGGTGGCCAGCGCCACCAGGATGGTGAAGACGACCACCGCGACGCCGTCGTTGAACAGGCTCTCGCCGGCGATCTTGGCCTCCAGCGTGCGCGGCACCGTGACGCTTTTCAGGATGCCCAGCACGGCGATGGGGTCGGTGGGCGAGATCAGGGCGCCGAAGACTAGGCACATGAGCAAGGGCACGCCCAGGCCCAACAGCGCAAACACGCCCCACATGCCCAGCCCCACCAGCAGCGTGGACAACAAGAGGCCGATGGTGGCCATGGCGGCGATGGCGTAGCGGCGCTCACGCAGATCACCGAGATCGACGTGCAGTGCCCCGGCGAACAGCAGGAAACTCAGCATTCCCTTCATCAGGGTGTCGCTAAAATCGATGCCGGCGACGAGGGTGCGCAAGGCCGTCCCCAGCCCCCAGACCGGCATGATGGCGTCGAGCCCCAGCACCGCCAGCGAGGCCGCCAGCGCGATGATGACGACGCCGATCGAGGGCGGCAGACGGAACCAGCGCTGGTTGACGTAGCCAAACAGCGCCGCCAGCCCGAGCAGCAGCGCGATGACGTCGAAGACGGTGGACACGGCAGTGTTTCCGTGAACTCAGTCGGCCAGGGCGGCGTCGAGCGAGGGCAGGATGACCTTGAATCCGACGCTGGCCGCCTGGTCGCGCAGTGCCTGCAGGTGCTCCCGCGTCCCTTCATCGGGCGCCGTGGCGGCTTGGGCGAGCGTCCGGGCGCGGTCGATCAATAGATCCATCCAAGGCAGCGGCTCGGCGCTGGTGTAGTCGGCGGCGGCCTGGGCCAGGGCCTCGACACCGGGGAAGTTGCCGGCCAGCAGGCAGGCCTCCATGGCGTCGCGATAGAACCAGAGATAATTGTGGCTGACGCAATCGGAATCCAATATCGCCAGGCCCTCCGAGATGGCCTGGCGGCGGACCTCTTCCCGGTCGCTGACCAGTGCCAGGGTGCCCAGCGCCATGGGGCCGGCGAACCTGGGGCCGGTCTCGCGGGTCGTCGCCACCGCCTGCTCGGCCAGGGCGATGGCCTCGTCGCGCCGGCCCTCGATCAGTGCTACCTTGGCGACGATCACCTGGTTGACGGGATCGAAGCGCCGGGCGCCCAGGCCGTTGGCCAGTTCTATGGCGTGCTGGCAGCTCTGGCGGGCCTCCGTGAGCTGGCCGTTGTCGAACAGCAGCTTGCCGGCGCAACTGCCCGAGGCCACCATCTCGGCCCGTTCGTTGCCTTGTCGGCGGGCCAGTTCGGCCGCCTTCAGGGTATCAATGAGCCCGGCCTCGAGCTGGTTGAGGTAAAGCTGGGTGTGGCCGCGCATGGCCAGGTTGGGGGGTTCGATGGTGGCCAGGCCGTGGACCCGGGCGAGTTCGACACAGGCGTCGAAATGCCGGTGTGAAGTGGCCATGTGGCCGCGCATGTAATAGGCGTCGCCAAGCCCGCTCAGCGCTCGCGCCTCCTTTTCCGGCGAGTCCGCGCGGCGGGCGTTTTCACGGGCCAGTTCGTGCTCTCTCAGGCAGCCCTCGATGTCTCCCATGGGGAAATAGATGCTGCCGCGGTAGTAGTGCACCTGCGCCAGGTCCTCGATGCGTTGGTAGTTCTCGGCCACCGCCTGGGCGCGATCGAGCGCCGCCAGGGCGGCGTCGTAACGGTCGAGGATGCGCAATCCACCAACCAGGTCGAGCAGCAGCGGCATTTCCTGTTCGGCGCGCTGGGCGTTATCGGGGAGTGTCTCCAGCAGTTCCAGCCCGCGTTCCACGTGGCCCACCGATTCGGCGCTGGCCCAGCGCTCGGCGGCGCGCTGGCCGGCGCGCTGCCAGTAGGGCACGGCGGCTTCGGCCAGCCCGGCTTCGCTGTAGTGATGGGCCAGCAACTCCGGCTCGCCGGCCGCGGTCTCGGGAAAATCCGCCGCCATGGTTTCGGCGATTTCGCCATGGTGGCGCTGGCGCGTGCTTTTGAGCAGCGAGCCGTAGGCGGTTTCCTGCACCATGCCGTGCTTGAATTCGTAGCTGGCGGCCGGCGGCAGGCTGCTCTGGAACAGCACCTCGGCTTCGACCAGTTGATCCAGTGCCGTCTGCAAGGCCTCGGCGCCGAGCTGCGAGACGGCGGCCAACAGCGCCTGTGGGAAGCGCCGCCCCAGCACCGCCGCCAGTTGCGCCACCTCCTTGACCAGGCCCAGGCGGTCGAGCCGGGCCATCAGCGAATCCTGCAGCGAGGCCGGAATGGCCAGGTCGCCGGGCGGGCCGACCAGTTGGTAGCGCCCGTCGCGCTCCTCGACCAAGCCGGTTTCCAGCACCGTCTTGGTCAGCTCCTCGACGAACAGCGGGATGCCGTCGGTCTTGGTGACGATCTGCTCGAGTACTGCCTCGGGCAGCTCGCGGCCCGCGGTGACGTGTTGTACCAGGGCGGCGCTGTCGCTGCGGCTGAGGCGGTTCAGCGCCAGCGTCGTGAGGTGGGGATGGCTGCCCCAGCGCGGTTCGAAACCGGGCCTTGCCGTGATCAGCATGAAGAGCCGCCAGTTGCGCAGGCGCTCGATCAGGAGGCCGAGGAACTCAGCGCTCGAGGGATCGAGCCATTGCGCATCCTCGACCACCATGATCATCGGCCGGCGTTGGCTTTGCGCCAGCATCAATGCCAGCAGCGCCTCGGAGACCTTCTTGCGCTGCTCCTCGAGGCTGCCCGGGGCCAGGTCGTAGCGCTCCATATCGCTTTCGAAAAGCACCGATGCCAGGTAGGGCGCGATGTCGGCTGGCGGCAATTCGAGATTGTCGATGAAGGCATCCAGCTTGTCGGCCCGTGCTGACGGCGCATCGTCGCGCTCGAAACCCATGACCCGGCCCAGGCATTCTATCACCGGGTAGAGCGCGCTGTTGGTGTGGAAAGGCGAACACGACAGCGAGAGGGCGCCGAAGCTGCCGTCGTCGAGGCGAGAGCGGAACGCCTCGACGATGCGCGATTTGCCCACCCCGGCTTCGCCCGAGAAGACCACCACCTGGCCTTCGCCGTCTTGCGTCTGGCGCCAGCGGTTGAGCACCAGACCGACTTCCTCCTGGCGGCCCACCAGGGGCGAGAGGCCGCTGCCGGCAGTGGCCTCGAAGCGGCTGGCGGCGGCACCTTCGCCCAGCACTTGCCAGGCCTGTTCCGGCTCGCTGATGCCCTTAAGCTGATGGCGGCCGAGGTCGCGGTACTCGAAGAAGCCACCGACCAGGCGCCGCGTGGCATCGCCGATGACGACGCTGTCGGCCTCTGCCAGGCTTTGCAGGCGGGCCGCCAGGTTGGGCGTCACGCCCAGCACCGCGTGTTCCTCCGAGACGCCCTGGCCGATGATATCGCCGGCCACCACCAGGCCGGTGGCGATGCCCAGGCGCACGTGCAGGCGAAGACCCGGCCGGGGCTCCAGGGCGGCCACGCCCTCGACGATTCTCAGTCCCGTCCGCACGGCCCGTTCGGGATCGTCCTCGTGGGCCTGGGGGTAGCCGAAATAAACCAAAATGCCGTCGCCCATGTAGCGCGCTATGTAGCCGCCGAAGGCCTCGATCTGGGCGCCGCAGACGTCCTGGTACTGGGTGATGACCTGGCGCAGGTCTTCGGGATCGAAGCGTTCGGAAAGCGCCGTCGAATCGGCCAGGTCGCAGAACATCACTGTGAGCTGCCGGCGCTCGGCCTCGCTGTCGCTTGCCGTTTGGGGCGGGGCAGCCGCTAGCGGCGGCGCCGTGTCCCCCAGTTTTACGCCGCATTGGCCGCAGAACTTGTGGTCGGCCGGATTGAGCGCGCCACAGGCCAGGCAGCACCCCGGCAGCCGGCTGCCGCACTGGCCGCAGAACTTGTTTTCGGGCGGATTGCCGGCCCGGCAGGCAGGACATTCGTTCAACGCTTCCAGGCTCCCAGCTGGACTGGTCGGGGCAGGCCGCCGTGCCCCCCGCCAGGAAGGGTAGCGCAAATAGCTGCGCAAGCGAACCCGCGGGGCCAGCACATCTTCGCTTGGGGCCTAAAGTTGGCCGGTCGGTCTTGAACGATGGGGTAAGATGGCCATATCCATTTTCATTATATTAGATAATGCTAATATTCGATCCACGAGGGGAAGCCGCCATGATCCGCCGATCCGCAGTCCTCGCCTTGCTGTTCGCCGGGGCGTTCTCGGCCGTGGCCCGGGGCGAGACCGAGCTGACCGTGCAGCTGACCCAGATCAGCGAACAAAAAGCCGTGTTCGCGAGCGTCGAGAGCGTCGACGTGACCCGGGCGCGGGCGCGGATCGCTGGTTTGGTACGCGACCTGGTGGTTGACGAGGGCAGCCTGGTCAAGCGCGGCCAGCGCCTGGCCTTGGTGGTCGACGCCAAACTCAAGCTTGGCCTGGCGGCACTCGATGCCCGCTTGGCTTCGCTGGCGGGGCCCGTCGAGGCTTGGCCGAGACGGCGCTCAAGCGGGCTCGGCGGCTGCACCGTTCCGGCAACGTCAGCCAAGGCCCGCCTCGACGAGGCGGTGGCCAACCTCGATGCCCTCAAGGCCGACACAGCGGCCCAGCAGGCGGAGCGCGCCGTGCTGGTGCAGCGCCCCGCACCGAGGGTGCGGTGCTGGCGCCGGCCGCCGGCCGCGTGCTGCGCGTGGCGCTGACCAACGGCAGCGTCGTCATGCCCGGTCGAGATCAGCATCCGGCTGCCCAAATCGGAGCTCACGCCGGGGCCCCGGCTGCTGAGCACGCCGCTGCCCACCATTGACGGCCGGCTGGCGGACGCTTCGAGGCGCCGATCTACGGCATGCTGGCGGTAAACCAGGCCCTGGAGAGGCACGATTGGGGCCCCGCCGGGCCGCCGCAGGTAAGTCTGCACGGCCAGCCGGCAGACGAATCCCTGCCCACCCTGCTGTGGGACGGCGAATGGGAGATCACCTACGTCACCTTCCGCGACATGGGGGCCGCCTTCATGGTCGCCATCATCGGCATCTATCTGCTGGTGGTGGGCCAGTTCGGCTCATTCCGCCTGCCGCTGCTGGTACTCGTGCCGGTGCCCTTGACGCTGATCGGCATCATGCTTGGACACTGGCTGTTCGGCGCCGCCTTCACCGCCACCTCGATGATCGGCTTCATTGCCCTGGCCGGCATCGTGGTGCGCAATTCGATCCTGCTGATCGATTTCATCCGGGCCCGCCAGCGTCAGGGAGCGGCGCTGCGCCAAAGCCTGCTGGAGGCCGGCGCCATCCGCTTCAAGCCGATTTTTCTTACCGCCGTCGCCGCCATGGTGGGGGCTTCGGTAATTCTCTTCGACCCCATCTTCCAGGGCCTGGCGATTTCCCTGCTGTTCGGCCTGGCCTCGTCGACCATACTCACCCTGCTGGTCATCCCGGCGCTTTATGTCTGGCTGCGCGACGACGGGGTTGAAGTCGAGACGGCTTGACGGCAGTCCGGTCTTACTGGTGCAAAACCCCGGCGCAAGCCACGACAACTTCGTTTGCGGGCAGTGCTACCCAGCCTTCACTGCTAAGGGGAACGCTGGCGAACAATGCAGCCCGTTGGATTGGCTGGTCGCCGTGGTGCACCATTTCGACCCCGGCATGATTGAAAGCAGAGTCCTTTGTTCGGCACTCCCGTGTCAGCATGTGCAGTCCCGGGGCGCGTACAGCCCCGTCGTTCTGGGTGCGCTTGTGACTGTGGACAAACAGCGCCTCACCATCGGCATAGAGAAAATTGGCCATCCCTCGCTGACGCATCTCGGCCGCGAAATCGACGAACACGGAGAGGCGATCGGCCAGCGGTGGCCTGGTTTTCGATTTGCTGCCGATCTTTTGCAGAGCCTGCAGAAGGACGCAGAAGGCCAGTTCGGAATCGGTGGTGCCAACGGGCTGGAAGCCAAGCTTGTCGAGGGTGTAAGCCTCGGCCAGACCGCTCAATTTTCCATTGCGGGCGAAAACGTGGGAATAGCCGTTCATCTCGCGCTGAAAGGGATGGGTGTTGGGCAGGCTGACGGAACCCATGGTGGCTTTGCGAATATGAGAGATGACCGTGGTGCTGGCGAGGCCGGCGCTCTCGACGAATGACACCCAGGGGCTTTTGAAGGCGGGCGCGGTATCGCGTACCAGATACGTGTCGTACCCGGTTTCATCAAAATAGGCGATGCCTCAGCCATCGGCATGGCAGGCGCTGAAGCCGCCGTGCAGGGCAAATTCCTGCAACGACAAAGTGACGGTGGCGGGAAAGCGCGCGGAAAGGGCAAAAAGCTCACACATCGGTGTTCTTGACTGTGCCTCCTCGGCCGCCTGATCAAGCGGCATGTAACGCCAAGCGCGCGGCCGGCGTCAACCTCCGAACCCGGCACCTTGAGACTGGTTATTTGATGGTAGTATATTCTGAGGAAAAAAATATATAAAACAATAAAATAACAAGTATCTTTAATGTAAAATATTAAGAGATTCACCGATCCCTCTGGAAACTGCGATCGAGTCACCTTACGTTTGTTGGCAACGAAAACAACAACGGCAGGGATGAGGGCGGCGTGACGTTACAGAGTACAAAAAAACCCGAGGCGGACGACGGCTGGGCGCGATCGCGCCGTTTTCTGCGCCAGGTGCGCCAGTTGATGACCGGCCACGGCACCACCGAGGGCCGGCTCGACCGCGTGGTGGCGGTGATCGCCGACTATCTGGCGGCCGAGGTCTGTTCGATCTACGTGCTGCGCGACCAGCGCGATTTCGAGCTTTTCGCCACCTTGGGCCTGAACCGCGATGCCGTGCACCTGACGCGCCT
>MPLZ02121061.1_pt1 | contig 23307 bp, 28 predicted proteins | sample 1617311 | NCBI WGS metagenome assembly MPLZ02 (sample SAMN05944806, study PRJNA350692) | marine metagenome | biome: marine; feature: ODZ; material: water; isolation source: 160 m water sample filtered on 0.2 um supor filter | place: Pacific Ocean | collected 2012-04-08 | depth 160m m | reverse complement strand
TGTCCTTGCCGATGTCCACTACCTTGATCTGTTTGTCGATGCTCTGCCCCAGGCTCTCATATACGGCCTCAATCTCGGCCTTGGTCACATCGGTCGCTACCGTCGACTGCCCGTGCGCAGCGGGTACCACGACGAACACGAAGGCAGACAGGAGACACAAGAGTTTCATCGACGCACCTCTTCCTTTGATATGCGGGAACAGATCCGGGGTCGTCGAGCCGAGTCGCACACCGACGCAGACCTGCGCATGGCCCGTCCCGGGGGAACCTCTGAGGATTGATCGGGTGATTGAGCCACCTGGCGGGCCGATCGCCGGTCGCGGGCCTGCCACACCTCGCCCATGCTGCCTTCGTCGATCTTGGCGGTGACGTCGCAGTGCCCGAGGCGCGAACCGGGGACGAGAGCCATGGCCGTCCTGGGTCAGCCAGCGCCGCACGTGGGCACGGCGCCGGTGGATACACATCCTAAGGGTCCAATCCTTAAGGGTGCTGCCCCACCCCGCTATGACAGGCGTCATGTCCAAAGCCACGGACGAGGCGCGAGGTGTGCCAGGAACGGATCTATCAGAGGCAGCGGTCCGTGTGGAGACGGAGGGGTACCCGTCTCTAAAACACTGCTTTCCGAGACGAAGGGCTCGCTCCGATCTCCTGTCCGAATCCCTAACATTTTCAGGCGAAAGTCGCCTCCGCCAGATCAGGGTTTCTGGGACGCTTTCTGGGAGTCGCCTTCACGGACGGACACCGAAGGGGTCGTCGTCCGGGGAATCACTCAGACTTTAGCAACGAGGAGAGTCGAGTGCCGGCCGCTTGGGCCAGCTTGGATAGCGCGAGGATTGACACGTTAAATTCGCCCCGCTCAAGGCCGGAGACGTACGAGCGATCCAGCCCCGCAGAATGCGCGAGTGCTTCTTGCGACAAACCCTTTGCTCGTCGAGCTTTGCGAAGGCGCCGACCGATCCTGGTGAGGAGCGGATGGGAGACCTTGGTCGGCACGCCACAATGCTGTGCGGCGGTCTGGAATGCAGTCTACGGGATATATCCGTTATGCTTGCGGCAGACAAACCGGAACCGAGCGCGACCTGAGCTCAATAGCACAAGGTTGAGTCACCAGGCCTCTCGCGCCCGGTGATCAGAGGTGGCTATGCGACTGCTCCGCTGGTTCGGCATTGCCTGGCTAGGTGGGGTGGCCATCCTAGTTATCATTTCGATGGTCTCAATGTTGGTGTTCGCCGATTCCCTTTGGCAGGGTGTTCAGCAGATCCAAGACACCTGGAGTCCTTTCAATGTGGCTAATTTCGTTGTAACCGTAGTCATCGCGGCCCCAGGATTTGGGGCTTTATGGCTCGCAGACCACCTGCAAAAGCGGCGAGATCCCGACGTGTCCCGCAGTCGAGGATCCTAGGCATTTCGCCGACCTGACCCGCCCCCTATGGTCGTTCCAATTGTTAAGAGAGAGCGAAGCTCATATCTAGCCTACCAACGGGCACTCGCGTGAGGGCCTCTGGTGCGGGCGAGCTGATGAGTCCGTCGCCCGGATGCGGCTTGACACGCTCGACGAGACCCACAGGGAAACCCGCCGCCGGTGGCGCCGCTGGGCCGATGACCACGTCGAGACCATCCGCGAGGCGGCGGCTGCCCTGGCCGATGACGTGATCCCGGCGGCGATCGTGAGCGACCGCGCGCGGGCGCACTGGCGACCGCTGCTCGCCATTGCCGATGCGATCGGCGGCGCATGGCCGGTGCGCGCTCGAGAGGCCGCAACAGCGCTAGTCGGTGAGGGCACTGACGAGGAGATCAACATCGACTTACTGCATGACATCCACATGGTCTTCGACGACGCCAGCGCCACGTTCCTGGGGTCGACGGAGATGGTCGAGAAACTCGCAAAGCTGGAGTCGCGACCGTGGAGTGACTGGAAGCAGGGGAAACCGATCTCGACCCGCGCTGTGGCGGACCGCCTCAAGACGTTCGATGTGTTCCCCGGCAGCAACGGGACGGCGAGAGGGTACCACCGTGCCGGGTTTGAGGATGCCTGGTCCCGGTATCCCGTCTCCAAACCGTCAAACCGTCAAACGGCCAATAAAACCGGGGGTGAAACCGCAGATACAAACCGTCAAGAAGGACAGATGACTGACGGTTTAGAGACGCAGGTTGGGCCAATGAATACGGGGGTGTTTGACGGTTTGACGGTTTGTGATGGGGGTACGCCGGAGGAGGAGCAGGAGTGGAGCAAGATATGACCCGCGCTACCACCCCCACCGTGTTCGACAGTGCGGCCCTGCCGCTGCTCATCACGTTACAGGAGCAGGGCTTCGAGCTGCGGGTCACCAACGGGGCGCTCTTCATCAAGCCGGTCGATCGTGTCACCCTCGAGCTGCGCGCCCAACTCCGTCAGCACAAGCCTGCGCTGATGACGCTGGTGTGCGTCTGTGAACAAGGCGTCCAAGACCGCGTCACGGTCTTCCGCGCCCAGCTCGAGGCGTCCCCCCCACGACGGTCGGCCCGTTCCTGTTCACGGCGGGTGTGCCCTACAGCAAGGGGATCTGCTTCTCGTGCGGCGCCTGTCTGCCGGAGGCCTGCTTCGGTCGCTGCTGGCGCTGCTCGCTGGCGTGGCGGTTGGCCGTCGGTGTGGGATCCCGGCGGAGCCGGCGACGGTGTTTGACGGGGCGGGGGTCAATGCGTGACCTCCATAGACCTGGCAGGACCACCGAGCGGAAGGAGAAGTAGAGGATGACGGACACACCAGCACGGATCCGACTGGGCGGGGCCTGGAAGCGGATTACCTCCAAGGGCCGTGTGATCAACGTCCCCGTCGGCGGCCTAGAGATCACCCTCTGGGAAAACACCCGAAAGCAGCACGACCGATCGCCTGATTGGAACGTGACGATCGCCGAGCGACCCAAGCGGGAGGAGCGGTCAGGGTGACAGTTCCGGTCGACGCGACAGCAGACGCCAGCGCCGCTGACACAACGTCAGACGTGAGGTCCAAACGGACCGCCTGAGTGTCCCGATGCCTGACATCCACCCCGCACCCGATCGGCGCGTAGAAGCCCGAACGTCGGGTTTCTCGGAGGCATCCTGCCGCGTGTGCGGCGGCGCGATCAGGGGGCGGCGTCGAAACTTCTGTTCTGACCGCTGTCGGATGCGGGCGCGTCGGGCTGAGCGCGCGTCACGAGTTGAGGCGCTCCTCGCTGATATAGACCACGCGCTCGCAGCGCTCAGACGCGAACTTCGGTCGGAGCGAGGTAGCCAAGCCATTCCGAAGAGCGTCTCGAGATGACTAGGCCGAATGGGCTGCCGGTGCTCCTGACCCCAGACGAAACAGCGGATCTTCTGCGGACCAGCCGGAAGGCCGTGTACGCCATGGCTGAACGGGGGCAACTGCCCGGGGTAACGCGAATCGGTCGCCGGTTGCTCGTCCGGCGCGACGCGCTGGTAGACTGGCTCGACCAGAAGCACGCGCCATCGCCGAAGGAGGCAAGGCGATGAGCGTAACGATCAGACCGTACCGTCGAGGAGGCTGGGAAGTGGACGTGCGGATCGTGCTCCCGGACGGCAGACGACGGCGCGAACGGAAGCGAGCGCCGGTCTCATCGAAGTCTGCCGCCCTGCGGTGGGGCCAAGCCCGTGAGCGCGAACTCCTCATCCACCGGCCAGCCGCCACCATCCAACCCCGAAAGGAGGTACCAATCCTAAAGGCGTTCGCCCCGAGGTTCCTGGACAGCTACGCCCGAGCGAACCGACAGAAGCCCAGCACCATCGTGACCAAGGAGGTCCTGCTCCGTGTGCACCTAGCGCCGTTGCTGGGTGCCAAGCGGCTCGACGCGATCACCAACGAGGACGTGCAGCGGCTGAAGCGTGCCCTCAGCGAGAAAGCCCCCAAGACCGTCAACAACGTCCTCTCGGTGCTCAGCACCCTGCTCAAGGCCGCAGTCGAGTGGCAGCTGATCGAGCGGGTTCCCTGCACCATCCGGCTGCTCAAGGTCCCGAAGCCGTCAGCGGCGTTTCACGACTTCGTGAGCTACGAGCGATTGGTGGAGGCGGGTCGCTCCGCAGGCGCCAATGCATACCTCATTGTCCTCCTGGGCGGAGAGGCGGGTCTGCGGTGCGGGGAGATGATCGCTCTTGAGTGGGCCGACGTCGACTTGGCGAAGCGTCAACTGTGCGTCCAGCGGTCCAACTGGAACGGACACGTGACCGCGCCGAAGGGAGGACGACTGCGGTATATCCCGCTGACTGTCCGCCTCGCGAAGGCGTTGCGTGACCAGCGGCACCTCAGGAGTCCGCTGGTGCTATGCAACGAGGACGGCGAAGCGCTGAATCGAAAAGCCGTGCTATTGGGCGTGCGGCGAGCGGCTCGGCGGGGCAAGGTACAGAACAGCGGGGTCCACGTCCTCCGGCATACGTTCTGCTCGCACCTGGCGATGCGCGGTGCCCCGGCACGGGCTATCCAGGAGCTGGCCGGACATGCCGACCTCTCGACAACGCAGCGCTACATGCACCTGAGTCCGGCCGCTATTGAGGCGGCCATCCGGCTCTTGGATCAGCCGCCAGCCGATCTCAGTCGTGGAGACATTGTGGAGACGGCCGGTCGCTGATCAGGAAGTGCAATGAAGACAAGAGGTTAATGGCGGAAGCGCCTGGGAGTCGAACCCAGCCCCCCCGCGTTAGCGGGGGGCGACCGGTTTTGAAGACCGGGAGGGCCACCGGGCCCCGTTCGCTTCCATTCGGGGCAACCATCATCGCACGGAGGACACGGATCCCCTGCATCAGATGGCGACAGTCTGAGGACGTCTGAAAAACCGGGCAGATGACAGGATGGCGGGACCGCACTCACGCAAACGTATCGACCATCACGAAACCGACGACGCTTCGTTGGTAGCGACGTGATGTCGCGAGCTCCGACGGCGGCCGGACCGGAGTGTGGATGGAGCGCCGTCCCAGCGACACAGCGGGGCGGCGCAGAGCGTTAGCTCTCGATCAGGCGGACTTCACCGGCGCGAGGGCCTTTGGTCGATTCTTCGATGGTGAACTCGACCCGTTGGCCTTCCCGAAGCAACTCGAACACTGCGCCCCGAACCGCGCTGCGATGGAAGAAATGCTCGATTCCGCCTTCATCGCGAATGAAGCCAAATCCTTTGTCAATCAAGAGACGCGCAATCGTACCGCTGGCCATACGTACTCCTCCGATACCAGAACCCCGCTGCCGTCGCCACGTCGCACAGGCGCGCCGCGCACCGACCCGGGACCTGACGGCCAGTCGCGCCCTTCCCCGTGTGGTGGGCCCCAGCAACCGTCAGAACCTCCCGCGACCTCCTGGCAGGCGCGGGATACGCTACGAGAGCGCAGCCAGCGACCGAAGACCGCCGGCGACGAACCCGCCCAAACGTGAGTGCTCCTTGCCAAATGCGGCGCTTACGTGCCGAATGTGGCTAGTAACCCACCCTGAGAGAGGCCAGTCTAGTGAGGTTTGTTGGTGGAAGTCAAGCGAGATGGTAGTCTCCCACGCAGCTTCGACCTGACCGCTGTTCCCTAGCGCCGAAGCGTCGGCACGTGCCGGCCGGGCGAGGCGCTATTCGGCGGGCGCCGGCGCGGCGGGGGCCGGTTTGGCGGGCGGCGCAGCAGCCGACGGCTTTGGTGCAGGCTTGGCTGGCTTTGGCGGCGGGTAGGTGGTCCAGAAATGACGATTGCACGTCGGACACTCCCAGAATTGCTGGGGCGGCCAGGGGTCTTCCGGACCGGGGTCCTTCAGGTCCATCTGCGCGCCGCATCGCTGGCACCGAACACTGACGTCAGGGTGCTCCATGGCGAAATTCTAGCACGGCCCGGCAATGGCCTGGCCGTTGTGCAAGGTCCTCGGCGATGATTCCGGGTGTCGTGCTGGCTGGAGGCGCCTCGTCCCGCATGGGAGGGCGACCAAAGGCGCTATTGCCGACGGGACACGGAAACGAGACGTTTCTCGCTCGCATCGTCTCCGTGTTGCGACAAGGTGGGGTGGACGATGTCGTGGTGGTGGCCGGCTACCACTGGAAGGCGATCGCCCGCGCCGCCGAAGAGCTGGAGGTGCCTGTTCGTGTGCTACACAACCCGGCTCCCGAACGGGGCCAGCTGTCGTCGATGCTCGTGGCGCTCGCGGCCGTTGACCATCCCGGTGTCCGGGCGATGCTCGTGACGCTGGTGGATCTGCCACTCGTGTCGCCGTCGACGGTCCGCGCCGTCCTGGAGGGACACCGGCGCACTGGTGCACCGATTGTGCGGCCGGTGCGCGGTGGCCGGCATGGGCACCCGGTGCTCTTCGATCGTTCGATCTTCGACGAGCTTCGTGGCGCCGACCTGGAGCAGGGCGCGAAGCCGGTCGTACGGGCCCATGCAGCTGACGGGTTGGAGATCGAGATCGAGGACGAGGGCGCGTTTGTCGACGTGGACACGCCGGAGGACTACGAGCGGGTATTCGGGGTGACCCTCCAAAAAGGAGTGGACGTCTGATGCCTGCGGCAGATGGTGGGCGTCGCGCCGCAACCACCTGCGTCCTCACAGAGGGTCTAGAGGCCCCGGAGCTGCAGGGGAGAGGATGGTGGACCAGACGGGGGTCGAACCCGTGACCTCGTGAATGCCATTCACGCGCGCTCCCAACTGCGCCACTGGCCCATCCCGTTCATTCTATGTCTCCGGCTGCGGTCCGATCAATCGATGGCGGCCGACGAGCACGCGCGGGTGCGCACGCAACCCGCTGTCTGAATCCTGCAACCGTAGTGTGGCTGAGGGGGCGGCCGGGCGCCTCGCCGGGGAACCTAGTATTCTCCGAACATCCGCTGTATCTCGGCGACGTCGTCGGTCACCGTCAGTGCCAGCATCAGGAGGACCCGCGCCTTGACGGGCGCCAGGTCCTCGCCCGCGATCCGGGGACGCAGGGTGCCGTCGCCGGTCGGCTCCTCCGGGTCGTCCCTCCGCGGTGCGATGCGACCGCTACCGGTTCGCGAGGTAATCACAACGAGCACGCCGTGCTCGTTGGCGTAGGCGATTGCGTCACGCTGTCCTCCGCTCGTGGCGCCGGCTCCCGCTGCAGCGATTACGACGCCCTCGGCATCACGGTCGACGGCCGCACGGATGAGGTCGCCGGATGCGCCCTGATAGGCCATGAGGATGTCCACCCGTGGCAGGCGTCGGATCCGGGCGACGTCGAACTCGCTGGCCGAGGTGTGACGCCGCTCCAGGCTCCGGTAGTAGACGACGCCGTCACGCGCCGTCACACCCAGTACGCCGTAGCCCCGCGTCTCGAACGTTTGCAGGTGCAAGGCGTCGGTCTTGGTGACCTCCCGAGCGGAGTTGATTTCGTCGTTGAGGACGACCAGGACGCCGCGGCCGCTCGAACCAGGGTCGGCGGCCACCCGGAAGGCCTGGCGCAGATTGGCTGCGCCGTCGTATCCCAGCGTTTCCGGTCGCCGCATCGATCCCACAATCACGATGGGGCGTTCGTGGCGAACGGTGAGATGCAGGAAGTAGGCAAGCTCCTCGAGCGTGTCGGTGCCGCTGGTGACGACGATGCTGGCCAGCTCAGCGTCCTCGTCGAAGATCGCGTTGAGGCGGCGCGACAGCTGCAGCCACTGGTCGAGGGTGAGCGAGCTGCTCGAGACGTTTGTGAATTCCTCGGTCTCTACCTCGACGAGCTCGCCAAGGTCTGGCACCGAGGCAACGAGCTCGCTGGGGGAGAGCCGGGCACCGGGGCGATTGGAGATGGTGCCTCCGGTCGTGACGAGGCGGACTCGGGGCGGTTCTGCGGTGGCCGCCGTGGGCCCGAGAGCCCATAGCAGCACGACGATCATCAGCGAGACACTGAGTGGCCGCGTTCGGCGCCACATGATTCTGTTGCCGTTCCGGCTCGCCACACCACTTGTCGGGCGAGCTACATAGCTCGTCCCGCTACTATACTGAAATTGTCGGAGATTGGTGGGCGAGCGTGAGCCAGTCGGTGAGCCGACCGACTGCCTGCTCGGCGGTGGTGCCGTAGAAAGGCATGAGCGCGGTGGGGCCACCGGGGACGCTGACCAGATACGCGCGCCAGCGGTTCTGGTCTACCAGCATCGCCTCGATGAGGTAGGAGCGCCCGCTGATTGTCTGTTCGAACCGATGAGCCGTCACGATACTGTCGAGGAATGCGGACAATTGGGAACGAGAGAATTCTAGCTGGTTCACGGTGGGGATCAAGCGAAGGAAAGTACGAAGACCGGTCCACAGCGCCGTTGAGTGCGCTCGGTGGCGGGTTTAGCGCTCAAGAATATTTTCGTGCTATGGGTAATCCACACCCGATGCACAGTTCATGCACACGTTTTCCACAGTGGGCCTTTTTCGATCCTCGACTGTGCCGACAGTGAGGCCGTTCTGGTTCCGTCGTTGGCGGTGGAGCCGCGCGAACGGAGGCGAGACACGGGGCCGCTAGCTGCGGATCAACACGGGGTCGGCGGCGAGCTTGTCGGCCCACGTGCGGGCCTGACTTTCCGCTTCCTCACGCGTCTGACCAACGAGGATCACCGAATCGGTCGGCTTGTTGCCATCGCCTCGTGTGACCCACGCGATCCAGTGGGCGCCGCGCGACTCGGTCTTGATCTGGAGGTCCGTCCTGTCTGTCATCATGGCCGGAGCATCGTACCCCAGCTGATGGGCCGCGCGCCACGCACGTGGCGAACCATGTGCTGCCGATTGCGCGTCTAATTCCGTTTCTCGTACAATCGTAGTGGTCCCGTTCGCAATGACGGTGACGCTCCGAGGGCGGCGAGGCGTCCGTTCCGCAAGCCGCGAAGCGGGAGCATGCCGCGAGCATTCGACCAACGAGCAACACCGGGGAGTGAGATGCATCAGCGCCCGAATGCCACTGTCATTGCGAACGGGGCTACTTTGTGATCGTGCCCGCCTGCCGGGCGCCCCGGTTTGGGGTCCTTCCACTGTTTGACCGCGACGAGAGGAGTCACCTGTCTATGGGATTGACGTGTCCGAGCTGTGGCAACGAAACTGGTTTCCTGGTCAAGACGCTACAGACGCACGTGGTCCAGGCGGGCGGGGCGGAACTCGACCTCTCGGAACAGAGCCGTCCGGCGGTGCTCGAGTTGCTCTGCGACGAATGTGATACCGAGCTCGATCTTGGCGCGCTCGACCCGGATCTTTGTCGTGAGTTGATTTTGCTTGTCGGCGCCCACTGACGGCGTGTGTCCGACGCCATCGAGCTCTGTCCCCTAGGGCTTGCGATAGCCGCAGATCAGACACTGCCAGCCATCGGAGGCGGTCGACGGCGTGCGCACGGTGTCCGGGTGAACGAACGACTGCCAGGGAGGGTTGGTCGGATCGAGAATGCCGCCGCAATCTGGGCAACGATGCAGTGTCGGCACGGCAGCGGGCAACCGGGGCGGTTGCGTGTCTGGCACGGAGTGGACACTACCACCAGGGGCATCTCCATGACAAGTCTTGACAGGGCCGGCGAGCCGCTTCTATCGTAGGTGGCCGATGCGCAACTACTACCGCATGTTCGGGCTGTCCCACAGCGCCGATCGCAACGAGATCAGACGTGCGTATCGCGAGCTGGCGCGTCGGTGTCAGTCGCGTCCCGAGACCCCTGGTGCGTCGCCTGAACGCCTGGCCTCGCTCCACCGTGCCTACGAAGTGCTGAGCGGTCGGGCCAGTCAGTCAGCGAATATTGGCGACCCGGCTCGGGGGTCTGCCGGGCGGGAGGCCGCGTTCGCCGACGAGGTGGACATCGACTTTCCGTCGGTCTCGAGTCTGGTCAACCGGATGCGCGATTCGTTCTTCGGTCTCGAGTCTGGACACCCGCTGTCTGCGGAGGTGCGGCTGACGTCGAAGCAGGCGGATGCCGGCGTCAAGGTGCCGTTCGACGTGTCGTTGCGTCACACCTGCCCGGTGTGTGGGGGGCGTGGCGAGGTGTGGCTCGACCCGTGCGGCGCCTGCGACGGGAGTGGCGCCGGGCGGCTGCCGCACCACCTTCAGCTGGTCGTGCCGCCCGGTGTGCGCGACGGCGCCCGTCTGCGCTTCGACGTCACCCCGTCATACGCCCCGGCCACCTGCGTGGAAATCCGGATTTCCGTACAGTAGCTGTTACTCGCCTTCTGTGTCGCGGTGCGGTGGCGGGTCCATCGTGCCGTCCGGCCTCCAGGGGCCGCAGCGGGCCAACCGGCCGAGTGTAAGTCCGGTGCCTCGCCACAATCCGTGTTCGCCGATCACAGCGTGCGCGTATCGGCTGCAAGTCGGGACGAACCGGCAAGACACCCCGAACACCGGCAATCGGGACGACAGGGTCCGCTGATACCAAGTGATGCCCGCCAGTGCCCAGCGCGCGCCGACCTGCTGGTCAGGCGGCTGACGCCCGTCTGCCACTCCGAACGTCACCAACAAGACAACCAGCAAGACCAAGGTCCGCTTCACGGTGATCCACCGTGTCGGAGTGCGCCGTGCTCTGGCGGTAGGAACGCTCGAATCGTTCGTGGTAGCCACGGCGTGGTTGAGGAGGCTGGCGAAGCCCTCCCGCGTCGACTGACTTGCGACTTCTGTCAAGCTCAGAGCTTGTTCGCGTACTCGCTGATACCCGGTATCAGAAAGCGCTCGCCCTGGAGTCCCTTGGCGATGCACACGACGTGGAGCGCCAGCACGGCGAGTTGGACTAGGGGCAACAGCAGACAGCCGAGACCGCCCGAGCCGATACCGAGAATGGTGAGGGCGGCAAATGCGAAGAACTCCACTCCGAAAAGCACCAGCCCGTGCTTGGCATGCCACTGGACTTCGCTGTCCTGCTTCTCGAGGAACAGTGGCACGAGGGCCAGAATCCAGAGATAGGAGATGACCACCATCACCCCGCGATTGGGCGCCGCTGCGCCTGATGACGGCGGCGGCGGTGGTGGCGGCGTGGTCGGTGGTGTCGTTGGCGGCGGTGCCTCGGGGGTCTCGTCGTCGGTCATGATGATCTCCGGACCGCGGTCTGACACACCGCCACGACGCCTGTCACCCGCGTCTCAGCCACGCGGACTTGTCAGGGTTTTGCCAAACTGACTAAGCTGGATCGTTCGTCGCCAGGCGTGACGCAGTGGGGCGTCTCCGGCGACGGTGCGAGGACGTAGTGATGATCACAGGGAACGTCGAACCGACTGCGGTGCTCGAGGCGCTTCGGGTCGTGCAGGACCCCGACCTGGGCCGCGACATCGTCAGTCTCGACTTCGTCAAGGATGTCAGGGTCGAAGGTGGGGAAGTTTCGTTCGTGATCGAGTTGACGACACCGGCCTGTCCGGTAAAGGATCAGATGCACGATCAGGCGGTTGCGGCCGTCTCGGCGCTCGATGGGGTGACAGGCGTCAAGGTCAGCATGACCTCGAACGTGCGCGCCGTGGCGTCGCCCGAGGCCGGTCGAGCCCCAATCCCGGGAGTAAAGAACATCATCGCGGTCGGCGCCGGCAAGGGTGGGGTCGGCAAGAGCACGGTAGCCGTCAATCTAGCCCTGGCGCTCTCACACTGTGGGGGACGGGTCGGCATGATCGACGCCGACGTCTATGGCCCCAACATCCCGCTCATGCTTGGTGTGCATACACAGCTGGAGACGGATGGAAAGAAGATCGTGCCGGCGGAGAAATATGGTATTCCGGTCGTCTCGATGGGTTTCCTGACCCAGGATGAGACGCCGATCATCTGGCGTGGTCCGATGCTGCACGGCATTGTCCAGCAGTTCTTTCGGGAAGTGCGGTGGGACGAGCTGGACTACCTAGTCGTCGACATGCCGCCCGGGACCGGCGACGTCGCGCTGAGTCTAAGCCAAACCGTACCGGTATCAGGCGCTGTTGTCGTCACCACCCCCCAGACGGTCTCGGTGGCCGATTCGCGTCGTGCGGTGGCGATGTACAAGAAGCTCAACGTACCGGTCCTCGGTCTGGTCGAGAACATGAGCCATTTCGTGTGCCCGAGCTGCGACCACGAAAGCGATATCTTCGGCAAGGGCGGCGGCGAGTCGGCGGCCGAGGAGCTGGGTGTACCGTTTCTCGGGCGGATTCCGATCTATCAGCCGATTCGGGAGGGCGGCGACAGCGGGAACCCGCTTGTGGTCGCCGAGCCGGACTCGGCCGCCGCACGCGCGTTTCTCGACATCGCCGAGCGTACCGCCGCGCAGGTCTCGATCGCCGCGCTCAGTTCGGCCACAGCGACGGTGTCGTAAGGTCTGGCTACGGGCTACGGGCTACGGGCTACGGGTACCGAACCGGTGCTGCGGGCCCCAGGTCTTGCATTGGACGCCATCTGTTGACCAGGCCGCGAGGTGCTGCGCGGCCGGAGAGCGCCTGTAGCCCGCAGCCTGAAGCCCGGGCGGCGTAGAAGCCATTCAGCCGCCCACTAGCGTCGTTGCGCTTCTCCGGTCATCGGCACGAACAGTACCGGGAGGGTCGTCTCCTCTTCGATGCCGTCCTCGGTGCGCGTGAAGATCGTAAGCGTTTGCCGGTCCTGCCCGACCGGGATGATCAACCGCCCCCCGACCGCCAGCTGATCGATGAGCGGCTGCGGGACGTGGTCGGGGGCCGCGGTCACCATGATCGCGTCAAACGGCGCCTGTTCCGGCCAGCCAGCATAGCCGTCTCCCTGTTTCACCTCCACGTTCCGGTACTCCAGTTCGGCGAGCGTGTCACGGGCGCGCTCAGCCAGCTCCGGAACGATCTCAATCGAGTAGACGGTGGCAGCGAGCTCGGCCAGCACCGCCGCCTGATACCCGGATCCGGTGCCCACCTCGAGCACTCTCGCGTCCGGTGCTAGCTGCAGTGCCTGGGTCATGTAGGCCACGATGTAGGGCTGTGAAATCGTCTGGCGGTAGCCGATGGGGAGCGGCCGATCCTCGTAGGCCCACTGACGCTGATCGGGTGGCACAAATCGGTCCCTGGGCACGCGCTGCATCGCGCTCACCACTTTAGAGTCGGTGATGTCCCGGGTCAGCAGTTGCTGTTCGATCATGCGATTGCGGTCGCTTGCTCGATCCGTCGGGAGCTGCGTCGTGCCGCCGGCCGCCGGTCGCGATGCGTCGACCGGCATCTCGATTGGCCCACAGGCCGCGATGGTTGCGCCGAGGATCAGGGCGAAGACAGCACCAAGGCTCCTTCTCCTGATATTCTGACCCGGGAGACCGGGACGACGCCGATGTTTATGCTCTTCGTGGCTGCCGGGGCGGGATTGATGTTGCTGGCCCATGTGGCCCCCTTTCCCTTCCTGCTCGACGCCTTGGCGCCCGCGCCCTCTCGCTGGGAAATGCCACCGGTCGAGGGGGCTCCGCGAGTGTATCTCACCTACGATGATGGACCGAACCCGACGGCGACGCCGGCGCTACTCGACGTGCTGGCGCGCGAAGGTGCCGTTGGCACGTTCTTCGTGCTCGACCGCCATCTCGATGCGGATACGGCGCCTATCGTCGCGAGGATGTTCGAGGAAGGACACGCCGTCGCGCTCCACTCGCATACGCGCCGTCTGATGATTCTGACGCCGGAAGAGCTCGCCGAGACACTGCGCACGGCGGCCGACCGAATCGAGCGATTGGCCGGTCATCGTCCTTGCCGCGCGTTCCGGCCGCATGGAGGCTGGCGCAGCGGCCAGATGTATGCCGGGCTCGATTTGATCGACCACACGCTCGTTGGCTGGGGGTGGTGGCTCTGGGACTGGGACTGGTTCCGGGCGCGCGACGCCGACAGATTGGTGCGACGGTTCGCCGGGCGCGTCTCCGGTGGCGACATCATCGTCATGCACGATGGTCACCACGAGGACCCCCGTGCCGATCGGCGCTATGCTGTCGACGCCACCGCTCGCCTGGTCCCTGAGCTGCGGACCCAGGGATTCGCCTTCGACACCATCTGCTGAACAGGCCGCGATGAGTTGTACGGCCTGCGAGGGCCCGGAGCCGGAGGCCCCAGCCTGACGCCCGGAGGTATGTCTCACCGCCCTGTCAGCCACGCCTCCAGGTTGCGCTCTTGCTCGGGAGCAATCTCCTCGACGGCCTGCAGGTCCCACTGACTCGCCGGCTGGGTTCCCACCACGATCGGCAGACGCTTGATGGCGCCACGACGCGACACCATCACCGAGATCTCCGAGCCCGGCGCAGTCAGGGAGATCCGTTCGCGCCACTGGCTCGGCAGCACACGGTAGTCTCCGATTGCCAGGATCTCGTCGTCGACGTTGAAGCCGGCCTCGTGGGCCGGGGTCCCGCGGCGCACCTGGTTGACCAGCAGACGACCATTGCCGACGCGGGTGACCAACCCAATCCAGCCAGGCTCCTCGGGTCGATCGTCCGGGTCTTCCGTGTCCTCCGACCGACCGGCAAACTCCAGGCCCAGCCAGTCGAGCGCCTCGGTGTAGTCCAGCTCCTCGGTCGTGTCGAGCGCCCGCCTGAACCAGGCGGACAGATCCGCACCGGCTACCTCCTGTGTGGTGGCGCGAAATTCCTCCGGTGTAAAGCCACGTTCCCCGGAGAACCGCGCGTAGGCCAGGCGCATCACGTCGTCGAGCGTCTTTGTGCCCCGGGTGGCCGCACGAATCCGCATGTCGAGCAGAAACCCGATCACCGCGCCCTTCGTGTAGTAGCTGACGGAGCTGTTCGGCGAGTTTTCGTCGGCGCGGTAGTACTTGATCCATGCGTCGTAGGAGGCGAGCGCGACCGGTTGCACCTCACGACCAGGTGTCGTCTGCAGCCCCCGGATCTGACGAGACAGCGCCTCGAGATATTCCTCGACGGTGGAGAGACCGGCGCGGTGCACGCCGAGATCGCCGTAATAGGAGGTGAGGCCCTCGACCACCCAGAGACTTTTGGTGTGCACCTCGTTCTCGTAGGCGAACGGACCAAGCTCGATCGGTCGCAGCCGCTTGACGTTCCAGGCGTGAAACAGCTCGTGGCTGACGGTCCCCAGCCAGCGCAGATAGCTTCGCCGGGAGGAGGTGTCCCAGCGGCTGCTCATCAGCAGCGTCGAGTTGCGATGCTCGAGACCGCCACCAGCCTCCGTGATCATGTTGAGGAAGAGATACCGGTCATACGGCATGTCTCCCCACATGCGGTACGTTTCCCGGGTAATCTTCTCGACGTCCTGTGCCGACTGTGGACCGTGCCACACACCCGACTCACCGAGGTTCACCAACTGATGTGGCCTGCCGTCGACCTCGAACTCGTAGACCGCCGGCGTACCGACGACGATCGGCGAGTCGACCAGCGTGTCGAAGTCTGCCGCGCGATAGGCGTGAGGACCGAGGTCAGTGCGTGGCGCGAGACCGGTCAGACTCCGGCCCCAGCCAATCGGTAGCTCCAGCGAGACGTCGTGCGGGCGGGGGGTGTCGTCATCGGCGAGGGTGAGAAACGTCGGCGCGCCATTGATTATGGCGAAATCTGCTTCGATCCAGTTCGTGCGCACCGACATCTCCCGGCCATACACGAGGTAGGACACCACGACGCGGTCGCCGCCACCGGATGACACGCGCCACCGGTTCTTCCGTGATTTCTCGATGGCCAGCGGCACACCGGCAGGTGTTCGGGCGTTGACCGCCTCGACGTGGCGAGCGAACTCCCGCACGAGATAGGAGCCGGGGGTCCACACCGCCATCATCAGCTCGATCTGTGGACGACCGCCCGTTGGAATGCTGGCCTCGATGCTGACGTAGTGCGTGTGCGGGGCGGGGAACCGCACCGTGTAGGCGATGGGTTCCGCAGACTGCGCCAGGGCCAGTCCGGCTTGCGCCGTCAGGATGAAACAGGCGATTGCCGCACACCGCTTCATCCGACTCAGCTCGGCGTTGTCCACACCGGTACCTGTCCTCTCCTTTGCCGGGGCGGCTACGGCCGGGGCGCGTCCGCGAGCGGAATGCGCCGGTCGAGATAGACCGCTGTCACCTGGCTACTTTCGATCTCGAGCGCCGAGGCGCGGCCGGAGTAGACGCCGGCGAGCATCCCCGTGTCGATGAGGAATATTCGGTTGTCGAATCGCGCCGTAATCAGCTTGGTTTCCGGGATGCTATGACCAACGACGATTCGCGCCACGTCGTGTCTCTCGGTCAACGACCGCGCCAGTGACAATCCCTCTTCCTCGTCCCAACGTGCGAAGCCGCGGAACCAGACCGGCCCATTCTCGTCGATGATGGACCAGGAGCCCATGCTCCGGGCTTCGTCCAGCATCGGGACGTACTCGCGGTCTTCACGACTCAGCCTCACGCCGCCGTCGGGCGCGGGCGGTCCGGTGGGGGCCAGCAGGGTCAGCCAGTAGTTCAGCTCCTGCGCTATTGCCGCGTTGGTCTCCTGGAAGGTAAAAAACGGCAGGATGACGCCTCGCTCAACCAGCTGCTCCCGGTAGCGGTCGAAGGTCTCGAGCTCGCGTCGGGCCCGCTCGTTGATGTCTGAGAGATCGGTGGGCGCCTCGGTCGGATGCAACCCGCCGTGCAGCAGGATCGAGTCTGCCACGCGCACGACGACCGGTTTCGATCGCAGCCAGCGTCCGTAGGTGCCGTCAGGACTGAACGCGTCGACATACTCGAAGAATCCCGGGGGGTGCGCCTGCATCCATTCGGCGCGAGGCAGCGGGCTTTGTGCGAGCGGCCCGAGGACGGTCGCGCGCTCCGCCAGCAAGGCGACATAGGCCTCGTAGGCCTCCTCGCGCAGGGTTGGGGTCCGGGGGGTTGCGAACCGGGCCAGCAGCTCCGGAGTCGTGTCACGCAAGTTGGCCATCAGGGCCATCGTCTCGTGGTTGCCCAGCAGGATGATGAGTTGCCCGCCTGCCGCATCGGCCTCGGTCTCGAGACGCATCAGCAGGTCGAGCACGGCCTTCACGTCGGTGCCGCGGTCGGTGAAGTCACCGGTCTGCACCAGTGTGGTCCGGCCACCGACCCATCGTTGGCTCGAGTCGGTGAGCCCGACGGTTTCCAGCAGGGCGCGAAATTGCCCGGCGGCGCCATGGATGTCCCCGATGGCGACGACGCGATCCGGTTGCGCGGTGGCGGTGGCCGGCTGCCAGGCGAGTGAGACCCAGACAAGCAGGAACCACGTTGCAACACAGGTTCGCCGGCGAGCGAAACGCGTGGGGTGCGTGACCGTCACGGTCTCACCAGTGTACTCGTCAGAACGTTCCGGGCGACAGGCCGCGGGGCCGCGTGAAACGAGGTAAGGCGGCGAGTCCAGTCGAGAGCTGCTGGAGTCAGCGGACGGCGTGCTGCAGTACGGCCGGGTTCTTGACGCGGATGCTGCGTCCTTGGGTCTCGATTAGATTGCGTTCACGCAGGTCTTTGAGGATGAAGTTGACCGTTTCGCGGGTCAGTCCGACGAGGTTGGCGATGTCGCGCTGGCTCAGACGCAGTGGGATGACCACCCCGTCGGCGTCCTCGACGCCGTGTCGACCGGCAAGGTGCACCAGCGTGCTGGCGACGCGCGAGTGGGCGCTCTGGTGGAGGATCTCCCGCACCCGGGTCCGGTACATTCGCAGCCGCAGCCCGAGTAGCTTGATGACCTCCTGGCCGAGCGCAGGCAACTCACGCATCTGATCGAGGAACACGTCCCGTGAGATCGCCCAGACGATTGAGTTCTCATATGCCTCGGCCAGGTGATCATGTGGTCCGTCATCGATGACGGCCATCTCTCCGAACAGGTCCCCCGGGTGCTGGAAACCCAGTATCGCTTCGCGCCCCTCAGTGTTCTCCACGGCGAGCTTCACGATTCCAGACTCCACCATGTACACGTCGCTGGCGGGTTCGCCCGGGCGATAGATCCGCTGGCGGCGTCTGAACTCCGTGACACGCGCCCGTCGAAGAACCGCCAGACGGTCGGCATCACTCAGCCCGGACAGCAAGCTGTTTGGCTTCAGGTAGGAGAACCGTGTGAGCGTATTCATGCGCATCGTCTCGGCGCTAGGCATGTCCGTTCGGTGAGTTCGCAACGATCGAAACACGTTGTTCGTCGCCCACCGCTCATGCCTAGTCCCCGCGTCGCTAGCTGACCCGCCAGGGCGACTGTGCTGCCTGGCGGATCGGCCCCTGACCGTTTTCTGGAAAGCGTTACATCATCGAGCCGAGCTTGATCTCGCTGTAGCGTCCGTTGGCGTTCATCTCAGCCTTGGTCACGATGAGTGCGCCATTCTTCACCATGCCGGTGACGCGCACGGTGTGCCCGACGTGACCGGCGAGCGCCGTCGAGGAGGCCACCAGCACGTGGAACGTGTCATCGGCGGTCACGAGTCCGGCCGGCTGACCCTGCTTGAGGCACATCGCGCCGCACGAAGCCATGGCGCCGTGGTCGTCGTCAGCCTCGCCCATCCCGAGATAGCATTTGCTGTCTACCAGCGTGCCCTCGACCGTGATCTCGCCCTGGGCGCCCAGCAGCACGGGCGCTGCCAGCAACCCGACGAGGAACAGCCCGGTGAATCTGAGTTTCCACATGTGACCTGCCTCCTGTGTTCCGAGAAGAAAAGTACGGACCGCAACAGTGCGGTCATCGGGTAGAACGCCGGGTCGGACGCATCTATTCCCGTAACTTGGAAGAGCGTGTGAACTACCTCACAGAACGAACGGTCGAGGCGGGCCGCTAAGTGAGGTCTCGGGCTCCGATTGCGGCGCCGATCAGCGCCGTCTGCTGCTCGAGGACGACCGACACGGGAATCTGTTCCAGCAGGGTTCGCATGGGTCCCTTGTCCACAAACGCTTCGAGGAGTCGACCCCCTCGGAGTGCCGGCAGTATCCGGGGTGCGATGCCTCCGCCGAGATACAGACCGGAGGTCGCAACAGTGCGCAGGGCCAGATTGCCGGCCGCGGCGCCGAGCGCCGACACGAACAGGTCGAGGGCTTCGACGCAGGCCGCACAGCCTCCCTCGAGCGCCGAAGCGGTGATGGCGGCCGGACGGCGATCGAGCTCTTCGGGCAACGTCCCGTCAGTGCACTGGACTAACCGGTGGGTAAAGGTGTGGAGGTTGACGAGACCGGGGCCAGAGACGACGTCCTCGAGAGCGACGCGGCCTTGGCGGGCTGCCAGCAACGAAACCAGCTCGAGCTCGCGCGGAGTGCGCGCGGCGAAGTCGGCGTTCCCTCCTTCCGAGGCTAGGGGGATCAGTCGGTCGCCGACGGCGTGCAAACCGGCCTCGCCAAGACCAGTTCCAGGTGCGATCAAGGCGGCGTTGCCTCCCTCGGTCGGTGTGCCTGCCTGGATGACCGCGAGTTCGTGGGAGGCGAGCAGCGGGACCGCCCGGGCCATCGCCTCGAGGTCGTTGAGCAGCTGAACAGGTGCGATGCCGAGGCGGTCGCCGATCTCGATGCCGTTGACCACCCATGGAACGTTGGTCAACCGCGAGACATTGGCCCGCACCGGTCCAGCGACGCCGAAACAGGCTGCCGCAATCCGGTCGGCAGAACCGGTCTCGTCGAGAAAGCGGGCGACGATCGGCGTCAGGGCGTCGAAATCCCGTGTCGCATAGCGCCGGGTTTCAAGCGGAGTGGGGCGGGCGCCGTCGAGCGCGAACAGACCTAGCCACGTTTTCGTGCCGCCGACGTCACCAGCGAGTACTAGCCGCGCCATCCTGTCCCATCCATCACTGTTTCTTGCCGAGCGACCATCGCGCGTCGACTTGACATGAAGCACATTCTCGTTCATCTTTCACGACGACAGTCATACGCATAGTGATGACCGCGAGCGAGCGAACCAGTACACGTGTGGCGGCACGCATTCAGAAGGTCGGGCGATGAGTCTGCTACCTGCTGAAGCAGCTCGCGCCCAGGATTTCGCCCAGTATCATAGCCTGCGTCAGGTCCGCGACCGGTATCCGACCGTTCGGGAAGATCATCTCCGATATCTCGAGAAGTGGTCCTTCGTGCGCCCCGTCGCACGCACCAACACCGACCGCTACTACGGATTCCAGGATCTCGCCATTATCCGCCGGGTGAGCGATGAGCTCGAGAGTGGCGCCTCATTCCGTGGCGTGTTGCGGGCGCTCGTGGCGGCGCGGGACGGGCAACTGACACTCGACTTCAGTCAACGCGTTGGGGAGCCCCGCCCGGTGACGGTCGTGGCACTGGGGACGCGTCGCGAGGCTGGCACCGTCCTGGCGACAGTGCCGACGCTGATGCGGGATGTGACGTCGAGGCCATCATCAGCGTCATCGTTATCTCGGGACCAGATGACGCTGGCAGCGAGATACTTTCGCGAGGGCTCGACGCTCGACGAGGGGGGTGAGAGCGACCAAGAGAGCGCGCGCCTCGCCTATCGCAAGGCGCTGTTGCTTGACCCGAATATGGTTCCGGCGCTGGTCAACCTTGCCAACATTCACTACGGGCTCGATGAGCTCGTTGAGGCCCAGGCCCTCTACGAGCGCGCCATGCATCTCGATACCGAGTGCTTCGAGGCCTACTTCAACCTGGGTAACATCCACCACGATCTCGGCCGGTATCTCGACGCGCTCGAGCACTATCGGGTCTCGATCGGCATCAACCCAGCCTATGCCGATGCCTACTTCTATCTTGCGGTGACGCTCAAGAAGATCGGTCACTCGGCGGAGGCGAAGGCTCACTGGCGCTCCTACCGTGATCTGGCGCCTGAGGGTGAGTGGATCGAGCTGGCGAAGGAATTCAGCGAGTAATCGCGAGCGGCTGAATTTTGAAGCCAAGGGCGTCAGGCTGACGTGCCCGGCAGCCGGGTCAGTAGAGATAATCGTCGTTGTCGTCGGGGCGAGGTCGTTTCTTCGGCGTCCGGCGCAGCTTGTACAGCGAACAGTCGGGGCACCACGCCTCTGGGGCGAAGCCGCCCTTGCCGGCGTATGGCAAAACGTCTCTGTTCGAACAGTACTCCTGTCCATCCTTGTCGGCATGCCACCTGCACGCCTTGAATCGCGCCTGGGCCGGGCTCGGCTCGAGCGTCTCCTCTGTCGGGGTAGGGCTCTCCGAGGCTGAGGGCGCGGGAATCTCGGATCCGGCGGGCGCGGGTCTCCCCGGTTCGCTCGGACTGTCTGAGTCGTCGAACATCGATTCACTCAAACCGTGCTAATGCAACTGCAGGTCGATCGACGCCTGTAGCGCCCTGACCGCCGGAAGCTCGTCGGGCGCGGCCAGCGTGAGTGCGGCGCCTTTTGCGTCGAGCCGCGCCGTTCGCCCGACCCGGTGCACATAGGTGTCCCGGTTGGGAGGCACCTCGAAGTTCACCACGTACTTGATGCCATCGATGTCGAGGCCGCGCGCCGCGACGTCGGTGGCCACCAGCACACGGTAGCGTCCGCTGCGGAATCCTCCGATTGCCGCGAGTCGCAGCGTCTGCGAGCGGTCAGCATGCAGCGCGGTTGCATTGATACCCGCGTTTGACAGCGCGCGCGCGAGCCGCTCGGTGCCACGTTTGGTGTTCACAAAGACGAGCACCGAACCGGAAGCCTTGCCTAGAAACGACGTCAGCCAGCTGGTCTTTCGCGATGACGGCACGCGCTCTACTGCATGGGAGATGCCGTCTGCCGGCGCGCCGCGCTGACCGATCTGCACGTAGGCCGGGTCGTGGGCCAGCTCCTTGAGCGGCGTCAGTACCCAATCGGGGATTGTGGCGGACAGCAGCAGCGTCTGACGCCTGCATCCCTCCGACTCCGGTCTCTCGGGTAGCGCCGAAACGATGCGACGGACATCCGGCCAGAACCCCATGTCGAGCATGCGGTCCGCCTCGTCGAGTATGAGTGTGTTGACTCCCTCGAACGCAGGGATCCCGCTGCGCAGATGGTCCAGCAGCCGGCCTGGCGTGGCGACGACGATGTCAACGCCGGCACCGAGCGCTTGTGCCTGCGGCACGATCGGCGTACCGCCGAAGACCGCCGCGCTCGTCAGCCCGGTGTGGTAGATAAAGCCTTGGAGGTCGTCCTCGATCTGCACGACGAGCTCGCGAGTCGGTGCGAGGATGAGCACCTTCGTCGGACGCATTGTCTCCGCGTCGCGGGCTGGCAGGGGTTGTTGCAGCAGGCGATTGAGCACCGGCAGCAGATAGGCGGCCGTCTTGCCGCTGCCCGTTTCCGCGCTGGCTATCATGTCGCGGCCAGCCGAGACGATCGGAAAGACCGCGGCCTGGATCGGGGTGGCGGCGTCGAAGCCGCGGTCCTGGACACCAAGCGCGAGCGCCGGATCGAGCCCCAGCTTTTCGAACGCAATCGGATCCGCCTGCACGACGGCCGCAGGCATCACCAGCTCCGTCGATGGAGCCGCGAAATCTTGGGCTGGTCTCGCTGGTCGCCGGTTCCGCCGGCCGACTGGACGCCGTCGCCGCTGTCGTGCTCGGGAGGTATCAGAATCCAAAATATTGGTTAACGAGCTCGGAAGGTGATGATGCCGCGGACCGGATCATAGGGTGAGACGCCCACGGTGACGCGGTCACCTGGAACGACCTTGATGCGAAAACGTCGCATCCGACCGCTCAACTGGGCGAGGACCTCGTGGCCCGCATCACACTGCACGCGATATAGGCCGCCGCTATGCACTGCCATCACGATACCCTGTACGTCTATGAGATCGTCCTTGGCCAACCGCTCTCCTCTATGACTGAGTCTCGCATATTGGCCCGACGTTTGCAAAGACGCGCAGGCTAAAGCGCCTTCACTGCGGCTTCCAGTCGGGCCGTCAAACCGGTGTAATCGCTGCCGCTCAGCCGTAGCTGCGCGCCGAACGTGACCTCGACTCGGCCCGGGTGCGCCATGCGGTGTCCCAGCCCGAGGACCGCATCCAAGCCGCGCAGCCTCACTGGAACGACCGGCACACCGAGCCGCGCCGCGATCAAGGCAGCGCCGGGCTGGAACCGGTCAATGGCATCCCCGGCGGTACGGCGTCCTTCCGGGTAGATGATCACCGAGTTGCCGGCGCCGATCAGTTCGCCGGCATAGCGCAGCGCCTGGCGCGTGCCGGCTTCTCGCTGCGGGAGCGGGAAGGCGTTGAACAGTGCCGTGGACAGGTAGTAGTTGAGGCCGTTGCTGAACCGCGCTCGACGGGTGTGGCCTTTGGGGTGGAAGTGTGGCGCGAAGAACTCCTTGGCCATCGCCGTTGTCGCCCGATACCGCATGCTGGGGGGCAGCGCGGCCAGAATTACCGGGGTGTCCATGTAGCTTTGGTGGTTGGCCGCGAATATCACGGGACTATTGATGCCCGCCAGTTGCTCGAGACCATATACCTGTATCCACGCGAACAGTCGCGTCAGCGGCAACAGCCAGAGCCCCAGACACAGGCGGCGGATCGCTCGTATCGGGAGCGACTGGTTCCAGTGAGGCACGGGGAACTCCGGTTCCGACGTCAGGGATGCGGCAGCGGGTGAGGCGACAAGCGCTTCGAG
>MPLZ02064481.1_pt1 | contig 23392 bp, 19 predicted proteins | sample 1617311 | NCBI WGS metagenome assembly MPLZ02 (sample SAMN05944806, study PRJNA350692) | marine metagenome | biome: marine; feature: ODZ; material: water; isolation source: 160 m water sample filtered on 0.2 um supor filter | place: Pacific Ocean | collected 2012-04-08 | depth 160m m | reverse complement strand
TCGGCTTCCGCCTGCCGCTTGGCTTCGGCTTCGGCCTGGCGCCTGGCCTCGGCTTCGGCCTGGCGCTTGGCCTCGGCTTCCGCCTGCCGCTTGGCTTCGGCTTCGGCCTGGCGCCTGGCCTCGGCTTCGGCCTGGCGCTTGGCCTCGGCTTCCGCCTGGCGCTTGGCCTCGGCTTCCGCCTGGCGCTTGGCCTCGGCTTCCGCCTGGCGCTTGGCCTCGGCTTCCGCCTGCCGCTTGGCCTCGGCTTCGGCCTGCCGCTTGGCTTCGGCTTCGGCCTGCCGCTTGGCCTCGGCTTCGGCCTGCCGCTTGGCCTCGGCTTCCGCCTGCCGCTTGGCTTCGGCTTCCGCCTGCCGCCTGGCCTCGGCTTCCGCCTGCCGCTTGGCCTCGGCTTCGGCCTGGCGCTTGGCCTCGGCTTCGGCCCGCTGCTTGGCTTCGGCTTCGGCCTGATCTGCCTGCAGGCGGGTGGTATCGATCAGCTGCGCCTGAATGACACGCACCTGATCCGAGGCCGCTTCCGGACGCGGCGTAGGCAGCCGCACCAGCAGCGGCACCACCACCAGCACGTGCAAGAGCAGCGAGGCGCCCCAAGCCCACCATCGCTGCCCGCTGTTGCCTCTAGCCACCGACCGGCGCGTCCTCGTCAGGGGGCGACTCGGCGAGCAGACCCACGCTCTTGGCCCCGGCCTGCTGCAACACCACCATCGCCGCCATCACCAGACCGTAGGCGACCTCCCGGTCACCCTCGACCAGCACCGTACGCTCAGGCGTCTGCGCCAGCGCCGCCGTGACGATCTCACGCACGGCCGTGGCGCCCTGCGGCTGCTGCGGATCGCCGGCGATGTTCAGATACCACTCACCGGCCGCATCGACGCTGAGCACGATCGGCTGCTGCTGCTCGATGTCGGCCAGTGTGATGGGCTCGGCCGATGCCTGCGGCAACTCCACCTCGACGCCCCGCGTGAGCAGCGGCGTGGCAATCATGAAGATCACCAGCAACACCAGCATCACGTCGATATACGGAACGACGTTCATCTCCGCCACCAGGCGATGCTTGCCGTGCTGACGCATAGGAGCGGCTACAGCCCGGCGGCCGGCATCGCACCCGCCGGCGACTCTGATCGGCCGGTCACGGCATTGCGCTGCAGGATGTTGGCGAATTCGTCGCGGAAGCTGTCGAGCGTGGCGTCGATGCCCGCAAGACTGGCGGAGAAGCGGTTGTAGGCCACCACCGCCGGAATGGCGGCCACCAGGCCCATGGCGGTGGCGATCAGCGCCTCCGCGATGCCGGGAGCGACCACGTTCAGCGTCGCCTGCTGCACGCCGGCGAGCGCCTGAAAGGCCGTCATGATGCCCCACACCGTGCCGAACAGGCCGACGTAGGGGCTGGTCGAACCGATGGTGGCAAGGGTTGGCAGCTGAGCCTGCAGAGCCTCGAGCTCACGCAGCTGGGCGGCGCGCATCGCCCGGTCGCCGGCCGTCACGCGTTCATCGGCCGGCACGCTGCCCTTCTCGCGCAGGCGTGCGAACTCGCCGAAGCCGGCGATGAACAGTTCCCCGATCACGCTGCGGTCGCGGTCGCGCGAGGTGTTGCGGTACAGGTCCGCCAGGTCGCCGCCCGACCAGAACCGCTCCTCGAAACGGGCGTTCTCCTGGCGCGCCCGCCGGAGGTCGACGGCCTTGGTGATGATCAGGTACCACGAGTACACCGACGCCATCATCAGCAGCAGCATGACCAGCTTAACGACCGGACCGGCCGCGCTGATCAGGGCGAATATCGAAACCTCAGCAGGCATTCAGCCTCTCCCTCAGGAATGCCGGCAACCGTGCCGGGCGCCACTTGCGTTCGTCCAGACAGGCGATGCGCACCTGCGCCCGCACGCAGTCGCGCTCGGGCGCCGTCACGGCAACCGCCTGTTGCAGCGTCAGGCTCGCGCCACCCACCTGCGTCAAGCGGGCCGAAACCTCCAGCAGGTCATCGAGGCGGGCGGGCCAGAGATAATCGAGCTGCATCGAGGTCACGGTGAACAACACGCCGTGCTCGATACGCAGTGCCTCTTGCTGCAGCCCCAGACGGCGCAGCCATTCGGTTCTCGCGCGTTCCATGAACCGCAGGTAGGAGGCGTGATAGACGATGCCGCCGGCATCGGTGTCCTCCCAGTAAACCCGGACCTGCAGGTTCTGCTCGATCATGCGCCGTCATGTCTGTCGCGGGCGCTAATCATACGCGCGCCGCGGCTGGCGCGGCTATCGTCCACGCACGAATTTTGCCGGCGATCTCCAAAAAAAAGCCCTCGGTGATCGCCGAGGGCCGCAATAGGGGAACCGATGGAGAGCGGCGACAACCGTCACCGACTCGCGCTTCGTGTTAGCACACGCCGTGCCAACATGGAAAAACCCGCGCGGTTCATGGATTTTTCGGGCATCTGGCCCCACAGCGCACGCGGCTGCGGGTGTCCGTCGGCCACTGCACCGTTGCCGACCGGCGACGGCACAAAGGGTGATCCTGCCAACGCTATGATTCGTCGAGATTTTTTCCCGTCTCTGATCGGGGACAGTCAGGGTTCTCCCGGAACTGGTCGGGATCCAGGCCGTGCCGATGCAGCAGCTTGTAGAACTCGGTGCGGTTGCGCTTGGCGAGGCGTGCAGCCTGGCTCACGCTGCCGCCGGTCATCTGCAGCAGTTCCGCCAGATAGCGCCGCTCGAACCGGCGCCGAGCCTCGGCGAAGGCCAGCAGGTCCTGGCTGTCGGCCTGCAGGGCTTGGCGTACGGCGGCGTCGGTCAGCACTGGCGTATCGGCGAGGGCAACGAGCTGCTCGACCACATTGCGCAGCTCGCGGACGTTACCGCTCCACGGCGCCTGCAACAGACGCTCCATCGCGGCCGGCGCGAAGCCGGTGACTTCCTTGCCGTACTGCGCGGCCATCTGCGCCCGGAAGTGCTCCGCGAGCAGCGGAATGTCCTCCCGCCGTTCGGCCAGTGCCGGCAGGCGCAGGCGCACCACGCCGAGCCGGTAGAACAGATCCTCACGGAAGCGCTGGCCGCTGCGGGCCGGGTCGAGATCACGATGGGTCGCCGAGATGACTCGCACGTCGATGGACCGCGCGCGCGTCTCCCCAACCGGACGCACCTCCCGCTCCTGCAGCACGCGCAGCAGCTTGACCTGCAGTTGCGCCGGCATGTCGCCGATCTCATCGAGGAAGATGCTGCCGCCATCGGCCGCCGCGAACAGTCCTTCGTGGTCGCGTGTGGCGCCGGTGAAGGCGCCACGCCGATGCCCGAACAGCTCCGACTCCAGCAGCGATTCGGGGATCGCGCCGCAGTTGACCGCCACGAACGGCCGGGTGGCCCGACTGCTGGCATTGTGGATCGCGCGCGCCAGCAACTCCTTGCCGGTACCGCTCTGGCCTTCGATCAGCACGCTGGCCTCCGTACCGGCAACCCGTCGCACCTGCTCGAGCAGCGTCTCCATGCTGCCACTGCGGCAGAGAATCTCCCGCCGCCAGTCGTCGCCGGCCGCTCGTTCCAGGGTGCCGCCGCCAGCGGCAAGGGCACGGCGTACCTGTTCCAGCAGCGCCTGGCTGTCGAAGGGCTTGGTGAGAAAGCCGGCCACGCCGCGCTGGGTGGCGGCCACGGCATCGGGGATGGAGCCGTGGGCCGTCAGCACGATCACCGGCAGCAGGGGATGGCGCGCGCGGATGGCCTCGAACAGCGCCAGGCCATCCATGCCGTCCATGCGCAGGTCCGTGATGACCAGCTGCGGACGTGACGATTCGAGCACCACCAGCGCCTGCTCCCCGCTCGCGGCCGTCGCTACCTCATAGTTCGCATTCTCCAGCCGCAGCGAAAGCAATCGCAGCAGCGCCGGATCATCGTCGACCAAGAGGATTCGAGCCGCCACTGTCATCGTCATTCCACATCCCGGGTACGCAGGTCACGCTCGATCAACAGCAGGCGTTCGAGCCGCTCTCGCTCCTGCGCCAGCGCCTGCTCCGCCTGCCCAGCGCGCTGGCGGGCCGCGGCCTCGCGCGCCTGGGCGCGGGAGGTCGCGTCACGCAGTTCGTCCAGCTGGGCAAGACGCAGGCGCAGCAGCTCGGCGAGCTGCAGCTGGGCCGGCAGCACCGGCGCCTCGAGACAGGGCTCAAGCAGGTCCGCCGGCACCGGCTCAGTGCCGGCAAGGGCGGGATGCGTCAGCAACGCCGCCAGACGCAGGCGCTGATCGGAGCAGCCGGGCGCGAGATTCTGCCGCGCCTGCCGAAGCAACGTGCGCGCCTGGGATTCGTTACGCGTGAGTGTCCAATGATAGTCCTCCAGCGCATCCCAAGGGCCTGCCTGGGGCGTTGGCCTCGGCAGCGAGGCGAGCTGCGCGCAACCGCCCAGGAGGACCCCGATGGCCAGAACGCAGCCGATAGACCAGGGTGCGCGCATGTTCATCGCTCTCCCGGCGCAGGACATGGAAGGGCGACCCGGAAGGCGCCGCCCCAGCCCTCCCGCTGGACCACCTCGACATGGCCCTGATGCGCCTGCACGTGCTCGCGCACGATCGCCAGCCCAAGGCCCGTGCCCCGCACCGGTCCGCCGGTATCCGGGCCCCGATAGAACGCCTCGAAGATCGCCTCGCGCGCAGCCACCGGCACGCCGGGCCCCTGGTCGAGCACCTCAAGCACCGCCCACGGCGGCTCGGTGTGCAGCCGGATCTCGATCCGGCCGCGCGCCGGGCTGTGGCGCACGGCATTGCTCATCAGATTGTCCACCACGGTCTTGAGCTTCTCCTGGTCGGCGCGCAGTTGCACGGCCGTCAGCACCAGCCGCACTTCCAGTCGCGCCCGCATGATCTGCGGCTGATAGTCCGCGACGACGCTGCGCACCAGCGCGTCGAGCTGCAGCGGCTCGTGCCGGTTCGCGTCCGGCTCGCGCTGGGCGACGCTGAACTGCAGCAGCGCCTCGATCCGCCGCTGCAACTGGCGGGCACTGCGATCGAGGATATCGATGATCTCCCGCTGCGCCGGCGCCGGCGGGGTCGGCACACCATCGGCGAGCAACTGCACACCTTCCCGCAGTGCGGCCAATGGGGTCTTCAGCTCGTGTGAGAGTTCCCGCAGGAACCGCGTCTTGTTCGCTTCCAGCGCCAGCAGCCGTTGCCGCATCCAGTCCAGGTCCTCGCCGAGTCGGCGCACATCCGAGGGTCCGGAGACGACCACCGGTGCGGCGAAATCACCGCTGCCAAGACGCAGAATCTCGCGCTTCAACATGCTGATCGGCCGAGCGATCAGCAGAATGAAGACCAGCGCCAACAACACCGTCAGCCCCAGCATCAGCGCCGCGATCGGCAGCAGGGGCGCACGGATCTCGTCGGTCTGGCGCTCCAGAGCCACGACCCGGGCCCCAACCGCGCGGTCGACCTCGCGAAAGATCTGCCGGGCCGACTGGTCCAGCCGGGTGAACTGCGCCGCCAGCGCCGCGTCATCGAGCGCACCGGCACGCACGTTGGCGGCAAGTTCCGCCTCCTGCGCCAGCATCTGCCGGGCCTGCGCATGCACGGCGTCGGGCATGGGCAACTGCAGCAGACCGAACAGCGTGCGCCGCAGTGCCATGCGCCGTTCGGCGTAGGCGTCCTGCAACTCGAGGCTGTCCAGCACCAGCGACTGACGCGCCAGCCGTTCCATCACCAGCAGCTGGCGCTCCAGCATGCCGCTGCGATGCACCGCTGCGGCCGACTGCACGATGCTCTGCTGGCTGAGCTCCGCCAGCGCCTGCACCCGCGCCAGCGTGTAGCCGAGCAGAGCCACCAGCGGCAGGGCGACGGCGATGAAACCGTACAGTATCAGCCGCAGGATCGAGCCGGGACGCCAGACCACCGCGCCCCCTAACCGGCGAAGAGGTCAGTCGCGGGCGGCAGTCCCAGATACTTGAATGTCTTCGCGCTCGCGACCCGTCCACGGGCGGTGCGGGCGACGAAGCCCTGCTGGATCAGGTAGGGCTCGAGCACCTCCTCCAGCGTGCCCTTGTCCTCGGCGAGGCTGGCGGCGAGCGCCTCGAGCCCGACCGGGCCGCCGCCGAAGCGGTCAGCGAGACAGGCGAGGTAACGCCGGTCCATGTCGTCGCACCCCTCGGCGTCCACCTGCAGCAGATCCATGGACTGGCGCGCCATCGGCAGGTCGATGCGCCCATCGCCTCGCACCTCGGCGAAATCGCGCACCCGGCGCAGCAGCCGGTTGGCAATGCGCGGCGTACCGCGGGCACGCCGGGCGATCTCGGCCGCGCCGGCGGCGTCCACCGGCACACCGACGATGGCTGCCGTGCGGGCGACGATGTCGGTCAGCTCCGTGACGGCGTAGTAGTCCAGCCGCTGCACGATGCCGAAGCGGTCGCGCAGCGGCGCGGTCAGCAGCCCGGCGCGAGTGGTGGCCGCCACCAGCGTGAACGGCGGCAGATCCAGCTTGATCGAGCGCGCCGAGGGGCCCTCGCCGATCACGATGTCGAGCTGACCATCCTCCATCGCCGGGTAGAGGATTTCCTCGATGGCCGGTGCCAGCCGGTGAATCTCGTCGATGAACAGCACGTCGCCCGGCTGCAGGTTGGTCAGCAGCGCGGCCAGATCACCGGCCCGCTCGAGCACCGGGCCGGCGGTCTGCCGCAGCCCTGCGTCCAGCTCGCCGGCGATGATGTGCGCCAGCGTGGTCTTGCCGAGCCCCGGCGGCCCGTGCACCAGCACGTGATCGAGCGGCTCGCCGCGCCGGCGGGCGGCGGTGATGAATACCTCCAGCTGCTCGCGCAGCCGCGGCTGGCCGATGTAGTCGGCCAGCCGCCGCGGCCGCACGGCCTGCTCCAGCGCGGTCTCGGCCGGCGAGGCCGGCGCGGCGGCCAGCAATCCATCGCGCTCGATCGTCACCTCTCGCGCCTCAACCCGACGCCTGCAGCGCCTGGCGCACCAGCGTGGCCGTGTCGGCCGCCGGCGCCGCCACCCGGCGCAACAGCCGACCCGCCTCCCCGGCGGAATAGCCCAGTGCCAGCAGCGCCGCCAACGCCTCGGCCTGCGGATCGGCCGCCGCCGCCGCAGCGTCCGGCGGCGCGTCGCCGGACGCCCATGCTGGCAGGCGTTCACGCAGCTCCACCACCAGCCGCTCGGCGGTCTTGCGGCCGACCCCCGGCAGCCGGACCAGCCGGGCGGTGTCGCCCTCGCCGATGCAGGCAGCCAGCGCGGTCGGGCTCATGCCGGAGAGGATGGTCAGCGCCAGCCGCGGACCGACGCCGCCGATCCTGATCAGTGCGCGGAAGAGCTGGCGTTCCTCGCCGGTGGCGAAGCCGTGCAGCAGCATCGCATCCTCGCGCACCACCAGATGAGTCAGCAGATGGACCGGCTCACCCGGCGCCGGCAACGCGGCGCAGGTGGTCATCGACGCCTGCACCTCATAGCCGATGCCGTTGACCTCGACCAGCAGATCCGGCGGCTGTTTCTCGCGCAGCACACCCCGCAGCGAGCCGATCATCCGGCCAACCGTGCCGCCAGCGCCCGGCAGTGGGCATGGCACAGCGCCGCGGCCAGCGCATCGGCAGCATCCGCCTGCGGCCGCGCCGGCAGGCCGAGCAGCGCCGCCACCATGTGCTGAACCTGGGACTTCTCGGCGCCGCCGTGGCCGACCACGGCCTGTTTGATCTGCCGGGCGGAATACTCGACGACCGGCACCGCCCGCTGCGCGGCGGCCAGCATCGCCACGCCGCGGGCGTGGCCGAGCTTCAGTGCACTGTCGGCGTTGCGGGCCATGAAGACCCGCTCGACGCTGACCTCCTGCGGCGCCAGCTCGACCAGCAGGTCGGCCAGATTGGCATGCAGCTCCCGCAGGCGCTCGGCCAGCGGGCGCGCCGACGCGAGCCGGATGCAGCCGCTGGTCAGGTAGTGCAGGCGCCCGTGCCGGTCGCATTCGACGGCGCCGAAACCCGTCAGCCGCGATCCGGGATCGATACCGAAGATCCGGACCGCCGCCACCCTCAGCCCGCCGCCACGGCATCGTCCGCGAAGTCGACGTTGGCGTAGACATTCTGCACGTCGTCCAGCTCGTCGAGGCGCTCGAGCAGCGTCAGCACGGCAGCGGCTTCTTCGCCGCCGACGGTAATGAGCGTCGCCGGCCGCTGCGTCAGCTCCGCGCTCGCCGGCGGCAGGTCGGCGGCGCGCATGCCATCGCGCACCTGCTCGTACTCCTCCGGCGTGGTGAGTACCTCGAAGCTGCCGTCGTCGCTGCGCAGTACGTCTTCGGCGCCCGCTTCGAGCGCTGCCTCGAGCAGGGCGTCGTAGTCGGTCTGTGGCTCGTACACCAGCACCCCGGCAGCCTGGAACAGATAGGCGACCGAGCCCTCGGCGCCGAGATTGCCGCCGGACTTGTTGAAGGCGTGACGCACCTCGGCGACCGTGCGATTGCGGTTGTCGGTCAGCGTATCGACCATGACCGCGACGCCGCCGGGCCCGTATCCCTCGTAGCGGATTTCCTCGTAGCTGGCCTCGTCGAGCTCACCGCTGCCGCGCTTGACTGCCCGCTCGACCGTGTCCTTGGTCATGTTGGCGGCCAGCGCCTTGTCGATCGCCAGGCGCAAGCGCGGGTTGGCGGTGGCATCGCCGCCGCCCATGCGCGCGGCGACGGTGATCTCCCGGATGAGCTTGGTGAAGACCTTGCCCCGCTTGGCATCCTGCGCGTTCTTGCGGTGCTGGATGTTCGCCCACTTGCTGTGTCCTGCCATGTTCGCCGTCCGTCGTCAGCGTCCGGGTCAGAGGTCGAGCTGCAGGCCGAGGAACCAGCCGTCATCGATGGTGACCGAACCCTCGTCGGCGTCGAAGTCCGCCTCCAGCTCACGCAGGCCCGCATACACCGTGGCGCTGCGCAGTACCTGATATTCCGCCTGGACGCTGGCCCAGACCAGCCCCTCGCCGTCGAGCGCGCTCAGCACCTCAGGCGCCCAGTGCAGCTCGCCGACCAGCCCCAGTCGATCGTAGGCGGGCAGCGTCGCCCGCACGCGCGCGCCGAGACCCAGCGCCGCCGACTGCGCATCCGCCTCGTCGCTGTCGACGTAGTACACCCGCCCGCCGAGGCTCGCCAGCACGTTCGCCTGGCTGGCGCCGGCATCGCCCTGCACGAACAGGCCGGCGGCGGCCAGCGTGCCCTCGTCGCCGTTGTGCAGTGCCGTGGCATCGGCTTGCAGCGTGCCGCGGGCATCGGTGCGCAGTGCCTGCGTGTAACCGACGTGCGCGGTGTCGTCGCTGACGTCGACGGCGATCTCCGCCAGCACCGGGCCGGCGGTGCACAGGGCGGTGAGGCCCCAGATGATGTTTTGCTTCATGACTCTCCCTGCTGTCGCCCGCCGATCTCCCGGCGGGGCCGATGTATGATAGCGACAACGCCTTCGCGCGACAGCGGTCCGCCTGTGAATCCCACGCCGCCAGCTCCTGCCGACGACGCCGTTGCCACGCTGCTCGGGCAGTTCGAGGTACCCGATCAGGTCGCAGCGCTGGCCCGCCGGAGCGCGGCGCGGGTCGCCGAGCTCCAGCTCGGCGCCGACGCTGAGCGGGCGGCCGCACTGTACCCGCTGTGGGAGGCCGGCGTGGTGGACGAGACCATCCTGGCGGCGGAGCAGCCGCGGGCTTTCGCACTCGTCCAGGCGATCGCCCGCCTGCGCGTGATCGACGACCTGCAACCCAATCCCGAGGGCCTGCACGGTCCGGCGCAGCTCGAACGGGTGCGCAACATGCTGCTGACCATCGCCGAGGACGTGCGCGTGGTGGTCATCAAGCTGTGCCACCGCGCCGATGAACTCGCTGCCGCCAAGCATTGGCCGGAGCCCCGCCGCCGGCAGCTGGCGCAGCAGACGCTGGATCTGTACGCGCCGCTGGCCAGTCGGCTCGGCATCTGGCAGCTGAAGTGGCTGCTGGAGGACTACTGCCTGCGCTACCTCGAGCCGGAGAGCTATCACCGCATCGCCCGCTGGCTGGACGAGCGGCGCACCGACCGCGAGCGCTATATCGAACAGGCCGTGGCCGCCGTCGATCAGGCCCTGCGCGCGGCCGGCATCGACGCCCGCGTCAGCGGACGGCCGAAGCACATCTACAGCATCTGGCGCAAGCTGCAGCGCAAGGCCATGGCCTTCGATGCACTGTTCGACGTGCGCGGCGTCCGCGTGCTGGTCGCCGACGTGCCGGCCTGCTACGCCGCGCTGGGCGTCGTGCACGGGCGCTGGCAGCCGATTCCCGGTCAGTTCGACGACTACATCGCCTCGCCGAAGGAGAATCAGTACCGCTCGCTGCATACGGCGGTGATCGGCCCGCGCGGGCGGACGCTGGAGGTGCAGATCCGTACGCAGCAGATGCACGAGGAGGCCGAACTCGGCGTGGCCGCCCACTGGCGCTACAAGGAGGGCGGCAGCGAACGGCACGGTGAGAGCATCGCGCGCATCGCCTGGCTGCGACGCCTGCTCGAGGCGGGCGATGAGGCCGATGCCGAGGACATGCTGGCGCGCCTGCACTCGGAGATGGGCGAGGATCGCGTCTATGCGATCACCCCCGGCGGCGATGTGCTGGACCTGCCACAGGGCGCCACCGCAGTCGACTTCGCTTACGCCGTGCATACCGACGTCGGCCACCGCTGCCGCGGCGCCCGCATCAACGGCGAGATCGCGCCGCTCACCCGGCCGTTGCGCCAGGGCGATCGCGTCGAGATCCTGACCGGCCGTGAGCCACGTCCCTCCCGCGACTGGCTGACACCTTCGCTGGGGTATGTGGTCACGCCCCGCGCCCGCGCCCGGATCCGCCAGTATTTCCGCCAGCAGGATCGCGAGCGGAATATCCTCGCGGGCCGCGCGCTGCTCGACCGGGAACTGCAGCGTCTGCGCCTGCACGAGGTCACGCCCGCCACCCTCGCCGCCGCCTGCGGCCACGACGATGCCGCCGAACTGCACGCGGCCCTTGGCAGCGGCCAGCTGTCGCTGGCGCAGGTGATCGGGCGGCTGCCACAGGAGCGGGCGCCGGCGCCGGCGCCGTCTCCGCCCCTCACGGGGCGCCGCGCCGTACCGGGTGCCGATGTGTTCGTGCCGGGCGTCGGCACACTGCTGACCAGCATCGCCGGCTGCTGCCGACCACTGCCACCGGAGCCGATCGCCGGCTATGTCACCCGGCGGCGCGGGGTCAGCGTGCACCGGCAAGACTGCGCGGCCCTGCTGCGGCTGACGCAGCAGGCGCCGGAGCGCCGCCTGGAGGTGCAGTGGGGCGCCCGGCCGGCGCCCCAGAGCTATCCGATGACCATCCGGGTCGAGGCCTACGACCGACAGGGACTGCTGCGGGACATTTCCGACATGCTCAGTGCAGCGCACATCAACGTGCTTGGCGCGAATACCGACACCGCGGCGTCCGGCATCGCGCGGATGGACCTGCGCGTGGAAATCGCGGACATCCCCCAGCTCAGCTCGGTGCTCAACCGCCTCAGCCGGCTGCCGCACGTGATCTCGGCGAGCCGACTGAACTGATCCTGACGCAGCCGGGCCGAGTCCTGGCCCGGCGCCGGCGCCACGCGGGCCCGGTGCCCGCTAGCGGCGGTTGCGGATGTGGATCGCCCGCTGGTCCACCGCGAGCGCGGCCTCGTGCACCGCCTCGGAGAGGGTCGGATGCGCATGCACCGTGCGCGCCAGATCCTCGCTGCTGCCACCGAACTCCATGGCCACCACGGCCTCGGCAATCATCTCGCTGGCGCTGTGCCCGAAGATGTGCACGCCGAGCAGCTGATCGGTGGCCGCATCGGCCAGGATCTTGACCAGCCCCTCCTTCTCGCCCAAAGCCAGGGCTCGCCCGCTGGCGGCGTAGGGGAAGGTGCCGACGCGATAGTCCACGCCTGCCCGCTGCAGCTGGGCCTCCGTGCGTCCCACCCAGGCGAGTTCGGGGTGCGTGTAGATCACCGAGGGGATGGCGTCGTAATTGACGTGCCCTGGCTGGCCGGCGATGCGCTCGGCCACCGCGATGCCCTCCTCGGAGCCCTTGTGTGCGAGCATCGGACCGCGCACCACATCGCCGATGGCCCACACCTTCGGCAGGCTGGTGCGGCAGTTGGCGTCGATGTCGACATAGCCCTTCTCGTCGAGCTCCAGATCGACGTCGCCCGCCGCCAGGCCCTCGGTGCAGGGCCGGCGCCCGACCGAGACGATCAGCCGATCGACCTTGAGCTCCTGCGCCTGCTCCTCGGCGTCCTGATACTGCACCGTCACGCCGCGCTTGGTGGCGTGGCTGCCGGTCACCCGGCAGCCGAGCCGGATGTCCAGCCCCTGGCGCCGATAGGACTTGAGCGCCTGGGCGGCGACGTCCTGATCGCACAGCGAGAGAAAGTCCGGCTGCGCCTCGAGCAGCACCACCTCGGCGCCCAGGCGCCGCCAGACGCTGCCGAGCTCGAGCCCGATCACGCCGGCACCGATCACCCCCAGGCGCTTGGGCACCTCCGGGAATTCCAGTGCGCCCCAGGAATCGACGATCTGCTCGCCGTTGATCGGCGCCACGGAGATGTCGACCGGCTGCGAGCCGGACGCGAGGATGACATGCTCGGCCTCCAGCACCTGCGGCTCGCCCTCGTCCAGCGGCGTAACCTGCACCCGGTTATTGACCTGCAGCTGACCGTGGCCGGCGTAGGCATCGATCTTGTTGGTCTTGAACAGCCCGGCGATGCCGCCGGTCAGCGCCTCGACCACCTCCCGCCGACGCGTGTGCATCTGCGCCAGATCGAGCTTCACCTCGCCCACGGTGATGCCGTGCTCGGCCATCCCGTGCTGCGCCTGCTGATAGAGCTCTGAGGACTCCAGCAGCACCTTGGAGGGGATGCAGCCGGCATTCAGACAGGTGCCACCGAGGGCGTGGCCGCCGTCGTGGTTGCGCCAGCTGTCCACACAGGCGGTCCGCAGGCCCAGCTGCGCGCACCGGATGGCGGCCACATAGCCCGCCGGCCCGGCGCCGATTACCACTACGTCATACTTCGCCATCGCTCACCTTGCTCGCATTGTCTTCATGTCGATCGTCCGCAGCCTCAGACCTGCAGCAGCAGCCGGGCCGGATCCTCCAGGAATTCCTTGATCGCGACCAGGAACTGCACCGCGTCCTTGCCGTCGACCAGGCGATGGTCGTAGCTCAGCGCGAGATACATCATCGAGCGGATGCGAATCTCGCCGTCCATCACACGGGGGCGGTCCTCGATCTTGTGCATGCCGAGGATGGCGCTCTGCGGCGGATTGAGGATGGGCGTCGAGAGCATCGAGCCGAAGACGCCCCCATTGGTGATGCTGAAGGTGCCACCGGTCAGGTCGTCCATCGACAGGCTGCCGCTCTTGGCCTTGTCCACGTAGGCCGAGATGCCCTTCTCCACATCGGCAAAGCTCATGCCGTCGGCATCGCGCAGTATCGGCACGACCAGCCCGCGCGGCGAGGCCACGGCGATGCCGATGTCGAAGTAGCCGTGATAGACGATGTCCTTGCCGTCGATGGAGGCGTTGATGATCGGATAGCGCTTGAGCGCCTCGACCGCCGCCTTGACGAAGAACGACATCATGCCGAGGCGGGCCTCATGTGCCTGCTCGAAGGCATCGCGGTGCCGGCGCCGCAGCTGGTTGACCTCCGTCAGATCGACCTCGTTGAACGTGGTCAACATCGCCGCACTCTGCTGCGCCTGCACCAGACGCTCGGCGATGCGCGCCCGCAGCCGGGTCATCGGCACGCGTTGCTCCGGGCGCTCGCCCGAGGCCGGTTCGGCGGCGGCCGGCGCCGCCGGCTCGGCCGACGCCGCGGGCGCCTCGCCGGCCGGCGCCGGCCTGTCCTGCGTCTGCGGACCCCGTTCCAGGGTGTTGAGCACGTCGGCCTTGGTCAGGCGCCCACCGCGCCCGGTGCCCTTGATGGCCGCCGGATCGAGCTGATGCTCCTCCACCAGTCGACGCACCGCCGGGCTGAGCGCACTGGCCGCCTCGGCGGCTGCCATGGCCGGCGACTCGGAGTCGGACTCCTGGCCCGCCTGTGAGGCATCCTGCGCCGATGCATCTTGCGCCGCCTTGCCGGCGCTGGCTTGGTCAGCGCCGGGCTTGGCCTCGCCGGCCGACTCGGCGCCGCCACCCTCGCCTGGCTCCAGCACCGCCACCACCGTGCCCGGCGTGACCACATCGCCCTCGGCCACCTTCAGCTCGCCCAGCACGCCCGCCTGGGGCGCAGGCACCTCCAGCACCACCTTGTCGGTCTCCAGGTCCAGCAGGTTCTCGTCCCGCTCGACCCGATCGCCGGCCTGCTTGTGCCAGGTGACGACCGTCGCGTCCTCCACCGACTCCGGCAGCTGCGGCACCTTCACTTCAATACTCATCGTTGCTCCGTTTGCTCCGCCTCGGCGGAGGCGAGTTCTGCGAGGTGTTCACCGAACGCCTGGGAAACCAGGCGGCGCTGCTGCTGTGCGTGCAGCTCGAAATAGCCCGCCGCGGTGGACGCCGAGGCGGCCCGGCCGGCGTAGCGCAGCGTCTGGCTCGGACGCAGCAGCCGTTGCAACCGCACCTGGACGAAGTGCCAGGCGCCCTGATTCTTGGGCTCCTCCTGGCACCAGACGACCTCGCGGGCGCGCGGGTAGGTCTCGAGCAGCACCCGCAACTGCTCGCGCGGGAACGGGTAGAGCTGCTCGACCCGCAGCACGGCGGTATCGGCATGAGCCTCCGACTCGCGCCGCTCGCGCAGGTCGTAGTAGACCTTGCCGGTGCAGATGATCACCCGGCGGATCTTGCTGCGCGCGGTGTCGGCGTCGTCGTCGATCACGCAGCGGAAGGTGCCGGCGCTGAGCTCGTCGAGGGCCGACATCGCGGTGCGCTTGCGCAGCAGGCTCTTCGGCGTCATGACGATCAGCGGCTTGCGGTAGGGGCGCACCATCTGCCGGCGCAGCATGTGGAACATCTGCGCCGGCGTGGTCGGCACGCAGACCTGCATGTTCTGCTCGGCGCAAAGCTGCAGATAGCGCTCCAGCCGTGCCGAGGAATGCTCGGGGCCCTGCCCCTCGTAGCCGTGCGGCAGGAACATGGTCAGCCCGCACAGCCGGCCCCACTTGGCCTCGCCGGAGCTGATGAACTGGTCGATCACCACCTGGGCGCCGTTGCCGAAATCACCGAACTGCGCTTCCCAGATGTCCAGCGTGGCCGGGTCGGCGGAGGCGTAACCGTACTCGAAGGCGACCACGCCCTCTTCGGAGAGCAGCGAGTCGATCACCCAGAAGTCGCCCTGCCGCTCTGCCACGTGGCGCAGCGGCACATAGGGCGTGCCGTCCTGCTGGTTGTAGAGCACGCTGTGACGGTGGAAGAAGGTGCCGCGACCGGAATCCTGGCCGCACAGCCGAACGTCCATGCCTTCGCTGAGCAGGCTGGCGTAGGCGAGCGTTTCGGCGAAGCCCCAGTCCACCGCCACCGCACCGGCAGCCATCTTGCGCCGGTCGTCCATGATGCGGCCCACGCGCGGGTGCAGTTCCCAGCCCGGCGGCAGTTCCAGCAGCTTCTGCGACAGCTCGCGCACCCGCGCCAGCGGCAGCGCCGTCTCCACCGGATCGTCCCAGTTCGCCTTCAGGTACGGCGTCCAGTCGACCGTGTATTCGTTGCCGATCATGCGCGCGGTCGGGCGGATGACGTTGACGCCCTCGTCCAGCCCGTCGCGGTACTGGTCGATGTAGGACTCCGCCTCCTCGCTGCTGACGATGCCCTCGGCGACCAGCCGGCCGGCGTAGACCGCCCGGCAGGTCGGGTGCTGCGCGATGGTCTGGTACATCAGCGGCTGGGTCACCGCCGGCTCGTCCGCCTCGTTGTGGCCGTGCCGGCGATAGCAGACCAGATCGATCACCACATCCTTGCGGAAGGCCATGCGGAATTCGAGCGCCAGCCGGGTCACGAACACCACCGCCTCGGTATCGTCGGCGTTCACGTGGAAGATCGGCGGCTGCACCATCTTCGCCACGTCGGTGGCATAGGGCGTGGACCGCGCATCCATCGGGTTGGAGGTGGTGAAGCCGACCTGGTTGTTGATGACGATGTGCACCGTGCCGCCGACCGCGAAGCCGCGGGCCTGCGACATGTTGAACGTCTCCATCACCACGCCCTGGCCGGCGAAGGCCGCATCGCCGTGGATCAGTATCGGCAGGATGCGCCTGCCCTCCCCGTCCTCGCGCCGCTCCTGCCGCGAGCGCACCGAGCCCAGCACCACCGGGTTCACGATCTCGAGGTGCGAGGGGTTGAAGGCCAGCACCAGGTGGATCCGGCGCTCGTCGCCCGCGGCCACGTCCGAGGAGAAGCCCATGTGGTACTTCACATCGCCGGAGGCCGAGACATGATGGGCGTGCTGGCCCTCGAATTCCTCGAACAGCTCCTTGGGCGACTTGCCGAGGATGTTCACCAACACGTTCAGCCGGCCGCGGTGGGCCATGCCGATCACGACTTCCTCCACCTCCTGCTCGCCGGCCTGGCGGATCAGGTCATCGAGCTGCGGGATCAGCGCATCGCCCCCCTCCAGCGAGAAGCGCTTCTGCCCCACATAGCGGGTGTGCAGATACTTCTCGATGCCCTCGGCCGCCGTCAGGTCCAGCAGGAAGCGGCGGCGCTCCTCGTCGGTGAAGTTCTGCCGGCCGAGCCCACCCTCCAGGCGCTTCTGGATCCACCGCTTCTGCTCGGTATCGGTGATGTGCATGTACTCCGAGCCGATGTTCTGCGTATAGGTGCGCTTGCAGATCTGGATGATCTCGCGCAGTGGCAGACGCTGCTCGGCGTAGAGCGAACCGGTATCGAACACCGCCTCCATGTCGCGCTCGCTGAGGCCGTGATAGCCCGGGTCCAGATCCGGCACCGGCGCCGGCCGGGACAGCCCCAGCGGATCGAGGTGCGCGGCCTGGTGGCCCCGCACCCGATAGGCGTTGATCAGCCGCAGGACCGCCGCCTGCCGCGAGGCACCCTCCGGCGAGATCGGCTGCACCGCGCGGGCGCCACCGGCCTGCTCCAGCGCATAACGGGCGAACGATGCCTGGATCGGCCGGTGCGGTACGTCGCGCACCGCATCGCCCTGGCTCTGCGCGAGCTGCTCGAAGTAGGCACGCCAGTGCGGATCGGTCACCGAATCCGGATCCCGCAGAAAGTCCTCGTAGAAACTCTCGATGAAGGCGGCATTGCCGCCGTAAAGCGGCGAGGTGCGATATTTCTCGCGAAGTTCGTCGGACATGGCGTGGCGCTACTCGGCTGTCAGGGGCGGCGGCGCCCCCAGGGCGGATGCACGGGCGGGAAAGGAGTCATGGCCGGGCAGGCGCCTGCCGGCCACCAGGGGCGCGCGAACCGGCGGCGATCGCCACGAACCGCACCCGGCGCCGCGCACACGGCCGGGCGCGGACGATCGAATTGGCGCTGTTGCGGACTGTGTCGCAAGCGAGCCGTCCTTGTACGGAGGCTGGTGCCGGCGTGACGGTAGTCACGGCGAGGTGTGGCGACATGGTAACGCCACCGCGCCCACTTCGGGAACCGATGGTGGCGCGCTCTGGGGCGGATGCGCCGCGTCGCCTCACGGCGCGAGCAGTTCGCGCAGCGACAGCACGGGGACGATCTCGCCGGCGTCCAGCTCGCCGCGGGACTCCTCCAGCTGGATCAGGCAGTCCGCCTCGGCAGCCTCGCGCAGCAGGTGCGAGCCCTGCGCGCCCAGCGGGCGGACGGTCGGCAACGCGCCGCCGGCGTCGAATCGAAGCCGGCCGCGCTGCAGTTCGAGACGCCCCGGACGCTTGCGCAGCGGCGCCTCGAGTCGGGCCGGCCAGCGCGGCGGCGGCCGGTAGGCGGCGCCGGAAAGGCGCAGCAGCGCCGGGCGCACCAGCAGCAGGAAGGTCACCAGCGCCGACACCGGATTGCCCGGCAGGCCGAAGTAGTGCGCCCCGGCCAGACGACCGAACAGCACCGGCCGGCCGGGTTTGATTCGAGCGCGCCAGAAGCCGATCTGCCCTTCCCGTGCCAGCAGCGGCACCAGCAGGTCGGCATCGCCCACCGACACCCCGCCGGTGGTGATGAGCAGGTCGGCCTCGGCGCCGGCCGCAACCAGCGCCTCGAGTGCCGCCGGGCGGTCGCTCAGCACGCCCAGATCGCGCAGCTGCACGCCGTAAGGAGCGAGCAGCGCCCGCAGCAGCGGCCGGTTGCGCTCGTAGATGTGCCCGGGCGCGAGCGGTGCGCCGGCGGCGGTCAGCTCATCACCGCTGGAGGCGATCGTCACGCGCAGCGGCCGGACGGTCTCCACCTCGGCCACGCCGACGCCGGCCAGGGTGGCGAGCGCCATGGCGTCGAGCCGATGCCCGGCCGCGAACAGCACCTCGCCGGCCGTGCACTCCTCACCCCGCGCCCGCACGTTCTCGTCGGCGCGGACCGTCCGGCCGAGGCGAACGGCCGTGGTCCGCCGCTCGACATCCTCCTGCGGGATGACGGCATCGCAGCCAGCCGGTACCGGCCCGCCGGTCGTGATCCGCACGCAGGCGCCCACCGGCACCGGCGCTGCGTGGGGATGCCCGGCAAGCGCCTGCCCGACAACGGGCAGCTCGGTACCGGCCGCGCCACTGGCGGCGGCCAGCGCGTAGCCGTCCATGGCGGAGGCGGCGAAGGGCGGACTGTCGCAGCCGGCGCAGGCCGGCGCCGCCAGCACGTGGCCGTGCGCCTCGGTCAGCGCCAGCCGTTGCCGGCCGGCGACCGGCGCCGTGGCAGCGAGCACCCGCGCCAACGCTTCGGCCAGCGGCAGGTCATCGGCCTGCGGGCGGCTCATCTGCCCTCCTCGGCGGCCAGCCGGGCCAGCGCGGCGCGCCGATCCGGCGGCGTGTTGACGTTGAGAAAATCCGTCGCCGGCCCGAGCGTCACCGGCCGGGCCCCGAGCCGGGTCAACCAGCGTCCGAGAGCGTGTTCGCCGGCGGCGAGCGCGGCGCCCGCACCCCGCGCCCGGGCGGTCTCCAGCAGGGCGAAGGCCGGCTGCGCGCGCTGGCCGTCGTGCGCATACACCGCCGGCGGCGACCAGCGCGCGGCGAGCCGTGTCACCAGGTCGATCGGCAGCAGCGGCGCGTCCACCGGCACGATCTGCAGGAAGCGCCCGGGCGCGCGGGCCGCCGCCGCCGCGATACCGGCCAGCGGGCCGGCGTCCGGCGAGGTGTCGGTGACCACCGGCCAGCCCAGCGCCCGATAGTCTGGCAGCTGCCGGTTCGCGCTGATCAGCACCTCGCTGACCTGCGGTACCAGCCGCGCCAGCACCCGCACGATCAGCGGCTGGCCGGCGAGCATCAGCCAACCCTTGTCGACGCCACCGAGCCGGCGGCCGGCGCCGCCGGCGAGGATCACCCCGGTGATCGCTGCCCTGACCGGTGGTGCCGCCTGCGGATCAGCCACCGGTCAGGTTCATGAACCGCACGATCTGCGTGGTGCCGGCCGGATCGAAGCTGTGCCCCTCCGGCTTGATCGCCATGGCGCCGCGAATCGCCTCGGGCAGGGCCGCCGCCCCCGCCGGCTGCCGGACAATCGCGCGCAGGTCCACCGAGTGCTCCTGGCCGAGGCACAGCAGCAGCCGGCCGGCGGCCGTCAGGCGAACCCGGTTGCAGCTGTGGCAGAAGTTCTGGCTGTGCGGCGAGATGAAGCCGACCCGGGTGTCACTGTCCGGCATCCGGTAGTAGCGCGCCGGCCCACCGGTCTCCTCCGGCGTGGGCAGCAGCGGCCAGTGCCGCGTCAGCGCAGTGCGAATGGTCCGGCTCGGCTGCAGTTCCAGCGCCCGCTCGTCCTGGCGCATCTGCCCCAGCGGCATCTCCTCGATGAACGCGATATCCAGGGCACGGTCGCGCGCGAAGCGCACCAGCTCGACCACTTCGTCATCGTTGCGATGGCGCAGGATCACGGCGTTGAGCTTGATGCGCTCGAAGCCAGCCGCGCGGGCCGCCTCGATGCCGGCCAGCACGCGGCTCAGCTCGCCGACGCGGGTCAGCGCGCGGAACCGCTCGGGCCGCAGCGTGTCCAGGCTGATGTTGAGCCGGCGCACGCCGGCGGAGGCGAGCGGCCCCGCCAGGCGCGCGAGCTGCGAGCCGTTGGTGGTCAGTGTCAGCTCATCCAGCCCTGGCAGCTGCGCCAGCCGCTCGACCAGCCACAGCAGATTGCGCCGGACCAGCGGCTCGCCGCCGGTGAGCCGGATCCGGCGCACGCCGAGACCGACGAAGGCGCGGCCGATCGCCAGGAGCTCTTCCAGCGACAGGATCTGCGGGCGCGGCAGGAAGGTCATCTGCTCGCTCATGCAGTACACGCAGCGGAAGTCGCAGCGATCGGTCACTGACATGCGCAGGTAGGTGACCTCGCGGCCGAAGTTGTCGACGAGTTCGCTCATGGACGCTGGGCTGGACCGGTCGCTCGGGCAGAGGTTCAGCATAGCGCGGGCGCCACCCGCAGGGCAGGGCGAACGCCCGCATCCCGATCGAGCCTCGCCCGCGTTACCATCGGGGTGCGGCAGCCGCGGCGGGCGCCCGGCCGCCAACCACAGGAGCAGGAGGCATGCGCCGATGACCGACGGCCAGGATCAGGATCCGCAGGAGACTCGCGAGTGGCTTGAAGCGCTGGAGTCGGTGCTGGAACGGGAAGGGCCGGAGCGCGCGCACCACTTGCTCGAGGCGCTGGTCGACAAGGCCCGCCGCTCCGGCGCCTACATCCCTTTCACCGCCACGACCGCCTACGTCAACACCATTCCGCCGCAGCTCGAGGCCAAGAGCCCGGGCGATCCGGACAAGGAGTGGCGGCTGCGCAGCCTGATTCGCTGGAACGCGATGGCGATGGTGGTGAAGACCAACAAGCAGCACGACGGTATCGGCGGGCACATCGCCAGCTTCGCCTCCTCCGCCACGCTCTACGACGTCGGCTTCAACCACTTCTTCCATGCCCCGAACGAGCAGCACGGCGGCGACCTGGTCTACGTGCAGGGGCATTCCTCGCCCGGCATCTACGCGCGCGCCTATCTGGAGCGGCGCCTCGACAAGGACGACCTGCACCGCTTCCGCCAAGAGGCGCTGGCGCCGGGGCTGTCGTCCTATCCGCATCCGTGGCTGATGCCGGAGTTCTGGCAGTTCCCGACCGTGTCGATGGGCCTCGGGCCGATCATGGGCATCTATCAGGCCCGCTTCCTGAAGTATCTGCACAACCGGGGCATCTGCGATACCGCCGCGCGCAAGGTGTGGGTGTTTCTCGGCGACGGCGAGTGCGACGAGCCGGAAACGCTGGGCGCCATCGGCCTGGCCGCCCGCGAACGGCTCGACAACCTGATCTTCGTGATCAACTGCAACCTGCAGCGCCTGGACGGCCCCGTGCGCGGCAACGGCAAGATCATTCAGGAGCTCGAAGGCACCTTCCGCGGTGCCGGCTGGAACGTCATCAAGCTGATCTGGGGCTCGTACTGGGATCCGCTGCTGGCCGTCGATCACCAAGGCCTGCTGCGCCAGCGGATGGAAGAGGCGGTCGACGGCGAGTACCAGAACTACAAGGCCAAAGGCGGCGCCTACACGCGGGAGCACTTCTTCGGCAAGTATCCCGAGCTCAAGGCCATGGTCTCGCGCCTGACCGATCAGGACATCTGGCGACTCAACCGGGGCGGTCACGACCCGCACAAGATCTACGCCGCCTACCACGCCGCGGTGCATCACGAGGGTCAGCCGACAGTGATCCTCGCCAAGACCGTCAAGGGCTACGGCATGGGCGAGTCCGGCGAAGGGCTGAACACCACCCATCAGCAGAAGAAAGTGGGCGAGAAGGCCCTGCGCGCCTTCCGCGACCGCTTCAACATCCCGATCTCCGACGAGGACATCGGCGAGGCGCCGTTCTACCGCCCGCCGGAGGACGACGAGCTGATGCAGTACCTGCGCGAACGTCGCGAGGCGCTCGGTGGCTACCTGCCCGCGCGCCAGCCGCAGGGCGATGCGCTGCAACTGCCGGCGCTGTCGCTGTTCGAGCCGGTGCTCAAGGGCTCGGGCGACCGGGAAATGTCCTCGACCATGGCCTTCGTCCGGCTGCTCTCGTTCCTGACCAAGGACAAGCAGATCGGCCATCGCGTGGTGCCGATCGTGCCCGACGAGGCCCGCACCTTCGGCCTCGACGGCCTGTTCCGCCAGCTCGGCATCTACGCCGCCCAGGGCCAGCTCTACGAGCCGCAGGACGCCGGGCAGATCGCCTTCTACCGCGAGTCCAAGCAGGGGCAGATCCTGGAGGAGGGCATCACCGAGGCCGGCTCGATGTCCTCCTTCATCGCCGCTGCCACCTCCTACAGCAACAACGGGATCACCATGATCCCGTTCTTCATCTTCTACTCCATGTTCGGCTTCCAGCGGATCGGCGATCTGTGCTGGGCCGCCGGCGACTCACGCGCGCGCGGCTTCCTGATCGGCGGCACCGCGGGACGCACCACACTCAACGGCGAGGGCCTGCAGCACGAGGACGGCCACAGCCACCTGCTGGCCTCGGTGATCCCCAACTGCATCTCCTACGACCCGTGCTTCGGCTACGAGATCGCGGTGATCGTCCACGCCGGCCTGCAGCGCATGTACGAACAGCGCGACGACGTCTTCTACTACCTGACGGTGGAGAACGAGAACTTCCTGCACCCGCCGATGCCCGAGGGCGCCGAGGAAGGCATCGTGCGCGGCATGTACCGCCTGCGCGAGGCCAAGGGCGCCAAGGGCCGGCCGCGGGTGCAGCTGCTCGGTTCGGGCACAATCCTGCGCGAAGTGCTGGCCGCTGCCGAGCTGCTGGAACAGGACTGGAAGATCGCCGCCGACGTGTGGAGCGTGACCAGCTTCACCGAGCTGCGCCGCGACGGCATCCGCGCCGACCGGCACAACCTGCTGCACCCGGCCGACCCACCGCAGCGCAGCTTCGTGGAGGCCGAACTCGGGCCGACCGAGGGGCCGGTGATCGCCGCGACCGACTACCTGCGCAGCTACGCCGACCAGATCCGCCAGTGGGTGCCGCGCCGCTACCGGGTGCTGGGGACCGACGGCTACGGCCGCAGCGATACCCGCGAGAACCTGCGGATCTTCTTCGAGGTGCATCGCCACTACGTGGTGCTGGCCGCGCTCAAGGCGCTGGCCGAGGACGGCGAGATCGAAGCCGATCGGGTGGTGACGGCCATCGAACGCTACGGCATCGACCCCGACCGTCCCGCCCCCATGGATCACTAGGCCCAGCCGAGCAACAGGAGAACTGCCGTGGCAGACACGCGCGAAGTGACGGTGCCGGATCTGGGTGATGTGGAGGCGGCCGAGGTCATCGACGTTCTGGTCGCCCCGGGCGATACGGTCGAGCCAGAGACGCCGCTGATCACCATGGAGAGCGAGAAGTCCGCCATGGACCTGCCCTC
>MPLZ02036390.1_pt1 | contig 23409 bp, 31 predicted proteins | sample 1617311 | NCBI WGS metagenome assembly MPLZ02 (sample SAMN05944806, study PRJNA350692) | marine metagenome | biome: marine; feature: ODZ; material: water; isolation source: 160 m water sample filtered on 0.2 um supor filter | place: Pacific Ocean | collected 2012-04-08 | depth 160m m | reverse complement strand
CGGTTGGTGCTGGTGTTGTAACCAAAATCAGTGAGTAGTCCCGAAGGGCTAGAAATCGAAATAATTGCCAAAAAGACCAAAAAAGGCTGGAAAAAGGCTCAAATAGCTATATAATTCGCGCCCTCTTCTGTCGCTGTAAGCCAGATTTTCAGTAGTCAAGCTGGAATCTGGGGCAGACTCAAGGACTCCGATTGGGAGTCATGGATCGCCAGGGTAGTTTTATAAGAACCGCTGAAGGCTCTTTATAAGAACAGCTGAAGGCTCTTTATAAGAACAGCTGAAGGCTCTTTATAAGAACAGCTGAAGGCTCTGGCACGAGATATGCAAGTGCTCCTCCCGACTAATAGGGAAGGGGCTTTTTTGGCTTAAAGATTAGTAATACCAGGGTAAACACCTTCCTCAGGAGACGGGTTGGATGCAAAATCAAAGGATCAGAATTCGATTGAAGGCGTTTGATCATCGTCTCATTGATGTTTCCACTCAGGAAATTGTCAATACCGCCAAGCGCACAGGTGCCCAGGTGAGAGGCCCGATTCCGCTGCCGACGAGAATTGAGAAATTCACTGTGCTGATTTCTCCTCATGTCTATAAGGATGCCCGGGATCAGTATGAGATTAGAACGCATAAGCGTCTGCTCGATATTGTTGAACCCACTGAAAAGTTCATTGATGCCCTCACCAAGCTGGATCTGGCTGCAGGCGTAGATGTTCAAATAAACCTGGGCTAACTGGAGTAATCATGACTATTGGCATTGTTGGCGTTAAACGAGGAATGACACGAATTTTCACAGAGGATGGCGCGTCGATGCCCGTCACGGTTATTGAAGCTTCGCCGAACAGAATTGCACAAAGAAAGACGACCGACATAGATGGGTACGATGCGTTGCAGGTCACTTGTGGTGAAGTGAAAGCTTCTCGAGTAAACAAGCCGATGGCAGGTCATTTTAGCAAGGCGAATGTTGAAGCAGGCCGAAGTCTCTATGAATTTCGATGCACAGCTGATTCAGAGTTAGCTGTTGGTGATGTACTCACCGTAGAGGGTTTCGAAGAAGGTCAGAAAATTGATGTCACTGGGCAGTCGAAGGGTAAGGGGTTTGCCGGGGTTGTGAAACGGCACAATTTTCAGATGCAGGATGCGACACATGGCAATTCGATTTCCCACAGAGCGCCTGGATCCATAGGTCAGTGTCAAACCCCTGGGCGAGTGTTCAAGGGTAAAAAAATGGCCGGTCACATGGGCGCTGTTCGAGTGACGACACAAACTCTAGAAGTTGTAAGAGTTGATCAGGAAAACAATCTGCTACTCGTAAAGGGAGCAGTACCTGGGGCGGCGGGTAGTGATGTAATCGTTAAACCTTCTGTTAAGTCCCAGAATTAGTGGAGTTGAAGCATTGAATCTCAATATTTCAGAACCAGGGAAGGGTATTTCAAAAAAGGCAGTCGATGTCTCGGAAACAACTTTCGGGCGCCAGTTCAACGAAGCGCTGGTACATCAGGTGGTTACTGCATTTTTAGCCGGTGCGAGGCAAGGTACTCGTGCACAGAAGACAAGAGCAGAAGCGAATGGCGGTGGCAGAAAACCTTTTCGCCAGAAAGGTACTGGCCGCGCTCGCGCAGGAACCATTCGCTCACCAATTTGGCGAGGGGGCGGTGTGACTTTTGCTGCCAAACCAGCCGACCATGGCCAAAAGGTTAATCGCAAGATGTACCGTGGTGCCATGCAATCAATCCTGTCAGAGCTAATTCGCCAGGACCGCCTGATTGTCGCAGAGAATTTTTCAATTGAGGCACCGAAGACAAAAGATGTGCAGTCAGTTTTGAAGAGCCTCGAGTTGGGTAATGTACTCGTTGTAGTAGAAGAAGTAGATAACAATCTTTATCTCGGTGCGCGCAATCTTCGTGACGTCGAGGTCATTGATGTTCAGGGAGTTAATCCGGTTAATCTGATTGGGTATGAAAAAGTTCTTTTCACGGTGGGCGCTCTTAAGAAGGCTGAGGAGATGCTCGCATGAAGAAAGAAAGAATGTACAAAGTTTTACTAGGTGCGCACATTTCAGAGAAGGCAACCATCATTGCCGACGAGGCAAACCAGTTTGCCTTTAAGGTCACCAAAGATGCTACTCGACCAGAAATTAAAGAAGCAGTAGAGAAGATCTATGGGGTTGTTGTCAAGAACGTTAGGGTTCTAAACGTGAAAGGAAAAGTTAAAAAGAGCGTTAGAGGTGTTAGTCGAAAGCCAAGTTGGAAGAAAGCATACGTCAGACTTGAAGAAGGTCATGATATTGATTTTGCCAGTATCAGCGATTAGTCACTAATTAGGATAACGAGAAAACAATGCCAGTCGTAAAAGCTAAACCAACATCACCAGGTCGACGGTTCGTCGTAAAGATAGCGAACCCTGACCTGCATCGTGGTGAAGCCCATAAGCCACTATTGGATAAGAAATCCAAGACCGGGGGCCGCAATAATCATGGCCGAATTACGACCCGGCATATTGGTGGTGGACATAAGCAGAAATATCGAATTATTGATTTCAAACGCAACAAAGACAACGTAAAAGCAACAGTAGAACGAATAGAATACGATCCAAACCGCACCGCAAACATAGCCCTCCTCAAATATCTAGACGGCGAAAGAAGATACATCATAGCACCCAAAGATTTAGCCGCAGGCGAAGAAGTACAGTCCGGGAATGACACACCGATAAAGCCAGGAAATTGTTTACCAATGAGCAACATACCTATGGGTAGTGTTATTCACTGTGTTGAATTGAAGCCTGGCAAAGGTGCGCAGATGATTCGCAGCGCAGGGACTTCATGTCAGTTAGTGGCAAAAGAAGGCCCTCATGTGACACTGAGATTGAGATCTGGAGAAATGCGTAAGGTGCCAGCGGAATGTCGCGCAGTGTTAGGTGAGGTCAGCAATTCGGAACACAACCTGACTTCTCTAGGTAAAGCTGGTGCCAAGCGGTGGCGTGGTGTTCGACCCACAGTCCGCGGCGTTGTAATGAATCCGGTTGATCACCCGCATGGTGGTGGTGAAGGTAAGACATCAGGTGGTCGCCATCCTGTATCACCCTGGGGTTTACCGACCAAAGGTTACAAGACTAGAAAGAACAAGCGGACCGACAACATGATTATTCGTCGTCGCCCGAGTCGCTAGGAGAATATGACGTGCCCCGTAGTCTAAAAAAAGGACCATTTGTTGATCTTCACTTGATGAAGAAAGTTCAGCAGGCCACAGAGACAAATGATAAGCGACCAATCAAGACCTGGTCACGCCGATCAATGATTACACCTGATTTTGTTGGTTTTACAGTTCAGGTTCATAACGGTCGTCAGCACATACCGGTCTTTATTACCGAAGATATGGTTGGTCATAAGTTTGGTGAGTTTTCCATGACACGAACGTTCCGTGGTCATGCAGCCGACAAGAACGTGCGTCGATAGAAACCTGGAAAAGGTGTAGAGGAAGAATGATGGAAGTAGCCGCAAGATTAAAAGGTGCGAAAATATCTGCACAAAAGGCACGGCTGGTGGCTGACCAGATTCGCGGCAAGGACGTTGGTGAGGCGCTGGACATTCTGAATTTCAGTACAAAAAAAGGTGCACACCTGGTTCGCAAATTACTTGAGTCTGCAATTGCAAATGCAGAACACAATGAAGCAGCAGATGTAGATGAATTGTCAGTAACCAGAATATATGTTGATGAAGGCTTGACCATGAAGAGAATTCGACCGCGTGCTAAAGGTCGAGCAGATCGTATTCTAAAAAGAACCTGCCACATAACGCTTGCAGTCACTGACAAATAGCATAAGGCGCATTGAGGCTAATAGGAAGATATTATGGGTCAAAAAGTACATCCCACAGGATTTAGATTAGGGATTGTTAAAGATCATACTTCTATCTGGTATGCAGCTGGGACGAGTTACACAGATAAGCTGTATAACGACCTTGTTGTACGAGATTACATACAGAAGAGGCTTGCGCGGGCATCCGTTAGTCGAATTGAAATAGAACGTCCAGCTCAAACAGCACGGATCACTATTCATACTGCAAGACCTGGCATTGTGATTGGTAAGAAGGGAGAGGATGTTGAACGACTGCGTGCTGAAGTTTTGAAAATCATGCAAGTACCAGTTCACATAAATATTGAGGAAATTAGAAAGCCGGAGTTGGATGCTTATCTGGTTGCACAAAACGTTGCTCAGCAGTTAGAGCGTCGGGTGCAGTTTAGAAGGGCGATGAAACGAGTGATACAGAATTCCATGCGACTTGGTGCAGAAGGTATCAAAGTTCGAGTAGCAGGAAGATTGGGCGGTGCCGAAATTGCACGATCAGAAAGCTACCACGAGGGTCGCGTACCACTTCATACATTGCGTGCTGATATTGACTACGCAACTGCTGAAGCGTTAACCACCTACGGGATTCTTGGTGTGAAAGTCTGGATCTTCAGAGGTGAGATTTTGGGGCAGCGCGAAGAAGGCAGAGAACAACAAACAAATGTTCAGAGTTTTGGATAAGAATCAATGCTACAGCCGAAGCGAACAAAATTTAGGAAACAACAAAAAGGCCGGAACAGAGGACTGGCACATCGTGGCAGTAGTGTGAGTTTCGGTGAGTATGGACTCAAGGCAACTGGTCGAGGTCGTTTGACTGCTCGCCAGATTGAGGCTGGTCGTCGTGCGATGACACGCCGGGTACGACGTGGTGGTCAAATCTGGATCAGAGTTTTTCCTGATAAGCCGATCACGAACAAACCGCTCGAGGTTCGTCAGGGTAAAGGTAAAGGCAACGTCGAATACTGGGTTGCCCAGATCAAACCTGGAAAAATACTCTATGAGATGGAAGGAGTGACTGAAGAAACGGCACGGGATGCCCTCCAGTTAGCAGCAGCAAAATTGCCGTTCGGTACGGCTTTTGTCAAACGCACAGTAATGTGATCGATAAGTTGATTTAAAATGAAAGCGTCAGAATTAAGAGACAAGTCAGTTGAGGAGCTCCAGGACACTCTGGTATCCCTCGCCAAGGATCAATTTTCCTATCGAATGCAGCAATCGACAGGTCAATTGGGACAGACGCATCTATTGAAATCTGTTCGACGAGACATTGCACGAGTAAAGACTGTGCTGAACGAAAAAGGCAGGGTGAGTGAATGAGGAAAAGCAGTGAGGCGCGTAGTGCCAGCGGTACGGTTGTCAGTAACAAGATGGATAAGACAATCACTGTGTTAGTTGAACGTCGGGTTAAGCATCCGATTTATGGCAAATACATCAAACGGTCAAACAAGATTCATGCTCATGATCCGGAGAATGTGTGCCAGGAAGGTGATTTGGTGACTATTGAAGAAACAAAGCCAATTTCGAAAAGCAAAGCTTGGAAACTGAGTTCTGTAGATCGTAAGGCAACCATTATTTAGGAACTATTGGTTAACAACCTTTTGAGTGTGGAGTTAAGGCAATGATTCAGGCGCAAACATATTTAGATATTGCAGACAATAGCGGTGCGCGCCGTGTTATGTGTATCAAAGTGTTGGGTGGCTCAAAGAGACGCTATGCCAATGTTGGTGACATTATCAAGGTAACGGTCAAAGAAGCTATTCCACGCGGCAGGGTCAAGAAAGGACAAGTGTTAGATGCAGTGGTTGTACGTACTAAAAAGGGTGTGCGTCGACCCGATGGATCGATTATTCGCTTTGATGGCAATGCGGCCGTTCTTTTGAACGCTACCAAGCAGCCGATCGGTACACGGATTTTTGGTCCGGTGACAAGAGAGCTACGAACAGACAACTTTATGAGAATTATCTCGTTAGCACCAGAAGTCCTGTAAAGCGACTTGGAAGGATGTAAGGCAAATGCAAAAGATTAACAGAGATGATGATGTCATCGTCATTGCAGGAAAAGACAAAGGCAAACGAGGATCGGTTACCAGGACCCTTGGTGAACGGGTTTATGTTTCTGGTGTAAATATGATCAAACGTCACACAAAGGGCAATCCGGAACGTGGACAACCTGGTGGCATTATCGAGAAGGAAGCACCGCTTCATGTTTCAAACGTGGCGATCTATAACTCAGAGAACAACAAGGCAGATCGGGTTGGAATAAAAACTTTGGAAGACGGAAAGAAAGTAAGAATCTTTAAGTCGACCGGTGAAGAAATAGACGGTTAAGCAAAATGGCAGATCTCAAAAAAATTTACGAAACAGAACTCAGGCAGAAGCTGCAAGAAGAGCTTGGCCTGGATAATGTGATGGAAGTACCTCGCGTAACCAAGATCACTCTCAATATGGGTATTGGTGAAGCGATTGGTGACCGCAAGCAATTGGATAATGCTCTTGCAGATATGGAGAAGATTGCCGGCCAAAAACCAAATTCGTGCGATGCGAGAAAGTCGATAGCCGGTTTCAAGGTTCGTGACGGTTTTCCGATTGGTTGTAAGGTAACACTCAGAAGAGGTCGCATGTACGATTTTCTGGATCGTCTGATTAACATCGCAATTCCTCGCCAGAGAGATTTCAGGGGAATAAGTCCTAAATCCTTTGACGGGCGAGGTAATTTCGCAATGGGGATTGCTGAACAAATCGTATTTCCAGAAATTAATTACGACAAGATCGATAAGATTCGAGGTCTGGACATTAGTATTGTAACAACGGCAAAAACTGATGATCAAGGCAGGGCGTTATTACGGGCATTCAACTTTCCTTTCAGGGAAGCCTCTTAAACAGGACGGCAAAGAGCTGGCAGAGAGCGTTTATGGCTAAACAATCAATGATTAACCGCGAGAAGAAGCGTGCGAGAGTGGTGGCAAAGTACGCCCAGAAGCGTGCTGCGCTAAAGAAAGTGATCTCGGACATTGAAGCGTCTGATGAAGATCGCTGGGACGCACAGCACAGGTTACAAAAGCTACCAAGAAATGCGAGCCCTTCCCGTCAGGTAAGACGCTGTAGCTTAACGGGCCGACCGCATGCGGTTTATCGCCGTTTTGGTTTGGCTCGAACAAAATTAAGAGAAGCGGCTATGCGCGGTGATATACCCGGGCTGGTCAAGTCAAGCTGGTAGGAGATTCGAATTACATGACTATGCAAGATCCAATCGCAGATATGCTGACTCGAATTCGAAATGCACAGACTGCGAAGATTAAAGAGGTTGAAATGCCTTCTTCGACGACCAAGGTCGCAGTTGCGAAGGTATTAAAAGAAGAAGGTTATATCACTGATTATTCTGTTAACAAAGAGAATAAGCCTCTGTTGCTGATCGAGCTCAAGTACTTTGAAGGAAAACCGGTAATTGAAGAAATTCAGAGAGTGAGTCGACCAGGCCTCAGGCAGTACCGCGGGAAAGATGATATTCCAGTGGTTAAAGGTGGACTTGGAATCGTAATTGTTTCGACTAACAAAGGTCTGATGTCAGACCGAGCTGCTCGTGAAGCCGGTGTTGGTGGCGAGTTGGTTTGCTCAGTGTTTTGAGCCGACAATTTATCTTGAGTTAGAGCAGACGGAACAGAAAGGTTTAGATATGTCACGAATAGCAAATAGCCCGGTTGAGATACCCAACGGGGTAGAAGTAAAGATCAATCAAAGCACTTTGAGTGTAAAGGGCGGTAAGGGCAATCTTGATCTGGACATCAATGACCTGGTCCAGGTAACTCATGAAGACAATGTGCTCAAATTCGCAGCTACTAACAGTACTAACAAGTCGAATGCCCTGGCTGGAACATTTAGAGCTCTGGTTTGCAATATGGTCAAAGGTGTCAGCGAGGGATTTGTTAAAGAACTGCAACTGATTGGTGTTGGTTTCCGGGCGCAGGTGCGAGGTAAGAAACTGAATCTGAATGTCGGTTTCTCACATTCAATTACCTATGAAATACCAGAGGGTGTGGATATTGAGACACCAACGCAAACGCAGATTTTGGTGAAAGGGTTTGATAAACAACTTGTGGGGCAGGTCTCTGCAGAGATTCGAGCTTTCCGTCCGCCAGAACCATACAAGGGCAAAGGTGTACGTTATGTTGACGAATACGTGAAGCGCAAAGACGCAAAGAAAAAGTAGAGCATAGATAATTCAAAGTGAAATGGTAGAAAAAGCTGTTCATTTCTGAAATACAGAGGAAGACATGAGTAAGAAGAATGATGCTCGATTGAGAAGAGCAAGAAAAGGCAGGAAGCACATCAGGAAATTGGAAGTGCCGCGACTTTGTATCTATAGGTCACCTCGTCATATTTATGCACAGGTGATCGCAGCATCTGGGGACACCATTCAGGTATCAGCTTCTACATTGGACAAGTCACTCAGAGATGGTTCGACAGGGAATGTGGAAAGTGCGGCAAAGGTTGGTACCTTGATCGCAGAAAGAGCAAAGGCCGCAGGAATTGATTCAGTCGCATTCGATCGGTCAGGATACAAGTATCACGGCCGGGTTAAAGCGTTAGCAGATGCAGCCCGTGAAGGCGGTTTGCAGTTTTAAGCTGGTTAGGTTGAGGATAAATAATGGCGTATAACGACCAGGAAAACGAAGAAGGTATCCAGGAAAAGCTGGTTCAGGTAAACCGGGTGGCCAAGGTTGTTAAGGGCGGTCGCATATTCGGTTTTACTGCCCTAATGGTAGTTGGCGATGGTAATGGGCGCGTTGGATATGGGCGTGGTAAGGCTCGTGAAGTGCCGTTGGCGATTGAAAAAGCGAATCAGGCAGCTCGTCGAAACATGATCCAGGTCGATCTCAAAGGAACAACTATTCAATATGCGATAACAGCTCGACATGGTGCATCGAAGATTTTTATGAAGCCTGCGTCTGAAGGTACTGGTGTAATCGCGGGGAAGACTATGCGAGCAGTGCTTGAGGTCGCCGGTGTACAAAACGTATTGGCCAAATGTTATGGCTCGACGAATCCAGTCAATGTGATTCGTGCAACCTTCAAGGGCCTGCAGGATATACGTGCGCCAGAGAGCGTTGCAGAAAAGCGTGGTATGACTGTCGAAGAAATAATGGGTTAATTAGAGCCATGGCAAAAACTAAAATGATTAAAGTGACGTTGATCAAGAGCCCCATCGGACGCTTGAAGAGCCACAAGGCTTGCATAGTAGGGTTGGGACTTAAGAAGATCAGACAAACAGTCGAAGTTATCGATACTCCGGAGAACAGAGGAATGATCGATAAGGTCTCCTATATGATCAACGTTGAAGGTAAGTAGGAGATTTGAGATGCGATTAAATTCACTACATCCGAGCGCAGGCAGCAAAACTGCAAAGAAACGAGTTGGTCGTGGAATGGGTAGCGGTGTTGGCAAGACTGCGGGTCGTGGTCATAAAGGGCAGAAATCCCGGTCTGGTGGCAGAATCCGTGCGGGCTTTGAAGGTGGTCAACAGCCCTTGCAGATGCGATTACCGAAATTCGGATTCAATTCCGCCAAGGCTCGAGTTACAGCAGAAGTCACTCTTTCTGAATTAGCTAAAGTTGATGCTGATGTCATTGACCTTCAGGCACTTAAGGATGCGAATATCATTAATCAGAGTATGCGACGAGCCAAGATTATGTTGTCGGGCGAGATTACAAAAGCTGTAACCGTAAAGGGGATTGGTGCTACTAAGGGTGCCCGTGCCGCGATTGAAGCTGCAGGTGGAACGGTTGAGGTGCAGGCATAGAATGAGAACGGCACGATAGCAGATGAGCAGTTCACTGGCACAAGGAGCAGGCACCGCTGGAGGAGTAAGCGGCGGCGGGCTGACAGAGCTGAAACAACGATTGTGGGTAGTTTTCATCGCCATCGTGGTTTATCGAATTGGCAGCCACATACCGGTTCCTGGCATTGATCCGGAACGGTTAAGACTGCTGTTCGATCAGAATCAGGGAGGCATACTTGATCTTTTCAATATGTTCTCTGGTGGTGCTCTGGAGCGCATGAGTATTTTTGCGCTGGGAATTATCCCTTACATATCGGCATCGATTATTACGCAGTTGCTGGTGGCGACAACACCTTCGCTGCAGCAGCTTAGAAAAGAGGGTGATGCGGGTCGAAGAAAGATTTCACAGTACACCCGGTACGGCACCCTGGCTTTGGCATCGGTACAGGGAATTGCATTTAGCAGCGGGTTGGCGTCACAGGGTTTAGCGTATGCCGGGAATTTTGCATTTCACTTCGTTGCGGTTGCAACGCTGGTGACAGGAACAATGTTCCTTATGTGGCTGGGTGAACAGGTAACTGAACGAGGCGTGGGAAACGGGATATCGATTATTATCTTCACCGGCATTGTTTCAGGTTTTCCGAGCGCGATTGGGCAATCGTTTGAGCAGGCTAGACAGGGTGAAATACCGATTTTAGGTTTACTTTTGATTGGTGTATTAGCTGTTGCGGTTGTGGCTTTTGTCGTTTATGTGGAGCGCGGACAAAGGCGCATAACGATAAATTATGCAAGGCGCCAGCAAGGTCGGCGGATGTATCAGGCGCAGAGTAGTCACTTGCCGTTAAAGGTGAACATGGCTGGCGTAATACCGGCGATTTTTGCCAGTAGTTTGTTGTTGTTTCCTGCGTCATTAGGCCAGTGGTTTGGTCAATCACCGGGAATGGAATGGTTACAGGAGTTGAGCTTGCAGATTGCACCAGGGCAACCATTGAACATAATTTTGTTTTCAATGGGGATTATTTTTTTCTGCTTCTGGTATACAGCAATTATGTTTAATCCGAAGGAAGTTGCAGATAATTTGAAAAAATCCGGTGCGTTTATTCCCGGTTATCGACCGGGTGACCAGACTGCAAGACACATAGATATGATTTTGACTCGACTGACTTTGTTCGGCTCTTTGTACATGACGGCCGTGTGTCTTCTACCGCAGATAATGGTAGTACAGTTCAACGTAACATTTCAGTTAGGTGGTACGGCCCTGCTGATCGTAGTGGTCGTAGTGATGGATTTTATCGCTCAGGTTCAGACTCATCTGATGTCAAATCAGTATGAGTCTCTTATGAAGAAGTCAAATCTTCAGAATTTTGGACGACGTTAATATAACGAAGCATCAATCGTTAAATGGGAACAAAGCAGGAAGTACGGAGCAGAATATGAAAGTGAGAGCTTCAGTGAAGAAGATGTGCAGAAATTGCCGAATAATTCGGCGTAAAGGTGCTGTCAGAGTGATCTGTACAGAACCAAAACATAAACAGCGCCAGGGTTAATAGGAGCATTTGAATGGCTCGTTTAGCTGGAATCAACATTCCTGATTACAAACACGCGGAGATTTCTTTGACTTATATTTTTGGTATTGGCCGACAGACCGCTAAAGATTTATGTGCTGCAACAGACGTGAATCCAACTGCCAAGATACAGGATCTGAGTGAAGAAGAGCTGGACCGTCTTCGTAACGAAATCGCGAAACTGTCAGTAGAAGGTGATCTTCGTCGAACCGAGCAGTTAAACGTTAAACGGCTGCTTGATTTGGGTTGCTATCGAGGCATTAGACATCGACGCAATCTGCCATTGCGTGGCCAGCGAACAAAAACCAATGCACGAACCAGAAAGGGTCCTAAACGACCTATTCGTAAGTAAGGAACTGATTAGAGCGAAGTGACTGATATGTCTGAAACAGAAATAGAAACAGAAACAGAAACTGAAACTGAAACAGAAACTGAAACTAAAACAGAAACCACGCCAGCACCGGTGCGACGCAAAGGTAAGCGTCAGGTTGTTGATGGGCTGGCTCATATCCATGCCTCATTCAATAACACGATCATTACCATTACTGATCGACAAGGTGGTGCCTTGTCCTGGGCGACAGCAGGTGGATCCGGATTCCGGGGCGCCAGGAAAAGCACCCCCTGGGCAGCTCAGGTTGCTGCTGAAAGGGCTGGTAATGCTGGTCTGGATTATGGTTTGCAGAATCTGGAAGTTTTTGTCAAGGGTCCAGGTCCTGGCCGTGAGGCTGCAGTCAGAGCGTTAAACGCAGTAGGCTACAGAATTACCAATATTACTGATGTAACGCCTATTCCACATAACGGTTGTCGCCCACCAAAGCGACGACGGGTTTAGAGGAGAGCAGATAATGGCTAGATATCTTGGCCCAACATGTAAGTTAGCTAGAAGAGAAGGTACAGATCTGTATCTGAAGAGCGGCGTGCGTCCGATCGAATCAAAATGCAAAATTGACAATGCGCCTGGCCAACATGGTGCGCGTCGAGCAAGACACTCGGATTACGCTGTTCAGTTACGTGAGAAGCAGAAAGTTCGTCGTATCTATGGCGTTCTCGAGAAGCAGTTTCGAAACTACTATAAGAAAGCTGATCGACAGAAGGGAGCAACAGGTGAAAACCTGCTTCGTATCCTGGAACGTCGGCTAGACAATGTAGTCTACCGCATGGGATTTGGTTCGACTCGCGCTGAAGCGCGCCAGTTGGTGTCACACAAATCCATATTGGTAAATGGACACGCCATCAACATCCCTTCCTACCAGGTAGAGGTTGGTGACACGGTTGCTGTCCGTGAGAAGTCCAGTAATCAACTCCGTATTCAGGGCGCTTTGGCTCTTGCTGCGACTCGACCTGTAGATTGGGTTGAGGTCAATAGCGATAAGCTTGAAGGCTTATTCAAGGCATTTCCGGAACGTGATGAATTGCCTGCGGAAATCAACGAAAACTTAATCGTTGAGCTTTACTCCAAGTAATCGAACTTAAGGTATACAAATCCAAACTTAGGATATTTTCTACAAAGGTATATTTATGGCCCATTCGTCACTAGAGTTTTTAACACCCAAACATATTCAGGTTGAGCAGCTGACCAATACCAGGGCAACTGTTATCCTGGAGCCACTTGAAAGAGGGTTTGGTCATACGCTGGGCAATGCTCTGCGGCGCATTCTTCTGTCTTCAATGCCGGGTTGTGCCGTTGTTGAAGCGGAAATTGACGGTGTATTGCATGAATACAGCACAATAGAGGGTGTACAGGAAGACGTAATTGAAGTCTTGCTCAACCTCAAGGGAGTGGCAATCAAGTTAAACGAATCTGATGAGGCCGAGTTGTCGTTAGACAAGCAGGGTCCATGTGTTGTTACGGCCGGTGATTTTCAATTGGACCACGATGTTGAGCTCGCAAATCCTGAGCATGTCATCGCAACTCTGAATGAATCCGGCAGACTGAATCTTAGGGCAAAAATCGGTCGAGGTCGTGGCTATGAACCCGTTGACCTGCGTACAACTGACGAGGAACAGGGGCGTACAATTGGCAGCCTGTTGCTGGACGCATCCTACAGCCCTGTTAGTCGGGTTTCATACAAGGTTGACAGTGCCCGGGTTGAGCAACGTACTGACCTCGATAAACTCATTATTGATCTCGAAACAAATGGTACCATCGATCCTGAAGAAGCTATTCGACGTGCGGCCACGATTCTTCAGCAGCAAGTAAATGTATTTGTTGATCTGCAGAGCGAAAATGAACCTGAACCAGAAGAGCACGAAGATGAGATTGATCCAATTCTTCTGCGACCGGTTGATGATCTTGAATTGACAGTACGATCAGCAAACTGTTTGAAGGCAGAAAACATTTATTACATCGGTGATCTGATTCGACGCACTGAAGTTGAGCTCCTAAAAACACCCAACTTGGGTAAGAAGTCACTGACAGAAATCAAAGATGTACTGGCATCGAGAGGGCTGTCTCTTGGTATGCGACTGGAGAACTGGCCGCCATTAAGTTTGCGTGGCGATGATCGAGTACTGGGTTAGACCGTTATATTGAATTGCGTTATCAGGAATTAGTCTCATGCGCCATAGAAAAAGTGGTAGACAACTTAATAGGAATTCATCGCACCGTAAAGCGATGTTTCGTAACATGGCGTGTTCTTTGATTGAACATGAGGTCATCAGAACCACGTTGCCCAAGGCCAAGGAATTAAGGCGGGTTGCAGAGCCGTTGATTACACTGGCTAAATCTGACTCTGTCGCCAATCGCAGGCTTGCGTTTGCGCGTACTGGCAGTAAGGCGACAGTCGGCAAGCTTTTCAGTGATATCGGTCCGCGTTATGTTGATCGTCCGGGTGGTTACACCAGAATCCTGAAATGTGGATTTAGACAAGGTGATGCGGCACCAATGGTATTTGTAGAACTGGTTGATCGTCCAATCCCAGATCTGGATGACGACGACGATGACAATGATGATGAGTAATGTCGTAAACCTTGCGTAGATTTGTTTTTAGGGACCGAACGACATAATAAGTTCGAGTAACTCAAACGAACGCCTAAAGGCCGGAATTCCGGCCTTTTTTGTCTGCGATATTTTCCAACTGGATGACTCTTATACTTGCCATGAATAGCACTAATTCCTGACACCGAAAAGTGTAGAATGCGTCCCCTAATATCTGTTATGCGTTGAAGAAGAATAAAATATGTACCAGTCTTTTAATCCCACCACCCGAACCCTGATGGGACCAGGGCCATCTGATGTCAATCCCCGTATCCTGAGTGCCATGGGCAAACCTACGATTGGTCACCTGGATCCTGAATTTATCCGTTTGATGGATGAGCTTAAGGGATTGCTGCAGTTTGCTTTCAGGACCAGGAATGAGCTGACGATTCCTGTATCAGCACCCGGCTCGGCTGGCATGGAAACCTGCTTTGTTAATCTGGTTTCGCCGGGAGATAAAGTAGTTGTCTGTCAGAACGGCGTGTTCGGGAGTCGGATGGCTGACAATGTCAGAAGACTGGGTGGCGAGGCTGTGATTGTTGAACAGGAGTGGGGACGTGCCGTTGATCCGGAAGCCTTGCAGAAAGCGTTAAAAGCCAATCCTGGCGCAAAAATCGTTGCATTCGTGCATGCAGAAACATCAACTGGCGCCAGATCGGACGCGAGGCAATTGTGTGAGATTGCAAGGCAAGGTGACTGCCTGACAATTGTAGACTGTGTTACCTCGTTGGGAGGTTGTGATGTGGACATTGACGGATGGGGTGCTGACGCTGTCTACAGTGGAACTCAGAAATGCCTATCCTGTGCGCCAGGATTGTCTCCTGTCAGCTTCAACGAACGTGCTGTTGAGGTCTTTAAGAATCGCCAAACACCGGTCAGCTCATGGTTTTTGGATCTTAATCTTGTGATGGGCTATTGGGGTGAAGGTCAGACTCGTGCCTACCATCATACTGCCCCTGTGAATGCCCTGTACGGATTACATGAAGCTTTGCTCATCCTGAGTGAGGAAGGCCTTGAGGCGAGTTGGCAGAGACATACCAGCAATCATCTTGCGCTGAGAGCCGGACTCGAAGCGCTTGGTATGTCCTTTATAGTGCCTGAACCAGAACGTCTGACACAGCTGAATGCTGTGACGATACCAGAAGGCGTCGATGAGGCGGCAGTAAGAAAACAGTTGTTGCAGCAGTTCAATCTGGAGATTGGCGCCGGTCTGGGTTCACTTGCGGGTAAGGTCTGGCGTATCGGGTTGATGGGTTATGCAAGCAATCCCAAGAATGTCATGCTGTGTGTCAATGCACTGGAGGCCGTATTGTCTCAGTACAATGTGCATATAAACAGAGGTGAAGCGACGGCGGCGGTTCTAGCGGCTTATGGCTAGACAGTAACTAGGCTCTGTTTCGAATGGCACTTACTTGAGTGCTTATACATCGTTCCGATCCCAGGTTTCTCTTTTTGCTTACTCGTTCCGCACATCCCTGTGCTCTGCTTATTGAGACAGCTTCGCGGCGCCGGCTCCTGCCCTCACATGCCGCAGAACTATGTGAAAAGAGAAACCTGGGTTCTACACTCGCGGCCTTGACAAGATAGGCCCGTGAGCTGCAAGTTACTCCCTAAGTAAGTGCCATTCATGTCTGATCCTAATTCCGTAGTAGATCGGAAATTTCCGTTTTGCTAGTATTCAGACAGTTACCATCCATGTCATCGGACCCAGAGGCTCCAGAACTATGACCGATTCCTTTCACTTTTTGGTTGATGAGGATGGTCATTTGACACCCGATGGAGTTGTGCCGGCCAGGATCCGCAAAGGCTCCGAGTTTGCATCAATGCACTTTCATAAGTTGCAGGAAGTCCTGGCCGAAGCCAGGAAGCATCCGCCTCTGACCCAGTATCTTGCCTCGCTCTGTAAGGAGATCATGGGTAGCCTTCCCGAAGGATGGACTGACGAACCTGAGGCCATCGTGCGTGACTGGTTCCTTGTAGTCGGGGGGGAGCAGGAGAAATTCATCATTAGAGAAGCAAATAAGTGGGCCGGTGAAAGAGCAGATGCAAGCAGCGGTGTTGAAGAACCTGCTGATAACGACGATGGTACTGCCGTGGCTGTTGCCTATTTTCTGCATGAAACCGTCAGCGCGGAGGCATTGAAAATAGAAATAACTGGTGAGGATGAAGCCGGTTCAAACGGACAGATGGTCGTTCTGAAATGTTCAATTGAAGAGGCCAATGGATTGGCTGAACAACATGGTTTGCCCGTAAGGTTTAAATCGAAGTAGAACCACACAACTCCCGTTGTGGTAATCGTAATTGTAGATACCAGTAGCAGCATCGGGATCACTTCGGTTTGCTACAACCCGGTGACCAGGAGAATCAATTATGTCCATTTATCCATTCAGTACCGAAGAGACTGTGGTTTCTGCCGCTCGCAAAGGAATGTCTGTCGCACAGTTTGCCATTGACACACCGGATCGTGTGGCGATCTATTCGAGCTGGGGTAACAGGAGCTGGCATCAGCTGAATTCCCGGGCCAATCAACTGGTTCGCGCAATCAGGGTTGCCGGACTTGGTGACGGCGATTCTTTGGCAATGATGATTGGCAACCGCCCTGAGTATCTCGAAGTGTTCATGGCGGCGCTACGGGGTGGATTTCGCCTGACACCGATCAACTGGCATCTCAACGCAGATGAGGTTGCCTACATTCTCGAGGATTGCGATGCCAGGTGTTTTATAACCGAAGATCGTTTTGTCGACACAGCAAAGACGGCGATGACCTCGATTCCTGATCTCGACATCTGCTTGATGGTATCGGATGAAGAACAACCGGAACTATTTCAGAATTATGAGAGGGTTCTCGATCTTCAGGATGAAAGCGACATCACCGACCCGGAAGTGGGCGGCCATATGCTCTATACATCGGGGACAACCGGCAGGCCCAAGGGAGTATGGCATGAGAATCGGACGCCGATGTTACCCCGCTGGTCTGGTCCAGATCCGTCGATACCGCTGGAGGATATCTGCCTGCTGACAGGACCCGCATATCATGCGGCCCCACTGGTGAGTATTGCCCATTCACTGATTTCGGCTGTCCCTGTTGTGATGATGGATGGCTGGGATGCTGAGCAAACCCTGGCACTGATTGAAGAGCATAAGATTACTCACAGCCACATGGTTGCAACCATGTTCCACAGGATGTTGCAGTTGCCGGAAGAGGCCAGAAGAAAATATGACTTGTCCAGCGTCAAGAATATCACTCACGGTGCAGCTCCCTGTCCGGTTCATGTAAAACAAGCGATGATCGAGTGGTTCGGTCCGGTATTAAATGAGTATTATGCTGCCACCGAGGGTGGTGGCGGATTTACCGTCAATTCACATGATTGGTTGAAGAAGCCTGGCACGGTAGGTAAGCCGCCGGAAACATTCGACAACAAGATTCTTGACGATGACGGCAATGAGGTCGCCCCGGGAGAAATCGGGACCATTTACATGAAGGCTCCTGAAACAGGCCGGTTCGCGTACTACAAGGATTCCGAGAAGACCAGGTCTTCCTATCGGGGTAATTACTTCACTCTGGGTGATATGGGGTATTTTGACGAGGACGGCTATCTTTTCCTCACCGGTCGAACCGCTGAAGTCATCATTTCCGGGGGCGTTAATATCTATCCTCAGGAGGTAGACAGCCAGATCATGCAGCATGAGTTGGTGCAGGATGTGTGCACGGTAGGCGTTCCCAATGAGGAGTGGGGTGAGGAGGTGCGCACAGTGATTCAGTTAAAAGAGGAGGTAACTGGCTCGAATCAATTAAGCGAAGAGATTATCACCTTTGCACGCGCCAGGTTGCCTCACTACATGTGCCCGCGCAAGATAGATTTTGTGGATGATCTGCCAAGACTGCCAACCGGCAAAATTCAGCGACGCATAGTACGCGATCCCTACTGGGAAGGGCGTGATAAGTTGATATAGCCAAGTCCCTTACAGTATTGGTTGCCACCATCGGATGGATGTTGAATGTTCAATTTCAACCTTCGATTTACTTCGGCACTTTACTCTGATCCTAAAATTCGCGATGGTTGAGATTATGTTGATTGAGACAGACCTGAATGAATTCCTCAGAATTTGAAGAAAAACTTGAAAATATCCTCACTGAACATATTCCGGAGTGCTTCTCTCTCATCTCAGTTGAACGTCTCTCTGGCGGTGCAAGCCAGGAAACCTATCGCATCGAAGTTAAATGCAAAGATGAAGGTCGTGTTCTGGCCCTGCGTCGATTCGCAGGTGGCGGGTACGATGATCCTAACGCAGACAGAGTAGGGCTGGCAGGAGAGGCTAAACTTATGCAGGCGGCGCAACAGGTTGGTGTGCCTGCTCCGGAAGTCTTCTATGTGCTTAAACGAGAAGACGATCTGGGTGATGGCTTCATTATGGAATGGATTGATGGTGAAGCGCTGGGTGCTCGAATCGTTCGTCGACCGGAATATGCAGACATCCGTACAACGCTTGCATACGAAATCGGACGAGTGCTGGCAAGAATCCATGGCATTGATGTCGTTGCAACGGGCTTGAGCAAATTTCTCTCTGTTACACCTCCCCGGGAATTCATACAACAGACCTGGGATCGGTATATTCTGCTCGAAACACCTCAACCCATGATTGACTATGCGGCGAGGTGGTTGCTCGAAAATCTGAGCGAGGATCATGACCAGACCCTGGTCCATAACGATTTCCGAAACGGGAATTTCATGATTTCAACAGATTGCATCACTGCCGTTCTCGACTGGGAAGCATCGCATATCGGTGATCCGATGCGTGACCTTGGATGGGTCTGCACAAACTCATGGCGATTTGGTGGTGAACCACCCGTGGGTGGATTCGGTGAGTACGAAGATCTGTTCCGAGGGTATGAGGAAGTATCAGGGAAAAAAGTAAATTGGGAAGAGGTGATGTTCTGGCAGGTCTTTGGATCATTCTGGTGGTCAGTTACCTGCCTTGGTATGGTTGAACAGTTTCGGGAGGGGTCGGACGCTTCCATCGAACGAGCCAGCATTGGCAGGCGTACTTCGGAAGCTTTGGTTGATTGCGCGAACTTGATTATTCCCGGTGAAGTCAACCTGCTATCAGCAGAGCAGGGAGAACTCGATCTTGATATGCCGCGAGCTGAGGAGTTGCTCTCAGGCGTAATCGATTTTCTACGGGAAGAAGTAATGGCCGAAACCAGTGGGAGAATTAACTTTCTTACCCGGGTTTCCGCGAATTCACTGGATATCGTAAAGAGGGAATTGTCTCTGTTAAGCAAACATCGCAAACTCGAAAAGACTGGTTTGCAGGCCATCTTTAACAGTAAAGATGACCTTACTGCGTTGCGTTGGCGATTGGTTCGAGGTCTTCGTGATGAGACGATTCAACTGGATGATGAAGAACTCAAAGCACATTTACGCAACACCATCGTCAACCAGATTGCCATGGATCAACCTCGCTACAGTGGATTAAAAAAGGCATTGGAGAACGCAGGTCATGAAGTCAGAACCTGAGCGAGTCTTGATATGAAATTTCTTGAAACCCTTCAAACACGAAAGCAGCTAACTTTTTCCTGATCTCGGCTATTGTTACAGCGTTTGTCGTAATGCCTCGGCTAGATGACATTATCACTGCCGGCTAAAGTCCTGAATAGCCTATTTGTAGTGAAGCAGGAATCTTTTGTGGGGTCTATCGTCGATCCAGTCGAAAAATCTGCCCATCCTTGACCCATTCACCATCAGCCTCAAGTTCATATTTAGAAACATAGGCAGCGATGACGCTTGCTCTTTCTTCGGGGTCCGATACCTGCGTGACATTCAATTTATAGAGTGTTCCATTCACTCGGGCCCTGACGTTTGGATCAGCCGTCAGAAATTCGGTCCAGCGTGTACCGTCTTTGCTTGTAGCCATATATAGATTTGGCCCCAGACCTGCTGCCCAGATGTTAATTGAGTATGGATCGTTTGAGCGCATTTCCACCTGAATAGTATCTGCGACCTGATTCCAGAGTTCAGGTGTTGGTTGGACCTGCCCGTCGAGTTTTCCGCCTGGTATCACGACCAATGGTTCACTGCATGCGGTGATCATTAGAAGGAAACATATCGCAGTAACTTTGAAGGTATTCTGTTTCATAGTGAATCCTTAGCTTCTGTTGAGAATCGGTGCTAAAAACTGCCCGGTAAACGAACATTCATTGATTGCAAGATCTTCTGGTGTTCCACAGGCAATAATTTGCCCGCCCCCTGAACCACCTTCGGGACCAAGGTCGACTATCCAATCGGCTGTTTTGATAACATCAAGATTGTGCTCGATGATAACAACGGTATTGCCGTGATCTCGCAATCGATGTAAAACTTCTAACAATTGTTCAATGTCGTGAAAATGTAAACCGGTGGTTGGTTCGTCAAGAATATAGAGTGTTTTACCTGTATCCCGTTTAGACAGTTCTCTGGCGAGTTTAACTCGTTGAGCTTCTCCACCAGAGAGAGTGGTCGCGCTTTGTCCAAGGCGAATATATCCCAAACCGACATCAATTAAAGTCTGGAGTCGTCTCTCTATCAAGGGCACGGCGGAAAAGAACTGATGCGCATCCTCGACAGTAAGATCCAGCACCTGATGAATGTTCTTGCCCTTGTAATGAACTTCCAGGGTTTCCCTGTTGTAGCGGCGGGCTTTACATTCATCGCAGGTGACATAGATGTCGGGCAGGAAGTGCATCTCCACCTTAATCAGACCGTCTCCCTGGCATGCTTCACAGCGTCCGCCCTTAACATTGAAACTGAATCGACCCGGTTTGTAGCCGCGTGATCTGGCTTCCTGGGTTGCAGCGAAGAGTTCACGGATCGGTGTGAAGATATTTGTATAGGTGGCGGGGTTTGATCGAGGTGTTCGACCTATCGGACTTTGATCAATATCGACAACCTTGTCCAGATGCTCCAGCCCTTCTATGGATTCATACGGGGAAGTTTTTGGATTCTGTGCACCGTTTAGCTGTTTTGCCGCGATTGGATAGAGTGTGCTGTTGATCAGCGTCGATTTTCCTGAACCAGAGACGCCGGTAACGCAGGTCATCAGACCCAGCGGCAGGGTGAGTTTAATGGATTGAAGGTTATTCCCTGTTGCACCCGAGATGGTAACTGTATGGTCTGCATCATATGTTGTTCGTCTGGATGGGATCTCAATTCTTCGCTTATTTGAAAGAAACTGGCCGGTGACAGATCGCTTTGCTGCCAGAATATCCTTCAAACACCCTTGTGCAACTATTTCTCCCCCGTGAACGCCAGCACCTGGTCCAATATCGATGATGTGGTCTGATGAGCGAATCGCTTCTTCATCGTGTTCGACCACGATAACGGTATTTCCCAGATCTCGCAGATGGTTTAAGGTTGTCAGAAGACGCTGGTTATCTCTCTGATGAAGCCCGATGCTGGGTTCATCAAGGATGTACATGACACCAACCAATCCAGCACCGATCTGACTGGCGAGTTTGATACGCTGGGCTTCACCACCGCTTAACGTATCAGCACTTCTGGACAGGGTCAGGTAATTCAGACCGACATCCATCAGAAAACTCAGTCGAGCGATGATTTCTTTTAATATCTTGTCTGCGATCTTGCCACGCTGACCTTTCAGGTTCAGTCGGGTGAAGTAATCGTGTGCCTCGGCTATAGACCAGTTAGTAATAATCGGAAGTGACGTTCCTTTGATCGTAACAGCTCGGGCATCCCTGTTCAGCCTGGCCCCTTCACATTGAGGACAGTCCTGGGTACTTAGATGCTGAGCAAGGTTTTCGCGCACTACCTGGGATTCGGTATCCCGGTAGCGACGTTCCATGCTTGGGATGATTCCCTCAAATACATGAGCCCGGCTATATTCATCACCCCTGTCATTGACATATTTGAATTGAATTCTTTCCTTGCCGCTGCCGAACAGGATGACCTTGCGATGCTTGTCTTTGAGCGCTCGAAACGATGTATCCATTCCAAATTTGTAATGAATCGCCAGAGAATTCAACATCTGGTAGTAGTAGATGTTGCGTCTGTCCCAGCCATGAATGGCACCTTCGGCGAGGGATAGTTCATCATCCTGAATCACATTACTGGCATCAAAGAACTGATTTGAACCAAGACCATCACAGGCCGAACAGGCACCTGCTGGATTGTTGAATGAAAAGAGTCGCGGCTCGAGTTCCTGAATTGAGTGCCCACATTCAGGGCAGGCAAACCTGGCAGAGAATACGATGTCGTCAGGGGTTTGTTCATCATCCTCGGTGAGGTACGCGATGCTCACGAGTCCATCAGATACTTGAATCGCAGTCTCAATCGAATCCGCGAGCCGAATCTTTAAGTCTGGACGAATGCGAAACCGGTCGACGACGACCTCGATTGTGTGTTGTTTATTTTTTTCCAGCTGTGGGATCTCATCCAGATCGGTCGTGATACCGTCGATTCGGGCCCGAACGAATCCTTGAGTTCGAAGCTGACTGAAAAGATGCAAATGCTCTCCCTTTCGACCCTTAACAACAGGTGCGAGCAGCATGATCCGCTGGCCTTCCGGAATAGCGAGGACCTGATCTACCATTTTTGCAACTGATTGGGCGTCGAGCTTGATGCCATGATTTGGGCAATGAGGTTCTCCCACTCTTGCAAAAAGGAGCCTCAGGTAGTCGTAGATTTCAGTAATGGTGCCAACGGTAGATCGCGGATTGTGGCTGGTAGATTTCTGTTCGATAGAAATCGCGGGTGAAAGTCCGTCAATATGATCGACGTCTGGTTTCTCCATTAAAGACAAGAACTGTCGGGCGTAAGCCGAAAGGGATTCAACGTATCGACGTTGTCCCTCTGCATAAAGTGTATCGAACGCCAGGGATGACTTACCGGAACCGGACAGACCAGTGATGACAATCAGTTTGTCTCTGGGTATTTCGAGATCGAAATTCTTCAGATTGTGAGTTTTGGCTCCTCTGATCGAAATGAAGTTCATTGGATATATCTGTTGCCAGTGTTAGGTGTCAATGGCGACGCTAGATCCGGGTTACTCACTAAATACTTTGGTTGATTCACGTGTAAGAGGATGCCTGGTTTGCTATGATCTTTTGCCAGTATAGAGATGGTAGTTCTACTCTCCCACCGGCTGAGAGGGGACGATATAATAAGTTTGTTACCCTCTACAAGTAAAAGAGCCTTCAGCGGGTTAAGAGCCTTCAGCGGGTTAAGAGCCTTCAGCGGGTTAAGAGCCTTCAGCGGG
>MPLZ02103139.1_pt1 | contig 23494 bp, 20 predicted proteins | sample 1617311 | NCBI WGS metagenome assembly MPLZ02 (sample SAMN05944806, study PRJNA350692) | marine metagenome | biome: marine; feature: ODZ; material: water; isolation source: 160 m water sample filtered on 0.2 um supor filter | place: Pacific Ocean | collected 2012-04-08 | depth 160m m | reverse complement strand
CAAACCAGACGGACGAAACTGACCGCTAACTCCAATAAACTGTAACCTATGTCATGACGAAAAACTGTTACCCATGTTGAGAGGCGGGCACGGGTTCAATCTTGAAATGCTCTAGGGCGGATTTCTCACCGGGATAAGGGCAGCAAAGCGTCCAGGTGCGCGTCCGCGTCGACAAAGGCCGTTACCCGGTAAGGAATGCGGACTGCTGAAAATCAAAGGTTTCTCACTTCGGTGGTGAGAGCCGCAATCAAATCGGAGGAATTGCTCAGGGATTCCGCCTCGCTTTCGAGGACGGCCAGAAATGCGCGCTTCTTGAACATCCTGACGTCGAGCCCGTCGGCCACACCGTCGTCGCGTGCCGTGTCGATCAAAATGTCGATTAGTCGCTCCGCGGCGTGTACCCGCCGAGTAGGCCCAGCTGTCGAGGGCGGCGCGGATCGCCTCGGCCTCCACGGAGCTTTCACCGCTGCCGCACCTCAGGGCGATGCGCTCGGCGACGAACTCGACAACCATGGCAAGTTTCAGCCGCACGTAACCTTCGTAGGCGAAGCCCGATTCTTTCGCGGCAGCGACGTTGGCGGCTTCGCGCCAGGCGCGGATGGTTGCGCTGTTCGTGTTGCTAGGCAGCGCCTCCCCGACCACCGAGCGGACCAATTCGATCACCCGGGGGCGTGCCGCCTCGACGACTGTGCGAAGGCGTCGTGTCTTTTGGTTCAGCATGTCGACCAGCGCCAGGTCGTCGAAGACCGGCTCGTTGCGCGGGATGTCGGAAAGGGCACCCCTCAAGGTGCGGAAAAAGCCGGGACTGCGACCGTCGTGAGGCGGTGGGGCGCGGCCTGGATCAGGATCGATGTAGACCAGCCGGCGGTCGACTTGGCGCAGGGCAGGGCGGCGTCGGATGGCTTGAATCGCTTCGAAAAAGGGCTTGTTGTTCAATACGCTGCCGTCAACGAAAGAGGTTTTGTCGGCTTCGCCACCGGCCGCAGCATAGTGGCCCAGATTGTGGGCCAGAAACCGATCACGCATCGTCCAGGATCGGCCATCACGGTGCAGCACCTCGTCGATCTCGGAGAGCTGGGTCGGCGGGAAGGCACCTGGGAACGACGATGTCGCACGTGCGGCGAAGGTCAGCGCCGGGATGCCGCTCTCTTCAAAGTCGGAGACGATCTCGCCGCCGGGCCAGCGCTGGTAATGGAATCGCAAGGTATGACGGTGCTCGCGTTCGTCTATGCGCGGCGGATCGTGCGTCGGGATACGCCGTGCGTAACCGTAGAAATCGGTCAGCGTAACGAAGAGTTCGAGGGGCAGGCCGGCCAGCACCAGTGACGAGCCGGCGTCGCCGACAGCCGCCATCTGGCGCAAGGCGTGGTCGATGAGGGAGGTCAATTGGGCGCCATCGAAGGGCGGCCGGAACCAGCGCGAACGGAGAAAGATCGAAAGCTTTGTTCGGATCTCACGGTCTGGCGCGAGGTGGCGCAAGCGGCTCCTGGTCAAGCCCTAGATGAGGGGCCGCAGTATCCATTTGCTCCATACCCGGGCCTTGCGGTCCGGCGCCAGCAACCGGGTCACGTCGGCCTCTTCCAGCCACAAGTCCCGCAAGTCGTCCATCGAGAGGTCGTGGGCCAAGGCGCGAGCCAGGAAGATGCCGTTCACACCGCCCGCCGAGGCGCCGGCGATGATGTCGACCACGACCCGTAGATCCAGGCGCTGGCCGATGGCTTTGAAAAGATCGAAATAGACGGCCTCGGTATCGATCCTTTCTCCACCAGCGCCCGCCCCGGCGGTGTCGTGAAAGGCGACAGCTTGGCGATCGGCCAAGTCGGGAAACGAATGATAGGCACGCGAGGCGCGCACCAACTTCAAGATATCCTTGACCACGCCATGCATATAGACGGCAAGCGATATGCCACCGTAACAGACCAGCGCGATCCGCAGTTCCTTTTCTTTCACAACCGTCCCTGACTTGCCCCGCAAGTCGTGACCTTACCCTTGCGCCGATCGCATCGCTAGCGGCGGCGAAGCCATCTCTGGAGGAAATGCGGGCTAGCCCTCGACCAGCCTGAGAAGTCGTTTAAGCCCGGCCGCAGCAATCCCCATCTCGTCCATATGGGCCACGGCGTCGCGCAGGTAATCGGGGTTGGCGCCGCTTATGCCGCGGCCGTGGCGGATCAGCGGTGCCATTTCGGTCGGGCCCAGGCCGCCGGCGTATTGCGGGCTCTGGCGGTCGACGATGAAGACCAGCGCCTCCTGGCGCCGGCCCGCCAGCCTGATGGGGCGGAGCCGGGGCAGGTAAACGGCGGTCGGCATCTCGCGCTCATAGAGGTATTGCAGCACCGCCGGGCGCTCGGCATCGGCGATCTCGTAGGCCCGACCGCGGCAGGAGCCGCCGCTATCGAGGCCGAGCACCAGACCGGGGCGGCGCCGGCTGCCGCGGTGGACCCAGGAATGGACGTAGAAGCCGCGGTGGTAGCCGTGCAACAGCGCCGCTTGGACCTGCAGGTGGCGAAACCCCGGCCGCCACATCAGCGAGCCGTAGGCGAAGACCCAAAAGGGCCCCGGCCGGTCCAGCAGCGCCGCATCGACGGCCGGGGTCATCAGGCCCGGATGTTGATCAGGGCGACGCCGAAGACCGCCACCGCCATGCCGGCCAGGGCCATCGGGTCAAGGGTCTCGCCGAACAGGAAGTAGGCGATCAGCGCCGTCGACGGCGGCACCATGTAGAACAGGCTGGCCACCCGTGAGGCCGCGCCGCGGCGGATCAGCATGAGCAGCAGAAAGACGGCGCCGATCGACATCACCGAGGTCAGCCAACCCAGGGCAATCAGCAAGTCTGCGCTCCACACCACCTCGCCGCTCTCGTAGAGCCAGGCGAACAGCCAGATCACCACGCCGGCGCCGAGGTACTGCACGATGGACCCGGTCCTCAGGTCCATCTCGGCACAGAAGCGCTTCTGGTAAAGCGTGCCGCCGGTAATGCCCGCGAGCGCCAGCACCGACCAGGCCATGGCCAACGGCGTGCCGACGCCCAGCGCCAGCTTGTTCGAGACCACCAGGGCCACGCCCAAGACGCCCAGCACGAATCCCAGCCATTGCCGGGGCGTGATCCGCTCGCCCAGGAAGGGGCCGGCGGCGATGGCGGTGAGCAACGGCTGAAGGCAGACGATCAGGGCCGAAACGCCGGCCGGCACGCCCTGGTGGATGGAGGCGAAGACGCCGCCCAGGTACATGGCATGGATGCCCAGACCGGCCACCACGATGTGTCCCACGGCGGCCCAACTGCGGGGCCAGGGCGCCTTCATGAAATAGCTCAGCACCAGCAGCACGGCGGCCACAATGACAAAACGAATGCCCAGAAAAGTCATGGGCTCGATGTAGGGCAGGCCCAGCTTGGCGCCGATGAAGCCGGTGCTCCAAAGGAACACGAAGAGGCCGGGCATGGCGGCAAGCATAAGCGAACGGTCGCTGGTCGGTGCGGTCATGGCGGGATCCACAGGGAGTCCGAAGGGGGAAGGCCGGAGGACTTTCCCACGGCTGGCGCTGTGCCCGTGCTGCGTCTATAACGGCGGCGCAGGCCACCCGCAAGCCCCCCAACCCCGAGGTCCATGCCCCGCCTTCCGGTCACAGCGACCACAGCCGTCTTCGCCAGCTTCGTCGTCTTCGCCGCCCTGGCGGGCTACGGCTGGTACTGGAGCCATGTCGCCGGCCGCCTGCCGGTGGAACTCGAGCGCTGGGCCGAGGAGCGCCGGGCCGAAGGGTTCCAAGTCTCCCATGGTGGCGTCGAGGTCAAGGGCTTTCCCTTTTGGCTGAAGGTGCAGATTGCGGAGATCGGCCTGGCCCAAAGCGCCGGCCCTGAAAGCTGGTCGCTGGCCGCCGCCGAGCTCGAGGCCACGGCACGGCCCTGGAACCTGAACGCCGTCGCCCTCGTCCTGCCCCGCGGCCTTTCCCTCGAGGCCGGCAGCGCTGACGTCCGCCGCAGACTCAGCGCCCGCGCCGCCGGCGGCGCAGGCGCGCTCGAGTTCGCCGCCGCGGCGCCCTGGGGTCTGCGCCGCGGGGCCGCCACCTTCGAGGGCATCGAGGCCGCCTCGCCGGCACTGCGGGGCCCGGTCAGGGCGGCCTGGCTGAGCCTGGAGGCCTGGCACAACGCGGCCCAGCGCCAGCCCACGCTGCGCCTCACCATGGCCGGCCAGGACCTCGAGCTGCCGCTGGCCGAGCCGGCGCCGCTGGGCCGCCGGCTGACCGCCTTCACGGCCACCACGGCACTTGCCTATCCGCTGCCCTGGCCGCCCCACCGGGCCGGCATCGCGGCCTGGCGCGACGACGGTGGCGTGGTCGAGCTGGAACAACTGGAAGCCACCATGGGCCCGGTCGATCTCGGCCTCGAGGGCACGCTGGCGCTGGACCGGGCGATGCGGCCGCTGGCCGCCCTGAAAGCCCGGCTACGCGGCTGGCGCGAGGTGGTCGAGGTTCTGGTGGCGACCGGGCATCTGAGTGTTTTCGAGGGTGCCGCGGCCAAGATCGGTCTCAGCCTGATGGCCCGGGAAGGCGGGGTCCTGCACCTGCCGCTGACGGCCCAGAACGGCCAGCTCAGCTCGGGCCGAATCCGCCTCGGCCGCCTGGCGCCGGTCTTCCCGCCCGCGGAATAGCGCCGGCGCTACTCCTTGGCACCGCCGTAGAAATCGTAGAGGAACGTCGGCTCCTTATATGCGTGGCCCTGGGCCTCGAGCAGGCGGTAGAGCTGTGCCGCCGTCGCCGTCATGGGCATGGCGGTGCCGCTTTGGTAGCCCAGGTCGAGCGCCGTCTCGACGTCCTTGAGCACGGTCTTGACGTGGCCGAAGGGCTCGTCGACGCCGGCCAGCATGCGCGGTACCAGGATCTGGAAAAGCGTCGAATCGGCAAAGCCGCCGCGCAAACATTCGGTCAGCTTGGCGGCGTCGATACCGGCGTCGCTGGCCAGCCGCACGGCCTCGCCGATCATCACGAAGCTGCAGCCGGCGATGACCTGGTTGACCAGCTTGGTGACCTGGCCGGCACCCGTGGGCCCCATCAGGGTGTAGCGCGCCGACATCTCTGAGACCGCCTCGACGGTTCTTTCGAAGTCGGCCTGGTGGCCGCCGGCCATGATCGCCAGCGTGCCCTGTTCGGCCCCCATGGCACCGCCCGAGACCGGTGCGTCGATCCAGGCCCAGCCGCTGGCCTGACGCAGATCAGCCGCCATCTCGCGGCAGGCGTCGGGACGGATCGAGGAATGATCGACGAAGATCTTGCCACTACCGTCGACGCTGGCCAGGCCGTTCGCACCGAAGGCCACCTCACGCACCGCCGCGGCGTCGCTGACGCAGGCGAAGACGATGTCGGCAAACTCGGCCGCCTCGGCCGGGCTGGCTACGGCGTGTGCGCCGGCCGCCGCCAGGGCCGCGTCCTTGCCGGCCGAGCGGTTCCAGACGGCCACCTCGTAGCCCCCGTCGAGCAGGCGGCGCGCCATGCGGCCACCCATGATACCGAGGCCGAGATAGGCCAGTTTTTGCCGCTTTGCCATAGTGGATCTCCTTTATCTAAAGCCCGGTTACGAAGCGCGCCATGACGATGATGATGGCGATTTGCATGAGCCCCTGCGAGGCCACCACGCGAACGTAACGGCGCATCCAGCGACCGACCTTTTCCATGTCGGGCTCGGGCTTCAGCATCTCGAAATAGACCAGCAGGTTGGTCGGCAGCAGCATTCCCAGCCCCTGCACGGTCAGTACGGTGACGACGATCAGGGCCGCCTCCAGCCACCAGAACTGCGGGTAGGGAAGCTCGAAATAACCGCCGCGCTGGGCCAGGAACCAACCCGTCGCGGTGGTCATGATCGACAGCGTCGGCATGATGAAGATCATGCGCGGCATCAGGCGGATGATGAATTCGCGCCGTGCCGGCGGCGCCAGGCGGCGCATGATGGGACCGATGACGAAACCCATGAATAGGTCGATGCCGGTCCACAAGAGGCCGGCCAGCACGTGCAAAAGGTTGAGCAGGTAGTAATCGCCGCTGGCCACGACCGCCACCAGCAGCGCCGCGGCGGCGGCCACCCACCACAGGTTTTGCAGCCGGATTCGGGGATACTCTGCGTCGTCCGATGTCATTGGGATCCTGCTTCGGGCAATTAATTGTAACCGATTGTATCAGCCCCCAGGCCTGTCACAGAGCGTTACCAATTGGCCCCTGGGCGCCGCTGTCATCGCCGGGCAGGGTGCTTATCTGTGGCCTGGAGAGATGATTATTGGAGCAAAAGCGATGAAAAACCTGCTTGTCGGAACCGCCACGGCGGTCGTTACCTTCACCCTCAGCCTGCCGGCCCTGGCCGACGGAGCCTATTGGGACCCCATGCACCACGGCGGCGGGGCAGTGCACGGAATATTCTCGTTTCTCGTGGTGGCCCTGGTCGGGGTCGGGCTCTTTGTGCTGTTGCGCCGCCGCGGCGTCTGCGGCCATGGCGGCCGTCATTCGGCCCGCGCCATCCTGGACGAGCGTTTCGCCAAGGGCGAGATCGACCAGGGGGAATACGAGGGGCGTCGTGACGTATTAAGTTAGCCCTCGTTGATCCCAGTCACCCACTCCCCCTCCCAATCACCCATCAACGGTACCTGTCAGTTGTTGGCAAGGGGAGCGGGTGGCCGGGAGGCCGGGGCGGAGTGGTCCCTTCATCACCATGATTCGCTCTTCCCGGGGATGGTCAATTTTGTCCACGCCGCTGGCATGAGCGCCGCTCCGCTCAAATCAATTCATCGCGGGCCTTTTTGATCAATACCGCGATTCGCTCAGCGCCGGCTTGCGTTTCCTCGGGCAGTGGGGCCGAGGGAATCCTTCCTCCGGGCGTCGGATAGCGGAAGGTCGTTGCATAGGGCGTATAGATGTCGAGGGGACGCAGGACGGCCTTCCAGGAATCGGAGTCAGGTATCTTCTCAACCAGCACATCCAGCCGGTGCTCGACGCCGGATTCGATGTTCCTGGCGAGCATCACAGCCTTGATAAGTTTCTCCGACGCCTGTTGGCAGTGGTAGGCGGCGTACCTGTTTTTCTCCCTGGAAAGAACCCTGACCGCCGCCACGTCCTCATCGGCCAACGCCAGCAGAGAAGCGATCCTACGACGCTCGCTCATAGATCAATTTTCCGTGCAGGAAGGCCGCCCGAGCCAGTGTGTCGATTTCGTCCTTTTCTTCATCGAACTCGCTCAGCGTACAGGGCACCAGGTCCACCGGCACTCCAAGCCCCCGGGTCACACCCCAGGCCTTGACGGGATCGAGTTCGTCCTCGGGCGTTCCGTCGGGCATGATGGCAAGCAGATCATAGTCGCTGTCGGCACGCGCCCGCCCCAGCGCTCGGCCACCGAAGAGCCAGATCGCCAAGGGATCCATCCGCTCGACGATGCGCGCGAGCAGCGCTGCCGGAAGATCGGCGTTTGCCTCCGCGTTCAAACGCTCAGTTTCGGTCGTCATAGTCCCTTTTCTCCCGGCGGAGCACAGGCAAAACGATAGGCGAAGAAGCCCGAAGAAACAAATGCGGGCTAGAGTGAGCCCCTCACTCCTCCCGGTGCTTGGTCGCCTCGATGTCGAACTGGATGCGCAGCATGCGCCTGAGAAAGAGGCTTTCGCGTTCGCTGGCATCGGGGCCCAGGCCGGGTGGTGCCGTGGCCTCGTCGAAACGGCCCAAAAGGCCGAGCGCCAGGCGTTCGGCGAGAAAATCCCGGATCTCGGGCGGCAGCCCGCCCAGCAACGGCGCCGCCTCGACGTCGTAGAGGCAGGGCGCGCCGCGGGCCCCCGGGCCCCCCGGGTCCAACGTCGCCAGCACCACCGAGAAGCGGGCCGCGGTGGCTTTCATGATCCGGGCCGCGGCATTTTCGGGATAGGGCCTGTCGGCCACCAGGAAACGCTCCAAGCGCTCGATCTCGGCCGTGTCCGGGGCCTCGAGGGCCAGCGTCAGCAGCACCCGGCCGTCGAGGCAGAAGGCGCGCACGATGGTGCCCTCGCGGGCCTCCGCCAGCAGCACCGGCGGCCGCTCCGTGCCGATCAGGGCGCGGCGCTGCTTGGCGCGGAAAACCTGCCAGGCGGCCCGGCCCGTGGCCGGCCGCCAGAGCACCAGGTCATGTCTTTCCGCGAAGGCCCGGGCCTCCTCGGGATCGTTGCCGCAGAGCCAATCGGGCACTTTCAGGCGGGCTTTGGCGGCGGCCCCGAATAGCGCCGGCTTGGCGTAGTTGGCGATTAGCGCCTCGACCGGATTGAAGACGGCGACGCCCCGCGCGGCCAACTCGGAGAGCAGGCTGTAGAGGTGGCTGAAGCCTTGCTGTTCGAGCACGTAGCGCGATTGCCAGAGCCCCCAGTCGAGATTGTCGGCGGCAGCGGGCAGCACCGGATCCTGGTAGGCCAAGCCATAGACGAAGACGGATCCGAGGGTCTCCAGGTCGATGCCGCCCAGCGTCAGGTGCTCGTACGTCAAGTCCGAGGGCGTGCCGCCCAGGGGATCGCAGGGCTCATGCACGAAGGCACCCGGCGCCAGGCGTTCGCCGGCCGCTGCCAGCTCGGCGGCAAAGCCGTCGTCGCCCAGCGAGAGAATCAGAATCCGCGTCATCGCTCATCCTCCCGCCCGGAAAAGTACGCCAGTTGGCCGTGGCGCCCCAGCGTCGCCAGGCGCAGGCGCTCGAACGCCGTGGCGGCGGTGCGCAGGGCGAAGTCGCGGGCCAGCACGCCCTGGGCCGCCAGGTAGGAGGCCTCGGCCTTCTTGGTGGCGATGCGCCCGGCCAGCAGGCCGGCCTCGGTGTCGAGCAAGCGGCGGGTGGTGAGGATGATCTCGTCCTCGCTGACCAGGCCGCGCTCGCGCCGCGAGGCCAGGAAGTCGAAGGCCTGGCGCATCGCCTCGAGGGATGCGGAGAGCGCCTGGATGCGCTTTCTGCCGCTGATGATCGTGGTGGCGCCATCGAGCACCTGGCGGCGCAGGCCGAAGAGCGTCTGGCGCTGGCTGAGAAGGCTGGAATTGAACCCCAGCCGGGCACCGCGGGCCGAGGCCAGGGCGGCCCGATTGGCCAGCGGGCGGCTATAGGAAAGGGTATAGGATTCGCTCACCGTATCCGGGTGCATGGCCATGCCGACGCTGTCCTTGTAGCGCCGGTAGCCGTATTCCGAGCCGTCCTGGGCGTTCGAGCGGCTGTAGCTGAATATGGCGTCGGGCCGGAGTTGGTTTTCCGCGAAGGCCACCGAGTTGCGGGCCAGGCCGACGTCGAACCGGGCCACCTGCATGGCTGCCGGCCGGCTGGCGAGAAGGGCCAGGGCGGCTTCCAGGTCGGGCTCGAGAACTTGCCGCAAGAGCGCGCTGTAGCCGTAGGGCACGATCAGGCGGTCGCCGGGCCGCCCGACGGCGCTGTTCTCGACCTGGGCCTGCAAGCCGTAGGAGGCATCGAGATAGCGCTGTCTTGCCGTCTGCACTCGCACCCGGGCGCTGGCCAGCTCGGCCGCCATCTGGGCCAGGCCCAGATTTGTCACGTAGCCGCGCTGGAAAAGGCGGCGCGAACGCTCCGTCTGGCGGGCCACCAGTCGGCGGTTGCGGTCGGCCAGGTGGAGGTCTTCGAGCGCCTGCACCAGATCCCAGTAGCTGCCCTCGACGCCCAGCAGAACCTGGTCGAGCAGGCTGCGGAAGCTGGCGAACTGGCGCCCGGCGCTCAGCTTGGCGGCACGAATGCCGCTGTTGTCGGGGCCATCGGCGCCGAAGCCCTTGAGGTAGGGCAGGCTGGAGATGAAGTTGAAGCTCAGCGTCGAGGAAAAGGGGGCGTCGTATTTGTGGCCGGTCTTGTAGAAGACGTCACGGTCGGTGGTGACGTTACTCACCCCGAAAACGCCGCCCCAGGGCAGCACCTGGTCGACGCCCACGGTGTAAAAACGGCTCTGCGTCGGCCCGTTGGTGTCGTCCAGGCTGGCCTCGACGATTTCGGGCGAATCGAACTCCTCGTCCTGGGGCCGAAAGGCGATGGCGGTGACCTGGGGATCAGTGCGACCGGGGTTGGTGGGAATGGCCTGGTCGGTGGGCTGGAAATTCTTGCGGTTGACGAAGCCGTCGCGCGAACGGTGGTGGTTGGTCAGGAGGTCGTAGGAGACGGCGACGCTGAAGGTCGGCGCGAACACCGCCTCGGCCTCAGCCAGGGTCTCGCGCGCCTGATCGACGCTGAGCCGGCCGAGCGTCAGCCGCTGCTGCGCTTCCAGACTGCGAAGGGCAGCTTGGCGCAGCGTCCAGGCGACGATCTCCCTGCCCCCGCCCAGGGCTTCTTCGACGATGCGGCGCCGCCGTGTCTCGCCAGGCGTGGCCAGACCCCTGGCCTGGCCGTCGATGGCCGCGGCGATCTCGTCGACGACGCGCTGCGGCGGTGTCTCGTCGGCGCTAGGGGATTGCGCCGCCAGCGGCTGCGCTAGCAACAGCAGCGGCGGCAGCGTCGCGGTAGCCACCAAGTGGCGCCAATTTGCTTTCATCGGCCTTCTCCAAACAGCCGCAATATGCCCACCGATTCCAGCCGCTTCAGGCGCCCGCGATCGAAATTCGTCAGGGCCGTGCGCTGGCCGTAGACTCGGGCCAGTATTCCAAGCGACGCCAGCAGCCGGGTTTCGCCCTGCTTGCCGGCGATCTGGGCCTGGATCAGGGCGGTATCGGCGGCCAGCAGACCGTTGAGCTGCTGGGTGATTTCGTATTCCGTGACTTGGCGGCGTTCCTGCAGGCGCCTGGCGGCGTTGTAGATCTGGCCTGCCAGCTCCTGCCTCTGGCGCGCCAGCGCGATGGAGTGGCGGGCACTCTCGACCGCGGTGAGGGCGTCGCGGATCTGCTGCAGGAGACCGTTGTCGGTGATCTCGCGTTGTGCCCGCAGGCGCTCCAGACGGTAGCGCGCGCTGGCATGGCCGGCCCGGTCGGAGCGCCGCCCGAAGGCATGGCTGTAGACCAGGCTGGCCGTCTGTGTGGTGGTATCGGGCTGCTCGATGTCGAGGACCGAAGAGATCCAATAGCGGTAGCCGAAGAGCGAATTGCTTTGCCCTACCGTGGTGTCATAGCTCAGCGCCAGATCAGGCCGCAGCGCCACCGTGGCGGCATCGATCTGCAACTCGGCGCGACGCAAATTGAGCGCGCTTTGCAGCAACTGAGGATGGTTCTGGCGCAAGGCGTCGAGGTTCTGGGCCGGCACCGACAGGCGTTCCAGGGTGTCGCTGTAGGCTACCGGAAGATAGAGCACCCGGCCTTCGCTGCCTAATAACTGGGCCAAGCTATTGGCCGCCGCCACGTAGGCGCCGAGCGCCTGTTGCCAGTCCGCCGCCGCCCGCGGCCGCTGGCTGGCCACCTGGGCGTGGTCGTAGCGCGTCAGGCGCTTGAGGGCAAAAAGCCGTTCGGTGCGCGATACCAGCCTCTCTGTGTTTTCCAGATCGCGCCGCGCCGTCTCCAGCGCCTTGGCCCGGCCGACCAGGGTCCAAAACGCCAGCTCGACGTCGCGCAGCGTGTCGTTGACCAGGATCTGCACTTGCCAGGTAGCCACTTGGCGATCGATTTCACTCAATCGCAGCGCCATGTCGGTGCCGTTGAAGGAGCCGAAGTTGCGCGTAAAGGGCAGCGGCAGCGACAGGCTGAGCGAGAGATTCGAGGTCCAGGGCCGGTCGTAGGAGCCGAAGGTTTCGAGGCCGCTGGCACCGGGGTTGTTGATGAACTTGGTATTCTTGTAGACAGCGTCATAGGCCAGCATCAGCGACGGTCCCCAGGGCAGCTGCTGGGCGATGCTGGTGGCCAGGGTGTAGGTCTTGGTCTTGCCCGTGGTGCTGGCCTCGCTGGCCGTGACCTTGGTGTTCTCAAAGCCCTCGGCACGAAACTGGTCGTACTGGATGAAGGCCACGGTGCTGTCCTCGTCGAAGACCACGCGGTAGCAGTTGGTATCGTTGGCGTCGGCGTTGTCGCCCGGCGCAAAGCAGACATTGCCGCCGGAATCGTTGTCGCCGGCTGCCACGATTTCCGTGACCCGCTTGTGCTTCGAGGCAAAGGTCAGGCGCTGATAGGTGAGCGAAGAGGAATAGTTGGCGCTGGCGGTGAGCACGGGATCAAATACCGCCCGCGCCTCCTCCAGCACGGCAGCCGCGATCTCCGAGGCGATGCGGCCCTTGAGCAGGCCGAGGTTGCGCGCCAGCGCCTTGAGCGCCGCCTGGCGGCGGCTCAATTCGACCAGTTGGTAGCCCCCCAGGATGGCCCTGCCGTCGCCCTGGCGGGCGGCCACGACCAGCCCGTTGAGCCGGCGTTCGGCGGCCAGGCGAGGGCTGTCGACCAGCGAGCCCTCGGGCGCCAGGATGGCCTTCACCTGGTTGCCGCCAGGGGGTTCGGCGGCGGCCAGCGCGGCGGGCAAGAGCAGTCCGGCCAAGAGGGTGACGAGGGAAGCTTTGTGGCTCATGACCAATCCTCCTCGATACCGCCCATCAGTCTCACCAGGCGGGCCTCGACCTGGCGCAACGCCACCCGGGCGGCGACGTCCTCGCGGCGCGCCGCCAGCACGGCGCGGTAGCGGTTGATGAGTTCGAAACTGGAGATGCGCTCGAGCTCCAACATGCGCACGGCGTGGTTCAGCGCCCGCTCGGCCAGCTCTAGCCGGCTGGCGGCGTCCTTGATTCTGAACTCGGCCTGGCGCAACTGGCTGGTGGCGGCATTGACTTGGCGCACGACGTCCGAAACGGCCTGGCGCTCGACTGCTTCGGCCCCCTTGCGGGCCGCCAGCGCGCGCCTGTGCGCCGCCTTCACGGCGCCGTTCCACAGCGGCACGGTGTAGGTCAGGCCGACGAAGATCTCGTCGGAATCGGGCCCGAAGATGTGCACCGCCGAAGCGCGCCAGGTGTCGTAGCCGAAGGCGGAATCGGTCTGGGCCAGATTGTAGCTCAGGCTGAAGCTCAGGTCGGGCCGGGTCTGGTAGCGCCTGAAGCGTTCCTGAAGCCGGGCCGTGCCGCTATCCTCGGAGCTGATCTTGAGCTCGGGAAAGCGCCTCAGCGCCCGCGCCACGGCGTCCTCGGTGGGCAGCCCGGCGGCGGCGCGCAGTTCGGCCTGATAGTCGATCGGCAAAAGCAGCGGCGCGGGCTCCTGCTTGAGCCAGTCGAGACTGGCCGCCAGCGCGTGCGATGCCGCCACGAAGCCGCTCCAGGCGCTTTCTTCCTGTAACGCCAGGGCCTTCCCTTCGGCCACGATCTGCTTGAATTCATAGCCCGTCAGATAGCCCCGCGAATAACGCCGCCGCATGCGCCCTTCGAGATCCCAGACGGCGGCCGCCAGGTTGCGTGTCAGTTTCAGCCGCTCGACGGCGCCCACCAGGTCCCAGTAGCCCAGCCGCGTCGTTTGCTGGGCCGTAAGGCGGGCCAGGTGGCGTTCCCAGCGGCTGCGCCTGAGCGTCGCCTCGGCCACCGCCAGGCCGACGCCGGCGCTGTTGCCCTGGGCGCCGAACCCCTTGGTCAGAGGCAGTGGCGAAGAAAAGCTGAAGGACAGACTGCTGGTCCAGGGCGCCCGGCTCGAGAAGCCGAAAGGGTCCTGGACCGAGAGGATGCTTTGCAGACCTTCGACATCGTAGCTCGTCTTGATCTTGTAGGTCGAGCCGAAGGTGGCGCTGAGGCTGCCGCCCCAAGCGAAGCCCTTAGCCAAGGAGACACTGCCGAACCAGCTGCGCAGGCGGCTGTCCGAGCTGGCGGCCTCCTCCTCGCCGGCCAGTTCGAGACGGTCGACGCAGGTATCGAAGTCGGTGTTGGCGATTTCACCGTCGACGAAGATACAACCCACCACCGAGCCCTCGGTCTTGGCCCCCTCGGACTCGACGACACGTTCGCGGATGATGAACTGATTGCGCGAGTGGCCGTTGCTCTCGGTGTAGCCAAAGGAAAGGGACGAAGTCGGATCGAAGGCCGATCTGCTGCCTTCCAGGGTGGCCCGGCGTTCGCCGCTGCCAGCCACTGCCAGGGCCACCGCGAGGCTGCGGGCGGCGCTGTTCTCGTCGGCCTCGCCGAGCGTCAGCTTGCGCAGCCGCAGGTCCTTCAAGGCCGTTCGGGCGCCGCTGACAGAACCCTCGAGAGCAGCCCCGATGGCCGCCTCCAGGGAGACCGCGGCGGGCACCACCGAAGCCGCCGCCGCCATCCCCCCCGAGCCCAGCACCTCGGCCGCCGTGAGCGGCGCCGAGCCAAGCCATCCCCAGACCGCAAGAACGCTCACGGCGGCCCGCAGGCTGGCGGCAAGGGAAGAGGAATTTCGATACGCCACGACTGTTAACCCGCATTTCTCGCCGTCCGGGCAGAAGATGCGCTGCAGTGAACAGCGGCAGGCGCGGCGTCTCGGCGTCACTGGTCTCGCAGGACTCCCTTCCAGCGGTTCAGCTTCTCGACGTCAACGCTTTCGGCCTTTTCGAGGCTTTTGAGAAACAGCCGATACCAGATCTGCAGGGGGCTGTCGTTGCTGCGGCGCAAACGGGCGAAGGTCTCGGTCCGCTTCGACATCTCGGCCATCAGCGCGGCCGGCGGGGGCGATGCCGCGTCGGGCTTAGGGAAGCGCAGCGAAAAGTGGCGCAACTCGAGCACCAGGCCGGCCAGCGTCAACAGGTCGTCGACCTGGCGCAGGCCCTGGGCCTCTTTTGCCGCCTTGCTCGTGGCGCCGGCCCGCCGGGCCGCCTGCGCTTGCTCGGCCTGCTCCAGGCGGCTGGCGGCAGCCTCGAGATCGCCGCTGGCCAGAGCCGGGCTGAAGCCACGCTCGAAAACCATGAAACGCAGCCGCGCTTCGAGGTCGATGAGACGCACGTCGTCGGAATAGCGCGACAACATCGGCGACGCCAGGCGGCCCAGCTTGGCCAACCGCGCCAACTGCCGCTCGCTGACCTCGGCGCTCAGGCTGCCGGCACTGCGGTAGGCAATGTCGGCCAGGCTATGGAGCGGTCCCTCGAGACGCTTGACGGTGGCCTCGATGGCGCTGTTCCTGGCATAGACCGGATAATAGGCGATGGCGCTGGCGGCCAAGCCGAGCAAGATCGCCAGAAAGGCCATTACCCTGATGGCCCGAATGAAAAGCTTCGACCAGCGCTCCGGCGCCGGCAAGGCCTCGCGTTGGACCGTCGGCACCACTTGTTCGGTGAAATCCTCCTCGACGTCTTCCTCGACCGTGTCGCGGGCTTCGAGGATGGCGCTGGACGCGACCTGGGCCTCGCCGATGCTGGCCCCGAAGTACATGGTGCGCTCGGTGTCGTCCTCTTCGTCGGGCGCCGCCTGGCGCCAACTGCCGCTGGCCTCGCCGCCGGCGCCGCTGTCGAGCACGTAGCGCAGCTGGATGCCGCCGAGATAAACCTCGTCACCCGGCGCGAGCCAGCTGTCATTGACCCGCTGGCCGTTGACGTAGATGCCGTTGGTGCTGTTGAGATCCTCGACGCCCCACTGGCCGTCGCCGGGATAGAACCGCAGGTGCTGGCGCGACAGCTTGCGGCTGTTGATCGGCACCGTGCAGGTTTCGCCGCGGCCGACCACATAGTCCTGGCCGGGCTCGAGTACGATCTCCTGCAACTCGTCCTCGTCCTCGAACTCCGATCCCTCCATCACCACCAAGCGCGCCGCCGGTGCCGGTTGCGGTGCGCGCCGCAGCGACGAGCCGGTGGCAAGATCCAGGAACTGGGTATGGTCTTCGTCAGAGGCCAATGCCGTTCTCCGAGCTCACGAATAGCGGCCCACGATGACCGTAACATTGTCCTTGCCGCCGCGCTCGTTGGCAAAGTCCACCAGCGCCCGGCAGATATCGTCGGGCGTGGCCTGGTCCAGACGGACCAGGGTTTCGCTGATCTCCGGATCCGCCACCATGCCGGTAAGGCCATCGCTGCAGACCAGCACGAGATCGCCGGGCACCAGCAGCTGCAACCCGACATCGTTCTCGACCTTGGCTTTCGGCCCAATCGCCCGGGTGATGACGTTGCGCGGAGGGTTGTCCCCCTGGCCACCCCCGTCGAGCCATTCCTGATAGAGCGTGTGGTCCCGCGTCAATTGGCGGAGCTCGGCATCGCGAAAGCGATAGACGCGGCTGTCGCCGACGTTGAAGAGCACCATGCGGCCGGGCTCGACCGTGGGCAGCATCCCCACCACCGTCGTTCCCATACCGGTGCCGGCGGGAAAGCCGCGGTCCTGGTTGAGCGCGTTGATGGCGTCGTTGGCCTTGACCAACGCCTCGTCGACGAGTTTGACGTCGGCCCCCGCAGGTTCGATCTCGGTGATGTCGGTCGCCGTATCGCTGTTGGCGGCGGCCCTGACCTGGGCCACGTTGCGCCCGACGTGGTGGGAAATGATGCGCACCGCGGCGGCGCTGGCGACCTCGCCCTTTTGGTGCCCGCCCATGCCGTCGGCGACGATCAAAAGGCCGCTGCCTTCATGAATGCGGAAGGTGTCTTCGTTGAGGCTGCGCTTGCGCCCGAGGTCGGTCAGGCCGGCTACATCGAGCTGATGTCCGGAGCCGGTATCGATGATGGTCATGCCGGTCTGCGCTCCCGCCTATTCGGTCTTCTTTGCGGCCGTCTCAGTGCTCTTCCCTGGCACCTTGTTGTCGTCGACTTGATCCTCGTCGCCAGCCTCTTCTGCCGCCTCTTCTGGTGTCTCAGCGGTCTCCTCTTCGGCCGCCTCGGCCGTCTCCGCGGGCGCTTTCTCGCCGCTGATGTCGTCGTCCAGCGGCGGCAGATCAAACTGTGTCATGGCCAGCCGGTAGTAAAGGCCTTTGTAGCCGTTGGCGCGCAGGTATTCGGGATCAATGAGCTCGGGGTGGGTGCCATGCTCCTGCACCTGGCCGTCATCGATGAAGCAGATCATGTCGCAGTGCATGATGGTGGAGAGCCGGTGCGCTATGCTGATGGTGGTGCGGCCGCGCACCACCTTCTTGATCTGCTCGGTGATGCGGCGTTCGGATTCGTTGTCGAGCGCCGAGGTGGCTTCGTCGAAGATCATGATCTTGGGCTTGCGGTAGAGCGCCCGGGCGATGCAGATGCGTTGCGCCTGGCCGCCCGAGAGCCCCATGCCCTTCTCGCCGATCAGGGTCTGGTAGCCCAGCGGGTAGTTGATGATGAATTCGTGGGCGCCGGCCATCTGGGCCGCCTCCTTGACCGCCTGCATGTTGGGCGAAGGATCGCCCAGTGCTATGTTCTCGGCCACCGAACCGGCGAAGGCGAAGCTTTGTTGCAGCACCACGCCGATGGAGCGGCGCAGCGAAGAGAAATCGATCTGGGTGATATCCTTGCCGTCGATGCGGCACTCGCCCGACTTGGGAACGTTGAAGCCCAGGATCATCTTGGCGATGGTGCTCTTGCCGCAGCCCGAGGGCCCGACGAAGGCGACGTTCATGCCGGCTTCGATTTCCAGGCTGAAGTCGCGCATGACGTTGTGGGTCTGGTCGCCGCCGACGTAGCTGAAGTTGACGTCCTGGAAAGTGATCCGGCCCTCGCACTGGTCGAGCGTCGCCGGCATGTTCTCGGCGTCGGTAATCAACGGTTGTTCGGGATTGACGTCCAGCACGTCGGCCACCCGGTCGACGGCAATGCGGACTTCCTGCAGCGCACTCCAGAGTCCGACGAGCTGCAAAACCGGCGCCGTGACCAGGCCCATGAGAACGTTGAAGCCCATCAGCTCGCCCACCGTCATGACCCCCAGGATGACGTCCTGGGCGCCCACCCAGAGCACCGCCACGGTGGCGAACAGCGTCGACATGCGGAACAGGCTGGACGACTGCAACGCCAGCTTGGACAAACGGTAGGTACGCGTAACGTTGCCCGAGAAGGCGTCTTCCCAACGCGACCGAGCCATGTACTCGTTGGCCGTTGCCTTCAGGGGCTCGATGCCGTTGAGCGATTCGATGAGAAAGCTCTGGGCCTGCGAGTTGGCGACGAAGATCTCCTGGTTCAGCGCCTTGATGCGCGGCGTGAAGTAGGTGACGATGCCGATGTAGACGGGCAGGAAAGCCGCCACGATGATCGCCAGTTTGGTGTTGTAGGCGAACATCATGAAGAAGTAGATGACCACCATCATCATGTTGAGAATGGTGGTGATGGTCTGGCCGGCGATGATGGCGCGGATCTTCTGGTTCTCGCCAAAGCGCGTCAGAATCTCACCCTTGTTATGGGTGTGAAAGAAGCTCATGGGCAGGCTGAGAACGTGCCGATAGAACTCCGACACCAGCCGCATATCGATCCGCGCCGTGGTGAAATTGAGCAGCAGCGACTGGGCGAAAGTGGTCAGCGTCATGAAGCCGGTGGCCATCACCATGCCGGCCAGCATCATGTTCAGCAGCGCCACGTCCTGGTGCACGATCACGGTATCGATGATGGTCTGGATAAAAAGCGGCGAGGCCAGACTGAGGATGTTGATCAACAGCGCCGCCAGCAATGCCTCGCCGAGATACTTCTTGTGCGGCGTGATGTAGCGGATGAAATGGAGATAAGGCTTCTTGGGCGGCTCCAGGTGCTCCATCTGCACCGTCGGCTCGAGCAGGATGAAGACGCCGCTTTGGGCATCGGCGATGTCGGGATCCAAGAGCTCGGCCTTGGACCATGACTTGAGGAAGTCGGCCTTGCGTACCTTGCGGATGCCTTCGGCGGGATCGGCGATGTGCACCGCGGTCTCGGTGACCTTGTAGACCACGACGTAGTGAAAGCCTTCCCAGGCGGCGATGCCGGGCAGCTTGGCGCGCTTGAGATCGAGCCAGCTCAGCGCCGTGGCCTTGGCCCGTATGCCCAGCAACTCGGCGCCTGAGATGATCTCCATGGGCGAGGGATATTCGTTGTGCAGGCTGGTCAGCTCGCGGATGGCACCGAGCTGGAAATTCTTTTCGGCGTGTTTGAGCACCATGGTCAGGCAGGCGGCGGCGCAATCCGCTTCCTCGTTCTGGCGCACCACCTGGAAGGCGGAGATCTCCTTCTCCTCCTCGAAGCGGCTGAACTCTTCCTCGGTCAGACCTTCGGCCAGCTTGATCCTGAGATCGACGCCCTCGGCCCGCTCGCGGCTGCGTTGCTCCAGGCTCTCGGCCTCCCTGAGCTCGACCGCCCGCAGGCGCAAGCGCTCGTGAAGTGCCACGTTGATCTCGAGGATACGGCTGACCTCGGTCTGCTGGATCACCAGCACCGTGACGTCACGCAAAGCCACTGCTGAATTGGCTTGCATGCCGTCGGGTTCGATATCGGCCAGGGCGCCGGGCACGCCGATCAGGCTTCCCCGGCTCTCGCGGTCGAGGATGATGGGGTCGCCCTCGACCGGCTGCCAGGAGATGTCGACCTGGCCGCGCTCGATGAAATAGAGCCGCGGGTCGGCGATGCCTTGTTCGAACACCGTCTCGCCCTGGCGCACCACCTTGACGCCGACCTTCTTGAGGATGTCGAGGAAGTCCTTCTGCTCGTATTCGGCATCGCCCAAAAGGCCCCGCACCAGGCCGGCCAGCTCGACCAGCCCCACCGTGGCCCGGAAGTGCTCCTTGATCGAGGGCTGGTCCTCGACCAGTTCGCGAATGCTGTCGGCCGGGGCAAAGAACATCACCACGCGGTCGTCGGCGGCGACGATCTGGTAGTCCCAATCGGCGTCCTCCAAAAGCGACATCTCGCCAAACGACGAGCCCGTGCCGGAGAGGCCCAGGCTCTCGATCTTGCCCTCGGCGTCCTCCTTCAGCCGCACCCGGCCGGAATGGACGATATAGAGGCCCTCGATGGCCGTGCCCTGCTCGGCCACGACCTGGTCGCGAGCGAAGGCGCGGGCCTCGAAGATCGATGCCACCACCGCCTTGTCGACATCGTCGAGCATGGCGAACATGACGTGGGTGTTGAGGATTTCGTGGATTGCCCGCCGGTTGATGTCGACCATTCTCAGGCCTCGCCGCCGCCGTCGTCACCGTCGCCACCGTCGCCGTCACCGCCAGGTTCTTCGAAGAATCGGGCAAAGGGCGAGAAGACGATGGAGATCAGCCGTTTCTCACCGGTCTTGACTTCGGCCACGCCTTCCAGACCCATCTCGAGCTTGCGCGGGCGGGTTCTTTTTTTCGTGATGATCTCGGTGTCCAGCGCGTCGCGAATGGTGTACATGCTTTCGCGGCCCGCCTCGCCGCTGGGCTTGGTCGAAATTTCGGAAATCGTACCAAGCTGGATGCCCCATTCCTGGAAGGGGTAGGCGAAGTACTTGATCTTGACCGGCTGGCCCCGGCGCAGCTGACCGATATCCTGGTTCTGGACGTAGGCCACGGCTTCCAGCGGCGCCATGGAGGAGACCATGGTGACGAGATCGTTGCCGGCCCCGATGACGTTCCCTTTGCTGACGTGGATGCGGGTGACGATGCCGTCGAGAATGCTCTTGTAGTTGACCATGCGGTCGCCGTAGCGCACGCCCGGCACCAGCGTGTCGGCCTCGGCGATGCGGGCCTTGAGGCCGCGGATATAGTCATCCAACTCGCGCACGTCGCGTTCCTTGTTGCCTTCGAGCTTGCGAATATCCTCCTGGATGATGGTCAGCAACTGCTGGTCGGAGAGCTGCTTGAACTCGCGCCGGCTCTGTTCGAGGCTGAGATTGAACTGCGCCACCTGGGCGGCGGCATCGGCGATGGCCTTGTCGCGCTCGGCGTCGACAAGCTGGTATTCCTCCTTGAGTTGGCCCAGGTTGAGGCCGAGCTGCACGATCTGGGCCCGGGCATCGGCGATGGCCTTTTGGCGCTCGATATCGACTTGGTCGTACTCCTCCTGGTGCTGTGATTTGGTCAGCTCGAGCTGCACGGCCTGGGAACGCGAATCGGCGATCGATTTGTCGCGCCCGATGGCAACCTGGTCAAATTCCTCCTGGAGCTGTGATTTGGTCAGTTCGAGCTGAATCTCCTGGGACTGGGAGTCGGCCACCGACTTTTCCAGATTCTTGACCCGGTCGTCGGCCGCCTCGAGCTCGGGCCGGGTGATGTCGCGCTGCTCGAAAAGCTCCTTCTTTTCCTCATAATCGCGGCGCGCGTCCTCGACCTCCTCGTCAAAGCGGGCGGTGCTGCGCCGAACCGTGGCGATCTGCTGTTCGGTCTGCAGGATGCGGCCTTCGAGGGCCGAGGCCCGGGTGCGGCTCTGCTCGACGATGCGGCGCTGGTTGCGCCGCGCCGTGGCGATCTGCTGCTCGGTCTGCAGGATGCGCCCCTTGAGGGCCGAGGCCCGGGTGCGGCTTTGCAGCGTGACCTGGCGCTGGCTGCGCTTGGCGGTGTCGATCTGCTGTTCGATTTGCTGGATGCGGGAGCGGAAATCGGAAGCCCGGATGCGGCTCTGCTCCTCGATTTGGCGCTTGCCGCGCTCGACGGTGGCGATCTGTTGCTGGGTTTGCAGCATGCGTGACGTGAGGCCCGAGGAGCGGATCTCCTTCTGGCCCGAGGCATCGAGGTAGTCACGCCGGCGTTGCGAGATCTGGAACTCGTAGTCGCGCTCGACATCGCGGCGCTGCTTCTCCATCTCCTCGACGCGGGCCTGCAGGGCCTCCTGTTCGGGGCTCATGGCGGCGCGGAACTTCTCCTGCACCACCAGCAATGGGTCGCCGACCTGCACGATGGTGTCCTCGGTGGCCAGAATCTCGGTGATCAGGCCGCCGCCCAGAGCCTCGACGGTGTGAATCTTGCGCTCCAGCTTCAAGGGCGCCACCACCAGGATGTCCTTCTTGGCGAACACCGAATAGACCAGGGCGCCGAAGACCACCAGAAAGACCATGTAGATGGGGCCGCGCAGCACCACGCCGGGTGGCGAATAGAGAATCTTGGCGGCGCGCACGGCATGGCGCGTGTCCTGGGCCAGGCGTTGCTCGACCTTCACGCCGCCTTTGTTCGATTGATCCGACAACCCTTGCCTCCCTCTAGGCCGGACGCCAGCCGGGTTGGCCAGAACTTAGCACAGCCGCAGCTTGTTTCGCACCACGGGGTGCGTATCCGCAGGCCCTCATGGCGACCAGGCCTGCACCGCCGCCCGGGCCTGGCGCAACGAGCCGCTTTGGGCCCAGGCGACCAGGTAGCTGGCCAGCCCGCGGCAGACGATTTCGCGGAAATCGGGGCCGATCCACATCAGCGACGGCCCGGGGTTGCAATCCAAGAGGTAGAGCCGGCCATCCTCGGCGCCGACGATGCCGTCCCAGGCGGCATAGTGAAGGCCCAGCAGCCGGGTTGCCCGCACCACTTGGGCACGATGGCTAGGCGCCATGGCGGTATAACGGAAAGCGGTCGGTGCGGTGCGCGAATCGACGTGGCCCTGGGTGTCGATCTCCAGCGCCAGCACGACCTTGTCGCCGACCACGTGGAGGCGCAGCGTCTGGCCGGCCACGAAACGTTGCAGCAGCACCGGACACAGTGCCACCTCGGCCAGTCGGGCGCGGTCGCCCACGTCCACCAGCCGCGTCGAGCCGACGCCGATGGCCGGTTTGGCCACCACCTCGCCGTGACGCTCGACGAAGGCGGCGGCGGTGCCGGGATGGTTGGTGCTGATGGTTTCGGGCACGCCGATGCGCCAGCGCCGCAGCTTCTGAAAAAGCTGGGCCTTGGCATTGTGGTCGGTGAAACCCCGCGTCAGCCGGTTGACCACCAGTTTGCCCGCTCCGGCCAGGTGCTCGAAGAAGGCGTAGGTGGTGGCCTGGTAGGACTGCTCACGCAGGAAGGCGAGGCGCTGTTCGGCGAAGCTTGCGGCATTCAGCAGCGGCGGCAGCGAGGGCATCGTGTTGGGTGCCGTGCAACGGATGTGGATGGCCGCGATGTCGGCGAAATCGCAGCCCTGCCAGGAGCCGCCGCCGGGCCGCAGGCTGACCGCGGTAGCGCCGCCGAGGCCGATGTCGAAAACCAGCGGCGTGCCGCCTTGGGCCTTGACGGCGGCGGCGACGTCGGCCGCCTGGGCCGAGTTCTCACCCGAAAAGATGGCGATGCGCGGTTTCAAGGCCGGTCAAAAAAATCGCCCGGGATGAACCCCGCCCACCGGGCGGCATCCATCGCCGGCGCTATTGTGCTAGGGCTTACGAGCTGACGTTTATCGAGCCGATTCGGGTCTGATCGGTTACGTCGCCACCGGCCGCCCCGGCCCCGGCCCCGGCCCCGGCCCCGGAATGGGCATGGGTGTCGGCTTCGGCGCCACTGGCGCCCCACTGACTGGTACCCGCGCTGGCACCTGAGTACGATCCCGCACCGGCACCGGCCGATGCATCGCCGCCGGACTTGCCGCTTTGCTCGACGCCACCTGAACTTTGGTCACTCATGATCAATCCTCCGAATTCGTGGTTTTTTGTTGAGCATCCACCTTGTTGAACGCAGCAATGCTACTACCCGCTGGGCAGTCGGGCAAACGCAATAAACAAAGCCCCGCCCGAAAAGGGGGCGGGGCTAGGGCCTGTTGACATTTAAGGGATTCCCAAGAGCGTCAAAAAGTGATTCAAACTTCCTTTTGCAAGGAGGTTTTGATGAACACGGGACGTTTCGTCATCAGGGATGAGGTCTGGGAAAAGGT
>MPLZ02125634.1_pt1 | contig 23583 bp, 25 predicted proteins | sample 1617311 | NCBI WGS metagenome assembly MPLZ02 (sample SAMN05944806, study PRJNA350692) | marine metagenome | biome: marine; feature: ODZ; material: water; isolation source: 160 m water sample filtered on 0.2 um supor filter | place: Pacific Ocean | collected 2012-04-08 | depth 160m m | reverse complement strand
GGCCGCAACGGCGACCAGATCAACGCCGTCATGAGCGCCGTAGGCTAAAACTTCCGTCTCATCCTCAAGTGGCTAAAGGCCTTGTTGGCCGAAATCGTCGCCGCAATATCGCACGCAATAATAACACTATCTGCACTCAGAGCCGCTTCTTAACAGACGACTAGTTATTGTCGTTCACGCAGTGCGCGAAAGCGCATGGCTCCACTGAGGTGGCACAGGGCCGCCGGGCCGTGGTCGCGGCCTGAGTTAGGCGGAATACCTATCCTTTGAGGGCCTGAATGCCGCTGCTCAGCGCCTCGCCAAGCAGGGCCATGTCGGTGTTGTAGGACATCATGCGGTAACCGCGTTGCATCAGGTCCTGGCCCCATTCCAGGCTTGGCGCCATGGCGCCTGCCGCCTTGCCGTGTTTTTCGGCCACTTCGACAAGAGTGTCGATACCGCGCTGCAAATCCGGATGATCGAACTGGCCCGGAATGCCCAGAGAAATGGACAGATCCGCATGGCCCAGATGCGCTACATCAATACCGTCCACAGCCATGATCTCGTCGATGTTTTCCAGGCCCTGTTTGGTCTCGATCAACGCCGCCACCAAGGTTCGCTCCATGGCTGCCTCGGCTTTCTCTGCCAGCTCACCGCCGGTGTAATCATCATGGGCGCCGCCAAAGATCACGCCGCGTACGCCTTTTTGCGGATAGCGCGTCCAACTGACAAGCTCGCGCGCTTCCTCGGCGCTGCCCACCATCTGATACAGCAGGCCGAAACTGCCAACGTCCAGCATGCGGGCGGTAATGTTGTATTCCTTGCCAGGCGGGCGCGCGATGGGCACCAGGCCCAGGCCGGCACAGAGCGCGAATTGCGTCTTCATGCTCTCGATGGAGAAGCCGCTGTGCTCCAGGTCATAGAGGATGAAATCACACCCGGCATTGGCCACGATGCGAGGCAGGCCGGGGCTGAGGAATTCGAACACCATCATGCCATATACGCTTCCGCCGGCGGAGAGTTTCGTCTTCATAGGATTGGGGCGCATGCTGGGTTACTCCACGAATTCAAGGACGGTGTCGTATTCAGGCACCCGGACCACGACGCGATTGGCTTCATCAATAATGTTTAACGCTGCGGCGCGTATCTTGTCCAGATTGTCCGTACGGAATACCAGGGCACCGAAGATTGATGAACGCCCGGCCATGGGCGAAGCCAGGGCGCCGTAGCGCGCGGCGTAAGCAGTGGGCGTCATGACGGTGATCTGGGCATCCGTGATGGCAACGCCAAGACTGTCACCCGAGCCTGTGACTTCTGAATGCAGCAACTTGGCGAAATTCTTGGCCTCTTGCGCATGTTCATTGGAGGCAACGACGAACTCCGGTATCGCCTGGGCGCCGTTGCCATGGCTTTGCCATTCCGGGCGCCAGACGAGCTCCGGCGTGTGGTGTTCGCAAAAATAGACCCTGCCGCCGGGAAAGACGCCGGGGCGTACGGTGACGGTTCGGAAGGCGGCGTCCTTTTCGCCCTCGGGCAACTTCACGGGGCGGGAGAATGATTTCGGTGGATCGCCGGCGATACCCACCGCCTGCATATGGGCGAATGTCGCATCCGCATCCGTGGTCTTGAAAACCAGGCCATTGATGCCCACCGGCGCCTCTGCAATATCCTTGCGCGGGTTCTCTGAACCGGGCGGCAGGCCGAGCAGCTCCAGATAGTCGGTCCCGAACATCATCAGATGATTGATCGAGCCCAAGGTGTGATAGCCCCGATCAGTGAGAAAAAAACCTAGATCGCCAAACAGGACCTGGGCCTTGTCCATCTCGAACTGTACATTGACGACCGTGTGGTCCAGCCGCGCACGCTCCACCATAATCTGTCCTCCCGAATTTCGTGGTTTATGTCCTCAACCGGTTTGTGGCGAATAGGTGCCCCGCCCCATGGCAACCAGCGAGTTCTTTTCATTCAGGACATCGATATCAACCACCGCTACCGAACGCCCGTGCCGCCGCACCCGTGCCACCCCCACTAGGGCGTCGCCCACGGCGGGCTTTAGATAATCGATGCGAATATTGATCGTCGGCACGCCGCCGCCCACCATCATTCCGATGGCGAAGTCGCCCACCACATCCACGAAGGACGCGATTGGTCCGCCATGAAACTGCTTGGTGCCGGCGCGTCGTTCCATGGACGGCTGCATGGGCATTTTGACGGAGATTTCCTGGGCCGTCGGATCGGACGACAGGACTTCCAATTTCAGGCTACCGATAAAGGGCGAGCGGTCAAAGAATCCCTGGATCTCTTCGGCGTTCAAAAATTTTGGTTCTTCACTCATCATAGAATTCCTCAGATCGTCAGTACGACTTTGCCGAAGACCACTCTGTCTTCCAGCAGACGGAAGGCTTCGTTGACCTCCTCCAACGGCAAGGTTTTGTCCATAACCGGTTTTAGCGAGCCATCGCTAAGCAGTTCTAGCAATGTGGTCAGATCCTCGCGCAACCAGCCGTTGGCACCCAGCACCTTCAATTCGTAGGACCATATAAAACGCAGATCCTCAGCCGGGTCATAGCCCGCTGTTGCACCGCAGGTCAGCACCTTGCCGCCCCGGTGCAGCACCCGTAGGCCCGGCACCCAGGTATCGCCGCCGGTGAAATTGACCACCACATCGACACCGTCCTCGTAACGGCGCCGGTGCGGTTTGCCGAACTTGGTCCAGACCGCCTTCATAAAGTCTTCTTCGACATAGTTGATCAGATGATCGGCGCCGATGCCGGCCAGGCGGTCCAGCTTGTCCTGGTTCGAGGCGCAGGCGATGACTTCGCAGCCAACCCGCTTGGCCAACTGCACGGCGCAGGTGCCGACCCCGCCCGAGGCGCCCAGGATCAAGACCTTGTCGCCTTTTTGTACATCGCCGATGGTGTACATCATCCTCAAGGCGGTGCCGTAGGCCACGGGTAAGCAGGAGGCTGCCTCGTAGGAAACATTGTCGGGCAGATGCACTAGATGATGGCTGGGTACCTTGCAATATTCCGCCAGGCCGCCGTGCCACATCTCGCCGATCAGGCCGCCGGGGCCGACCCGGTCGACGGGGTCAATCATTACCCTTTGGCCAACCTTCCAATCCGTGATGCCCGAGCCGACCTCGACGATCTCGCCACTGAAATCCAGGCCCATGATACAGGGCATGGGCACCTTGATGCCGGGCATGCCCTTGCGGGTGAAGATGTCATGGTAATTTAGCGACGTCGCGCCAACCTTGACGATGACATCTTCCGGACCCGGTTGCGGGTCAGGAAAATTATTGTCGATCTGGATCGAGCCTGGACCGCCGTGTTCAGTTATAACTGCAGCTTTCACGATTTCGCCTCATTTTCTTGCCAAATTCCCCGGCCACGGACTCCCAGCCCTTTTCGGTCGATTTTGCCCGGGCCGGCCAGGGGCAATTCGTCCATGAATATCACCATGCGGGGATGCTGAAACGCTGGCGCATTGGCCAGGGCGTGCTGTTTGACCTCATCTTCGCTGACGTTGGAGCCATGACTACGCACGACAAAAGCGATAGGCTTTTCGCCCTTGATATCATCGGGCACAGGGACGACGCAGGATTGTTCCACGCCTTCGTGGCTGACCAGTATACCTTCCACCTGGCCCGGATAGATGTTCTCGCCGCCACATACGAACATATCGTCGTCCCGGCCCACGAAGTAGTAATTACCCTCCCCATCGCGGCGAAAGACATCGCCTGAATCGTACCAGCCATCCGCCGTGATCACCTCGGCCGATTTTTCTGGCAGGTTCAGATAGCCAAGGGTATTGGCTGGCGTACGCTGCCAGCAGACGCCTTGGTTGGCCTCGTTGCCATTCTTGTCGATCAGTTTGACGTCGACCTCGGCGACCTTGCGGCCCACGGACATGGGTGGTACAGGCTTGCCGCCCGTGGCGCCAAAGACCATGGGCCCTGCTTCTGTGGTGCCGTAGCCGTTCATGATGTTGGCGCCGGGGAAAATCTCCTCCACCCTGGCCCACAGTTTGGGTGAGACCGGGGCCGAACCCATGCGCACGGTGACAACCGAGGACAGATCCAGACTGCTCACCAGATCCTCCTCCATGAAGGCCATGGCCAGCATGGTGGGGACAGAGGTGATCCAGGTGCATTTGAAGCGTGCGATGGCTTCCAGATATTTGCGGGAATCAAATTCTGGCAGCAGCACGGTTGACGTGGACGCCGCATGGCCGAACAAACAGGATAACAGGGCGTTCATGTGATACAGCGGCGCGGCGATCAACAGGCGGTGATGGTTCAGGGGCAAATTTACTATGCGTCCACGCAAGGCCCATAGATGCCCGTGCTGTGTCAGCGGCACCCCCTTGGGACGACCGGAGGAGCCGGAGGTGTATAGCACCATGGCCACGTCCGTGTCATCGGAGCGCACGGTTTCGAATGGGCCGGGATCAAGCAATGCTTCGTAATCCGCGTCATCGAAATTTATCACTGGCAGATCGGCGCTGAAGGCATCCCGGCGCAGGCTGTCGCAAAACAGATGCTTGACCGAACTATCGCTCAGCACGAAATCGATTAATTCGTTGGGGAAGCGGTAGCTGATCGGCACGGCGGTCATGCCGGCGCGCAAAATACCTAGATAGGCAATTAGATATTCGGCTCGGTTGGCGGATAGAATGCCGACCGCATCGCCTCGGACCAAACCCCGGCACACCAGGCCACGGGCACAGGCATTTCCAAGATCATCGAGTTCCCGGTGGCTGTATTCGCGCGGGTTCTCCCAGTCGTGACAATCGATCAAGGCAAGGTTGTCGCCGCCCAATTTTGGATCAAACAGGGCACCTAGATTATACGCTGAAATCATTTTTTTCATTGAAGCCATTGCATGCGGGGCTCCAAACTCTAATGCCAAATCGTGCGGATAGGAACCCGTTGTGACATCGCGGGGTAGACTCTGTGCCGGGGCCGCGCGAAAGGGCGGTTAGAGGATCGAGTATCAACTTGACATTACTTCATCTGCGCTCAATCATCCGCACCTGACAAAGGGTCATGATTTAGTTCTCAGTTCCCAATTCTTAGTAATCAGTATCCAGTCCCGGTACATCAGTTCCCTGATCTGGGCCTTGCTGTTGGTTTCCATCGTGGGACCGGGACTTTTTGCCGGTGTCATCGCGATTTCGCTACGCTCCATCGGCTTCGTGGCCAAGCTGTTGTACGAGGCGATCGAGGAGGACGATGAAGATCAGGTAGAGGCGATCACCGTAACAGGCACCAGCTGGGCGCAGGTTATCGCCTGTGGCATCGTGCCGCCGATCATGCACGTCTTTGCCGGCATTACCGTCTTTCGCTGGGATATTAACATCCGCGAATCTACGGTGCTGGGTCTGGTGGGGGCAGGGGGTATCGGCCCGCGATTGCAGAGCTCATTGAATATCCTGGCCTGGTCCCAGGTGACCTTGACCCTGATTGTCATCCTGATCTCGGTGGTTGCCAGAGAACTGGTCAGTGCCAAGGCCCGCAAGGCGATCATTTAGTTCCCTCGCGTGATTATAGGAGATACGGCATGCAGTTCGGTTGGTTGACCTTGGCGCTGTCCCCCTCGGCGGACGAAGACGCCGCCCGTATCGACCAACAGATCGAACAGGTTTGTTATGCCGAGGAATTGGGCTTTTCCGATGTTTGGTTTACCGAGCATTATTTCACCGGCGAAAGCGTTTACAATGATGCGGTGCTGTTCGCCGCCGCCCTGGCCATGCGCACGGAACGCATCCGCCTGGGTTTCGCCGTGGTGCAGATGCCGTTTCATCACCCCGTACGTTTGGCCACACAACTGGCGCTACTGGATAATCTGTCCAAGGGCCGGGTCGATGTGGGGGTGGGCAAGGGTACGGTCTATAACGAGTACGAATTTGTCGGCCACGGCCTGCGCAGCGGCGATAGCCGCGAACGTATGGAAGAGGCGGTGGATATTCTGCAACAGGCCTGGAGCGCTGCCTGGAGCGAGCAACCCCTGCGTTATGGCGGCAAGTTCCACCAAATCGAGATTCCCGGCCTGCGACCCCGTCCCGTGCAACAGCCTGGTCCGCCCCTGTGGCGCAGTGTCATCTCGCCCGCGTCCTTTACCGAATGCGGCCGTCTGGGCATTCCCATCCTGACTGCTCGCCTGGGCGTGGAAAAAATCAAGGAACGCTGGGCGACGTACGCTGCTGGCCTGGAGGAAGGCGGCCACGACAAGGCGACCCGCGACCGTCTGATGGCGCAAATCGCCCTTTGGCGGAATGTTTATGTGGCCGAAAGTGATGCCCAGGCCGAGGACGAGCTGTCACAGCTGATCCTGGATACCCGCCATCACATGATCCATGTGCGCGAGACCCATAATCCCGACGATTTCGTTGTCGACCCCATGATGCTGAACCCCTGGACCGATCCGGCGGTCAGCGACAGCGACGCTTTGCCCTACGTCCTGGAAACCGGCTGTCTGTTCGGCTCCTCCGAGAAGGTCCGTGACCAGGTGGCTGAACTGTGCGATGTAGGCGTGCGGCATCTGCTCTGCCAGACCGGTTTCGGCGACATGAGCCAGGAACAGAACCTCGCCTCTATGCGCCGCTTTGGCGAAGGCGTGATGCCGGCCTTCAGCGACTAGACGAATGACTATCTACCGCCGGCCACCGCCAAGGTATGGCCGGTGATATAGGACGCCTCATCGCTCAGCAGGAACAGAATGGCATCGGCGATCTCCTTTGGCAGGCCCAGGCGGCCCAGGGGCGTCAGGGTCATGGGCCCCAATGTCATGCTGTCTTCCAGCTTGTTCAGTAGGGGGCCGACCCGTTCCGTATCGATGGGACCAGGGGCGACCGCGTTGACCCGGATATTGTACTCTGCCAGTTCCATGGCCACATCGCGGATAAAGCCATGCACGCCGGCTTTGGATACGGAATAGGCCGCGCCCCCGGTGCTTAGCGCAGTCCAGGGCGTGCCCTCGCGGGCGCCCGACGACAGGCAAACGATACCGCCACTTTTCCGCTTCATCATGTGAGGGACGGCGTAACGGGTACAGAGAAAGGTGCCGCGCAGATTAAGGCGCAGGGTGTAATCCCAGTCCTCGATGGACATCTCCCAGATCTTGGCATTGCGGGAGCCGCCCATGTTGTTGACCAGGCCGCCGATCTGACCATGTTGCGATATCGCCGTTTCGATCAGAGCCTCCGCCGTTTCCGGTTCAGTCAGATCACCCACTACCGTATGAACCGGGCGGTCCAATGCCGTGATTTTGGCGGCGGTGCCGGCGAGCGCCTCTCCGTCGATATCGCCTATGACCAAGCTGGCGCCTTCCTCCGCCAGACGTATGGCCGTGGCCTGGCCCAAACCGTTCGCGGCACCCGTTACCACAACAACTCGATCCTGCATGCGTTTCATTGTTCTAACTCCTTATGCTCTCAACCAGGCGGGTGATCTTGTCCAGGCGGAACAGAACATCATCGCTGGGCGCCGCCTTGATGCCAAAAATACAGCGGGTAACGCCGGCTTTCGCCAGCTTTTCGATTGCCATGGGATCACGTGGCGTGCCGAATGTGGTAATGGGGTAGGGTGCCCGGCCCGCATTCCTGGCCAGGGCGGCAAGCTCCGCCATGCGTTCTTCCTTGAGGTCGAATTTGCTGTCCACTGTCGCCAGCATGGGGATCCAGCCGTCGCCATACCTTTGCAGGCGCTTGAAAGTTCCCGCTGCGTCGCCGCCAATGAAGATCGGCGGATAAGGTTTCTGAACTGGTTTGGGCCAGGATTGGATACGGTTAAAATTGACGAACTCGCCCTCGTAACTGGCTTCATCCTGGGTCCAGATCGCCTGCATGGCCTCGATCCGTTCCCGCGCCACCTTCCAGCGCCGCGCCCAAGGGACACCATGATTTTCCAGCTCCTCCTGGTTCCAGCCCCAGCCGATACCGAAATCAACCCGCCCGCCCGAGATATGATCCAGGCTGGCGACCTCCTTGGCGGTAATGATCGGGTCCCGTTCGGTGACCAGGCAGATACCGGTGCCCAGGCGGATGTGTTTGGTCACCGCCGCCGCCGCCGTCAGGCTCAGGAACATATCCACGTTGTGGGAATAATCAGGCGGCAGGTCACCACCAAGGGTGAAGCTGGTGCCGCGGCTGGCCGGAATATGAGTGTGATCGGGTACGAACAGGGCGTTCAGGCCGCGTTCTTCCACCGCTATTCCCAGGTCCGCCGCCTGCATGGAATAGTCCGTTGGGAACATGCAGATGCCGAAATCCATAATCACCTCCATACGCTGCTTACCCAAGCGATGCCGTAGCATGGATCATTTTTTCCCAATGCTCTAGTCTTGCGCCAAATCAGGCAAACCAACGGTTAGGGGAAATTCCATGGTACTAGAACATCCAATTCTTTTGACGGGCGGTGCCTCGGGCGTGGGTGAGGCGACGGCAAAGCTGTTGCTGGAGCGTGGCCACCAGGTGACCTCGCTGGATTTCAAGCCGTCCAGCAACGACGGTGTAACCCATCACCATTGCGATTTAAGTGATACCGCCAGCATTGATGCGGCGGTGGCGGAGCTGCCGGGAGCCTTTTCTTCCCTTTTAAACGTAGCCGGGGTGCCGGGCACCGTGGGTGGCGATCTGACTTTCGCCGTCAATTTTCTTGGTCTGCGCTATTTGACCGAAAAAATTTGGGACCGTATCGTGGATAACGGTACCGTCGTCAGCGTTTCGTCCATCGCCGGTAACAACTGGCGCAAGCGGCGCGGCGAGCTGGCCGAGGCCCTGGCCACTGAGACTTTCGCGGAAGGCCAAACCTGGTGGCGAGCCAATGCCGATACGGTCGGCACCGATGCCTATACCTTTTCTAAGGAAGCGGTGGTGCTCTACACCATGGTCCTGGCGGGGCGTGGCCTGGCCCGTGGTATCCGGGTCAACGATGTGGGGCCGGGCCCCATCGATACGCCGATCCTGCCCGATTTCACCACCGAGGTCGGCGCGGACACTATGAAGACCATGATTGACATGGTTGGCCGCTCCGCTCAACCCCATGATATCGCCGAGGCCGTGGTGCAATTGGCGGAAGGTCATATCGGCTGGTTGAATGGCCAGCATATTATCGTCGACGGCGGCATGATGGCGGGTTTTTCCAGCGGTTGGAACAAGTAAAGCGCCATGAGCGCCGCATCGGAAAACAGAGCCGTTGATTTATCCAGCGACTTGAGTTTCAAGGATGGCTTTCCCCATGCCTTCTTTACTTGGTTGCGGGAGAACGATCCGGTGCATTGGCATAACCCAACGCCGGTCACGCCCGACGGCGAAGGTTTCTGGGTGGTCAGCCGCTACGACGACGTGATGGAGGTTCTACGCCAGCCGGAGATTTTTTCCTCTGACACGGGCGGCGACCGGCGGGGCGGCGGCACCACCCTGAAGGACGAACGCGCCGCCGGTAAAATCCTGAACTATGCCGACGATCCCCACCACCGGGTGCTGCGTAGTCTGGTCAACAAGGGTTTTACGGCCCAGGCCGTGGGCCGGTTGGAGGGCGAGTTGCGCCGCCGGGCCAACCTGTTGATTGATGCGTTTCCCGTTGGCCGACCTTTTGATTTCGTTGCGCATTTCTCGCGCGAATTGCCAGTGCAGGCTATTTGTATCGTCCTCGGCGTACCGCAAGAAGACCGGCTGCAGCTTTGTGAATTGATCGACAAGGGCCTGGAGGCCGAGGCGCAAACCATTCTGGCCAAGGAGTTTTTCCTGCAAATCCTTGACTATGCCCGCGGCATCATTGCCGAGAAACGGCAAAATCCCCAGGACGATATCCTCTCGACCATCGTGTCGGCACGCCTGGACGATGAGGGCGGACGGGTCTTGACGGACGAGGAACTGGTGAATTTCTTTGTCTTGCTGTTTCCCGCCGGCGCCGAAACCACGCGTAGTGCCATCGGCGGCGGCCTGCGTGCCTTGATTGAGCATCCCGAACAGCTGCAGGCCCTGCGCGATGAACCGGACCTGGTGAAAAGCGCGGGGGAGGAATTCGTCCGCTGGATGACACCGTCGATCTACAAACGGCGTACCGTTACACAGCATACCCAACTGGCTGGCCAAGCGTTGAAACGCGGTGACAAGGTGACGGTTTGGGAGATGTCGGCCAACCGTGACGCTACCGTGTTCGAGGATCCATTCAAGTTCGACATCACCCGCCGGCCCAACCGGCACGTGGGCTTTGGTTTTGGCACCCATGTTTGTCTCGGTGTCGGCCTGGCGCGGCTCGAGATCAAGATTGCCATCGAGGAATTGCTGCGCCGTGTCGAACGCTTCGAACTGGCCGGGCCCGCGCAATGGGTGCCCAATAACCGCTTGCTGGGTCTGCGCAATCTGCAATTAGGCGTCACCATGAAGGAGTAAACAGATGAACGATCCCGAGAAGCGAGAAAAGGGTAAGGCCATGGCTCGCACTATCCTGAAGGGCACGCAGCCGGGCCCACGGGTGCCAAAAAAGTTTGTCGACTATAATCTGGAGCATCTGTTCGGCGAAGTCTGGCAGGGTGAGGAACTGGCTATTTAGGAACGCTCGCTCGTCACCTGCACCATTCTAGTTGCCCTCAACCGCGAGGCCGAACAACATATCCATTTCCGAGCTGCTAGAAATTTCGGCCTGCCACGGGAGCGCATCGAAGGTATGATCATGCACGCCGCGCACTATGCCGGCTGGCCTGTTGCCGCCTCCGCCTTCCGGGTCTTGGCCGAGGTCTGGCCTGAAGAGGACGACTAAGCGTCGTTTCTACCCAGGAGGCGATTAACCCAGGTGAACTGGCAACCTATTTGGCCAATGTGGTATAAGCGATCTGAAGAGCAGCAGGAGTTAGTTTATGCCCGAACTGGAAATCCTCAATCTTGGCGCCGACCCGCACGAGCGTGGCCTGGTGCACGGCCGCCATTTTTCAACCGAGATCCAGGAGAATATCGAAATCTATTTGAGCCGGTTCGAGCTCGCCGGTAGTGTCCGGGACGCGGTCCTTCAAGGTGGCCACGACTGGGTCCGCCGCATCAAGGCCTTCGATGAGGAATATTTTACCGAAATGACCGGCGTGGCGGAAGGCGCGGAGCTGCCCCTGGAACAGATCGCCGTGCTGAATGCCCGTTACGAGCTAGCGTATCTGTCATCCATGAGCGAGACCCAGGCCGGTCTTACGGTAGAGGATCAGACGGATGGCTGCACAGCCTTCGCCGCCCTGCCGGAGGTAACCCACGACGGCGGCACCCTGTTGGGGCAGAACTGGGACTGGATAGCGGATATCCGTGGCCGTTGCTTCGTGATGCGGGTTGACCGGCCGGATCGTCCGAATTTCATCTGCATGACCCAGGCCGGCATTGTCGGCGGCATGATTGGCCTGAACGAAAGCGGCCTTGGCCTCTGTGTCAACGGCCTGATTTCAGACGAGGACGGCAAGAACCTGCAGCAACGCCCGTTCCATATGCGGGTGCGCGACATCATGAATTCTGAGAACATGAACCAAGCGTTAAAGGCCGTACTGTCATCGGACCGGAATACCTCGGGCAATTTCCTGATCGGCCATGCTGACGGTGAGGCCATCGACCTGGAAACCGCGCCGCAAAAGGCCAACCATATTCTGCCCACCGACGGCATCCTGACCCACGCCAATCATTTCGAGGCTTGGAACGGCATTAATTCGGTATTGGAGCTGGGCGGCCCGTCGACCCTGTACCGCAGCCAGCGCTTGCGCCGTTTGTTGGAACAGCGCAACGGCCCCGTCGATGTGGACCTGGCCAAGCGCCTGTTCACCGATCACTTCGGCCACCCCTACGCGATCTGCCGCCACGAAGGCGATGACGAGCCGGAAGGCAACAAGAAACTAACCGTGGCCTCCGTGATCCTAAGCTTGAACGACCGCGTGATGTACGCCTCCGACGGCCCACCGTGCGAGAACGACTACCAGCGGATCACATTGGCGGCTTAGATCACCGCGATGTGGTAAGAGTTAGCGTGGTTTTTCGGATAACGAAACAAACGAAACAGTGGTCATGTCCCGGCCTACGGTGAGGGCCCCCGAATAGGTCTCGCGCACCTCGGCCTCCAATGCCGCAAGATCCGCTTCGGACTTTGGCCTTAGATGTGTTAGCACCAGATGGCCAATGGCGCATTCCTTGGCGATCGTTGCCGCCTGGGCCGCATCGGCAAGGGTGAAGGTGGCCACGTCGTTCAAATGGGAATTACCCCGAGTCTCGGCGCTGGATGCAAAGCAGCACTGCACCAGGATATCGGCGCCTTCGGCCATGCTACGCAGGCCGGCGCAATCGACCGTGTCGCCGCTAACGCAGATCACTTTGCCCTTCGCCTCGAAGCGATAGCTGAGGCATTTCCAGTTGTTCTTGAATTCCTTGCTAAAATTCAAGCCGTGGCCATGCACCGCATAGGCGCAGCTGACCCGCCAGTTCGCCGTTTCGACAACGTCACCCGGCACAATGTCCTTTGCCTGCACCGGTTTCCAGCCGCCGAAGGCCGGCTCGCCCACGGAACGCCATTCGATGTCCTTGGCATAGACCTTGTTGACCAGTGTATCGACGATCTCCTCCGTGCCCGGCGGGCCGTATATCAGCAGATCTGCCGTGCGCCCGCGCAGCCACGTGGTGATCATCACATCCGCTAGGTCGGAAATATGATCAAGGTGGTGATGGGTGATGAAGACCGGATTGACCTGGGCCGGTTCCTCGCCGGCCTCGACCAGCCGAATGCCGACGCCGCGCCCGGTGTCAAACAGCAACCGCTCATTTCCGTGGCGGATCAGGGTGCTGGGTCCGAAACGCTCCGCGCTGACCCAGGGGCCGCCGGTACCGAGCAGCAGAACAGAGGTATCGTCCCGGCTCATGCCCGTGCCTAGCCTGGCTTGAACATGGTGTCGGCGAAACTGGCCTGCTCACCGCAGCGCTTGGCCAGGGCAGGCAGGGCCGGATAGGGGTCGTTCTTCATAAGATAAGGCTCGGCGGTGCAGACAAAGTCGTGGGCCACGACGGCGTTGACGTCCGCCAGGGTCAGGTGGTCGCCATGAAGGAAGTCACTATTCGAGGCCGCCTCGTTCGGGGCCGCCAGGCTGCTCTCGACCTGGTCCTCGACCTGTTTGACCCAGCTGTCGTAGATGAATTCCTTGGGCCGCCGGCCCCTCTCGTAGGCCGACGATACGGCCTTCTCCATGATCCCGTGGCCGATCGCAGCCAGACGCAGAACAGCGCGCCGATCCGCACCGGAGGCTGGCAGGAGACGGTGTTCGGGATCGCCAACTTCCAGCAGATGATCGATAATGGCGTTACTGTCGAGTAGAGTTTCGCCGCCGTCCAGGACCATGGAGGGCACCCGGATGACCGGGTTGATCTTGGCGATCTTGTCTCTGTCGTCGGCGGTAGACAGTTCGACCTGTTCGTAATCCAGGCCGAGAAGCTTCAATACGATTGAGGTGCGGCGCACGAAAGGCGACATGTTACGGCCGATGAGTTGCAAGGATTTACTCCGCTTATATGTTGGTTTGGTGCCGGATTTCTGTTGGTCTAGCTGTTGGTTTTGTTGTTGCGGTAGCCTAGGCGCACGGCGGCGATGGCCTGCGCCACGGCAGCCTGGCTGGGGTCGATAACGGGCACTCCGAGGCTGTCTTCCAGGCGTCCGCGATAGCGCGCCATGCCGGCGCAGCCCATGATCAGGACATCGGCGCCGTCCTCCTCGATCAACCGCCGTCCCACTGAGGTCATGCGGCCCTCGACCTCGTCCTCGTCCCCCAGACCGGTGACGCCGATGCCAATGGGTCTGTCCCCCGCCATGCGGCCCTCCAGACCCATTTGCCGGATATAGCGTTGGTGGCGCGCCACGCCAGCGGGCAATATGGCGATAATGCCAAAGCGCTCGCCTAGGGTCAGGGCGGTGGTGATGCTGCTTTCGGAAATACCCATGACAGGGCGCGCGGTCGCCTCCCGCGCTGAGTGTAGACCAGGGTCGGAGAAACAGGCGACGACAAATGCATCCGCGCCATTATCCTCGCGCTCGATCAACTCGCATAACGGCCCGACCACGCTATCCACATGGCGCTGGGTTTCGATGCCTAACGGGCCTTCGGCCAGGGTCAGGCAATCGATCACCGGACCGTCGGCAAAGCGTAACGGCGCCATGGCCGCATCAATGCCCGACGTGACATCGACGGACGAGTTGGGATTGATAACGACGATACGTTCCGACATCTGTCCTCACTCCGGTGGCGTGATGGCCTCGTTTCGTTCGGTGATCAGGCCGTAGTTTTCGATCCGCCGATGCTGGCCGAAATTAAACACGGTGTCGCGGATATAGCGGCCCCGGTCCAGATCGCATTCGGCCACGATGACCTCGTCCTCCGATGTCGTGGCCAGCGCCACGATCTCTCCGGTCGGTGCGATGATGCAGCTGCCCGCCATCATATCGACGCCGCCCTCCATGCCCGCCTTGGCGGTGCCCACGGCCCAGGTGCCGTTTTGATAGGCGCCGGCCTGCATGGAGACATGGTTGTGGAACATGCGCAGATGCGGGCTTTCCGCCGCAACGGAATTGTACACCGGCGTGTTGTAACCCAGCATCACCAGGTCCACGTCCTGCATGCCCATGACGCGCCAGGTTTCGGGCCAGCGGCGGTCGTTGCACAGGCACATGCCCATCACCCCACCCATGGTGCGAAAGACCGGAAAGCCCAGATCGCCAACCTCGAAATAACCCTTTTCCAGATGCTGCCAGGGCCGTTCCGGTTCATACGTCGAATGGCCAGGCAGATGCACCTTGCGGTACTTGCCGACGATTTCGGCTTGCTGGTTGACCAGGATGGCGGTGTTGAAGCGCCGCTTCTTGTCGTCGTCATCAAAAAACATCTCGGAATAACCAAGATAAAAGCCGACGCCCAGTTCCTTGGACAGATCGAACAGGGGCTGGGTCTCCGCCGAGGGCATCGCGGTCTCGTAAAAGGCGTCCAGCTCCGCCTCGTCCTCGATATGCCAGCGCGGAAAAAACGTCGTCAGGGCCATTTCCGGATAAATCACGAGGCGGGCGCCCCGGCCATGAGCATGGTGCATCATATCGGTCATGCGTTTGACAACGCTGATTTTGCTCTCCTCCCGTTCGATGGGGCCTAGCTGGGCGGATGCGACGATGATCAAGCGTGACATATTAACTCCTGCGATTGCGTGCTGGCTTGGTATCGGAATTGCGTGCAGTCTATTATAGAACCTTTGGCCGAAACGAGGGCTATTCCTTGGCAATTCTTTTTCACTGCCCCTGGGACAATGCGGACCAGTGGCTGGCCGCGTTACAGTCGGCATTACCCAACGATGAATTCCGCATCTGGCCGGACGTGGGCGATCCCGGTGAGATCGATTTTGCCATGGTCTGGCGTATTCCGCCGGGCGCCTTGGCGGGCTTTCCCAAGCTGTTGGCGATATCCTCGCTTGGCGCGGGTGTAGATGCCCTGATCGCGGATCCGGAGCTGCCGCGCAATATTCCCATCGCCCGCCTGATTGATCCCTTGATGGCCGACCGTATGGCGGAATATGTCTGCGCCACGGTGTTGCACTATCACCTGGGCCTGGACCGCTATGATGGGCAGCAGGCCCGGAAGCATTGGCAACGCCACCCTACAACGGATGCCAAGGACCGCACGGTCGCCCTGTTGGGCCTGGGGCAGATGGGCCAGCGTTGCGCCCAGCACTTGAGCGCCCTGGGCTTCAATCTGCTGGGTTGGAGCCGCTCCGCCAAGGAAATCAATGGCGTGCGCTGCAGCCATGGCGCCGAGAGTCTCCAGGGCGTCTTGCAACAGGCTAGCATAACGGTATTGCTGCTGCCCCTGACGGCACGGACCGAAAACCTGATGGACATGGCGGCCTTTGACGCCATGCCGGAGGGTAGCTATCTGATCAATTGTTCACGCGGTGAAATCGTGGTGTGTGACGACTTGCTCGCGGTCCTGGAAAACGGCCGCTTGGCCGGTGCCACGCTGGATGCCTTCGTCCAAGAGCCCCTGCCAGGCGACGGCCCTTTTTGGGTGCACCCGAAAGTCCGCGTCACGCCACATATCGCCGCCCTGTCGGCGCCCGATACCGCTGCACTGGTTCTGGCCGATCAGGTGCGCCGGGCCCGCAACGGCCAGTGCCTGGCCGAGCAGGTCGATGTGGATCACGGCTATTAGGGGCGCCTATTGATGAAGAAGATTGCCATCCTACGGTTCTGGTACGAGGGCAACAGCTTTTCCCCCGCCCCGGCCATGTTGGCAGATTTTCAACGACGCGAATGGTTGGCGGGCGCGGAGGCCGCCACGTTTTATGCCGGCAAGGGCGTGGAAACCGGCGCCGCCGTGGACTTCCTGCAAGCTCATGACGATATCGAAGGCCATTTTCTGCGCTGCGCGGCGGCCTACCCCGCCGGCGAGGTCGAGGCGGGCTTGTTTCCAGGTTTTATCGACGAAGTTGTTGATCGCCTACGCGGCCAGCAATGGGATGGGGTCTATGCCTCCCTGCATGGCGCCACGGTGGCGGCTGATCTGATAGGTTGCGAGACCCGTCTGCTGGAAAAGATCCGGGCCGCCGTGGGGCAGGTACCGATCGCGGCGTCGTTTGATATCCACGGCAATCTTGATCCAGCTATTGCCGATCTGGCCGACATCGTTGTTGGCTACAAGACCCATCCGCATGTGGACATGTACGATACGGGCTGGAAAGCCATGACGCTCTTACACCGTGCCATAACCGGCGAGATCCTACCCGCCGCCATCATCAGGCCTGTTGAATTCGCTCCGAACAGCCATAACATGCGGACCGCGGCGGGACCGATGGCGGACATGGTCGCCTTGGCGGCTAAAACGGAAGCGCGCCCAGGTCTTTTCGATGTTAGCGTTTTTGGCGGTTTTCCCTATGCGGATAGCCCTTTCACAGGTGCCAGTATTTCCGTCTGCCATGACGGCACGGGCGAAGATTTGGCGGCCATGTTGGATGAATTAGGCACGGTGTATCGGGGACAGTCGGATCGTTTTAATATGCTGCTGCCCGATCCGGGCGCCGTTATCTCCGCCGCGCGCCTGGGGCGGTATGGTGCGCGGGCCGCGGTTTTGGAGCCGTCGGACAATGTTTTTTCCGGTGGCACCGGCGATACGCCGGGTTTGCTGCGGGCAGTTTTGGAAACTGCGGCGGACACAGATGCCGTCTTCGCCTTTTTCTGGGATCCTGGGATTGCGGCCCGTGCCCATGCAGCCGGTTTGGGGGCTAGCCTGGATTGTGCCTTTGGCGGACGCCTAAGCGACCGGTTCGGCGAACCTGTTCAGGCCGCCGGCGTGGTCGAGACCCTGACCCAGGGCCGCCTTGAAAATCACGGTCCCATGGAAAAGGGCCTGGCGGTTGAGCTTGGCCCGACCGCCGTTATCAGGGTCGGCAGCATTCGGATTATCGTCACCTCGCGCTGTGTTCCTGCCAACGATCCGGCCTACTTCGAACTGCACCAAATCGACCTTGCGGACTATCCCTTGTTTTACGTGAAGGGAAAGAACCATTTCCATGCTGCTTTTGGCGACAAGTTCAACGCCATTATTGATGTGGAAACGAAGGGTCCGGCACCCTTGGACATTTCCACGCTATCGTACAAACACGCGGCCCTTAATCGGCTTCGCTTTGGCCGGACGTGGAACGATAAACCGTGATGGCCCGGACTTGAACCGGGCATCCAAGGTGCGGTTTGGCGAAACCCTAAGTGCGTTCGATCAGTTGGTACATCACGCCGTGGCCGTCGCGGGGATGCACGAAAACCTGGGTGCCGGCTTCAATGATCCGGGCGCCGTTGGCCTGCATGTCGGCCTTTGCCTCGGCCAGGTTGTCCACGGCGAGCGCAACCAGATGCACCCCTTCGCCGTACCTTTCCAATGCGCCGCCGATCGCCCCGTCTTCACCCAGAGGCTCGGCCAACTCGATAAAGCGGCCCTCGTCGCCCAGGGGCAGAATCGCCCGAGTCATGCCCATCTCGGGGATGGCGTCCGGGCCCTTGCGGGCTTTCATGCCCAGCTTGTTCTCGTAGTTCTCCAACGCCTCGTTGATGTCCTTAACGCGGACCACGATGTGATCGATCCATTTCGGCATGACGTTTCCTCCCAGATTTCAGATTTCTGACTGATCTTTGCACAGTTCGCCGCACCATGTCTCTATCTCGAAATCGCGAGCTGGTTTAAGCTGTTGAAACAGGATGTGATTCGATGCAACGAATTTTTACCGCCACCGTGACCGATCAATGGACGTAACTCAGCTCTCGATCGTGGCCATCGCGTTCCTGACTGCCGGCGTGATCAAAGGCGCCATAGGCGTGGGCTTGCCGACAACGGCCATCGCCATACTGGGCCTTGCCCTTGGCCTGCGCGATGCGGTTGTCATTCTTATCGTACCGTCACTGATCGCCAACATTTGGCAAATCGCCCGTGGGGGTGAACTAATCTCTCTGTTCTGGCGCTTCTGGCTAATGAATGCAACTGCTTGTCTGGGCATTTGGCTTGGCACTGTGATCTTTTTCCAAATCGATCCGGCGGTGTTTTCAGGCTTGCTGGGAATAGTGATCGGCGGATATGCGGTGATAAATTTGTTGGCTTATCGGCCAACGGTGCCGAACGGGCGGGAGTTCGCATGGTCGCCTTTTGTCGGTTTTGCTGCAGGTTTGCTGACCGGCACGACCGGCTCATTATTGATGCCCGTCGTCGTCTACCTCCAGGCGCTGGAACTGGATAAGGACCGTTTCGTGCAGGCGGCCGGTCTGTCGCTGCTAATAGGCACCGTGGCCTGGGCCGCCGCGCTGTACGAGCAGGGCGCCATTGACCACGCGGCGGTGCTGCTTTCTAGCTTTGCGCTGATCCCCACGGTTCTTGGCATGCTGGCCGGGATCTGGCTCCGGGTCTGGGTATCACAGGACCTGTTCCGCCGCTTCGTGGCGTTGTTCTTCCTGATCCTGGGCGGCAATCTGATCTATGCGAACTGGCTTTAAGGCAGCCTGCTAAAGTTTGGCCGAGGGTCGGGAGGAGACGGCCTCATACCAACGGTGGGCGTTGCCAGCATCCTCGGGTAGGCCCATCTTTAGCCAGCCGGCGAAGTCGATCATGATCATCAGATCGATATCGGCGACGGAATAATTGTTGCCCGCCACGAAGGGCTTATCCCCGATCATCGCGTCGACCCGATCCAGGAACAGCTTGACCCGTGCCTTGCCCCGCTCCGCCAATTCTGGGATCTGTTCGAAATTATCAGGTCCCGGCAGGGCGCGGCCCTTCATGGGCGCCGCCGAATTACGCAACGCCTCGGCCATGGCCAGCATTCCGCTGAATTCAATCTTCCACCGTACATCTGCGATTTGGCCTTTTTCAAGTGCCGTAGCACCCATCAAGGTCGGTTCCGGGTGCAGGTCTTCCAGATAGGCCCAAATGCCGGCGGTGGTCTGCAAAATATTGCCGTCGTCCAAAACCAGGGCCGGCACGGTGCAATTGGGGTTGATGGCGCGGTATTCTTCGCTCATCTGTTCGCCCTTGCGCATGTCAATATCAACGGTCTCGATATCCAGGCCCTTTTCGGCGATGAAAATGCGCACGCGGCGGGGTGAAGGGGCGGTCTTACAATCATAGAATTTCATGGCACTCGGCTCCTCGTTACTAGTAGGGCATAAGATGTTGCTGCCTAAATCCTAGACCAGATACTGGCGTATTAACAGACGGCGGCTTGGGACTTGGCTGATCGGGACAGATCAGCGGTGTGCAGCCAGGCGCCGGCCTCGGCCACACGTCTGGCTGGATCGTGAGATATATTGGCCAACAACCATTCGATATCCGCCCAGGTGCCCCGCGGCCCATTCAGGCGGCGTGGCGGAATGGCTTGGCCGCCGCCCGCGCCATGGCGGGCAATGGCGTACTGGAAGGCATAGTGCGGCGTCAGGCCCATGCGCAAATCGGAAACCACGATGTTATCTCCGCGCCGGTCCAGGCGGTAATAGCCGCGACTGAACCAGGCGAGTTTTTCCAGGTTGGGGTTGCCTTCCAGGCAGGAGGCCAGGGCCCGGCCCCGAGGGTGTTCATAGACGGTTGTGTGCGCCGCGCTGCCAAGGACCGGCATATAGAGGTTCAGATAGCGTTCGCCGTCCATCACGACAACCCGCCAGAGATAGCTGTTGAAGGGCGTTGGAATAGCCAGCATTTTTTCCGGCCTGATGCCCGCCTGTTCCAGCATCGCATCGGCTCGCGCGCTGACGATTTGCTGGGCCGCGAGGCACCAGACCTGATAGGTGGCGGACAAAATTAGCACGGTGGTAGTGACCGTGCCTATGCGCCGGGACCATTTCGCCAGACACAGGGCCCAGATCATTGCTACCAGCAAGGGCAGGGTGTACAGCGCATCGATGATGAAGACCGAGCCTACCGCATAGGGTTCCATCGACAGCGGCCACAACAGCTTGGTGCCATAAATGGTCAAGCCGTCCAGCAGGGCGTGGGTCGCCAGGCACAGATAGACCGTCAGATATGCTAGCGGGCGTTGTTGTCGCAGCACCTTGATGAAGCGCACCATGGCCTCGCCTAGCAACGGCGTGACGGCAGCCTGCACCAGCAGTGAATGGCTGAAACCACGATGGCCGATAAAGGCGTCGACCGGATCGTCGAAGCGCACTAGCACATCCAGATCCGGCAGGGTGCCCAGCAGGCCGCCAGCGATGGCGGCCCGGCGCGGTCCCAGCCGCCGACCCAGAACGGCGACGCCAACCCCGGCGCCAAGCACGATCTGGGTCAGGCTATCCATTTAGCTCGTCTCCACGTTCGTTGAGTTCCCAAGCCGTCGGCTCCCCTTCCCGGTCGTCCAATGAGTATGATCCCGTGGGTGGCCGGGAGACGGAGCAGGTGGCCTGGCAGCTAATTAAGACTGCCTAGCGTTCGACGTTGGCGCCACGTAGGGGCACGCCGAATTCCTCATGACAGATATCCGCCAGTAGCGTCACGCCTTCGCGGATTTGCGCGTGCGTCGGGTTGCCAAAGCACAGGCGGAAGCGGCGCCGGCCGCTGATGGGGTCCGCCGACCATTCAGAGCCTGGATTGATGACGACGCCTTGGGCCGCCGCGACTTTGGCCAACTTATCCGTATCGACCTCCTCCGGCATGGTGATCCAGATGAAAATGCCGCCCTTGGGCGGGATGATTTCCGCCGTGGTGCCGAACTGTTCGTCAAGCACCGAGAGCATCAGATCACATTTCGCCTTCAAGGTGCCGCGCAGTTCCACTACATGTTCGTTAAATTGCGTGTCGCAGAATTCCGCCAGGGCCATCTGCTCCAACGCACCGCAGCCGCTGTCTGTCTTCAATGATATCAGCTGGCTGAGCACCGGCCAATCGGCGACCACATAGCCAATGCGTAAGGCCGGCGCGATGGATTTAGAGAAGGTGGCGCAATAGATCACCTGTCCCGCATCGTCCATGGACCGGATCGTGGGCGGGCGTGTGCCGTCCCAGGTCAAATCGGAATAACAGTCATCTTCAAAGATGGGCACACCATATTTCCGTGCTAAATTTAGCATTTTTTGGCGCTTCTCGACGCTCATGATGGTGCCGGACGGGTTTTGTATTGTTGGTATAGTATAGATGTATTTCGCTTGGCTGCCCTTGCTCTTCAAATCCGCCAGAACCTGGTCCAGTTGCGCTATATTCATGCCGTCTTCGTCGATGTCGATGAGGACGTAGTTGACGCCCAGATAGCGCAGCCGGCTCAACGAGGAGGCATAGCAGACCTCTTCCACGATCACTGTGTCGCCGGTGCTCAAAAAGGCATTGTTGACCAGATCAATCCCCTGGTTGGAGCCCGTGGTGACCAGCATGTCGTCCGGGTCTGTGGGCATGTGAGCGTTAGTTTCGAGCAATTTCGCGATAGCCTCGCGCAGGGGACGATAGCCCTGGGGCCCGCTGTTCATGCCATAGGTGGCAAGTTGCTGGCCATCGCGCTGCATCACCTTAGCCAAGGCATCTAATAGCGGCTGCACCGGGACGGAGGAGGCATCGTTATTGCCGCCGATGAAGCTGTATTTGGGAAAGCCACCCCAACGGGCGGCGGCGGGGGCGGGCAGATTATTCCGGAAGAGAGGGGTGTAGTCAAAGCTCATGGCTGGGGACTTTCTGGCTGAGGCTGCTCGTTACGGTGCGAATAATAATGCGTCTTAATTAGGTGACATTTTTGAAATTTGTGATGTTAATGCTACCCTGTTATCAGTGAATCAACAAATTAACGCAGGGGACACGAATAATGGCGGGTATTCTTACAAATTTACGGAACACGGTGATCGCAGGCGTCGTGCTGACGGTGATCATGATTGTTGTGCTGATGGGCTGGCATGCGGGCGCTTTCGCCTTTGATATGGCCTGGGCGACGTTCTGCATGCGCTGGCTGCATGTGCTGTGCGGTGTGATGTGGATTGGTATCTTGTGGTATTTCAATTTCGTGCAGATCCCGACCATGCCCTCTATTCCAGATGAGCAGAAACCGGCGATTGGCAAGCATATAGCGCCCTGTGCCTTGTTCTGGTTCCGCTGGGGCGCAATGGGCACTATTGTTACCGGTCTGCTGCTGGCCTGGATGAGCGGCTACGTCATTGACGCCGTCGCGCTGGGCCTGAGCGACGGCGTGCCCAAGCACACCGCGATCGGTATCGGCATGTGGCTGGGGGCCATCATGTGGTTCAACGTCTGGTTCATCATCTGGCCGAACCAGAAAAAAGCGCTGGGTATTGTCGAAGCGGATGCAGACACCAAGGCGGCCTCAGCGCGGACGGCGATGCTGTTCTCGCGCACCAATACGCTGCTGTCGATCCCCATGCTCTTTGCCATGGTCTCGGCACAAAACATCTACTAGCGGGCTATCGTTCCCGGCACAGCCGCCCGCTCCTCCTTGCTAACTCTGCGGGGGAGCGGGTGGCTGGACCATTTCTGATATAGCTACTCCAGGCTGCGGGTGCAGCCCGGTGCTATCGCGCCGCACCCGCGTAGCGGTGCGCCCAAAGTGTTCTTGGGCGCATAAGCGTGAGAGATAACGGCCATCTACTCGACCGTGCCAGTGTGCTCGCGCTTCACCAAATTCCAGTCGATCTCATAGCCCAGGCCCGGTTCCGTGGGTGCGTGCACGTAGCCGTCCACATACTGGATATCTTCCACCAAGCCGAATTCGTTGGCCCCGGTGCAGGGGAAGAATTCAAAGAATTCGCAGTTTGGAATCGCCATGGTGACGTGCAGATTGGCGACATTGTTGAGCGAGTTGCCGCCGTGGTGCACCTCGCACTTCATGTTGAAGCCTTCGGCCAGGTGTGCCAGACGCATCATCGGCGTGATGCCACCCGTGATCGCCACGTCGCCACGCAGGATATCCGTGGCGTTCTGGGTGATCCACTGCGCCATGCCATAGAAGCGGCCGGGTGCGTATTCCGTCGCCATGATGGGGATGTCGAGTTTCTGTTTCAGCTTGACGTAATTGTAGATATCTTCCTCGACCAACGGATCTTCGTACCAATAGAAATCCAGCTCCTCAATAGCGCGGCCGACGCGCATGGCG
>MPLZ02205143.1_pt1 | contig 23822 bp, 25 predicted proteins | sample 1617311 | NCBI WGS metagenome assembly MPLZ02 (sample SAMN05944806, study PRJNA350692) | marine metagenome | biome: marine; feature: ODZ; material: water; isolation source: 160 m water sample filtered on 0.2 um supor filter | place: Pacific Ocean | collected 2012-04-08 | depth 160m m | reverse complement strand
TCTGGCGTAATTTCCGCGGAATCACCCCACCGGCGCCTGATTTTTGCACCCCGACACTTTATAAAATGTGCCGCCATCCCATGATGCTGGGCTTCATCATAGCCTTCTGGGCAACGCCCCTGATGACCATCGGGCACCTCTTCTTCGCCTTCGCCGTGACGGTCTTCTTCACCACAAAATCGACGGGGAGGGCACTGGGCTCGGTCTCTCCATCAGCCACGACATCGTTGTGCAACAGCACGCCGGAGAGTTGGCGGTGGAGTCCGAGCCCGGCGCTTTCACTCGGTTTTGCATAACCCTACCCCGGTCGTGCGCTGCTGCCGATAAACCTTGACATTCCAGTAACTGGAACCTTTATTAGGGTACGGACGCCAACCGCAAAGGAAGCGCCGTGGCCCTTGCCGAACACATCTCCGCCGATCTCGTGCTGCCGGTGCGCGGCATGACCTGCGCCGCCTGCGTCAGCCGGGTGGAAAAGGCCTTGTCCGCCGTGCCCGGCGTGCAGGCCGCCAACGTCAACCTGGCCGCCGAGCAGGCCTTGGTGAGCTACGAAGCCGCTACCACGGGGCCCCTCGAATTGGCCCAGGCCATCCAGCGTACCGGCTTCCAGGTACCCGATGAAGAGCTCGAACTGCACCTCAGCGGCATGACCTGTGCGTCCTGCGTGGGCCGCGTCGAGGCGGCCTTGAGCCGTTTGCCCGGGGTTCATTCGGTACAAGTCAACCTGGCCACGGAATTGGCCGCCGTGCGCCTGACGGCCGGCGCTCTCACGCCGGCCGAGCTCGTTGCCACGGTCGAGAAGGCGGGCTATGGCGCCACGCTCAAGACCTCGGATGCGGCCCGCGAAAAGGCCCTCGAGGAAGACGCCGAACGGCGCTTGCGGCGCGAGGGTTGGATGGTCCTGGGGGCGGCGGTGCTGAGCCTGCCCTTGGTCGGGCAGATGATCCTGATGCTGCTGGGCGCGCCCGTGCAGTTGCCGGCCTGGGTCGAATTGGTGCTGGCCACGCCGGTGCAGTTCGTCTTCGGGTTTCGTTTCTACCTGGCGGCCGGCAAGGCACTCAGGGCGGGCAGCGGCAACATGGACCTGCTGGTGGCGCTGGGCACCTCGGCGGCCTATTTCTTCAGCCTCTACCAGATGACGGGCGGTGGAGATCTCTATTTCGAGGCGGCGGCCGTGGTCATTACCCTGGTGCTGTTCGGCAAGTGGCTCGAGACCCGGGCCAAACGGGGCACCACGCGGGCCATCCGGGCGCTGATGGATCTCAGGCCCGAAACCGCGCGGGTGTTGCGGGGTGGCGCCGAGCTTGAGCTGGCCATCGCCGAAGTGATCAGCGGCGACACGGTGATCGTCAAGCCAGGCGAACGCCTGCCGGTTGACGGCACCGTGCTGTCGGGCTCGAGCGCGGTCGACGAATCCCTGATCACCGGCGAAAGCCTGCCCGTGGCCAAAGCCGAGGGCGATGCCGTGGTCGGCGGCGCCATCAACGGCACCGGACTGTTGCGCCTGCGCGCCACCACGGTGGGTGCGGCCTCGACGCTGGCCCGCATCATCCGCCTGGTCGAGGGCGCCCAGGCCAGCAAGGCACCGGTGCAGAAGCTGGTCGACCGGGCCAGCGCCATCTTCGTGCCGGTCGTCGTGGCCATCGCGCTCGGCACCCTGATCGCCTGGTGGGCTATCGGCGGCGATTTCGAGGCCGCCCTGGTGGCCGCCGTCTCGGTGCTGGTCATCGCCTGCCCCTGCGCGCTCGGTCTGGCCACACCCACCGCCATCATGGTCGGCACCGGCGCCGCCGCCCGGGCCGGTATCCTGATCAAGGACGCCCAGGCGCTGGAGGCCGCCCATAAGGTCGACGCCATGGTGCTCGACAAGACCGGAACCTTGACCGAGGGCCATCCCGCGGTAACCGATGTCGTGACACTGGAGGGCGACGAAGACGCCTTGTTGGCCCTGGCCGCGGCGGCCCAGAGCGCCAGCGAACATCCCCTGGCCCGGGCGGTTCTCGATCAAGCCGAGGAACGTGGCCTGAGCCTGGCGCCAGTCGACGACTTCGCCAGCCTGACCGGCAAAGGTCTGACGGCATCGGTCCAGGGCCGCGTATTGGGGCTGGGAAATCGTGCCCTGATGGCCGAATTGGGCGTGGCGACGGCGGCCCTGGAGGAGCAGGCATCGGATCTCGAGACCGCCGGCCGTACGGTGATGTGGCTGGGCTTGACCGAACCCAACCCGCAACCTCTCGGTCTTATTGCCGTGGCCGATCCCATCAAGCCGGCGGCAACAGCGGCGGTGGCGCGCCTGCACCGCCTCGGCATCAAGACCGTGATGCTGACCGGCGACAACCAACGCACCGCCCAGGTGGTTGCCGACGAGGTCGGCATCGACGAGGTGGTGGCCGGGGTTCTGCCCGAGCAGAAGGCGACTGAGGTGGAACGGTTGCGCCGGGCCGGAAACACCGTGGCCATGGTCGGCGACGGCATCAATGACGCGCCGGCTTTGGCTGCCGCCGACATCGGGTTTGCCATGGGCAGCGGCACCGACGTCGCCATGGAAACCGCCGGGATGACCCTGATGCGCGGCGATCCCAGCTTGCTGGCGGACGCCGTCGGGGTGTCGCGGGCGACCTACAACAAGATCAAGCAGAATCTGTTCTGGGCCTTCATCTACAACCTCATCGGCATTCCCCTGGCGGCGCTGGGAATGCTCAGTCCGGTCATCGCCGGCGCCGCCATGGCCTTTTCCAGCGTCAGCGTGGTTTCGAATTCGCTGCTGCTCAGGCGCTGGAGGGCATCATGAACATCGGCCAGGCGGCGGAGCGCTCGGGCGTCACACCCAAGACCATCCGCTATTACGAACAGATCGGCCTGATCGGTCCGGCCGAGCGCCGGGCCAACGGCTATCGCGCCTATTCGAGCCACGAAGTGGAGACGCTGCGCTTCATCAACCGGGCCCGCGGCCTGGGTTTCGCGGTGCCCGAGATCGCCGAACTCCTGGAACTTTACCGCGATCGCAACCGTGCCAGCGCCGACGTCAAGGCCATCGCCCTGGCCCGCATCGACGACATCGAACGCAAGATCGGCGAACTCGAAGGCCTGCGCAACACGCTGCGCCAGCTCAGCGAACGCTGCCACGGCGACCAGCGCCCGGATTGCCCGATCCTTGACGATCTGGCGGCCGGGCCGCATTCCGAGTAGGTTTGGCGCCAACATGTTGCCGGACAGAGTCAAATCCTTCCTTCAGGGCGTCGACATCCCCGCGTTGCGTTACAGGTTTGGCGCCAACATGTTGCCGGACAGAGTCAAATCCTTCCTTCAGGGTGTCGACATCGCCACGCTGCGCGACAGATTTGGCGCCAACATGTTGCCGGACAGAGTCAAATCCTTCCTTCAGCGGGCCGACACCCCGACGCTGCGCTACTTGGCCATCGGCGCCGGCGCCTTGGCGGCCGGGCTGGTCATCGGCGTCGGTATCGGAGCCTGGATGGCCCCGCAGTCGATGTCCAACGGGGTGTCGTTGGTCACGGCCAGCGGGGACGAGCGAGGGGTTTTCAAAGGCTCGATCATTCCCATCCGCCGGGCCGTGGCGGCCATCCCGCCGGGGCCCGGCAAGGCTTGGCAGACGCCGGCCAAATTCACATCGACCCCTTCCCGCGGCAACTGGCGGCACCATGCCGTGGCTGCGCCCGAGACCGCCGGTCGGCCGATGATCGCCGTGTTGATCGACGATCTCGGTCTCAACCGGTACAACACCAGGCGCACCACCGCCTTGCCGGCGCCGCTCACCCTTGCCTTCCTGACCTATGCCGAGGATCTGGCGCGGCAAACCGCTCGGGCCCGAGCGGCCGGCCACGAGTTGCTGCTGCACGTGCCCATGGAACCGGTCAGTGAACGCGAGGATCCCGGCCCCAACGTGCTGGCCGCCGAGCACGGCCCCGAGGAGGTGCTGCGCCGCCTGCGCTGGGGCCTAGGGCGTTTTTCCGGCTACGTCGGCGTCAACAATCACATGGGCAGCCGCTTTACTACCAGCGTCCCGGCCATGACCGCAGTGCTCTCGGAGATCCACAAGCTGGGCTTGGCCTATGTCGATTCCCGCACCAGCCGCGATAGCGTGACCGCCGGCATCGCCCGCCACCTGGGCCTGCCGCACGCCGTGCGCGACGTCTTTCTCGACAACCATCCAGTGGTCGAGAAAGTGGCGAGGCAACTGAGGCAGGCCGAAAATGTGGCGCGCGAGCGGGGCTACGCCGTGGCCATCGGCCACCCCCGTGACGGCACGCTCGACGCTTTGGAGGTCTGGCTGCAAGATCTCGAACAGCGCGGATTTGCCCTGGTGCCGGTCAGCACCATCATCGATCTCACCGGCGGCGTTCCCGGCAAGACGCTGCGGCTCAGCCGGGCCGAAACCAGCCAATAAGGAGAAGCATCATGAGCAAGACCTACCTCGTCGGCGGCATGTCTTGCCAGGGCTGCGTCAACGCCGTGACCAACGCCATCAAGACGGTGGTGCCCCAGGCCGAAGTCAGCGTCGCCCTCGATGCCGAGGCCGACAGCCGGGTCACGGTGGCCGGCAGCGAGGACGAGGCTCCGGTGATCCAGGCCATCGGCGATGCCGGATTCGAGTTCCACGGCAACGCCTGAGCCCCTATGCCGGGCGGCGCCAACCTGCCAACGATTGGAACACCACGGCCGCCAGCACCATGGCGCCGCCAAACAGCGCCAAGGCTTCCGGCGTCTCGCCGACCGCCAGCCACACCCAGACCGGCCCCAGCACAACCTCTGTCAGGGCCAGCAGGCCAAGCTCGGCCGCCGGTACGTACTTGGAACCGAAGGTGTAGAAGGCCAGGCCGCTGCCGACGATAAATACGCCCAGTGCCAGGCACAGCACCAGGTCGTGCAGCGAGACCACGAAGCTCTCCATCATCAAAGCGCAGAGCAGCATGGAGAAGACGGCCCCCAATACCACGGTGGGCAGCATCTCGGTCTGCTTGCCGGCGCGTAGCGAGACGGCAAAACCGGCCAGGCAAAAGGCGGCGAGAAGCGCGCTCAGATCCCCCAGCAGGCGGCCGCCGCCGATCGAGCCGCCGACCATGGTGGCGACCCCGATCACGGCCACCGACATGGCCAGCCAGGTGCGCAAAGCCACCCGCTCGCCCAGTACCAGGCGCGCCAGTACGGCGATCAGGAACGGCCCGGCGGCAAAGATGAAAAGCGTATTGGCGACCGTCGTGTTGACCAGCGCGAAGATCATGCTGGTGAAACCGCCGGCCAGAAAGAGGCCGCCGATCGCGGCGGTCCAGCCGGCCGCCCGAAAGGCCGTTACGATGCGGCCCCGGCGGCGCAATGCCAGCAGCAGCAGCATCATCGGCAGCAGACCGGCCGAGCGGTAAAAGACGATCTGCCAGCCGTCGGCGTTGTCGACAAAACGCACCACCACGCCGACGAAGCTGAAGGCCACTCCGGCCAGCATGACCAGGATGACGCCGCGGCCGTGGCCCACTGGGCGTCCCGGTTGAAGGGACATATTTAGTACGACTGCTCGAGGGCCTGGCGGTTGACGGTGACACCGAATTCGCGGCGCAGAGCCGCCTCGAACTGCTGCATGAGGTCGGCGGCGATGCCGCCGCGCAGTTGGTTCCGCAGGTTATCGAGCGCTTCCTTGTCGGCGCTGGGATCGGCCGCCTTGATCTCGACCAGCGTGGCCACGGCGTGGCCGTCGCCGTTCGTCGTCGGGGCCTCGGCCGCGCCGCCCATCGGGGCGGCAAAAAGGGCGGCCAGGAGGCCGCCCGAGATGGCCGCCTCGGTGCCGGCCTGGTGACGGGTCAGCGCCTTGCTGCGCTTGACCTTCAGGCCGCGAGCCTGGGCCAGGGCCTGGAGGCTTTGGCCCTGTTTGAGCTGGTCGACGATTTCCTTGGCCTGGCGCGCCGTGGCCTGCTGCTGCTGACGCGCTGTCCAGTCGGCAATGAGCTGCTGGCGAACGCTCGCGAGCGGTTTGAGGGCGGGCGCCGTGACGGCGTCGACCCGGAGCACGAAATAGCCCCCCGAGGGGATCTCCACCAATTCGCTTTCGCGGCCCTGCTCGGCGGCAAAGGCGGTCTCGAGAAAAGCGGGATAGGAAGGCAGCGCCGTGACCGCGCCGCCGGCCCGGTCGCGGCCCTCGGGGTCGACGCCTTGGATGCGGCCGATCTCCAGGTTCAGGCGGTTGGCCGTCTCCTCGAGGCTGGCGCCGCTGGCCAGTTCGTCCTGCAGTTTGTTGGAAAGTTCATAGGCGTCGTCGGTGGCGGCTTGCAGGGCCAATTCCTTGCGGATCTTGTCGCGCACCGCTTCAAAGCTCTGGGTGCCGCCCGGCTCCACCTTGTTGGCGCGGAAGATGTGCCAGCCCAAGGCACTTTCGAGGGGCGCGCTGACCTCGCCCTGGGCCACGGCAAAGGCCGCATCGGCGACCTCGGGCGGCAGGCCGTTGGCGGTGAGTACGCCGAGCTCTGTGGAATCCGGGATCAGGCTGCCGCCGCTGGCGGCGACGACCTCGAAGGCATCGCCGCCCTTGAGCCGGTCATAGGCGGCTTGGGCCTTGGCCTTGTCGTCGAACAGCATCTGCGAAAGATCGCGCCGCTCGGGACTGGTGAACTCGCTGAGGCGCTGCTCGTAATCCTCGCGCAAACGTGATTCGGGGATCTCGATATCCCGCGACAGCACCACCGGATCGAGCGTCAGGTAGGCGAAGCCGCGATATTCGGGGGCCGTGTAGCGGCTGGCGTTTTCCTTATGCAGCGCTTCCAGCGCAGCCTCGTCGGCCGAGGCCTCGAGCTTGGCCTTGGCGTTATCGAGCACGACGACGTCGGCGACGCGCTTTTCGGCGCGATGGCGGTAGAGCGCATCGACCAGGTTTTGCGGCGACACCGCGCCGACCTGGATGCTGGTGGACACCTGTTCGCGCACCAGATCGCGGCGCGTGATGTGTTCGAAATATTCCTTGCTGAAGCCGTTGTTGCGCAGCACGTCCTCGTAAACCGCCGGGTCGAAGCGGTCGAGGTTCTGGAAGGCCCGGTTGCCATGGATATTGCGCAGAAGCACCGAGTCGGGAACCGTCACCCCGAAGTCCTTGGCCACCTGATCGATGAGCGCGCCGCGGACCATCTTCTGCAAGGTGAATTCAGGCAGGCCGAACTGGCGCGCCTGGTCGCTGTCGAGCTGGCTGCCGAGCTGGTTTGAGACTCGATTGACCTCGCGCCGGTAGGTCTCGTTGAAATCATTGCGCAGAATCTCGATATCGCCGACCACCGCCACCGCGGCGTCGGATGGGCCGCGGAAGATGTCACCGACGCCCCAGACGGCGAAGCTGATGACCAAGAGACCGAGCAGGCCCTTGACCAGAATGGATCCGGTGCCTCTGCGTAGTGCGTCGAGCATGATGGACGATGGTCCCGTTGTGGTCCCGTTGCGAATGTCGGCCCGGCCGCGGCGCGGGGCGCGCCATAATAGGGGGGCGGCCTGGCTCAGGCAACTTGCCGTCGCAGGTATGGTTTTGCTAAATCAACGCCAGTCATTTGCATCCAGTCGGGAAATATCGCCATGGCCCCCAGAGCGCTCGTCGCCGGCAATTGGAAAATGAACGGAAGCCGCCAAAGCACCCGCGCGCTGGTGGCGGCGCTGCGTCAGGCGGCGGCCCAGCCATTTCGCGCCGAGGTGCTGATTTGCCCGCCGACGCCGCTGTTGGCGGAAGCGCGAGAGGTGCTGGGCGAGGCTGCCATCGCGCTCGGTGCCCAGGATTGCCACGCCGCGGCCAGCGGCGCCCATACCGGCGACGTGGCGGCCGAGATGCTGGCCGATCTCGGCTGTACCTACGTCATCGTTGGCCATTCGGAACGGCGCAGCGACCACGGCGAAAGCGACGCCGAAGTGAAGGCCAAGGCCGAGGCGGCGCAGCGGGCGGGCCTTGTCGCCATCGTTTGCCTGGGCGAGACCGAGGCCGAGCGTGACGCCGGCCAGGCGCTGACCGTGGTGGGCCGCCAGTTGGCGGCTTCGTTGCCCGAGGGCGCGACGCCGGCCAACTCCGTCGTGGCCTACGAGCCGGTCTGGGCCATCGGCACCGGGCGCACGCCCAGCGAGGAGGAAATCGTCGCCGTCCACGCCGAACTGCGGGCCCGGCTGGTGGAACGTTTCGGCGCCGCCGGAAACGATTTCCGGCTGCTCTACGGCGGTTCGGTCAAGCCCTCGAACGCCGTCGCCATCATGGCGCTACCGAACGTCGACGGCGGCTTGATCGGCGGTGCCAGCCTCAAGGCCGAGGACTTCTGGCCCATCGTCGAGGCCTGTTAATGCGGGTCAGGATCTACGGCGATATCCGTTCGGGCAACTGCTACAAAGTAAAGCTCGCCCTCGAGCTTCTGGGCCGGCCCTATGAATGGTGCTTCGTCGATATCCTGGAGGGCGAAAGCCGCCGCCCGGACTTTTTGGCCATGAATCCCAACGGCCGCATACCGCTGCTGGAGATCGAGCCCGGCATTTACTTGCCCGAATCAAACGCCATCCTGTGGTACCTGACCGAGGGCTCGCCCTACGTACCCGACGAGCCCCTGGCCCGGGCCCGGACGCTGCAGTGGATGTTCTTCGAGCAGTACAGCCACGAGCCCTACATAGCTACCGTGCGCTATTGGATCCATTTGCTGGGCGAAGAGCAGAAATACAGAACCGAGATCGAGCGCCGGCGGGGGCCGGGATATGCCGCCCTCGCGGTCATGGAAGGCGAACTTGCCGAGCGTGACTTCTTCGCCGGCACCTTCGGCATCGCCGACATCGCGCTCTATGCTTATACCCACGTCGCCCACGAGGGCGGCTTCGATCTGGCCGATTTTTTGCTGCCGTGCGGGCCTGAATCGAACGCATCGAGGCCATTCCCGGCCATGTGCCGATGGCTTGAGGGCCGCCGCCTGGCCGCAATAGTGGGTACTAGCTTTGGGCCAAACGTCTGGTGTATAAGCGCGCAGCCTCGGCCCCGGGACAGCACCCGGCGCACAGCAGGGCATAGGACCCCATGGTAGCCGTCATTCTCGTCATTCATCTGCTGCTGGCCATCTCGCTGGTCATCACGGTGCTGTTGCAGCGCAGCGAAGGCGGTGCCCTGGGCATGGGCGGGGGCGGCGGCGGCGGTTTGATGACCGGGCGCGGCGCCGCCAATCTGCTTACCCGAACCACCGCCATCCTGGCCGCCTGCTTCATGACGACCAGTATTTTGCTGGCGATTCTGGCCGGCGGCGATCGGGGGCCGGGTTCGATCATCGACCGCGAGGCAACTTCGGGCCAACCGGCCCAGGAACAGCCGGCCGAGCCGGCCGAACCGGCCGGGCCCAAGGTGCCGATTTCCCAGTAGGGCGGTAGAGAAAAGAGAAAAATCACCCGGGGCGGCCCTCAAGCCGCCTCTTTTGCTTGGGCTGGTGAACATAGTGTTGTAGGGTGGCGGTCCATGACGCGGTACATATTTATCACCGGCGGCGTGGTCTCCTCGCTGGGAAAAGGCTTGGCTTCGGCGGCCCTCGGTGCGCTCTTGCAGGCGCGGGGCTATAGCGTCCGGCTGCGCAAGCTGGACCCTTACCTCAACGTCGATCCCGGCACCATGAACCCCTTCGAGCACGGCGAGGTCTACGTCACCGACGATGGCGCCGAAACCGATCTCGACCTGGGACATTATGAACGTTTCACCGGCGTCGCGGCGCGCCAGAGCGACAATGTCACCTCGGGCGGCATCTACCAGAGCATCATCAGCCGCGAGCGCCGCGGCGACTATCTCGGCGGCACGGTGCAGGTTATTCCCCATGTCACCGGGGCCATCAAGGACTTCATCCTGGCCGCTGCCGAGGAGCAGGATTTCGTGCTTTGCGAGATCGGCGGCACGGTCGGAGATATCGAAGGCCTGCCGTTTTTCGAGGCTATTCGCCAGTTGGGTAACGAGCTGGAACGCGACCAGGCGGTTTTCGTCCACCTCACGCTGATCCCCTATATTGGCTCGGCCGGCGAGCTCAAGACCAAGCCGACGCAGCATTCGGTCAAGGAGTTGCGCTCGATTGGCATCCAGCCCGACGTGTTGCTCTGCCGCTGCGACCGCCCCTTTCCCGACAAGGAGCGGCGCAAGATAGCGCTCCATTGCAATGTGCGCGAGGAAGCGGTGATCCCGGCACTCGATGTTTCCTCGATCTACGAGGTACCGCTGCGCTACCATGAACAGGGCATGGATGAACAAGTCCTGCGCTGCTTTGGCATCGAAGACCCGCCGGCCCCGGACCTGACGGCCTGGCAGGAAATCCAGCCGCGCATCGAAACCCCCGAGGGCGAGGTCAAAATCGCCGTGGTGGGCAAGTACACCGGCCTCAAGGACGCCTACAAATCGCTCGACGAGGCGCTGGGCCACGGCGGTATCGCCAACAACGTGCGCGTCGGCGTCGAGTGGATCGAGTCCGAGACCTTCGAACACGATGGCACGCTGCACCATCTCGAGGGCGTCAACGGCATCCTGGTGCCCGGCGGTTTCGGCGAACGCGGCGCCGAGGGCAAGATCTCGGCCGTGCGCCTGGCTCGCGAGCGCCGCATCCCCTATTTCGGCATCTGCTTCGGCATGCAGATGGCGGTCATCGAGGCGGCCCGCAACATGGCCGGCATCAAGGGCGCCAACTCGACCGAGTTCGGACCCTGCGACGAGCCCGTAGTCGGGCTGTTAACCGAGTGGGAGCGCGAGGGCTGGATCGAGCGCCGCCAGGAGGGCGACGACATGGGCGGCACCATGCGGCTAGGCGCCTACGATTGCCTGGTCAAACCGGGCAGCGGCGTACACCGGATCTACGGCAGCGACGAGATCAGCGAGCGCCACCGCCACCGCTATGAAGTCAACTTCCGCTACGAGAACAAGCTGGCCGACGCCGGCCTGATATTTTCCGGCCGCTCGCCCGACGGCATGTTGCCCGAGATCCTTGAAATACCGGATCACCCCTGGTTCGTGGGCGTGCAGTTTCACCCCGAACTCAAATCCAAGCCCTTCGATCCCCATCCCCTGTTCGCCTCGTTCATCAAGGCGGCGGTGGATCAGTCGCGGTTGGTTTGAGGGAAGTCCTGGCCGTGCCCCGCGAGGTCAGGCTGGGCGAACTTGCCATCGCCAACCATCTGCCGCTGGTATTGATCACTGGGCCCTGCGCCATGGAAAGCCGCCAGCACGCCTTCGACATGGCGGGATCGCTGGTCGAACTAGCGGCTGGGCTGGGCATCGGCCTGATCTACAAGACCTCGTTCGACAAGGCCAACCGGACCGCCGGTTCGAGCCCCCGAGGACTGGGACTGGAAGGCGCGCTGGGCGTATTCGAGGCGCTGCGCAACGAGCTCGGCTGCCTGTTGCTGACCGACGTGCACGAGGCCGGGCAGTGTGCCGAGGTGGCCGCTGTCGTCGACGTGCTGCAGATCCCCGCCTTCCTTTGCCGCCAAACCGATCTCTTGCAGGCCGCCGCCGCCACGGGCCGTGCCGTCAACGTCAAGAAAGGCCAGTTCCTGGCGCCCTGGGACATGCGTCACGTGGCCGAGAAGGTGGCCCAGGCCGGCTCGGGCGGCGTGCTGCTCACCGAGCGCGGTGCGAGCTTTGGCTACAACACCCTGGTCAGCGACATGCGGGCGCTGCCGCTGCTGGCGGAAACCGGCCATCCCGTCATCTTCGACGCCACCCATTCGGTGCAACAGCCCGGCGGCCTGGGCGGTGCCAGCGGCGGTGAGAGGCGCTTTGTGCCGGTGCTGGCCCGGGCCGCCGTGGCGGTCGGCGTGGCCGGCGTCTTCATCGAGACCCACCAGGACCCCGACAACGCGCCTTCCGACGGCCCCAACATGGTGCCGCTGGCCGAGCTCGGCGGCTTGGTCGAGGACCTCATGGCCTTCGACCGCCTGGCCAAAGCCAAAAGATCATCAGCCAGCGAGGAATCATGACCGCCATCGTCGACATCACAGGCCGGGAAATCCTTGATTCCCGGGGCAATCCCACGGTCGAAGTGGACGTTCTGCTGGAAACCGGCGCCTTCGGCCGGGCCGCCGTGCCGTCCGGTGCCTCGACCGGCGCCCACGAGGCCCACGAGCTGCGCGATGGTGGCCAGCGCTACGGCGGCAAGGGGGTGGAAAACGCCGTCGCCGCCGTCAACGGCGAGATCTTCGATAGCCTGGCCGGCTTCGATGCCGAGGACCAGGTGGCGCTCGACGACATCATGATCGGGCTCGACGGCACGGCCAACAAGTCACGCCTCGGGGCCAACGCCATCCTTGGCGTCAGTCTGGCCACGGCCAAGGCGGCGGCTTCTGAATCGGGTCTGGCTTTGCATGCCTACATCGGCGGCGTCATGGCGCGGACGCTGCCTGTGCCGATGATGAACATCGTCAACGGCGGGGCCCATGCCGACAACCCCATAGACTTCCAGGAATTCATGGTGGTGCCGTTGGGCGCCGACAGCATGGCCGCGGCGGTGCGCATGGGCGCCGAGATCTTTCAGGCTCTGAAGCAGGGCCTCGGCGAGGCCGGCCACAACACCAATGTCGGCGACGAGGGCGGCTTCGCGCCGGCGCTGGCCAGTACCGACGAGGCGCTGGGTTTCATCATGCGGGCCATCGAGGCGGCGGGCTATCGGCCCGGCGACGACGTCCACCTGGCGCTGGACGTGGCGGCCAGCGAATTCTATCGCGACGGCAAATACGAATTGGCCGGCGAGGGCCGCAGCCTCGAGGCCGAAGAATTGGTGGCGCTCTACGAGAAACTGCTGGCCGATTATCCCATCTTCTCCATCGAGGACGGCTTTGCCGAGGACGACTGGGAAGGCTGGGCCGCGCAGACCAAAGCGCTGGGCGATCGCCTGCAACTCGTCGGCGACGACATTTTCGTCACCAACAGCGAACGCCTGCAACGCGGCATCGACGAGGGCGTGGCCAATGCCATCCTCATCAAGGTCAACCAGATCGGCACGCTCAGCGAAACCCTGGCGGCCGTCGAGAGGGCCCACAAAGCAGGCTATCGCGCCGTCATGTCGCACCGTTCGGGCGAGACCGAAGATGCCACCATCGCCGACCTGGCAGTGGCCACCGGCTGCGGCCAGATCAAGACCGGCTCGCTCTCGCGCTCCGACCGCCTGGCCAAATACAACCAGCTCATGCGCATCGAGGAAATGCTTGGTACGGCCGCAAGCTACGCCGGCCGAAGCATCCTGAAAAGCCCCTGAGGGGCTGCCTTCGAGCGGGATGGGGGTGAATCAAACAGGCAATAAGTCGCTCTAAGCACAAGACTCTATTGCATTTTTTTCTTGACGCAGTCGAATCTGTTGTGATTCGATCCGGCCATGGGCATGACCTCCGAGCTCCGCCGCCGGGCCAAGTTCGCGGCACTGCCGCTGCTGGCGGTGGCCTGCATCGCCTATTTCGGCTATCACGCCGTCGAGGGCGACCGCGGCCTGGTGGCCTGGTTACGCCTGGACCAGCAGGTGCAGAAGGTCGAGGCCCGCATCGGACTCAACAAGATCGAGATCGATCGTCTGGAGCGCCGCGTCGCGCTTTTGAATGCCAAGTCGCTGGATCGCGACATGCTGGACGAGAGGGCCCGCGCCGTGCTCGGCCTGGCGCACCCCGATGAAATCACCATCATCGTTCCGCCGAATTAGCCCACGAATCACTTAACTCACATCGAGTTAATCCGTATTTTCTGCAGATTTTCAATACCTTATCACGAAATTATTAGATCCAAAAAGGGTTCCGGTGGGGCGCTATCCCGGAGTAAGATGAGCCCGCGTCGAGGCCTAGCCCGCATTTCCCACCGGGTCACGGCTAGCGGGAGGAAAAATGGCGAAATCCCAGCGAGGGGGCCAAAGCAAGGCCCCGACGGGCCGAAAATCGGCCGCCGGGCGCAAGGCCCGGGTCAAGAAAGCACCACCGCCGGCGGTCGCCAGCAGCCAGGAGTTGCTGCGCCACTATCGCGCCATGCTGCTGATCAGGCGCTTCGAGGAAAAGGCCGGCCAGCTTTACGGTATGGGCCTGATCGGCGGCTTTTGCCATCTCTACATCGGCCAGGAGGCGGTCGTGGTGGGCTTGGCCGCGGCCAAGCAAGAGGACGATTCGTTCATCACCACCTACCGCGACCATGGCCACATGCTGGCCTGCGGCATGGCGCCGCGTGGCGTCATGGCCGAATTGACCGGGCGGCGCGGCGGCTATGCCAAGGGCAAGGGCGGCTCGATGCACATGTTCTCCCGCGAGCGCAATTTTTTCGGCGGCCACGGCATCGTCGGCGCCTCGGTGCCGCTGGGCACGGGCCTCGCTTTCGCCGAGAAATACCGCGGCTCCGACAACGTCGTGCTGGCCTTTTTCGGCGATGGCGCCGCCAACCAGGGCCAGGTCTACGAGGCCCTCAACATGGCGGCGCTGTGGACGCTGCCGGTGCTCTACGTCATCGAAAACAACCAATATGCCATGGGTACGGCGGTCTCGCGGGCTTCGGCCCAGACCGAGCTTTCGCGCCGCGGCGAAAGCTTCGGCATTCCCGGCATGCAGGTCGACGGCATGGACGTGCTGGCCGTCAAGGCGGCCGGCGAGGAGGCCCTGGCGCACTGCCGGGCCGGCCGCGGGCCGCTGGTCATGGAGGTCATGACCTATCGTTACCGTGGCCATTCGATGTCGGATCCGGCCAAATACCGGACCCGCGAAGAGGTCCAGAAGGTGCGCCAGGAACGTGACGCCATCGACCACGTCCGCGACCTGCTGCTGGCCGCCGGCGAGATCAGCGAGAGCGATCTCAAGGAAATCGACCGCGAGGTCAAAGGCGTGGTCTCCGAGGCCGCCGAGTTCGCCCAGCAAAGCCCCGAGCCCGAGCCGGACGAGCTTTACCGCGACGTCCTGGTCGCGGTCTGAGAGGCGCCACCATGGCGGTTCCCATCCTCATGCCGGCGCTCTCGCCCACCATGACCGAGGGCAATATCGCGCGCTGGCTGAAGAACGAGGGCGATAGCGTAGCGGCCGGCGAGATCATCGCCGAGATCGAGACCGACAAGGCGACCATGGAACTGGAAGCGGCCGAGGACGGCGTGCTGGGCCGTATCGTGCTGGCCGCCGGCAGCGAGGGCGTGGCCGTCAACAGCGTCATCGCCGTGTTGCTGGAGGAGGGCGAGGGGCCCGAGGCCATCGCAGCCGCGCTCGACGCGCCGTCGCCGCTGGCCGCGCCGACGGCCTCAGAGCCTGCCCCGGAGCCAGTCCCTATGCCAGCCCCTATGCCGGCTCCTGAACCAGCCTCGCCGCCGGCTACCGCGCCCGGACCGGGGGAAATCGCCTCCGGCCCGACCGTCAGCCAGACCGTGCGCGAGGCGCTGCGCGATGCCATGGCCGAGGAAATGCGCCGCGACGACACGGTTTTTTTGCTGGGCGAGGAGGTAGCCGAATACCAGGGCGCCTACAAGGTCAGCCAGGGCCTGCTGGAGGAATTCGGCGCCCGGCGCGTCATCGATACGCCGATCACCGAGCATGGCTTTGCCGGCATCGGCGTCGGCGCTGCCTATCAGGGACTCAGGCCGATCGTCGAGTTCATGACCTTCAATTTCGCCATGCAAGCCATCGATCACATCATCAATTCGGCGGCCAAGACGCTCTACATGTCGGGCGGCCAGATGCCGTGCCCCATCGTCTTCCGCGGCCCCAACGGGCCGGCCGCCCGGGTCGCCGCCCAGCATTCCCAGTGCTACGCCAGTTGGTACGCCCATTGCCCCGGCCTCAAGGTGGTGGCGCCCCACTCGGCGGCCGACGCCAAGGGACTGTTGAAAGCCGCCATCCGCGATCCCAACCCGGTGATCTTTCTGGAGAACGAGATCCTTTATGGCCGCAGCTTCGAGGTCCCCGAGAACACAGGGGAGCAGGGCGGCGACGACGGCATCATTCCGCTGGGCCTGGCGCGCATCGTGCGGCCGGGCCGCGACGTCACCATCGTCAGCTTCTCGATCTCGGTCGACCACGCCATCACGGCGGCCGAGGTGCTGGCCGGCGAGGGCATCGAGGCCGAAGTCATCGATCTGCGCACCATCAGGCCCTTGGACCTCGACACCTTGGCGGCCTCGGTGCGCAAGACCAACCGGGCCGTGACGGTGGAGGAGGGCTGGCCCACTTGCGGCGTCGGCAGCGAGCTCTCGGCGCTGCTGATGGAACACTGTTTCGACGATCTCGACGCCCCGGTGCTGCGCGTCAGCGGCGTCGACGTACCCATGCCCTACGCCGCCAACCTCGAACAACTGGCGCTGCCGCAGCCCGAGCAGGTGGTCGCGGCGGCGCGTTCCGTCTGTTATCGCTGAGCTTTCCCGGCGCAGGAGAATCTTATGCCCCTGACCATCACCATGCCGGCGCTTTCGCCCACCATGACCGAGGGCCGCATCGCGCGTTGGCTGGTCAAGGAAGGCGACAGCGTGGCGCCGGGCGACGTCATTGCCGAAATCGAGACCGACAAGGCAACCATGGAACTAGAGGCTGACGAGGAGGGCGTGGTCGGCTCCATCATGGTGGCCGAGGGCGGTGATGCCGTGCCCGTCAATACGCCCATCGCCATCATCCTGGGCGACGGCGAGAGCGCATCGGCGCCGGCGGCGCCGCAAGTTGCTCCGGCTCCGGCCCCGACCCCGGAGCCGGCTCCAGCAGCGGCCCCGGCGCCAGCACCAGCGGCCCAAGAACAGGACAAATCGGCGCCGGCCGGCGGCGGCGGGCGCATCGCCGCCAGCCCGGCGGCGCGGCGCCTGGCCAAGGAGAAGGGCCTCGAGCTCTCGGCCATTCAAGGCAGTGGCCCCGGCGGCCGCATCGTCAAAACGGACGCCGAGGCTGCCACGGCTGTTTCTCAGGCTGCAGCCGTGACTGCGGCTCCGCCGCCCAGCGCGGCCCAATCCAAGGTTTCACCGCTGGCCGGCCGCATGGCGGCCCAGGCCGGCATCGACCTGGCGACGCTGGCCGGCAGCGGTGCCGAGGGCAAGATCGTCAAGGCCGACATCGACGCGGCGCTGGCTGGCGGAACCCAGGCCGGCGCCGTCTCGGCAGCGCCCACAGCGGCCGCCCCGGCCCCGGCCCCGGCCACGGGTGACACCGAGGTGCCGCTCAGCCTGATGCGCAAGACCATCGCCCGGCGGCTCACGGAATCGAAGCAAACGGTGCCGCACTTCTACCAGATCGTCGAGTGCGACATCGAACGCCTGAACGAGCTGCTGGAAGAGCTCAACGGCCGCGAGGGCGCCGCTTACAAGCTCACCATCAACGATTTCCTGGTGCGTGCCCTGGCCTTGGCCCTGAAGGCCCAGCCCGAGGTCAACGCCAGTTGGGGCGAGACGGTAATGTTGCAGCACAACTCGGTCGACGTGGCGGTGGCGGTGGCCACCGAGGGCGGCCTGATCACGCCCATCGTCCGCCAGGCCGACCGAATGGGGCTGGCGGAGATCTCGACCGCGGTCCGCGAACTGGCCGGCCGGGCCCGCCAGGGCAAGTTGGCGCCCGAGGAATACCAGGGCGGCAGCTTCACCATTTCCAACCTCGGTATGTTCGGTATCACCGAATTCTCGGCCATCATCAACCCGCCGCAATCGGGCATCATGGCGGTTGGCGTCGGTCAACAGCGGCCCCTGGTGCGTGACGGCGCCCTGGCCATCGCTACCTTGATGACCTGCACCTTTTCCTTCGACCACCGTGTCGTCGACGGCGTCCTGGGCGCCCACTTCGCCAACGCCTTCAAGGGCTTCGTCGAAGATCCCTTGAGCATGCTGCTGTAAGCGGGAGGGGCGGGATATGGCCGAGGCCTATGATCTGGTTGTGGTGGGCGGCGGGCCGGGCGGCTACGTGGCTGCCATCCGGGCCGCCCAGTTGGGCTTGAAGACGGCGCTGGTGGAGGCCCGGGAGCTTGGCGGCGTCTGCCTCAATTGGGGTTGCATCCCGACCAAGACGCTGTTGCGGGCGGCCGAGATCCACCATCTCGGCGGCCGCCTCGAGGAATTCGCCCTCAGCGGCAGCGTCGGCTTCGATCTCGAAAAAGTCGTGGCCCGCAGCCGGGCCGTGGCCGGCCAGCTCTCGCAGGGTGTGCAGTATCTGCTGAAGAAGAACAAGGTGACGGTGATTTCCGGGTACGGCCGGCTGGCCGGAGGCGGCCGGCTGGCGGTCGAAAGCGATGCCGGGACAAGCGAAATCACCGCGCCGCACATTATTTTGGCCAGCGGCGCCCGGCCCCGCGACCTGCCGGGTCTGGCCGTCGATGGCAAGCTTATCTGGAGCTATCGCAAGGCCATGGTGCCTGATCGCCTGCCCAAATCGCTGCTGGTGGTGGGTTCGGGCGCCATCGGCATCGAATTCGCGAGCTTCTACCACGAACTCGGGGCCGAGGTGACGGTGCTCGAGGTGCTTGATCGGGTGCTGCCGGTGGAGGACGAGGAGATCTCGGCGCTCTTGCAAAAGGCCCTGGAAAAGCAGGGACTGGCAATCCACACCGGTGCTGGCCTGGAGGGCCTGACGGGGTCGGCGGCGACAGTGTCGCGGCGCGCTTCAAGACCGCCGACGGCTCGGCTCACGAAGCTGACTTCGAACGCGTCATCATGGCCGTTGGCATCACCGGTAATGTCGAGAACATGGGTCTCGAGGAAGCCGGCGTGAAGATCGACCGCGGCCACGTGGTGATTGATCAATGGTGCCGCACCGGGGTCGACTGCATCTACGCCATCGGCGATCTCGCGGGGCCGCCGTGGCTGGCCCACAAGGCCAGCCACGAGGGCGTGATTTGTGTCGAGAAGATCGCCGGTGTGGCCGACGTTCATCCCCTGAATACCCTGAATATTCCCGGCTGCACCTACTGCCGGCCCCAGGTCGCCAGCCTCGGCCTGAGCGAAACCGGGGCCCTGGCCGCCGGCCACCAGGTTCGCGTCGGCCGTTTTCCGCTCATCGGCAACGGCAAGGCGGTAGCGCTGGGCGAGCCCGAGGGCCTGATCAAAACTGTCTTTGACGCCACCACGGGCGAGCTTCTAGGGGCCCACATGATCGGCGCCGAGGTTACCGAGATGATTCAGGGCTTCGTCGTGGCCAAAACCTTGGAGACCACCGAGGCGGAACTGATGGCCACGGTCTTCCCCCACCCGACGATCTCGGAAGCCATGCACGAATCGGTGCTTGACGCCTTCGACCGGGCCCTACATTTCTAGGGCCCGACACGAGTTCGAGCCCCTTATGACCAAGTCCTCGCAAGCAGCCAAATCGCGGACGCCAGGCAAGCCGGATTGGATCCGGGTGCGGGCCCCGACCTCGGCTGCCTATGGCGATACCCGCCGGCTGATGCGCCGCTTGGGTCTCAACACGGTGTGCGAGGCGGCGGCCTGCCCCAACATCGGCGAATGCTGGCAACGCCGCCACGCCACGGTAATGATTCTGGGCGACATCTGCACCCGGGCCTGTGCTTTTTGCAACGTCGCCACTGGCAAACCGGGGCCGCTCGATGGCGACGAGCCCGGCCACGTCGCCGAAGCCGTGGCCGAGCTTGAGCTGCGCCACGTCGTCATCACCTCGGTCGATCGCGACGACCTCGAGGATGGCGGGGCAGGGCAGTTCGTGGCCTGCATCGAGGCCGTGCGAACCCGCTCGCCGCAAACCACGATCGAGGTGCTGACGCCCGATTTCCTGCGCAAGGCCGGCGCCCTGGAGGCGGTGGTGGCGGCCCGGCCCGACGTCTTCAACCATAACCTCGAAACCGTGCCCCGGCTCTATCCCGACATCCGGCCCGGGGCGCGCTATTTCCATTCGCTGAGGCTGCTCGACCGGGTCAAGGAGAACGACCCGGATATGTTCAGCAAATCCGGAATCATGGTGGGGCTTGGCGAAAGTCGCGGCGAGGTCCACCAGGTGATGGATGACATGCGTAGTGCCGGCGTCGACTTCATCACCATCGGCCAGTACCTGCAGCCCACACCGCGGCATGCGCCGGTACTCGATTTCGTCACCCCCGAGGAGTTCGCCGATTACCAGCGCGCGGCCTTGGGCAAGGGTTTCCTGTTGGCCTCGGCGACGCCGCTGACGCGCTCGTCCTACCATGCCGACGATGATTTCCGCGCCTTGCGCGAAGCCCGTGCCAGGCATGCCGACCCACGCTGAGAAACGCACCCTTCCCCACACGCCCGAGCAGCTTTTCGAGCTGGTAGCAGGGATCGATCGCTATCCCGAGTTCCTACCTTGGTGCAAAAGCGCCCGCATCACCAAGCGCGAAGGTGGCGTGCTGCACGCCGATATCACGGTTGGCTTCAAGCTGTTTCGCGAGAAATTCGGCTCGCGTGTGACCCTCGATCGACCTCACCGCATCGACGTTAAATATCTCACCGGACCCTTTCGCCATCTCGATAACCACTGGATCTTCCATCCCGAGCCCGAGGGCCGCTGCACCATCGAGTTCTTCATCGATTTCGAGTTCCGCTCGCGCCTCCTGCAACGCCTGATCGGGGCGCTTTTCAATGAGGCGGTGCGGCGCATGGTGCGGGCCTTCGAGGTGCGGGCCGGGCGGCTTTACGGCGTCCAGGGCCAAGTGGCGGCAAAACGCGGCCGCCTCAGGCGCCACCCCCGTCGATAGCCAGCGAGGCGTAGATGGCGGCCACCACGGCCGAATTGTAGGCGCCGTGAATGCCGACCGCGGCCCATAACGAGCCGCTGCGTTCATAGGCCAGCGCGAAGACCGCACCCAGGCAGGCCACCAGCAGCATCACCGGCAGGGGATAGTAAAAATGGCTGATGCCGAAGACCAGGGCGCTGGCTGGGATGGCGATGGCCGGCCGCCAGCGGCTGCGCATCCAGCCGTAGAGCACGCCGCGGAAGTAGATCTCTTCGCAAAACGGCGTGGCGATGCCGACCAGCAGCAGCATGCCCAAGAGCCCCGACCAGGAAAAGCCCTGGGGCGCCACGATATGGGCCACCAGGCCGCTGACCGAAAGGCCGAGCAGGCGTTCCGCCGCCTCCATCACGGCCACCAGGGCGAGGCCGGCCAAGGCGGCCAGGGCGAAATGGCGCTGGCGCAAGGGCTGTAAACCCAGGTCCGCCCAGTTGAAGCCCTTGCGCAACTGCAAGACCAGATATACCGCCGCCACGATGGCCGTCACCTGGACACTGAGGATCAGCAGCATGTGGCCCAGCGAAAGTCCCCGCAGCCGGCCCATATCCGCCACCGTCATGGCGATGACCACACTGACCACGGTGATGCCGATGGCCACGAAAATGATGATGGCGGCGGTGACCAGCAGCATGTCGTAGCCGTCGATGCGGCGCTTCGGATTTGCCTCGTGCAAGCCTGCCATGGTCATGCCCGGGTGCTTCCCGAGGCCAGGGCAGTTTGCCTTTCCAATAACATGTCGAGGGCGCTACGGACGGTTTCCAGGCGCACGTTGGTGCGCCCGATATCGCCGAATTCACAGCGCTGGTGCCGTGTCTCGAGGCCTTCGCCGGCAGCCGCCATGTGCACCAGACCGACGGGTTTGCCCGGGCCACCGCCGCCGGGGCCGGCGATGCCGGTGACGGCGACGCTGAGGCTGGCCCGGGCGCGTTCGCGCGCCCCTTCGGCCATGGCCCGGGCCACCGCTTCGTCGACGGCGCCGCGGTTGGCCAGCAGCTCGCGGTCGACACCCAGAAAGTGCTGCTTGGCGCTGTTGGCGTAGACCACGAAGCCGCCGATGACGACGTCGGAGGAGCCGGCGATCTCGGTGAGCGCACCGCCGATCAGGCCGCCGCTGCAGGATTCGGCAAACGCCACGGTTTGGCCGGCCTGACGGCAGGCCGCCAACAGGCGCTCGGCCCGATCGAGAATGTCTTTGGCATACATGATCTCAAATCCAATTTAGGGCCAAGGCCAGGACGGCCATGGCGGCCAGCGCCGCCGCCACGTCGTCGAGCATCACGCCCAGCGCGCCCGGCACCCGCCGTTCGAGCCAGCCGATGGGCCAGGGCTTGAGGATGTCGAAAAACCTAAACAGCACGAAAGCCAGGGCATACCACGCGATTTCCCGGGGCGCCAGCAGCAGCGTCAGCCATTGTCCGGCAACCTCGTCGATGACCACGGGCGAGGGATCGGGGTCGTCGCCGGCGGCGATGTAGACGCCCGAGGCCCAGCAGCCCGCCAGGAAAGCCAGCATTGCCGCCCCGGCCAGCCCGGCCGGGCCCAGCCAGCCCGCTATCAGCCAGGCCAGCGGCAGCGCCGCCAGCGAGCCCCAGGTGCCGGGCCAGCCCGGCAAGCGGCCCGAGCCCAAGCCGGTGGCGATCAACACCGCCGGGTGGCCGGGCCGCAGGCCGGGTGGAAGAGGGGTCCAAGCCATGGCGGCCTCAACCGGGCAGGCGCACCGTGGCCGTGGCCTGCACGGCAATGCCTTCGCCACGGCCGGTGAAACCCAGGCCCTCGCTGGTGGTGCCCTTGACGGCAACGCGCCCGGGTTCGATATCCAGGATTTCCACCAGCCGGGCCCGCAAGGCCTGGCGCTGGGAGGCGATCTTGGGCTGCTCGCAGATGATGGTCAGGTCGACGTGGGCCAGGCGGCCGCCGCGGGCCGCCAGGCGGGCCAAAGCGAAGCGCACGAAGGTGGCCGAATCCTCGTCCTGCCAGCGCGCCTCAGCGGGCGGAAAGTGGCTGCCGATATCGTCCTCGGCCAAGGCCGAAAGAACAGCGTCGGTTAGCGCATGCAGCGCCACGTCGGCATCGGAATGGCCGACCAGGCCGCGCTCAAAGGGCAGCGCCAGGCCGCACAGCATGACATGGTCGCCGGGGCCGAAGCGGTGGACGTCGAAGCCTGAACCCACGCGGACGTCGCCCAGGCGGGAATCCAGCAGCCGGCGGGCGCGCTCCAGGTCGGCGGCCGTAGTGATCTTGAGGTTTTCATCGTCGCCCGCTACCAGGGCCACCGCCAGGCCGGCGGCCTCGGCCACGGCGGCATCGTCGGTGAAGTCGGGGCCAACTGACTTAGCGGCCGCCCGGTGGGCCGCCAGGATCTCGGGATAAGCGAAACCCTGGGGCGTCTGGGCCCGCCACAGGCCGGCCCGCTCCAGGGTGCCAGCGATATCGCCGGAGGGCGCCTGGCGCTTCAGGGTGTCGGCCAGCGGCAAAGCGGCGATGGCGCCGGGGCCACGGTCAAGGGCCGTCAGCACCCGGTCGATCAGTGCGGCCGCCACGAAAGGCCGGGCGGCGTCGTGGATCAGCACCCGATCGGGATCCAAATCGGCCAGGCTCTCGAGCCCCAGACGCACCGATTCCTGGCGGCTGGTGCCGCCGCTTACCGGCTCCAGCAAGTCGAGCCCGGCCACGGCGGTGCGGTAGGGTTCTTCATCGCCAGGCGCAATGACGACGCGTACCGGCCCCACGGCGGCATGCCCGGCAAAGGTGGCCGCGCTGTGGGCCAGCAGGGCGCGCCCGCCGAGTTCCAGATATTGCTTGGCCTGGGCGCCGCCGAGGCGTTGGCCCCGCCCGGCCGCCACGATCAACGCCGCCGTCGTCATGACCGCAGCCTAGCCCGATCCAGATCAAGCCGTCACGGATTCTTGAAGGCATGTGATTTCCGTCGCCCGTGTTCATACCCAAATATCTCTGTCGTGACGCGCCGGACGTGGCGGCAACAACGAGGTAACAATCGTGCGCATCTGGATGATCTTGGTCGCGGTGCTGCTGGCGGTCCCGGTGGGGGCGGCCGAAAAAGACAGCAAAAACCCCCTGAATCCCACCGGTGGCGGCCATTTCGAAGTTGTTGACCCGGCCGAGAAATTGGCCCCGGACAAGGCCGAACGGATCTATCGCCGGCTGCGGCCGCGCCTGCGGGCGGCCT
>MPLZ02053101.1_pt1 | contig 24228 bp, 24 predicted proteins | sample 1617311 | NCBI WGS metagenome assembly MPLZ02 (sample SAMN05944806, study PRJNA350692) | marine metagenome | biome: marine; feature: ODZ; material: water; isolation source: 160 m water sample filtered on 0.2 um supor filter | place: Pacific Ocean | collected 2012-04-08 | depth 160m m | reverse complement strand
CTGTCTTGCCGCCGTGTTGGCGGAGGAGGTTGGCGGTTTCGGTAGTATTGAATGGGCTATTTGGCATAGTGGCCCGATCAAGCGGTGTTGTGCCATTATCATCCTTCGCATTCACATCTGCACCTTCGGCAATTAGCCGTTCGGCGATTTCTTTGTGCCCTTTACCAGCCGCGTAATGCAAAGGAGTCAAGTCTTTATCATCTTTCACCTTCACATCCGCACCTCTGTCGATTAGTAGATCGACTATCTCCTTCCGACCAGTCAAAGCCGCCCAATGCAAAGAAGTTCTACCACGATACCCCTTCGCATTCACATCCGTACCTGCTGCCAAGTGCTGTTTAATGGCTCCTATGTTTTCTAGAAAAACAGCATCATGAATTGAGGTATCTGGTACTTTGGTTGTCGGCGGTTCTGGCGACTGCGTCGTAGCACACCCCACCAACAGCACGGCTGCGATGATTGCGATCAGTTGTGATTTCATGGTGAGCCGACGGTCATCGCAATGAGCACTGTTTTCAAGCCGTTTTAACTGTTGCCGCAAAAAGCTTTTAGCCTTAAAAACTAAGGGTTGAGGGCTGAACCTCAATCATACGAGCCGGTCAGCCAGAGGGGCAATCGGAGCGACCTACAAGCTTTACTCAGAGGGCGATTGGAGCTATTTCGGGCTGGTACTGATTCCGCGCAATGAAGTCTGGTGGATGCCATTTTCAGAGATCAGGGGCAGACCGTCCGTCTGTACGAACATTGAGAACGACTCATTGGCTGAATACACAGGCAACATCGATAGTCTCAAAAAGTGCCAATGAAAGTGCCAATAAAAACCCTAGTTTTAAAAAAGCCTGCAAATAAAGGGTGAAGTGAACCTCGAGTTTATGTATGTCGATTAAACTCATGAACGGACTTTTCGAAACAGAAATCAATCGGCGTGAAATGCTCAAGCGGATCACAGCTGGTTTCGGCTACATCGGCTTGGCCGGATTACTTGGCCAACCGGCTCGAGCAGGCACACCCAAGCTTGGCCCACATTTTGCGCCCAAGGCCAAACGGGTGATTTTTTTGTTCATGAACGGCGGACCGTCGCACATCGACACGTTCGACCCGAAACCTGCGCTCAAGAAACACGAGAACACGCAGCCGACCGGCAAGATTTACAAAAAACCCAATACTACTGGTTTTATGCCGTCGCCGTTCAAATTTGCCAGGCATGGGCAGAGCGACATTGAAGTCAGCGAAACGCTTCCGCATATCAGCCAGGTAATCGACGAGTGCTGTGTCATTCGCTCGATGTACACCGATATCCCAAACCATGAGCCCGCGTTGCTGCAAATGCACACCGGCAACGTGCAGCCCATACGCCCATCACTTGGTTCCTGGCTGCAGTATGGCTTGGGATCCGTAAACGAGAATCTCCCGGGGTACGTCGTGCTTCGCCCGACCAATAAAATCGTCGTTGGGCCGGCGTTGTGGAGTAACAGTTTCCTGCCGGCACAACATCAAGCCGCGAGCGTTATTACCGCCGACATGAAGGTCGACAAACTCATAGCCAACATACGCAACCCCAACATCACCTATAAGGAACAGCGCCAACAGCTCGATCTCCTTGGCCAGCTCAATCGTTTGCACTTGGCCAAGCGCGACAACGACCTGGAACTCAACGCGCAGATCAAGGCAATGGAAACAGCCTATCGCATGCAGTTTGAGGCGATGAACAGTTTTGATATTGAAAAGGAGAATCCTGCAACTCGGGACAAATACGGCCACACCCCGTTCGCCAACTCCTGTCTACTGGCCCGACGCCTGGTCGAAAGTGGCGTGCGTTATGTTGGAGTCTATTATGTAAATAACGGCAACCAGCCCTGGGACACGCACAAAAAACACAACGAAAATCACCTTAAACTCTGTCAGGACAGCGACAAGGCAACCGCCGCATTGATTTCCGATCTCAAAGAGCGCGGCCTGCTTGACGACACGATGGTGATTTGGGGCGGTGAATTTGGCCGGACACCGTACGCGCAAAACAACAAGTCCGGAGCTGGACGCGATCATCATAACACAGCGTTCTCGATGCTACTGGCCGGCGGCGGTGTGAAAGGCGGCTTCACCTATGGCTCCAGTGACGAGTTTGGGATGCGCGCGCAGGAAAAGCCCTTGCACATCCACGATTTCCATGCCACAATCCTGCACCTGATGGGGCTGGATCACGAAAGATTGACATACCGCTGGAGCGGCAGAGACTTCCGGTTGACCAACATCCACGGTAAAGTCGCCCACGACATCATCGCCTAGCCATTGAAGATCATGAAAACCAGGCAGAACGGATTTACACTCATCGAGCTATTGGTCGTGATCGCCATCATCGCCATCCTTGCCTCCTTGCTGCTCCCGGCCTTGGCCAAGTCCAAGAGCAAGGCCCGCCAAACGGTCTGCATGAGCAACCAAAAGCAGCTTGGCCTCTCCACCGCCATGTATGCGGAAGATTTTGATGACAAGTTCCCTATCTCCATAACACCACATACCGTACAGAACCATGCGAACTGGCTCGTCAGCATGCACGATGCGGGATACCTTAGCACCATGGACCTATTCACCGATCCCGCGGATGTCGAAGGGCCATATAACGTTTTAACACTCAGAAAACGCAGAATCCTTCTTGATAAAAGAAGCCGTGACATTGTCTTCTCTTATGGAGCCAACGAGCAAATGATCGGCCCGTCCGATCAACGGTATGAAAAAATCAGTCAAGTCCCCGAGCCGGATAAGATCTTCTTTTTTGGTTGTGCCACCTACATGGTCGTTCCGCATTGGGACCATGAGCGAGTCTATAACGCCAGCGGCCCACACCAACCAAGCTCATCCGCAAACCCACCGAACGAGCTATACGCCCGCCATAACTCAGGAAAAAACAACCGAGCCAAAGAGAAGAGCAAAGGTGGCAGCAACATCACCTACGCCGATCTTCACTACGAATACAAAAACCAATACTTTATTGACACAAAACTGTGGTGGTACAGGAATCACAGGCCACTCTAGCTTGACCGGGCCCAACCGTTTGGCTTAAAGCCAATTCTCACGTCTTTCTAGGATCTCACTATATGAACACACAACGCGTTTCCAGACGACAATTCATCAACACCACCCTGGCGACGGCTGCAGCCGCCGGAGCAACCTGGTTTGATGTCCCCAAAATCCTCGCCGCCGAGGGTAAAAAGGCCGCCCTAAAAAAATATGGTGGGTTCCCCATGGGCATCCAGAGTTACTCCCTACGGGGATTTGGTGTGGACGGCGCAATGGAGCAAACCAACAAGCTTGGACTGCACTTCATCGAGTTTTTTGGCGCCCATTTCCCGATCACAAAGGACAAGATCAAGATCGGGGAAATGAATGAGAAACTGGCCAAGTACGACATGACCATCAGCGCCCACGGCGTCAACGGCTTCGGAGCCGACCATGCAAAAAACGAGGCGACGTTTCAGTTCGCAAAAATGGCCGGCATCAAAAACATCTCTGCAAACCCCGCCCCCAACTCATTCGACAGCCTCGACAAACTTGTCGCGAAGTACGACATCCGTGTCGCCATCCACAACCACGGGCCGGGCGCGCTGTATGACAAGATCGACGACGGACTCAAGGCGGTGAAGGGGCACGACAAGCGCATCGGTTTCTGCGCCGACCTGGGCCACTACATCCGCTCGTCCGAGGATCCGGTCGAGGTGATCCACAAGCTCGGCGACCGCCTATACGGCATCCACCTTAAGGATTTCGCCGAGCAAAAGAAGAAGACGCACGGCGTCATCATCGGCATGGGCCACCTTGACGTGCCTGGCGTGTTCAGAGCGTTGCGCAAGGTTAAGTTCCCGGCCGACGGTGCTCTCAGTCTCGAGTACGAGGAATCGCCAAATGACCACCCAAAATTACTTGCTGACATTCGTGAATGCATTGCCATTGCTGCTGAGGGAGCACAGAAAACCAAACAAGGTTAATTCAAAATTTAAACAAAATCATGCAACGACGCGATTTTCTAAAAACAGGTTTGGCCGCTTCCGGGGCAGTTGGGTTATCCGCGCTTGGCCAAGCGCAGGCTGACCATCATGGCGGAGATCAGGAATATTACGAACTCCGCCATTGGCACATTCCAACAGCGGAAAAGAAAGCCATTGTCGATCGCTTCCTAAAAAATGCGGTCATGCCTGCGGCCAAGCGAATTGAACTTGCTCCGATCGGCGTATTTTATTCCGCCGAACATCCGAAAAACAACAAAGCGGAACAACACGACATTTGGGTACTCACGCCGTTCAAGAACACGCAGGAATTTTTCTCCCGCGATGAAAAGCTTGTCGACGACGTGTTCGTCGAAGCTGCAGACGAGTACTTGGACAGCCAGAAAACGGATCCGGCCTACACACGCATCACCTCATCATTCATGCGCGCGTTCGACGGCAAGCCGAAGCTCGAGATCCCGATCAAGGGCAAGCGCATCTTCGAATTGCGCGAGTATCAGAGCCACAACGAACTTAAGGCCCTGCTAAAGGTGCAAATGTTCAACGAAGGTGAAATCGACATATTCAATGCCACCGGCCTCAAGTCGGTCTTTTTCGGGCAGACACTAATTGGCCCGGATATTCCGAACCTGACTTACATGCTCGTTTATGAAGACCAAGCGATGCGTGGAAAAAACTGGCAGGCATTCCTTAAGCACCCGGATTGGGATCGCATGAAGAACATGGAAATTTACAAAGACACCGTGTCCAAGATAGTGGCGCGGTTCTTTGACCCCGCACCCTATTCACAAATCTGATTTCGAATAAATTTTCCGATAGCAAAAACGGGCTCAATGAGCCCGTTTTTTGAATCTGTTTGAGATTGCAGTCTCAACTTTTGCCGAGCAGATGCTTGTCCATTCGATCGTGGACATCCTTCATCCGGTCGCGGTTGCCACCGCCAACCTCCGCCGTGGACCAACCGGTGAAGCCAATCTGTGCGAGCGCCTTTCGGACGTCCGGCCAGTCGACATCACCGTCGCCGATTTTGCAGAATCCGTTCGACTTGCCCCAGTCCTTCACGTCCAGTTTGACTATGCGCCTGCCCAGCGTACGAATCCATTGGGCCGGCTTGCCAAAACGCTGATGGTTGCCGATGTCGAAGTAGCTCCCCACCCACGGACTGTTGATCTGATCCAGATATTTAACCAACTTATCGGCTGACTGATTGTCGTCTCCCTTTGGATCATACAAGAAACCGTTCCAAACATTCTCGATCAAGATGTGAATCCCACGCCGAGCTGCCAATGGCAGCGCCTTTTGAATTTGCTGTATTGAGCGATCCCATACCTGTTGGTGGTTTTCGTTCTTCGCATCACGAACCGCACCGGGCACGAGCAACACCGCTGAACCCTCAACCAAGTGAGTGTCACGGATGGCAGTCTTTAGCCCTTCCAATCCCTTTTGCCTCGTCTCGGGATCCGGCGAAGAAAGCCTAGTGCCCCAGTGAATTGAGTCGACGACACCGTGAATTGGAAAGCCGGTTTCGCGGCTAGCAGCCAGGGCCTGCTTTTTGTCCACGCCACCCGGGCTGCTGAGTTCCACCCCGTCATAGCCGATCTCCTTAAGTATCCGAAACTTTTCAGCGACGGGGATTTTCCCACCAAACATGCCGAACTTGATTGACTTTAGAATGCGCGACCTGCCGTCAGTCTCCGCTTGGCCAATCGCCGGCAATACGGTGGCAGCCAAGGCCAAGCCGCTGGCTTTGCTAAAGTCGCGCCGGCTCATTTTCGAGTGAGTCATCGCTTCAGACAAAAGGCGTTAGGCCCGGCTTGGCCAAGGGCGGCGGCGTGTGCTTGCCGGTCTTCCAGTTTATGTCCTTCGGGTAACGGTCCTCCTTGGAATTCAACGCCTGTTCGTAGGTGATCTCCTTGCCGGTGTAGGCGGCCGTTCGGCCCATGATCGCCATCATCGTGCTGAGCGCCATGCGATCGCCATTGTTGATCGGTTTTCCGTCACGGATCGACTGGAACAACTCGTTGTGCTCGATTTGATACATGTTCCCGCTCTTGCCTTCGTAGGTCCAACGGCCCTTGGCGTTCTCGATGAAGATGCCGCGGGCGATGTCACCTCGGCCTTTGGTGCCAAGCAGGTAATCATTGTTCTCGTTGTGGCAGCGGCGCTGCTGGCGCTGAGCCATGAAGGCACGCACGCCATCCGGATACAGGTAGTTGACCTCGATGTGGTCGAAGATGTTGCCGCTGTTGTTCGGGATGCCGCGTCCGCCGACGGCAGTGCAGCTTACCGGCGGTGTATCCCTCATCGCCCAGGCGATCTTGTCCACGCTGTGCACAGCCTGCTCGACCAAGCCGTCGCCGCCGAGCCAGGCGAAGTTGTACCAGTTGCGCACCTGCCACTCGATATCGCTCCATTCCGGTTTGCGCGCGGAATCCGGCTGCATCGGTTTGACCGGGCCGGTCAGGTACGTGGCGTAAATCGACTGGATGTCGCCGATCTCGCCGCCGAGAATACGCTCGTAAAAGGCGCGACGCTCGTACTCATAGCGCCAGCAGAATCCGGCGACAATCGCCAGATTTTTTTGCTTCGAAATCTTTACTGATTCCATGATGGAGCGCACGCCCGGCGCGTCGGTGGCCATCGGTTTCTCGATGAAACAATGCTTGCCGGCCTCGACCACGGCGCGGAAGTGCAGCGGGCGGAAGCCGGGCGGCGTCGCGAGCACTACCAGATCCACACCGCTATCGATCAGCTTTTGGTAGGCGTCTAGGCCAACGAACTGGTGCGGTACATCCACTTTTTTCTCGTGCCGCTTTTTCAGGCCGGTTACGGCGCGCTCGACCCTGTCTGGAAACACGTCCGCCACAGCGGTCAGCTTGACGTTGTCATCTGCGCTGAGCGCCTGGTTGGCCGCGCCGGTGCCACGCCCGCCGCAGCCGACCAGCCCCACTCGGATGGTGTCGCTGTTCTGCGCGAAGGCGCTTCCGCGAGAGATCAGGCCGATTGTGGCAGCGCTGGCCACGGCGGCAGTGGATGAGGTCTTGAGAAAATCCCTGCGGGATGTCCCGGTGTCAGATGTCGTTTTGTTAGTCATAGAAATTCCTGAAAGAGGAGAGGCTACTCATCCCAAAAGTCGAGCGCAAGCCAAGCGCTTGGCCAAGCCTATTTGATTTGTGAGAAATCAGTCCCGGTGAGAAAGTCATTCACGATCCGGCTCACAAGGCGACCGTCCTTGGTCGATTCCTTGTAGACCTTTTGCCAGTTGGGATCGGCAAGGAACGCCTTCCACGCCTTGCCGCGCGCCTCGCGACTGGAATAGGCGAGCATGTAAACCAGCTTGTTCTCCTTGTTGTCGGCGGGCACCCAGTAGCCGATATTGGTTATGCCGTGCTTCTTGAACAGCGCCACCGTGTGGTCGCGGAACCGGGCCAGCAGCGCGTCCAGTTTGCCCTCGTTGGCGTAATAGGTGCGAATCTCGAAGACGCGGGTTTTCTCCTCGGCCCGGGCAATGTCCAAGCCGGCGATCGGGTTGCAGAAAAACGCAGCCGCCAACAAAATAATACCATGAGTTTCTTTCAACATGATTCGAATGGTGCACGCGCATCGCACCATCTCTCGCCCCGCCTGTCAAAGGCTATTTGCGGTTGCGCCGCCTTGGCTTGGACCGGAGATCCCACGCCTCGACCCATTTTTCACCGGTAAACTTCATGTCGAAGTCGCTGACAAGCCTGCGGCTCATGTCGGCAAGATGACCGGCGCCATAAAAGATACCGATCCGTTTTTTGCCCTTGGCCAACTGCTCGCGCAGCACCTCCAGCGCAATCAGGTTGCGCTCGGTGATGATGGTCGATCCCTTCTCGCCCCCCAGCGTGTCGAGGATGTCCGTCGTGGCGAACTGCTGTGCCATCACCCGCTTCAGCGCCAGCTCGCGGTTGCTGGAGAAAAACGCGAACAACAGGGCGAAGTCGTTCGCACCGCCCTGCTTGTTCACCCGCTGCTGCGCCAATCCCTCCATGAACAACTGCATGAACATCGTGAAAAACGACTCGCCGCGATCCCTCATTTTCTGGGCGAACTCCTCGGGCGACATGTCGGCGTGCACCATGTTCGGCGCGTTGTAGTCGATGCCGTCAAGCTGGAACGAAAGCCCGAGCATGTCCTTCGCGCCGAGTTGCATGCCGCCGATCACGGTCATGCCGGCCTCGAATCCCTTTTCCTCCGAGACTGAAGGTTCACCCGCCTCGTCCGGTTTTCCGGCATCGACCTCCGTCGGTTTCGGCCCGGGCTGGTCGCGATCCTTCCAGCGCCTCGGTGCAGCCCCTGTTTCATCCTTCTCGGCCACCATCTCGTACAGCAGTGCGTCATACTCCCGGAAGCTCCTGTCCAGTTTCCGGAAATAAGCTCTGTCGCCGATATGGATCGCGCCGATGAGATCGACAGTCACGCCGGCCTTGGCCAATTTCTCATCCGTCGGCACAAACCGGAGGATCGGCGTGTCGAGCGACTGCGGAATGCGCGGCCGCTCCGGGTTCATCGTCATCCGGATGAATTTCTCGGGCAGCTCCGACGCCGGCTTGGCCTCCTCCGCAGCCGAGCCGCCGACCACGCCCACCAGCGCCAACCCAACCAGCCAACCTGTCCATCGCACCTTCATTTGCCGACACCCTACTTGGCCAAGCGGCAAATTGCCCTCCTAAAATAAGGCTAGGGCGGATAGGGTTCGTGGCGTGCCGGAGTTGACCGAGACCCGCGAGCCGCCTTCGGACTGGACGGAGCTGTTTTTCCGCTTCCTATCGGACGAGAAGGACGCATCGGTTTACACCCAGCGCAACTACCGGCAGGCGCTGGGCGAGTTCGCGGAGTGGCACCGCGAGTCCCACAAGCCGCCGGTGCGCTGGGAGGAACTGGATCGGAACGATTTTCGGCTGTTCCTTCGGCAGCTTGGCCGGCGGGAACTCAGTCAGGCGGCCATCCGGCTGCGGTTCAGCGCACTCAATTCATTTTACAAATTCCTCATGCGGCGCGGGCTCGTCGAGTCGTCGCCGGTGAAGGGCATCACCCTGCCGAAGCCGGCCAAGCGACTCCCACAATTCCTGACCATTGAGCAGATGAACGCGCTGCTCGACGCGCCGTTGCGCGAGTTCGAAGCCGAGCGCGACGCCAAAAAAGGGACGAGGAAAAAAGTCAACCAGGTGCCGTACCTGCGCGACCGAGCGATCCTCGAAACGGTCTATTCGTGCGGCCTACGCATCGGCGAGATCTGCCGGATGTTGGCTGGAGAAATCGAGCCAGACGAGTTTGTGGTCAACGTGCACGGCAAGGGGAAGAAGGAACGGCAGGTGCCGATCGGCCGCGCCGCCGTCGAGGCGATCCGGCTTTACTGGGAGCGCTTGGCCAAGCCGCCCGCCGCTGACGAGCCGGTGTTCTTCGCGTCGGAGAAAAAACGCAGCGCCATCTACCCGCGCCTGGTCCAGTTGCGGCTGAAGAACTACCTCAGCGCGTGCGGACTCGACCCGTCCCTCTCGCCGCATAAGCTGCGCCACAGCTACGCCACACACCTGCTCGACGCCGGGGCGGACCTGCGAAGCGTGCAGGAGATGCTGGGCCACGCGAATCTCGCCACAACACAGGTGTATACGCACGTGACCACCGAGCGGATCAAGCGTGCCTACGACGAGGCACATCCCCGGGCCTGAAGCCAAGCGCTTGGCCAAACGCTACTTGGTGGCCGGTTGCTCAGCGGCCGGCGAGAGGGTCGGCTCGACCTTGTGCTGCTTGGTTTGGGGGAAAATCTGGTAGAGCAGGAGGTAAATCAGCACGCCGGTGATGGAGACGTACATCCACAGCGGCCACGCCCATCGCGCAATTTTCTTGTGCTGCTCAAATCGTTCCTTCAGCGCGCGGTTGAATGTCATAAAGATGAGAGGCAATATCACCATCGCCAGTAGGATATGGGTGAACAGCAGCACGAGGTAAATCGGGCGGAACCACGCCGGCTCAACAAAGCGCGTCACGACCTCTGTGTTGAAGTGGTAAACGAGGTAGCAAGCCAGAAACACGGCCGAGGTGGAGAGCGCGCTAACCATGCAGTTGCGATGCGCGATCTTGTTACCTTTCTTGATGAACACAAAGCCGAACGTGAGGAACAAGGTGGCGAGCGCGTTGAGGCAGGCGTTGATGAGGGGCAGATCCTGAATGGTCATTTCGAGGGTTCGGTTAGCAATGTGTTCGCAATGGCGATGGCTTTATCCTTCCACCCTTCCTCCATGCTCTCGAGCACGCCACGGAGGCGTCCCTGCCGGTCGATCACCACGAAAATGGTGGCGTGGATGAACAGGTCCTCGGGCGTGGTTTGTTCGCCTGGCGGCTTCTCGCGGACGATGAGCTTCATATCATCGACGGCCAGGCGTACAATCTCCGACTTGGTGCCGGTGAGGAACTGCCAGCGCCCGGCATCCGCACCAAAGCGCTTGGCGAAGCGCTGCATGATGGGTGGTGTGTCGTGACCGGGATCGGTCGTGAGCGTGGCGAAGGCGACATCCGGATCGCCGGCGAAGTGCGCCTGCAACTCGGCCATGCGCTGGGTCATCGCCGGGCACGGCCCGGCGCAGCGGGTGAAGATCACGTCGGCAAACCAGACCTTGTTGGTGAATTGAGCCAGGCCAACCGGCTTGGCCAACTGGTTGGTCAGCGTGAAGTCGGTCAACTGCGAGATGACCGGCAGTTCCCGCTTGGCCAAGCGGGACTCCGTGGGGCTCATATTCGTGGCGCGCTGTTCGCGGACGTAGGCGAAGCAAATGGCCAGGATCACCACGGCCAAGCCGCCCCAGACAACCCAGTGCACCATTTTTGAGTTGGATGGCATCGTGTCAAAAAAAAGGCACCCTTTTCAGAGCGCCCGAGGAATCTGGTCAGGCCAAGTGAGACTCAGGCATTGTCGTCACCAGTGGTTGTAACCGCAGCAGCGGCCTTTTCGCCAGCCGGGTTTTTCTTTTTCTTCTCCACTTTGTACCACTCGTTCCACTCGGCCTCATCGACGACCTTGACGGCACCCTTCATGCGGGCGTGACCGTCGCCGCAAAGCTGGGCGCAGGTGATCTGGTAACGGCCCACCTTGATTGGCCTAAAGTGAATCGGGATGCGCATGCCGGGAATCACGTCCTGGCAGACGCGCAGAGGCAGCACCTTGAAACAGTGGATGACGTCCTTCGAGGTCAGGTCAACGGTGACGCTTTTGTGTGTGCCATCCTCGTTTTTTATCATTGGTACGACAATGTCAGACTTGAGCACCTCGACATCGTCCTCCGAGTCAGGATCTGACTTGTCGAGGCCAAACGGGTTGGTGGCGGAGACGAGGGTCTTGTCCTGGTCGCCCAGTTTCCCATCGGCACCGGGGTAACGGGCGCTCCAGGCGAACTGCTCGGCCGTGACGCGAACCACGCTCTCGTCGCTGAAGTCGTCCGTCTTGTTAACGTAAAGATTCCAGAAGTAAGTGGCCACCACGACGAGGATCAATTCTGCCACGATGACGGCGCCTTCGATCGAGTTTGTGATCGTCTTGGTCTTGACGCCCCTGTAGTCCGCCTTTGGATTGTTGGAGGCCCGGAACTTCCACAGGGCGGCAAAATAATAAATGATCCAGCCGACAAAGAGCAATAGCATCAGTAGGTGAATAGCAATGACAAAGCCATCGACACGCCCGCCATCCTGGGACACCAACTCCGGGAAGGAGAAAGCTTTAACTATGTTTGATAGAAGATCCATTTTAACCAATTATTCCTTGAATAGTTCCGGGTCTTCAAACTGGGCGTATACTTTGCCGCGTTTAAAGAGAAAAACAAAAAAACCACCCACGCCACCCAGCACCGGGATGAGGATGAAAATCAGGCTGGCGATACCCCACTGCATGCCTTTGGTCATCGGCGAGTCGGGCGCGCCGAAGCACACCGCGCATGCCTCCGCTGCGCTAGGCCATGCGACCAAAGCCAGAGCGAACATCAACAGACCGTATGTGCGGCCCCTATTCACAGGTAACTAATGTGCTTGAATTTCTTGAGGAAGAAAAACAGATAAACCGACATGCCAACCGTTCCGACCAGCGAAAAGACGCCCAGCATCAACTCGGCCGTCCCGTCACTCATCACCCCCCAAACCCCGAACACGAACGAAAACAGGATTGAAACGAGGATGAAAACCAGATGGAAGGTCTTTAGGGACATGGTCAATCAACGTTTCGTTTTTTTAGCGGCCCGCTTGGCACTCGGAGCCGCCGCCTCTACCGGCGCCGGCTGGCTCAACTGCTTTATCGTCAGGACGGTAAACGAAACCGGCAGTGCCAAGCCAAACAATGCCGCCGCCACAATCCAAAAAGCAGACAATTCATCCCGGTACAAAATATTCTCTCTAACCTGCGGGTGATCCCCTTCTGCCCACATGATCAACCCCATCATCCCGGCGAAGAAGATGAAGGTTAATGCCATGGTCCAGGTGATCATGATCAGTTTCTTGTCCCACTTATAGTGCATGAATACCGCCACTACAAAGCCGGCCTTCACCAAGGCAATCAGCAAGCCAATGAGCGCAGCCACCGGGAGCGGGAATGCAAATAACACATCAATCAGCACAGTGATCAATGTGCCCGCCACTAGCACGCCGCCAACCATGTAGAAGAGCCTGATGAGATACTGAAGGAAGTCCGGTGAATCGTGCGAGTCGCCCATTTTATTTACAGGATGTAAAGGATTGGAAAGAGAAAGATCCAAACCAAATCGACAAAGTGCCAGAATAGGCCGAAGGTTTCAATCCGATTTGTAAACCGCTCGCGGTCTTTGTGCCACATGGACAGCCCGATCGGGAGCATATTATAGAGCATCACGATGATGCCGCCGAAAACGTGGGCCGCGTGCAAGCCGGTGATGGTGTAGTAGATGCCAAAAAATGTGCTGTGCTTCGGTTCAAAGGCCGAAAGACGCTTGATGTGTTTGGTCTCAACCTTGATCTTCTGGTGATGACTGTGATCGAGGCTCACGATGATCGAACGAACACGCGGCTGGCCGCCGATATCCTCGGCAACACGCTTGGTACGCCACACCCACGCAGCACCCTCCTCTTCTTTGGTTTTTTCAGTATAACCCGCCACGCCCAAGGCCAAGGTGAACCCCGCTTGGCCAAGCGCGTACTCCACCCGCTTGGCAGTATCGTAGTCGGTCTTTTCCAAAAGCAGCCCGCCTTGTTTGCGCAACTTGGCTGGATCGCCCGCACCGAACCTGGCCAATGTCTTTTCAGCGTCCACCTCGGACACCCCAGCGTCCGCCTTCCAGCCAGAGATGCGAACATTGATTTGGGCTTCCTCGTAACTGTTGATATGACCAGACAGCGCCAAGGTGCCCTGTTCCCAAGCGACATCGAACGCCTTGTGGCTATCTCCACTGGGTTCCTTGAAAAATCGTTTGGTGAAAATCTCTTCCTCGACATAATGCTTGGCCAGGCCGCCGTGACTTCCCGCATCCTCTCCCTCCTGGTGGGATTCCCTTGCATGTTTCTCGGCCACCAGGTGATAGCCCTGCTCAAGTTTCTTATGCAACTCAACCGTACTGCTTAGCCAAATGTCGTAGTGCTTGAACTTGGTGGGCCACTCGTAGGACCATTTCACGACGAGGAACAGGACGGCGCATGCAATAGTCGCCCATTTCCACTTTTTGTACCCGGCAAGGTTACCCTGTTTTAACTGCGCCCACGCTAGGACGATAAACATGCTGGAAGCTATTAGGACCATGGTGTTGCCGGCACCCACCATGATATCCATCAATCCCATTGACCAAGTACCAGGCACAGCCCCAACTCTCAGCAAAACATAGGAGGAGAACAACGCACCAAACAGCATGACCTCGGAGGCGAGGAAGAGCCAGATGCCCAGTTTCGCGTTGTACAGGCCGGTATCTGGCCTTGGTTTAACTGTATAGGGGATTTCCATGGGGAATAAAGTCGCTTACTTGGCAGGTTGTGCCTGAGGTGAGAAGTCTTTCTTGGCGCCCGGTACGCTGTACTCGTACGGATCGCGGTACACCTTGATCTCCTTGATGAAATTGCCGTGGGGCGGTGGCGTCGGCGTCTCCCATTCCAGCGTGGTGGCCTGCCACGGGTTATCGGACTCGATCTTCTCACCGTATTTCACACTCCTGAACAGATTGATAATAAACGGCACTTGGGCGACAAGCATCGCCCAAGCGGCTGCCGAAATGGAAACATTCATCCCCATGATCGTGTCGCTGAACGCACCCACCGTCACATCGGCATTGTCCGGGTTGGCCAGGGAATAGGTGGCACCGCCGTCGGACATGCGCCGACTCATACCAGCCATTCCCTGTGCAAACATCGGCATGAAAATTAGATTCATAAAAATGAGTGACAACCAAAAGTGCACTTTACCCCAAAACTCGCTCATTTTTCGACCGGTCATCTTTGGGAACCAATAATATACACCCGCAAAAATGGCAAAGATGGTCCCGGGCGCGACCACATAGTGAAAGTGCGCAATGACGTAATAGCTGTCGTGTAGCGCCACATCGCTGAAGTTGAAGCCCAGCGGCAGGCCCGTTAGTCCCCCGATGCCGAACATCGGAAGAAACGCCAGCGCGAAGAGCATCGGCGTGTTGAACCGGATCGACCCACCCCACAGCGAAATCAACAAGCAGGTCAGTATGATGACCGACGGGATGGAAATCAGAAGCGTGGTGGTCTGGAAAAAGGCGCTGATTACCGTACCCATGCCAGTCATGTACATATGATGCGCCCATACAATGAACGCGATAAAGCCCAACACCACGACCGAGCCAACGAGAAACTTGTAACCCCAGATCGGCTTGCGGGTGTTGTTGGCGATAATCTCGGCGACAATCCCCATGCCGGGCAGGATCAGCACGTACACCTCCGGGTGTGCCAAGAACCAGAATAGGTGCTGCCAGAGCAACGGGCTGCCACCTCCGCTGACATCCACGTCCTGTCCGCCCACCACCAGCCCGGTGGGCAGGAAGAAACTCGTCTCCAAAACGCGATCCATCAACTGCAGGATGCCGGCCGCTTCCAGCGGCGGAAACGCCAGAAGGAGCAAAAACGCTGTGATGAACTGTGCCCAGACAAAAAACGGCAATCGCAGCCAGGTCATGCCTGGGGCGCGCATGTTGATGATGGTGGCCAGGAAGTTCACCGCACCCAATAGCGACGAGGTGATCAGCAACACCATTCCGATTAGCCAATAGGTCTGCCCGTCGGTCGGGATCACCGTCGCCAGCGGCGAGTAAGACGTCCAGCCGGCCTGTGCCGCGCCGCCCGGGATGAAAAAGCTCACCGTCATCACCACGCACCCGAAGAAAAATGCCCAGAAACTGGCCATGTTCACCCGAGGAAACGCCATATCCACCGCGCCAATCTGCAGCGGCACGACGTAGTTACCGAATGCCGCGAACGCCGCGGGCACGATGCCCATAAACACCATGATCGTACCGTGCATCGCACCAAACACGTTGTACAACTCCGGTTGCATCACCCCGCCCGGCGCAACACCGCTGCCTAGCAGGGCTTCAAGAATTGGCCCCACGAATGGAATCGGTTCTCCATCATAGGCCATCGACCATCGCATCATGGCGATCAGGCAAAACCCGAAAAACAGAAAGGCCAGCCCGCAGAATCCGTACTGCATGCCGATCATCTTGTGGTCGGTGGAGAAAATGTACGTCCGCCAGAAGCCGTGCTGGGGGTGCTCCTCATGCTCGTCATGATGCACCCCGACTGCTTCCTGTACCTGGACTTGAGTTACCTCTGCCTTGTCGCTCATCGTTGATTCAATCCTAAAAAATCCATCTTTCTCCTGGCGCAGCGCGGACCAAAAGCGGGGAAGCCTATCGGCCTGGCCCACCCTGTTGCCAATCGCGACCCGCCTTCGCCTCAACTTTACAATTTGTCCACCACCATCAACCCCAGCAACAGCGGCAGGTAAATAATCGAGGCGAAGAACAAAATCCTAGCGCTCGCCCAAGTCATCCGCCGTGAAAACCGCCCCGCGGCCCACAAAAACAGCCCCCCAAGCAGCACCGCCCCGGAAACGTAAATCGCCCCGGCCAGTTGCATCGTGAACGGCAACAGGCTGGCGATGCACAAAAAGAAGGTGTGACTGACCGCCTGCCGGCCGGTCCGCGCCCCCCCATCAGCCACATTTGGCATCATCACAAAACCAGCCTCTGCGTATTGGTCACGGTACATCCAGGCAATCGCCATGAAATGAGGCACCTGCCAAAAGAACAGGATTGCGAACAGAGTCCACCCAAGGGGGTCCACTCCTCCTCGAGCCGCAGCCCATCCCATCAACGGCGGCAGCGCACCAGGGATCGACCCGATGATCGTGTTCCACTCCGACTTCCGCTTGAGCGGCGTGTAGATAAACAGGTACGTGACCAGTGTCACCGCACCGAGCACAGCCACCAGCAAATCCACCCATGCCGCCAATACCAGTAGCCCCACCACCGAGCAGGCACCGCCCAGCAGCAGCGCCGCCTCCGCGCCGACCGCCCCGCTTGGCAACGGCCGCCTGGCCGTGCGCTCCATCCGTGCGTCGTGATCGCGCTCGAGATACTGGTTCAGGATCGCCGCGCCAGCCGCCAGCAACCCGGTGCCCAGCAGCGTCAGGCCAAGCTTGGCCAGGTTCTGCGCCAAGTCGCCGCTCTCGGAATTCAGCCCGGCATAAAAACCAACCAACGTGGTGATCAGCACCAGCGTCGTCAGTCGCAGCTTCACTAACTCGGAAAATACCGACCAGGCCGACGCTTGGTCTGCCAGGGTCTTTTCAGCCTGTTGAATTTTGTTTTCCATCGAAAAAATCTTAAACCGCCACCGCCGCCGTTTGGCCGGGATCGATCGCTTCATCATCGCTGCGCTTGGCCAATCGCTCCGCCGCGTTGGCCGACTCGGCGACGAACGCGCAGCGCTTGGCAGCCAGCAGCAGCATGCTGGCAAGCGCCAGGCAGGCCGCGCCAAGCACTACGTGCCCGGTAGCCACATCCGCCGCCTTGTTGCTCCAAACCGTCCAAACACCCATACCTGCCTGTGCAAGAATCATCGCCAACAGCACAAATCCCATCTTGGTGAAACCATGCGCTTGGCCAAGCTGACGACGCGCCTTCACAGCAAAGGCAATCACCAAAGCCAGCGTTGCCACTGCTCCAAGCCGGTGCACCATGTGCAAGCCAACGTGCCATGGTGCAATATCCGCCACTGCCACTGTCTTCACGCGTTTCTCATTGTAGCCCGCAACCGCATCCTCGTTCATCGCCGGCCAAACCTGACCATGTGCCAGAGGGAAATCCCATACCGCCAACCCGGCATGCTGATGCCGCATTGTCGCTCCAAGCAGCAGTTGGACAAAAACGAGACAAATCACCGCCACCAAGGCTCCTTTCAATGCCATAAAACCAACTCGGTCGCTCTCGCTCGCTTTCACACGATTCCACCAACCGCTAGTGACCAGTACAATCCCACAAATCAGAACCAGGAATAACTGCGCCAACGTTCCGTGCACCAAGCCGAGATTCTGGTTGATCTCTGTCACACGCAGACCACCAAGCAAACCCTGAAGACAAACCAGTAGAAAGGCACTGACTCCGAGGTAACAGACCCACTTGCGCCGCTCCTTCAGCCAAAGCCACACCATCAGGATCGTGGTGAGCAATCCCACAAACGTAGCTACCAACCGGTGAAAATGCTCCTCAAAAACCCCAGAGACACCGATCCAACGGTCAAACGGAACCAGAAACATGTTGTAACCGTATGTGGTCGGCCAATCCGGCACCGCCATGCCCACCTCCCTGCTGGTCACAAGCCCACCCATTCCAATGAGGAACAATGTTGCCAGCGCGGTAAAAATGGCGAAACGGTGCAACCAAGAATTGTTGTGGGACCCTGGAACCATCCAAAAACGAAGCAGGCCAGGAAAAAACAGGTTTTGACACCGTCTTTATCCAACCCGGAAAAAAATTACCACCGCAAAAAAGGCACAGCAACAACTTTGTGATATTTTTCACAATCTCGCGTTGCATCGGAAAAACCGTCTCCCAAACAAACTTAAAAAAACAGACAAAAACGCAATAATAAGCATCTATTTAAATAGATTTAATTCAAAATTATTTACATGCCTATCTCCGTTTGCTAATCTCTCTTTTCCGCAAGAATCATTCATCCTTTCTCCTGCGACTCATGAACCATCCTAACGAACTGAGCTTTCGTGAAAGCGTCGATCGGATGTTCGACCGCGCCACCGCCACCATGGACCTGCCGATAGGCCTCGCCGACCAGATCCGGAGCTGCAACTCGGTCTACCAGGTGCAGTTCGGCGTCAAGTTGGGCGACCGGTACGAGGTGTTCACCGGCTGGCGCGCCGTCCACAGCGAACACATTCTGCCGGTCAAAGGCGGCATCCGCTACGCCGACTTCGCCAACCAGGACGAGGTCGAGGCGCTCGCGGCGCTGATGTCGTACAAATGCGCCATCGTGATGATCCCGTTCGGCGGCTCCAAGGGCGCGCTCAAGATCGACCCAAGGCGGTACAGCGAAAAGGATCTCGAAAAGATCACCCGCCGCTTCGCGCAGGAATTGGCCAAGCGCGACCTCATCCACCCCAGCCTCAACGTCCCCGCCCCCGACATGGGTACCGGCGAACGCGAGATGGGCTGGATCTCCGACACGTACCAGTCCCTGTTCCCCGAGCAGGCCAACGGCATGGGCTGTGTGACCGGCAAACCGGTGCACCTCGGCGGCATCGACGGCCGCGTCGAGGCCACCGGGCGCGGCGTACAGTTCGGCCTGCGCGAGTTCTTCCGCCACCCCGAAGACGTCGCCCGCGCCGGACTCGAGGGCACACTCGAGGGCAAGCGCATCGTCGTGCAGGGCCTCGGCAATGTCGGCTACCACGCGGCCAAGTTCCTCAGCGGGGAGGACGGCGCGAGGATCACCACCATCATCGAGCGCGACGGCGCGATCCACTCCGCCGACGGCCTCGACGTCGAGGCGGTCAAGGCCCACATCACCGAAAACCAGGGCGTAAAGGGTTACCCCGGTACGGAATACACCGGGGACGGCGCGGCGATGCTCGAAGCAGAGTGCGACATTCTCATCCCCGCCGCGATGGAGGGCGTCATCACCGGCAAAAATGCCGCTCACATCCAGGCCCCGCTCATCGCCGAAGCGGCCAACGGCCCGGTCACCTACGCCGCCGATGAGATTCTCTGCGACAAGGGAACCGTCATCATCCCGGACGCCTACCTCAACGCCGGCGGCGTCACAGTCTCCTACTTTGAATGGGTGAAAAACCTGGCGCGCATCCGCTTCGGCTACCTCGAGCGCCGCAACGAGGAGCGCCGCGGCCAAATGATTGTCGAAGCCCTCGAGAAGATGCTCGACACCCCCGTCCCGCCGGAAATCCGCGACCAACTCGTCACCGGCTCGGACGAACTCGCCCTCGTCCGCTCCGGCCTCGACGACACCATGCGCAACGCCTACAACAAGATCCGAGACATCTTCAACGCCCGCGAAAACGTCGTCGACCTCCGCACCGCCGCCTTCGTCTGTGGCATCGAGCGCATTGCCAAGCGCTACGAAAGCATGGGGATTTGAACCGCGCCTGACCAGGCGCCTCGCTCCCAACCGCTGTTCCCGCTTCACTTTGGCGCGGCAGCGATTAATCTGTCGCCGCTTTATGGGCTTGAGAGTATTCAACACCCTGTCGCGCTTAGTCGAACCGTTCGAGCCGCTGGATCCCGCCGGAAAAAAGGTCGGGCTCTACTGCTGCGGTCCAACCGTGCACGACTTCGCGCACATCGGGAATTTCCGCACCTTCGTCTTTGCCGACATCGTCCGCCGCCATCTTGCCTTTCGCGGTTTCGACGTGTGCCACGTCATGAACATCACCGATGTGGAGGACAAAATCATCCGCCGCGTCAACGAGTCCGCCAAGACGCTGGCCGAGTTTACCGATGAACATGAGCAGGCCTTCCTCACGGACCTCGAGGCACTCGGCTGCCTGATGCCGGACGAGCGGCCCCACGCGACGAAGTTCATCGGCCCGATCATCAATCTCATCAAAAAGCTCAAGGAAAACGGCATCGCCTACCACGCCAACGACGGCTCCGTTTATTTCAGCATCGAAAAATATCGCGAAGCCGGAAACCGGTACGGCCAGTTGCTCAACCTCAACCTCGAGGCAATGCGCCCCGGCGAACGCGTAAGCAGCGACGAGTACGAGAAGGAATCAATTGCCGACTTTGCCCTCTGGAAGGCGCGCGTGCCGGAGGATGGCGAGGTGTTTTGGGGCAGCCCGTGGGGCGAGGGACGGCCCGGCTGGCATATCGAGTGCAGCGCCATGAGCATGGAACTGCTCGGACCCAGTTTCGACCTGCACCTCGGAGGCGAGGACCTGGTGTTCCCCCACCACGAGGACGAGATCGCCCAGAGCGAAGGCGCCTGCCTGCAGTGCGACGGGCTCAGGTTCGTCAAATACTGGATGCACGGCGCGCACCTGCTCGTCGAGGGCAAAAAAATGAGCAAGTCACTCGGCAACTTCTTCACCCTGCGCGATCTCCTGGCCAAGGGCAGCACAGGGCGCGAGGTGCGTTACCTGATGATCTCCGCCCACTACCGCGAGACCTTCAACTTCACGCTCGACAACCTGGCCGGAGCCAAGACCGCACTGGGCCGCATCGACGAATGCACGACCAAGCTGCGCGAACTCGCGCTTGGCCAAGCGGCCGAACCGGCCACAGACTCGCCGCTTGTCACGCACTTCACCGAGGCGATGGACGACGACCTCAACGTCTCTGCCGCCTGGGCTGCGGTGTTCGACTGGGTGCGCGACACCAACCGGAAACTCGCCGCCAACGAACTGGACACCCCAGCCGCTGCGACCGAGTTGGCCAACTGGGAACACATCAACAGCGTGCTCGGCATCGAGTCGGTCGAGGAGGAAGTCCCGGCGGAAATCGTCGCCCTCGCCGAGGAACGCCAAGCCGCCCGCAAGGCAAAGGACTTTGCCCGCTCCGACCAAATCCGCGACGAACTCGCCGCCCAAGGCTGGACCATCGAGGACACCCTCAAAGGCCCCCGTGTCAAGCGCACCTAATCACCGTTTTTGGTTGTGCGCCTCTACGGCGTATTTGCGCTTGGCCAAGACGGTCGCTTCGGCGATGAACGACTCGGGTGGTTGCCACTCGCTGCATTTGCTCTCCGCCAACATTGCGATCTTCCACGCCTTATAATCGATGCCGGTGGCCCTAGCCTGCACCGAACCTTGGATTAGCAAACCATCACGGTTACGGCGTTGGGCGGCCCCGGCGATTTTGTTTCCATTGTAAACCAGGTCGTTCTTTTCCGCGCCGACGAAACATTGCCCCGGCCCGGACGGCTGTGTTTCCGCACAAAGCTTGGTCGCCACGCTGCAATCCTCAAACGCCCGTCGAACCCAATCATGAACGCTCCGGTAACTCTCCTCGGCCTTGAGTTGCCACCACGAATGGCTCGGCGGAAAAACCAGGCTGTACGTCCACTCATTTTCGTCGTGGCAAACCAATCCCCCGGCAGTGGGACGACGGATGAGCGGTCGCAAATCGGTCATCACCGACACGTCAACGTATCGTTGAAAGTAACCGAAGCTGGCCGTCGACTGATCCCACGAATAAAAACGCAGCACCGCTTGGCCAAGCGCGTCGGCCTGCTGCAAAAGCAGTTCGTCCGCAGCCATATTCCACGCCGGTGCTCCAGCCAGGCCGCACCAAACCCGGAGTGCTTGGCCAAGCGGGGTCATTCGCGGTATTCGCCGTCTTTTTCCGACGGGCAAAGCAGGGCAATTTCGCACTCAGCGCATTCCGGCTTTCGCGCGGAGCAGCGGCGGCGCCCGTGAAAAATCAGCCAGTGGCTGAGCATCGTCCAGTCGTCATGCGAGACAAGTTTTTGCAACGCGACCTCGACTTTCTCCGGCGTCTTTTCAGCCGTCAGGCCAAGCCGCCTGGCCAGGCGCCCGACATGCGTGTCGACGACGATGCCCTCGTTGATACCGAACGCATTGCCCAGCACCACGTTGGCCGTCTTGCGCCCCACCCCGGCGAGGGTGACGAGCTCGTCCATCGTCGCCGGAACCTTGCCGCCGTGCGACTCGACGAGCGCGCGGCAGCAGTTTTGGATGCTCTTGGCCTTGTTGCGAAACAGGCCGATCCGCTTGATGTCCTCCTGCAACTCCTCGAGCGGCACAGCGGTGTAGTCAGCGACACGGCGGTATTTCCTGAACAAGTCTGCGGTGACGATGTTCACCTGCTTGTCGGTGCATTGCGCGGAAAGAATCGTCGAGATCAGCAACTCGAGCGGATTGCGGTGATCGAGCTCGCAATGCGCATCCGGATACGTCGCGCGCAGGCCGTCGATGATTTTTTCGCTACGAGCAACCTTGGCCCTGTTGGATTCGCGCGGCATGAAAATCAGTTTTGTGGAAGCGTCGCCGGAGCCGGTGTTTTCGACTCCGGCTTGAACAGGACCAGCCGGCGGTCCACCGAGTCCAGCTGCCGCACGGCCTCGTCGATGACCGGCGCAATTCTTGGGCGCACCTGACCCCGGCGCGGCTTGAACGACTCGATCCGCTGCCGCGTCACGACATAGTTCTGCAGGATGCGCCCGTACTCGTTCACGAACGGCAGCAGTTGCTGCGGCATCTTCACCCGGGCGATCAGCAATTGGTTGATCTTCTGCTGGAGCGTTTGTTTCTGCACGGCAAAGTCCCAGCCGCGAATCGCCTGCTGCAGTGTGACCTCCGCCTCGAGCGGCGAGTCGGCGTCTTTCAAGCGCACCTCGGCCGGCAGCTTGAGTAGGTTCTCGAGCTTCTCCACCGCCTCGAGTAGCGTCCAGTTTTGGTACTGGTTTTGGCCTGTCAACTGCACGATCGTCACCGCCCACCATTTCTCCACCACCAACATGTCGGCGAAGAGGTCGCCGTACACCTTCAGAAAACCAGTTTGCCAGTTCAGGTTGTTCGGCAGTTGACGGATCATGTTTTGCAGGCGCACACCCCCGGCCGGAACCGCCAGCAACCGATCCACCAGCAGGTGTGAGCAGGCCTGAAAATCCCTCCAGTTTTCACCTCGCAAATGAGCCGGGGATGGCATCGCAATCTCGCTGAAATCGAACGCGCGCCGGCCACGCAATCGCGCCCGCACACCGACCAGCGTGTCGTGGCGGCGTACATTTTTGACCACCTCCTCCATCGCCATCTCTTTCCCGCCCTGTTCGGGCCGACTCAGGACAAGCACCAGGTCCGGCTGCGCCAGCAGCACCTGCGTGAAGCCGACCGTCAGCCAAAGCGGAATCTCCGTGTCGCGCAGTTGCGGCTTTTGGTTGGCCAAGTCGAGCAGCGCCACCTGCACCAGCGCGCGAACGAGTTTGTCCGCCTCAATCTCGCTCGGCAGCGTCAACCCGTAGGTGTAACCGTTGAGATGCCGCTCGGTCACCACCGGCACGGTGGCCTTGTACGACATCGCCGGCTCAAGCCGCAGTTTCACCCTGCTGCCCGGCAGCAGCGACAGTCCCAGCCGGCTCAGCATCGCATGACGCACCCGCTCGGCCGTGACAACCACGTAGTCCGGCGCGATCAGGATGGTGTTGGCGTTCGCGTCGAGGATGCCGCCGCGGCGCTTCGGCAACATCGGCCCGTACGCCATGAACTGTCCCGACCGACTGCTGGCCGTCTTGTAACCAGCGCGCGGCTGAAGCAGTCGATTGATGTCCGCTGGCAGCCGCTTCGGCTCAACCTCCCCTTGACCAGCTGGCTTGGGCCGAACCGTGCGCGGCGGCAGCACAGGCTCGGGTGGCTCCGGTACCGGCTCCGGCTTCGGCTGCGCCGGCTCAGCACTTGGCGGCAGTTTGGGCAAAACAGGCTCCACTTGGCCAAGCGCAGCCGGCACAGCAGACAAGCTAAAGCAACACGCCAGCAGCCAAGCGCAGCTATTTCTTCGACGACGACTTGCCGCCACTTTTGGCTGGTTTGGATTTGCTGTCGCTCTTCGACTTGCTGTCGCTCTTCGAAGATGAATCCGATTTTTTCTTGGACTCGGATTCCTTTTTGGCGCCGGCTTTGTAGTTTTCGCTGCGGTAGTCGGTTTCGTAGAAGCCGCTGCCCTTGAAGATGATTCCGGCGCCGGTGCCAATG
>MPLZ02033856.1_pt1 | contig 24280 bp, 32 predicted proteins | sample 1617311 | NCBI WGS metagenome assembly MPLZ02 (sample SAMN05944806, study PRJNA350692) | marine metagenome | biome: marine; feature: ODZ; material: water; isolation source: 160 m water sample filtered on 0.2 um supor filter | place: Pacific Ocean | collected 2012-04-08 | depth 160m m | reverse complement strand
GAACTTGATGAGGGTGATGCTTATGATAATGATAGATTTCTGGTTAAAGGAAATAAAGCAAAACTAGACAACCCAAAAACGGGTGAAAAGGATGGCCCAAACCATGTCTGGGCAGAAAATGAAAAAGAAGCTCTAAAAAAGGTTAAAGAAGACGTTGAACTTGATCGCGTAAAACATTTAGCAGGCGTATAGGATCCGGAATGGCTCATGTTATTAAAAGAGATACTTTTAGTAGAAGCAAATGTTGAGCCAGAAGGCCTCAAATATATTGACGATTGGATTAAAAGAATAAAAGGTTCTTTAGAGAAAGGCAATCCTGAATTCAATCACGATTCTTTTATAAAAAGACTAAGAAAGGATATTATTAATGATGCTATGGGCAAAAGTGATTTATTGCCTGATGATGATATGCTTCAAATCTATAAGATACCCGACGATCCGGCCGCTCCAGGCAAAGAAACAGATCCTGATTGGGTTAAAAATGCAACAGACATTGTATGGACAGTTGACAAAAAATCCTTATCAAAGTTAGAAGATGAAATAACATCGTTTTTTCTTGCTCATGATGATATAAACATACAAGGTCCATTTAATAGATTCCACCATTTGGTTCAAAGTGAAAAATTGAATATAAAAAATAATGCCAGGGGATGGTCGACTATGTATAATAGGCCGAATGAACAAGACGACCCCCAAGAAGAGCATATATATGATGAGGCGTTGCAGAAAATCGGCCCACTTACTAAGAAGTATGAAGCCGGAAAGTATACTTTCGCAGGTTTACAAAAAGCATTGCTCTTCCTTTCGGGATCTGGTTCTCATGCATGGAAAACAAATCCAAAAGAAAGAGAACGATTAGAAAAAGATGCACCAATTATTATGAAATTTGATGATGGCTATATGTGGGTAAGGTTAGATTCAAAAGAAGAATTTGAACGAGAAGGTGATATGTTGCAAAATTGTTTGCATGGTTATTGCCCACCGCAAGCAGCTGCAACAGGGGAAGGAACTGGCGAAAGCAGAGATGCTGTTTATCAGGCTTGGAAGGATGCAGGCAAGCCATTAAACGATGAAGCATTAAAAAATCAAGATGGTTCTGCGTCTTTTTGGTTGTGGGATGGTCGAGAAGAGGGTACTGATGTATCAGAACCAATTACTTCAAATCTTCGTCGTTTAATGAAATGGACTGAGGCCGCAAGAAAAAAACTATATCCAGATGCAGATGAGGCATGGTTCGAAGATGATCAACCGTTTGGTTGGAAAATGGGTGCAGATATGGATGGTGAAGCATTTCAAAAATATGAAAGTATTGATCATTATATGGCAGCCCATATTGTAGATTATGAATACTTTGCAGCCGATCCAGCCGATCCAGAGCATGACCCAGATGAGTGGGATCAGATGGACGTACCAGCATCAATGGGCGGATCGTTAGTTTATAGTTTGCGTGATAGGAATGGTAATTCACATGTCGCAATTGAATATGATAGACATAAAGAAAAGCCATTTCAGATGGACGTAAAAGGTAAGCAAAACGCAGAACCAGATCAGAAGTATAATAAGTATATTGCCGCTTTAGATAAACACTGGAAAGCAAACCCAGACGACTTTGGAGTAAAAGTAGATACACCTGCAGATGAAAGTATACAACGTATTAAACATTTGGCAGGAATATAAAATGCTTATTAACGATATCTTTTTAATTGAAGCAAACGTTGAACCAGAAGGTTTAAGACTTCTCGACCAGTGGATTCATGAACATGGCGAGGATTTAGAAGATTCTAATCCTATTATTAATCATACTGCTTTCTTAAAAAGATTAAAAAAGGATATCATTAATAATAATAGAATATTTGGTGCACAAACGCAGTTAACAGCATTAGTACCATATAAGCCTAAAAAAACAGATCCTGATTTTATTAAAAATGCTACAGAACCGGTATATACAGTGAATGTAAAAGCATTAACTCATATATGGAATGAGTTGCTGGATCTTTTTGTACCCGATGAAGATGAACCTACTAGTCATCCATTGTTTTATAAATTTCATGAGTTAGTTAAAGATGAAAAAACATTAGATCCTGCTGTTAAAAATAAACTTGTTCCTCTTAAAAAGAAATACGAGCAAGGTAAATTTGATTTACCAGGTTTGAAACAAGCAATGCAAGTTATGACTCAATTAGGTTCTCAAAAATGGAAACATGATAAAGCAGAAAGACAACGGTTAGAAATGGAAGCACCAATTATCATGAAGTTTAAAAATGGTTATATGTGGGTACGTTTAGACTCCCAAGAAGAAATGCACCGCGAAGGCGAGATGATGCAGAATTGCATTAGTGGTTATTGTCCAGTTGGTAAGGACGTAGATTTGACATTTGGATTACGAGATATATTTAATGCTGAGTTCGAGCTAGAAGATCAGTCTGACGATGCGGTTTATGACTGGCTTGTAACTTGGTTAGATGAGCATGACACAGATGTTCAAGATTTTTTGATGGGTAAAGCAGATGATCTCACAGGTGATGCCATGCTTGCTGTGGAAGATGTATTTGGTATGGACGAAGAAGAAGCATTTGACTGGATGGCACAGCAAATTATAAATGCTGATACTGATATAGAAACTGGAGAATTAACCCGCGGCCATCTAATTTATAGTTTGCGTGATAAGAATGGGGAATCTCACGTAGCCGCAGAGTATGATCCAAATGTAGATATGAATTATATAGAACCAGAAGAAGCATTGGGCAAACAAAATGAACCAGCTATTGACAAATACAAACCATATATTGAAAAATTAAATGACTTTTTTATGGAACATCCTCAAACATTCGGTCCTAAAGGTAATTCAAAGGATATGCCATTCCATCCAGATTATGATGATGATCGCGAGCATACTGAGTCTGCTGATTTAAATCGTATTAAACATTTAGCGGGAGTATAAATAATATTATGAAAGTTTTTGATTTATTAAATGAAGCATTTGAAGATGAACCAATCCAATATATTGTTTTAGATCACACCAGACCTGACCATCAATGGTCAGCCGATACTAAAAAAGACATTATTGATGCAATTATGGTAAATGGGGTTAAAGAATGGCAAGTAGTTGACCCTGAAACTGAAGAAATAATTGCAGATTGGCGGAATGATTCTATTTTGTCTGGTAGAATAACGCCAAAAGACAAAACATTTAATCGTATAAAAGAATTAATGTTTAGTGCCGAAGACGACCAACCTAATTTAGAACCGTTTCCAAAAGTTAAAGTGGATATGGAAGTGGTTGATCCAGAGATGGAATAACACCGTATTCCATATATAATAAAGCATGCCGCATAGGCACAGGCCTAATAATATTCCCATCGTTATCTAAAGATTGTGCTGTGTGTATTGCCTTGCTTGGTGCTAAATTGCAATGTTGTAATATTGCATTATAATGTTTTTCGTATTTACGCCACCAAAAGTCAGTACCAAAGTGTTGCATAAATTCTAAACCTATCCAAACATCTGCAATATTAACATATTTAAAATCATTCATTAAAAGTATAGGTCCATTTTCTCGTTTTCGGGAATAACGCAATCCGATACGATGTACATTTAATCCAAATGCTTTACTTAAAGAAAATGTCACGGTTTTAATAGCAGGATGGTTCACATTAAAATTGATATCTCTACAACACGGATACCACGCCGCGTCGATATGTACAGGTATGTTTAGTTGTAAACATCGTTCTAAAATTGCTGGCATATCTGGATGAACATTATTATCATAGAATGTGAAAGGTGTTGCTATAACTAATACATCACCAGATGTGAGTGTATCAACTGTTCTTTTGTTAATTGCAGGGAACAATCGCCGATGGTAGGGATAGTCACCATCAAATATTACTATTTTTTTATTGTACATCATATGGAGTTCATCTATTTGATGTGTTACGCCCAGGCATATATCTCTGTCTGGGAAAGCATCTAAACCTGTAAATGATATTAGTTTATGATTGTGTACCCAATTATGCATTTTTTCTTTGAATGTGTCAGTAATTGAATCGTAATCTTCAGTGTCGGCGACATTAGCATTATGTAATGAATTATGAAACTGGTGTGCCTCAATGTCGAACATAGGTCGTTTACGAGAGCCAGGTTCTCTGTCTATTAGACTGTTTAATATTGTAATATCAGGTGTTGGCATAATTCATTATTTCGTTTATGTACTTATATTCGTCTTGTATATTAAATTTACGAACTGTATTCATCCAATTAGTATATTCAACAAATGCTTGTCGTTCATTATATGTATTCTCTTTTCTGCTCATTACAGGAAATGGATCTTTAACATTAAAAATTATATTCTCAATACTTTGTATTTCTATTGGATTAATTTTAAAAACATTTTCTTGTACCTCTTTTACTATGTTTTTAAATGTTACTTCTTTATGTTCTTCCAATAATAAGTTGGCAGACAAGTAAGGTTGTACTGCTGGATATACATTTATGCTATTACTATCAAAAATTTTATTTTGATATTTTGAAAAATAGTTAAAAGTATTAATCATATTACCAACATTGTATATGCTTAATACAAAGTTAATACCAAGTAGTGTTATGTTTGGATGATTTAGTAATACTTGAAAGTTTTTGTCAATGTTATTAAAGTTTGTACCGCGGATCCATTCATATGTTCTGTGTATGCCGTCAATACTGGCAAAAATTTCTATATCAGTTAGTTTATCAAAAGTTTCTAAAGTTTTTTTAGGTATGGATGTTATGTTGCTAACTATTCTTATTTTGAGCGTTGGTTTTACATCACTAATTTTATCTAAGAAAGTTAAGCAGTTTTTATCGTATAGCGGTTCACCACCTTTTATAATTAGTAATTCTAAATCGTTTATGTTATCTAATATTGACTCGAGCACTTCATTCTGTAATACAACTGGTTTAAATTGATTATAGTTGTAATGTGTTTTTAGTGCGTTAACTGCTTTCGCTGGCATAGACTTTTCTTGATGATGCCAATGAGAACTATGAATGCTGTTACACATAGCACACGCAAGATTACATTGATTACTAAAACTAATGTCGAGATATCTAAGTTTTGGCTCAATGTCAGTTGATTCTCGCCGCCTACCATTGGCATATTTTAATCGTTTACTTTCAAGATTGTGTTTTTCTTTGCTATAACAATAATTACATGCGTCAATATATTCATCGTTAAGCATTTTTTCTCTAATCTCTTTTATACGCTCTCCATGGAATATGTTTTCTATTGTAGTAGTTGATTGTGAGAAGTCGTGTAGACTGTGCTCTAACTGGTCTGACCAGACAGGACATAGTTGTGCTAGACCACGTGGATCAATTGTAATACCATCAAAGGGTATATAACAGAAATGTTTCTTATCCATATATTGACATGTAAGATAAATACCTATATAATATATTTATTGTTAATTTTGTTATTTTTTACTTGACATTTGATTAATTAGATACTATAATGTATTTAATTAAGTTAATACTTAATTTTAAAACTAATATTTAGGCTAATAAAGGAGAACTAATATGGCTACATTGGCAGAACTTAGAGCAAAACTCGCGGCCCAGGACCAGCGCCAAGCTGGTGCTCGCGAAACAGATAACGCAATTTATACATTCTGGAATATCCCTAACGATACTTCAGCAACCATGCGTTTCCTTCCAGACGGTGACGAACGTAATACATTCTTTTGGCAAGAGCGCCAAATGATTCGTATGCCCTTTCCAGGTGTAAAAGGACAGGACGAAGCAAAACCAGTCACGGTAAATGTACCGTGTGTGGAAATGTGGGGCGATACTTGCCCAGTACATGCAGAGATTCGTCCATGGTTTAAAGATCCAGCATTGGAAGACATTGGACGCAAATATTGGAAAAAGCGTTCATACATTTTCCAAGGATTTGTTATTAATGATCCACTCGGCGAGGACGCTCCCCCAGAGAATCCAATTCGTCGATTCGTTATTAATCCATCGATTTATAAAATCATTAAAGCAGCGCTTATGGATCCAGATATGGAAGATCTTCCGACTGATTATAAGAACGGCACAGATTTTCGTCTTATAAAAACACAAAAAGGACAATATGCTGACTATTCAACTTCAAATTGGGCACGGCGTGAACGCAGTCTCAGTGAAGAGGAAATGGAAGCAATTGAAACGCACGGTTTATTTAATCTCAGTGATTATCTTCCAAAGCGGCCGTCAGCCAGCGACATAACAGTTATTTACGATATGTTTCAGGCATCAGTAGATGGTGAGTTGTACGATCCAGTGAAATGGGCCGATTATTATCGACCATATGGTGTCTCAGCATCAACGAAACCTGCAACTGCACAAGTTGCTCAAACTGAAACAGTTACACCAGTTACACCCGTTAAGGTAGAACCCAGCAGTGCGCCAGCGACTGAAACAGTCAACGATACATCGAATAACAAGAGTGCAGATGAAATTCTTGCTATGATTCGTAATCGTAAAAATACTGAAGAAGCAGAAGCTTAAACTATGTTAGAGGGGGTTCGCCCCCTCTAATAATTCTATGGAGACAATAAATGGTAAAACCTTATGATTTTTCGAAATTTCGAAAAAATTTAACAAAAAATATAGACGGTCTAAGTTTAGGCTTCAACGATCCGAAAGACTGGATTGACACTGGCAGTTATGCATTAAATTATCTTATTAGTGGAGACTATTATAAAGGTGTGCCGCTTGGTAAGGTAACAATGTTTGCTGGAGAATCTGGTTCAGGTAAGAGTTTAGTTGTAAGTGGAAATTTAGCACGAAACGCACAGGAGTCTGGTTGTTTTGTTGTTATGATGGATAGTGAGAATGCATTAGATACAGCATGGCTAGAGGCACTAGGTGTAGATACAAGTGAAGATAAACTTCTAAAAATTAATGTATCTATGATTGATAGTGTTGCTAAAACATTATCAGAATTCCTCAAAGGTTATCGAGAAGAAAACCAGGGCAATGAATATGAAGATTGCCCTAAAGTAGTAATTATTATTGATAGTTTGGGAATGTTGCTATCGCCAACAGACATTAAACAGTTTGAAGCCGGCGATTTAAAAGGTGACTTAGGACGTAAGCCTAAAGCACTAACGGCATTGATACGTAATACAGTTAATAATATTGCCCCATACCCAATTGGATTTATAGTTACAAACCACACATATGCTTCACAGGATATGTTTGATCCGGATGATAAGATATCCGGTGGGCAAGGATTTGTATACGCAAGTTCAATTGTTGTTGCTATGCGGAAATTAAAACTTAAAGTTGATGCAGATGGTAATAAGGTTTCTACAGTCTTAGGAATCAGAGCAGCTTGTAAAGTAATGAAGAGTCGTTTTTCAAAACCATTTGAATCAGTACAAGTTGAGATCCCATATGAGACAGGTATGAGTCCATACAGCGGATTGGTTGATATGTTTGAAAAATCTGGTATCCTTGTTAAGCAAGGCAATAGATTAAGATATGTTGACAAAGCTGGTAAAGAACATTTGTATTTTAGAAAAGGATGGAATGCAGAAACATTGCCTGTTATTTTGCAAGAGAAAGAAGGCGGACCTGCGTTAGAAGTAATAGAATCCGATGAAGAGTTAAATACCGAAGAAATTATGGATGAATAGGTAAATATCCAAGGTGTCAGAAAGATGGAGGCAATAATGGATATAAATCCTGAAATAATAGTAGAACTATGGGGATTGGTAAAACCATATATTCCACAAAAGGAAAGAGCAGAGGCCGCATATAGTATTATAGATTTTTATGATACAAATGGTGATTTGGAAGAATTAGCAGGATATGATAATTTAGGTTCAACCTTAGCTAAAGCATTAAATGAATATTTAGCAGACGGCAACGAAGAAGATGAAGACATAGAGGATGATGAATATTAATGGCATCTTGGTATCAAAAGGTTGTTGATAATATAATTGCCCTTCCTAATTGTATAGAGCATTATGAAGGGCAATTAGCCGAAGCACAATCAGAAATTAAATTTCAGGGCAGTATCGAGAAGGCCGCTAGTGCAATTCCTGCACTTGTGCAAATGCGATTTTCTCAATTGCAAGAAATTGAAGCAATTTTAGAACATCTAAATATACATCTACGAAAATTACGAGCACAGACATTTAGGACTTATTTAGAAAGTTATAATAGGCAGTTAAGTTCGCGTGATGCTCAAGCATTTGTTGACGGTGAACAAATAATAGTAGACCAAACTGAGCTAGTAAATGAGTTTGGGTTATTACGCAATCAATTCCTCGGAGTCTTAAAAGCACTAGAGGCAAAGCAATTCCAGATTAACAACATTGTAAAATTGCGAGTTGCTGGCCTTGAAGATTCTGAAATCAATATGTTTTACGGCAATCCGAATAAGTAATAGCAGTAGATAATTTACTTGACAGCGTCATTATCTATAGTGTATAATATAAACAATAATATTGTAAAGGAGGATTGTAATGGATATTAATTTACGTAAAGCTGCAACTTTACAGGAACAAATTCGACAGGCTATTAGTGATATTAATTTAGATACAGAAAATCCTAATGGGCTGCGTGGACGGTTAGAGCGCGTCGAACTACTAGAATTAGTGTTGTATAGTTTACGAGACAAAGTTGGCAAAGCAAATGTCGAAACTGGTGTTAGCACTTTGTTAACAAAACGGGTACAATTAAACAATTTAGTTGGTCGGTATGAAAAACTTGTTCGATTGGGTCTTGAAGAGTATCGAGAAAAATTGTCAGATTTTCGTCGAAACCGTGTCATAATAAGTGAAAACATTCTAGAGTTAAACGTGAGCTCGTTTGTATCGCTCAATGAAAATGATGTAGAAGTACTTAAAAACGAAAATATATTATAAAGTTTTTATAAATATATATGGTTAGGCATAAGGTGCGTGTAAATAGAGTAAGAGTATGCTTGCTAGATTGTGTAACATTAAGATAATATAAAAGTACAGAAAGTAAAAGAAGTCTAACCAATTGTAAAGAAGGATGCCTAGGCATCCTTCTTTTTGGTTAAAGTTGACAAATCTAGTTTTTTTGTTATTATATAATACATAAGGAGAGTATTATGTATAATAATAATAGGGCGACAAATATGGTAAATGCATGTATTGATGCAATAGGTACCATTGCTGAGCAAAATGATATAAATATTGTTGATGAGGATTTCATCAAAGATCTGGCACTTTCATCAAAATTTATAAATGCGGCATTTGAACGGCAACTCGGCCAAAAAAATAAATTACACGAACAAATGTCAGTGCTTATGAATTCTATATAAAGGAAAAACCGTGCGATATAAGATGTATCTCGATGATGTCCGTGCCCCGGCACATTTTGGCTCAGGTCTTAAAAATACATCAGGATGGTTGTTGGCAAGATCATATGATGAAGCAGTAGATATGGTTGAGAGTTTTGGCGCTCCAGTTTATATTAGTTTCGATCACGACTTAGGTGATGCAAATGTTAAAACCGGTTATGATTTTGCTAAATGGTTAATAGAGCAAGATTTGGATAACAATATTCTGCCTGCTGATTTTGATTTTAATGTACATAGTGCTAATCCAGTGGGCGCCGCAAATATTACAAATTTGCTCGAACCATATTTAAAAACCAGATAAAAATTAGGGTATTTCGTATATAAGAGTTTCCTAATATTAGGATATCCTTATATTAGCAATTGCTAATATATACCGGTTAAGATTGACAGATCCGCGGTCTGTAGTATAATGTATACATAATGATAGAAGTTCTACTATTTCTAATCTTGCTTGTGTTGGTGGTTAAATTCCTACCAGGATTAGCGAGTTTTCTGGTTACTGCTATTTTGGCAATTTGTGCCATCATCGGTGCTATCGTTTTATGGATAGCAATATTTTAATTTCAATATAGGAAACTATATATGTCCGCTCAGGTCTTAGTAAAGGTCACTGGCTCGTATCGTAATGAGCCTGTACAGGATATGGTTTTCCCATTGCTCAAGGATTTTACCAAGGGCAAACGGGGAAATTCGATCACGGTAGATTGTTCAGAATTCTTTGGCCATCCGTGGAACAAATCAAGCAACGGTAAGGCGCAGATCAAGATTGCTGATAAGTCAGCATATGAGTTTGTATCTGGTGATACACCGATCGGCCCAGCCGATCCAAGTAAACGGGCCAAGCCAGTTGAATCAGACGAAGAGGCGATTACGCGAATTCGTGAACGATTTGACATTCTCGAGGAAATGACCGAGGCCGCAATGGAAGGCACTGTGCGGGGTATGATCGTGTCCGGCCCTCCGGGAGTTGGTAAATCATATGGTGTAGAGAACACTCTCGAAAAACATCATATGTTTAATAAGTTGGCCAACAAGTCACCGAAGTATATGGTCGTCAAAGGCGCAATGACTGCCTTGGGGTTGTATGCCCTCCTTTATAATTGGAGTGACAAAGGACGAGTGCTGGTATTGGATGATTGCGATACAATCCTCTGGGATGAACTAGCACTGAACATTCTCAAAGGTGCTCTCGACTCGGGCAAGCATCGCAGGATTTTTTGGAACGCAGATTCCTCAAAACTGCGGCAAGAGGGAATCCCGGATCACTTTGAATTCCATGGTTCGATCATCTTTATTTCAAACCTGAAGTTTGATGCGATAACGCAGGGCAACCGGATTGGTAAGATCAAGGATCACTTGGAAGCCATTATCTCCCGTTGTCATTACTTGGATCTGACACTGGATACAATGCGCGACAAGATGATGCGTATTAAGCAGATTGTTGGAGACGGTATGCTCGAGGAACACCGGCTTAAAAAAGGTGAAGACCAGATGCTTGTCGATTACATCGATGAGAACAAAGACAAATTGCGTGAAGTGTCACTTCGAATGGTGCTCAAGGTTGCTGATTTATACAAGATGGCACCGGCGAATGATAAGTGGAAACGACTGGTTGAAACGACCTGTATGCGGCGGCGGCCAGTTGTATCATAAAGTTTACATTGTCTGAGCGGACAGTGGCCCCGGGGCAACCCGGGGTTTTTTACATTGACTTTTTCTCCGTTTTAGTATAAAATAGTATTATGGCTACAGCAAAATTAATCATTCGCGACGAAGTTAATATTAAAATAGATAACGTTGACCCGGCTACTCGCCGTAAAATGTCTGCCGCTCTTAAATTTATGTTGCCATATGCTTATCATATGCCTGCGTATAAGTTAGGACGATGGGACGGTATGATTAGATTTTGCGATGTAGGCGGTAGAACTTATTTAAATCTGTTGGATACTCTGCTACCTATACTTCAGAACGCTGGATATGATATTGAGATTGATGATCACAGGCAGACTTGGAATTTAAAGTTTGAGCAAATAGACGAAAATTATTTAAGTAGCATTCAATGGCCAAAAGGGCATACGCATGAAGGACAAGATATTGTATTGCGAGACTATCAAATAGATGCTATTAATAATTTTTTAGAGCACTTGCAAAGTTTACAAGAGATTGCAACAGCCGCAGGTAAAACAATTATTACTGCCACATTAAGTAAGTTATGCGAGCAGTACGGTAGAACGATTGTTATAGTACCTAATAAGAGCCTAGTAACGCAAACAGAAGAAGACTATCGAAATATAGGATTGGATGTTGGTGTGTTTTATGGTGACCGAAAGGATTATGGACACCAACATACCATTTGTACTTGGCAGTCGTTAAATGTTTTGCTTAAAAAAAGCAAAAAGAAAACCGCTGATATTAATATTCAAGAATTTATTGATGGTGTTATTTGTATTATGGTGGATGAAGTACATCAAGCAAAAGCAGATGTGCTAAAAGAATTGCTCACTGGTGTATTTGCTAATGTGCCCATACGATGGGGATTAACAGGAACAATACCAAAAGCAGAATATGAATTCATAAGTCTTAAAGCAAGCCTCGGTGAAGTTATAAATCGTATAAGCGCACACTCGTTACAAGAGCAAGGTGTGTTAAGTAATTGTGAAGTTAAAGTTTTGCAATTAAAAGATGATGTGGGGTATCCGAATTACCCGAGTGAGTTAAAATACTTGTCAACTGATGCTAATCGAATAGATTATTTAGCAACGGTGATAAAGGATATAGCAAATGCCGGTAATACATTTGTGTTAATTGATCGAATTAAGACAGGGGAGATGCTAATAGAACGAATTCCAGACGCCATGTTTGTAAGGGGTGCTACAAAAAATGAAGAACGAAAAGAAACATATGATGAAGTAGCAACAGGCAATGATAGTTTGATTATAGCAACATATGGTGTGGCATCTGTTGGTATTAATATTCCTCGTATTTTTAATCTTGTATTAATAGAGCCAGGAAAAAGTTTTGTAAGAGTAATACAAAGTATTGGACGAGGGATTCGTAAAGCACATGATAAAGACTTTGTTCAAATATGGGATATTACTAGCAATTGTAAATATAGTAAACGACATCTGACAACACGAAAGAAATATTATCGCGAAGCACAATATCCGTTTAATATTGAAAAAATTTCTTATAAATAAGTTGCAACTTGATTTAATAAGTTGCAACTTGATTTGTTTTGTTGTATAATAATAGAAAGGTCATAAATGCAAATATTAACAATAGATAACAAGACATATAGTTTAAATAATTTACCTGATGTAATTGATGATGTACGGTATTGTGTATTAGATACAACCGATCCGACATTTATTGATTATTATTTTTTACCGCTAATATTCTTAGAAAGTTTTAGCACACCAGCAGTAGTATTACAAATTGGTCCACATCAAGTGCAGATGCCATTGGATTGGAGTGTGTTAATAGGTGAACCCGGCCTCGGTGATATGGAAGTTATTCCTTTAGTTAATTTAAACGATAGAGGTTTCACAACATTACTTTATAATCCATTACAAGGTTATATGCCCACATGGGAGCCGATCCAAATTATTAATGTATTTGTAGAAGTCAAATGGTATTTTCCTAAATTAAAATTTGGTCATGTGCTAACAATGCCGCTAGAGGATAAGCATAATCCATTATGCGGTTATTTTGTAAAAGAGACTACCAAAATACCTGATGTAATTGATATTGGCGATATTATCATATGAAAGTAGATATGTTTAAAGAAATTCTTCCTGCTATAGGACGGAAGGATAGAAATTTTTATAACAAGTTACCAGTAGAATCTAAAAAAAGTAGCACTATGAATTTTTGGATGATACATCGTTGGGCAACTTGTCCGATTAAAAATAAAGAACATTATATTTTATTTGTAAATGAGTTATGCAATCGCAACTATAGTGACATAAGTGATCACCCTGAATTGCAATGGTTACTTTTAAGTGTCATTGGCCTGGGTAATGAGAAATACTATAAGCAATGGGTTGGCGTACCTAACAGTCGAGTAAAAGACAGTAAAATTGATTTATTTTTATTAGAAGTATACCCGACCATAAGCGACGATGAATTAAATTTATTAAAGGAATTAAACACAGAAGATGACTTCCGGAATCTTGCAAAAGAAATGGGATACAACGACAAACAAATTTCTGATATCTTTGATGGAAAATCAAGAAAGAAAAAAACCTGATGGGTTTAAATGTAAATTTTGTAATAGAGAATTTAAGAGTGTAAAAACATTAGGTGCTCATATGTGCGAACAAAAGCGTCGGCATACTGCACAAAATGAAAAACATGTACAACTTGGATTCAGAGCATTTCAGCGATTTCATGAATTAAACTCTACGGCAATTAAACCAAAGCAAAAATCATTTGATGATTTTCGTACTTCCCAATTTTATCTCGGGTTCATTAAGTTCGGAAGGTTTGCAAAGGATGTAAATTGTTTGCAACACGAAATATTTGTCGATTGGCTTGTTAAGCATAATTTAAAGTTAGACGACTGGGCCAAAGACGGTGCCTACGAGTTGTTTGTGAGAGAGTATACAATCAATGAGTCTGCAAACGAAGCACTAGAACGAAGTATTAAGTTTATGCATCGATGGGGTGAACGAGAAAAGAAAAACTGGACGACATTTTTTAAAGATGTTGGTCCTAACATTTTTACATATTGGGTAAGAACAGGCCGGCTATCTCCCTGGGTGGTATTTAATTGTGAAGCAGGGCAGTCTGCGTTAAACAGATTAAGTGATGAACAGATGGGGTTAGTTGCTGACGCATTGGATCCAAATTTCTGGTATAAGAAATTTCAAAATAATCAAGATGAAGTTACATTTGTTCGTACTATTTTAACAGAAGCAGGCTTATGAAATTACCTGACATAGATATTGATCTTAAAAATCGAGAAGATGTTCTAAATGTATTAAAGCATATTCCAGCAAGCATCGACGGCGAGAAGAAACACAATACAGGTGTATATTTTAATGATATACCAGTTAATCCATTTGCCAATGTAGCAAGTATTAATTATAAAGATGCTGAGTTACGTGGCTATTTTAAATTGGATCTGCTGAATGTAAGTGTGTATAATGATGTTATTGATAATGATCATCTACATAGGCTAATAGATACTAAACCGGTTTGGGAATTATTAGAACATAAAGAAATTGTTGAGCAGTTGTTTCATATACATAATCATTATGATATAGTGAGCCAAATGAAACCAACTACTATAGAGCAATTGGCGGCCGTGTTGGCAATCATCCGGCCAGCAAAACGATACCTGTTAGGTAAAAGTTGGGAAAAGGTGATGAAGGAAGTTTGGATAAAACCTGAGGAAGGTTATTATTTTAAGAAAGCACATTCGGTGTCCTATGCGTTGGCGATTGCAGTGCAATTAAACTTGATTGTAGAGAAGGCCAGCAGTTAAGAAAGTTTGCGAATTAGTTGAATCGATCGTCTTTTAACTCGTTTTCGTATAATGTTATGTAGGCTTGTAATAGGACCGAACAGAAATTCAACATCTTTGCTAATATAATTTTTTAAACAATATCTAAACCGCTCAATTTCTCTTGGTAAAAATAAATTAATGGGTGTTATTCGATTACTTTCCCACCACCATGTCTCTCCAGTCATAAGGAATCGCCTTTTCTCTTCTTCGTCAAGCAATAAGTCAAAGCAATAGATACTGGTGATTTGCGAATTGTGGTTTTGTATAATTCCTATTATCTCATTGTTAGCATATTTAATACCAGTTAAGAATGGATATTTTTCGATTATATGGGATTCGTCCTCGATCATTACTATTACTTATTATAGATAAATATTTTAGAGTATTTAGAAAATGGCTATAAAAGATCTTTACATTTACAAGAGAACATATAAGTTAACGATCTCGAATAATGGCCAACGAATGGAAGGACCAATGTATAACGATACAATTAAAATTCATAAAGGAATTGATGATAAAATAACTTTTAATGTTTATGATGATGCCCGCCGGCTAGCAGCTCTTGGTGGATTAACGTTGTCGGTTAATATTATTGATGCTAACACAGGTGCATTAGTACTTCGAAAGGATCCTATAGTCCGTGATGAAGTTAAAGGTACATTTGATGTAATATTTAGTTGGGGCGACACGACTAATTTGGATGCAGGTTTTTATGAGTATAGTGTTACGGTAACAGACACCAACGGCGATGATAGTATGCTATATACTGATTTAGCACAAGGCGCAACTGGTACAATCGAGTTGACAGATAGTATTTTGCCAAGTCCGGCCAAATCATTAGAAGTTACATCATTTGTACTTAATGGTTTGCGGTATGAAAGCAACGCAGTAACAGCCGCACCGAACAGAGGATACCAATCGTCATTGCATACATGTGCAATATATTTAACAGACTATACTGGTAAAGTATATGCTGAAGGTAGCCACGATTTAACTTCACCGACGAACTGGTTTGTTATAGATTTACACACTGACAATAGTCTTGTTGAATACAATAACTACGCAACAAAAACAGGTATAGATCCATTTAATTTCAATATAACAACAAATTGGTTTAGATTTGTTCATGTACCAGATGCTAGTAATACAGGAACGATTGACAAAATACTAATTAGAAGTTAAAATAGTGTTTAGTGTTAATTAATAAACTACAATCATTAATTCTGTCTCGACTAGCTGGTCGAAAAACTACACCGAGTGGTTGGCAATCATTGAATTGTCCAATGTGCACCAGTATGGGCGAACTTAGGCCTGATAAACGAAAACGCGGCGGTTTTAATTTTAGTACAATTGGTGCTATTGCGTATCATTGTTTTAACTGTGGATATACAACAGGATTTCATCAAGGTGGTATTTTAGGACAGAAATTTGTTGATTTATTAGTAGGATTAGGTTTTGATGATGCGGATGTTAATAAATTAAAAATAGAAAGTATTAAAGAGAAGGACAATGACACGGTTGTAGAACCAGTTAAACCAATAAATTTAAATTGGCAACCAATTGCATTGCCGCAAGGTGCCGTTCGTATATCCGAAAATGCAGATACTGATGTGTTGGCATATTTACAATCACGAGGAGCAGGCATTTATGAAAATTGGGAGTTTTATTGGTCACCCGATTCGTATATGGATTTAAATAAACGTATCATTGTTCCTTGCTATTGTAAGGACGAAATAGTAGGATGGATAACAAGGCACATTGCTCCAAACAAAGATACGACACCGAAGTATTATGTTAAAGTACAACGAGATTATTTGTTTAATGTTGACCAACTATTTACAAAGGAAAGAAAGTATGCTATAATTGTTGAGGGACCATTTGATGCAATTGGTATTGATGGTATAGCATTATTGGGTTCGCAAGTAACAAATAAACAAGCAGAATATTTAAATGGTTTTAATAGAGAAATTATTTTAGTACCAGATAGAGATCAACCTGGTAAAAAATTAATAGCAAGTGCAATTAAGCATGGATGGTCTGTTAGTTTCCCAGAGTGGGATAAAGAAATAGGAGATGTGGCAGATGCTGTTAAAAAGTATGGCAGATTGTTTACATTAAAAAGTATCATAGATGCAAAAGAAAATGCACCAGTGAAAATTAATGTATTAAAAAGGAGTATATAGATGTCCCAGATTAGTGATTTATATAGAAGAATAGATGAACTTCAACAGCAAGTAGATAAATTATCTGAAGATAATAAGAAAATTATGGATATAATAGATGATATTGATAAACCGACGCCTAGTAAAAAGAATAATAGTTGCGGTTTGACTTTAAATTTTAAAGAACAAGAGATGTTGAGATCAATAGGTTTACAGATACGTAATAAAAGATTACCAACGTGGAAAGTATTGCGGCACATTGAACGCAAGTTAATTCAAGATCCACATTTTGTACATCAGATATTAGTTGAGACACGATAGATGGCGAAAGAGTTTACAGAAGATTTACAAAAACTATTTTTGAGTTTTTTAATTAGCGACAAGGACTTGTATGTACGAGTACAAGGTATTGTTGTATCAGCATATTTTAATAATAAATTAAGGCCAGCAGTAGACTTAATTACTCAACACGCAGAGAAGTATAATGATTTGCCGACTGCTGAACAAATTCAAGCAAAAACAGGCATTAGTGTTGATGCAAACACAGATGTAACTGCTCAGCATAAGGAATGGTTTTTAGATGAGTATCAAGATTTTGTAAAATTTAAAGCATTAGAAAAAGCGATTTTAGAAAGTGCAGATGATATTACAAAAGGTGAATATTATTCTGTTGAAAAACGTGTAAAAGAAGCAAGTGAAGTAGGTTTAACAAAAAGCCTCGGCACAGACTATTATGAAGATCCAGTAACACGACTGAAGTCTTTAAAGGATAACAATGGGCAAGTAAGTACAGGCTGGACAGCAATTGATAAAAAATTGTTTGGTGGTTTTAATAAAGGCGAGTTATCAATCTTTGCTGGCGGCAGTGGCACAGGCAAGAGTTTATTTTTACAGAATCTTGCATTAAATTGGTCAACTCTCGGATTGAATGTAATTTATTTTACATTTGAATTAAGTGAAGAATTAGTTGCTATGCGAATAGATAGCATGGCAACCGGTATGAGTAGTCGAAGTTTATTTAAAAATTTGGAAGATGTTGAGTTAAAGGTTAAGTTGCTTTCTAAGCAAGCGGGTGCAATGCAAATAGCATATTTGCCAAGTGGTGTTAATGCTGGGCAACTTAGATCATATTTAAAAGAGTATGAGATACAGAGTGGTAGGCAACCGCAAGCAGTTATTATTGATTATTTAGATTTAATGATGCCTAATGATAAACGGGTAAGTCCGAGCGATCTGTTTGTTAAAGACAAATATGTTGCCGAAGAGTTGCGTAATTTAGCAGTTGAGTTAGATACGTTATTAGTAACAGCATCACAATTAAATAGAACGGCAGTAGAAGAGATTGAATTTGATCATTCGCATATTGCAGGTGGATTAAGTAAAGTACAAACCGCAGATAATGTGTTAGGTATTTTTACAAGTGCACCAATGCGAGAGCGAGGACGATATCAGATACAATTTATGAAAACAAGAAGTAGTAGTGGCCACGGCCAACGTGTCGATTTACAGTTTGACATTGAAAGTTTGAAAATCAGCGATCTGCCTGAGGGTGAGGAAGAGCAAGCATCAGAGGTATTGTATCAGAATGTAGTTAGGAAAAGTTCTGTTACCGATGATAAAGAAGTAAATGGTAAACCTGTTGAAACCAAATCCGCAGATATTCGTAAAATGATTTCGAATATGAATAAACTGGATCGGTGAAAAGAAGTTAGTTTAGATAAATATTAGAAAGGATTTGTGCATCAATGAAAATAAAGAGTATATTAACTGAAATTGATAATATTTTGCCTGATAAAAATAAAGAGTTAATTGTTGAAAACAGAGCAAGTCATGTTATTGTAAGTGCTAATAATGTTATGCAATTATTAGAGAAAAATTATGACGCGGATGTGGCTGATAGATTACAGAAGAAATTTTTAAATGCAATCCGTACAGGGAAAATAGAGAGATTTAGTAACGCTCTTAAGAGACTAGAAAATGCAGATTGATGAACTAATTCTTAATATTAAACAAAAACGTAAATTCAGAGGCCCACGTATAACTCGAAAAAGGCAGGTAGGCTTTCATAAGTTAGCTGATGTACGAAGAGCAATTAACGACGAAGTTGAGTTAGACGAAGAGGCAAATACACATCTTAAACATTTTGAAGATAAAGTAATATACGATGGGTACGAAGGTGCCAACACTGCACTGGATATAGCATATCGATTATTAGATATGCTTGAAGGCCATGCAGATTCAGCAGTTAATATAACAACAAAATGGGACGGTTCCCCTGCTATTCTTGCAGGTAGAGATGCAACAACTGGTAAATTTGTAATGGGCGATAAAGGCATTTTTGCCAAAACACCTCGCATTATGGATACGCCAGATGCAATTGATGCTAATAAGCAAGGTGAAGAAAAAAGCAACTTGCGTAGTAAATTAAAAGAAGTATTAACAGAACTGCCTAAGATTTTTCCGCCTGATTTTAAAGGATTATTGCAAGGCGACTTGCTTTTTATATCGGGCAGTAAAAAAAGAGCGACAATAGATGGCGACGAAGTTATAATGTTTACGCCAAATACGTTAACATATGCAGTTTCTGCTGAAAGTGATATAGGTAAGAAAATTGATGAAGCCAAACTAGGTATAGTGTTTCATACCAGTTATCCAAACTGGCCAGCAAGTGAAGATGCTCAATTTGGCGCCGGCGTAGAAGATTTAATTCCAACTGACAGAATTTGGTTTAGTGATGCGGCGATACACGATGTAAGTGGGCAAGTAACATTAACTGCCGAAGAAACGGCAACAATTCGTAAAGCAATAAATGATGCAAAGAAAAGCCTAATCGCAACTGGGAAAAAGTTTTTTAATTTTCTAGAAACAGATGCCTTAGGTAAAGATCTTAAAAAAGATTTAGAATCTACAATTAATGCAAGTGTTCGGCAGGGTGCTATCCCTGATAGTGCTGAGCAACTTGCTATAAGTTTTATTTCTCGATTTGAAGAACAGTTGGAAACAAAGATAGCAGGATATAAACGAGATGACGCAATTGCTCGTAAAACACAAGAATTAGAAAAGGGTTTAGAATTTTTTGAAAATAACAAACAGCAATTTATAGATTTATACGAATTATGGTTCCTGTTGTTTAGCGTTAAAAGTATGTTTGCTAAAAAGTTAAACGGAATCAAAGCAATGGATACATTTGAGATCACAGCAGATGGCTCAATTGAGGTGCGCGACCCAGAAGGGTTTGTAGCCGTTGATCATGTAGGTAATGCTATAAAGATTGTTGATAGATTGGGGTTTAGTGCCGCTAATTTTCAGAAGAAGTATTAATAAATAGTATTATGAAACTTGATTTTATAGATGAACTGTCAGAAAGCAGACTAGTAAGGCAAAAAAAGCAGATGAATCGTTTCACTGCAAAGGATGCCGCTGACTTGTCATTTTTATACCTGTGTACATTGGTTATTCTTAAAAATGAATTTAAATATGCACCAGTTGCATCCAAGTATGCGACAAAAACAATGATGTATCAAAATTTTAATGTATTTAGAACAAATGGTACAGATCTGTATATTATGTTAACGGCCTTATTGGGCACTGACGATACAGATAAATTGTTTGCCGATCAAGAAGCAAGCCAGATGTTTTTACAAAATTTACGTGTAAATGAAACACAATTAAAAGCATGGTTGCGGTTTACAGCCAAAGGAAAGGTAAACAAGCAATTTGATGGCCAAATGTTGTTTAAAATTGAACAGCAATTAATGGTTAACAACGGCCAGTATAAATCCGTTCGGCGTCTTACGTCAGATTGGGCAAATTTAAAACACGGACAGAAAACTTTAGTTATAACTCGGCTTATTCAGGCACTTAAAGCAAGAGGAAGAATGTCTGAGCTTTTACCAGTTTTGATGAAATTAGTAAAAGAGAAGAAGTTTGTATCAAAAAAATCAGTCAGAGATATGGAAGTTGCCCAGCCTGCTAACACAAAAGGTGGTATGTCGACTCGTTCGAAAATTGCCGCAGGCATTGGTCTCACAGGTGCCGCAACATACGGTGCTTACAAATTAGCCCGGCATTTAACATTACGAAAGGCAAAAGGGCACGATTACGGTAAGTATAAAAAATAATGTTAGCATTAACAAATATGTTATAAAATATGTGTAGATGATAAATAAATGTAAGAGCTAATAAAATTAGCAAATGAAAAATAGGAGAAATTCCAATGGTAGCAAGAGTAAATGGTAATTACAACGCAGGACAATTTATTGGCCATTCAGTTGATCACTTCGTGGTTGATTGTAAGTCAGATATTTCTGCAAAATACGACATCGGTGGCACAGTAGGTGCAATCGTCGAAGCAGTACAGGCAAGAGGAACAGTAATCTTTCTTGGTGGCGCAGTAGCAGGTGCTACAGCAAACGAAGGTTTCCGCGTAGCAGTTGAGTCACCAAATGCATGGACAGCCGACGGCTTGCGGGATGCTGTACGAGCATTAGGTACAGTAGACGGTGTTGACTTGGCAACAGCCACGGTTGACGCATATACTTATTAATAAGTAGTCGTTTATCAAACTTTAAAAACCCCCTCGATGAGGGGGTTTTTTATTCTTACTAAATATTTTTATGCATGAATTTAATTCTGAAACAGCAACCTGGTTTACGGTTTATACTTTAGTAGATATATCATCATCGCCTCGCCGCAAAGATGTATCCCAGAAGAACTGGGATATGATTATTAATTGTATTAGTATGTTTTGCCAACCGCTGGGTTCGCTTACACCGGACTGTAAGAAGAAAAAATTAGTTAATTTTAAATTTGGTTCCGAATATAATAGTAAACTGCGAAATGTATGGACATGGTCATTTGCAGTTGAACATCAAGGATTAATCTCAATTAAACAATTAATTAATGAGTTAAATGGTATACCAGTATCAGACAAGTTACAGTATATTGAAACAAAAAATGCAAAAATAAAAAATACCTACTTTTTAATTGGTATGCCCTGAAATAAATACTATTGTTATGGAAAAGCAAGCACCTGTAAAACAGTTATATATACATCCTAAAGAAACATACGAAATCGAATCTGAAAGTTTAGAGGCGCACGTTGCTATTTGTAGTGAACGATATTATGCAATCCATCAACATATACAAGACACCGAAGTACGAGTTTGCGAAAGAATAGATTATAATTCTGCCGCTATTTCGCGACTAGAGAGAATATTCTTTTGGGGACTAGGTGCTACATTTGTAACCCTTTTAGGCGGCGTTGTTGCGACCTTTTTAAAATAATTTTAAAAAGTCTTTTTTAGTATAAATATAACTATGAATCTGGTAGATTTATTAGGAGAAGATCCAATACTTGAAGCGCGGCGGGTGTGGGCCCGGCGTGGTAATAAAGTGGTATCTAAATTCCGATGTACATCGGGTTGGCGTAAAAATAGGTTAGTAGCATCGCCAGCAACTTGCTCAAAGCCGTTAGATATAAAAAAACGGTTTGTTATTAAAAAAACAAGAGCAAGATTAGGTAAACGGATTGCCCGTAAAACAGCCAGAGCGAAAAGATTTAATCCAGTTACTCGGCGAGTAACACAATTGAATAAATCTATGAGGCCTAAGCGTCGAACGGGCACCGGAACTAAATGGTGGCATAAGAGATAACATGAAAATAAAAGAATTTATTAAACAAAGTGTGCTAGGTGAACAACGCCCGGTTGGTTATGGTTATGCTGGAGGTGGTTCAGATAATTTAGCAAGAACAGGAAGGCCGAATAATGTTACTGCTGACAATGTAGGCAAAGTAGGCGGCCCACATGGTGCTAAACCAACAATACCAGAAAAAATACCAACACCACCAACAACACCAACAACGGGTAAAAGTCCAAGTCCAACAATTGGTACACAAGGTACACAAGGTACACAATCTCCACAATCTCCACAAGATATGCAAAAAGAAGAGCCACCAACAATAAATGTACGATCTGGCCAGACGCTGGATACTACAGCATTGAAGAAAGCCAAAGCAACAGTAACACCGGGTGATGCAGAGATTGAATTTGATGATGGCAGCGGTAACAAGTTCAAATTACCACAAGAATTATTTATTGATGAACAAATTGAAGATCTTAAAAAACTTTCAGGAATCGAAAAATGAAATTAAAGGATATTGGAATAACTCCACTTATAGAAATGACCTCTGGCGGGAGTACCAGTGCTGGTAGTATCGCAGGTGTAGCCAGTAGTATTTTTACGCCAACATCAGATGGTACAATTCGAAGAACAAAGAAGAAAAAGAAGGATCCTAGTATATACGAAGAACCAGATCAACAAGTTGCACAAAAAGCTACATCGTTAAAAACTGTTGGTGGCGGCCAAGCAAGTGGCGCTATGGTAGCCAAAGGATTAGATAAAGTTAGTCAAGGTGGAACAATGCCATCTAATTTAGTTAAAGCAATAGCACCATATGCACAAGCTATCCAAAAGATGATGGCAGACCCGAAATTATTTGCTAGATTTAAAATGCTAATGAAACAAGCCAATGCTGGCGATGCTGGTGCACCAGTCGGAAGAAAATTAGGTGAATCATTGACCAGACAACATTTTGAAATGTTTGCTGACGTGCTTCGTGATGTAGCCGATCCAGATAAACGTCAAGAACATGCAGATTTTTTAATACAAGTATTTACAATGGATAATCCTCGATTTGACATAAGCAGGTTTTTAAAAGCATCCGGCCTTACCGAAAGGAAACTTTCCGGAACCGAAAAAAAAAACAAAGAACACAATGTAAAGAAGTTAAAAAAGCATAAGGATAATTTTGCAAAATATGGAAATGATGCTGAAAGTGTAATGTATGCGGTAGCAACAAAATCCGCAAAAAAAGGAAAAAAGTATAGTTAGGAGACTAATATGGCAATAACAACTTATATGGATTTAATCGATCAAATGAAAGCATTGGCGGACAAGATTAATAACCATTATGATAGTGTAACCCTCGAAACAGAGGTACCAATTGAAGACGAAACATCAAGAATCTTGCGTGAAGCAGGTATTATAGAAGATGAAGATGATGGCAAAGAAGAAGAAGAAGTTGATGAAACTACTACCGGTTGGAGTAATAGTAAAGTAATCGACAAGGTGGAGTTCCCGACTGGCGGAGTTAAAAAGGGTAGTCTAAAAGACTTGGAAAAACACAATAAAGATTTGCGTGATAAGAAAGCCAAGAAAGAATCTAAAGAAACTGAGGCGGGTGAAAGAGAT
>MPLZ02221568.1_pt1 | contig 24428 bp, 14 predicted proteins | sample 1617311 | NCBI WGS metagenome assembly MPLZ02 (sample SAMN05944806, study PRJNA350692) | marine metagenome | biome: marine; feature: ODZ; material: water; isolation source: 160 m water sample filtered on 0.2 um supor filter | place: Pacific Ocean | collected 2012-04-08 | depth 160m m | reverse complement strand
CCCATCGATTTTCCCGGACCAGCATGGAAGGTCCGGCCCGGGGCTGGGAAAAATTTGTCACAGAAATTCAGTCATGGATCGAGAGCTGGCAACTCCCGATTGGCCTGCTCGTCTGCAATGACATCATCTGCCGCTACCTGATGGACGTTTGCCGCTTAAAGGGTCTCCACATTTCGCAGGAGGTGGCCATCGTCGGGACTTACAATGAATCGGAAATTTGCAACGCACCACCTCCCACCCTCACAAGTATCGATATGAATTGTGCGCAGGTCGGCTACCGGGCTGCTGCTCTGCTCGACCGCCTCATGAGCGGCGGGAAACCGCCCCTCGACCCCGTCATGGTAGCACCTGCAGAACTGATTCCGCGCCAGTCCACCGACTTGCTCGCAGCCGACGATCCCGTTATCACGAAGTCCCTGCGCTTCATCGCGGAGCACACTCATGAACGAATCGGAGTCAAAGAAGTGGTGCACGCAGCGGGCATCAACCGCCGATCCCTGGAACGGCGGTTCCGGGAATCCCTCAATCGTACCATTTCGGATGAAATTACCCGTCTCCGTCTGGAGCGGGCCAAACGCCGGATGGTCGAGACCAGCGCACCGATGAAGGACGTGGCGGTGGATGCCGGATTCCGCAACGCCGACCACTTCTACAAGGTCTTCAATCGAATCGAGGGTATTCCTCCCACCCAGTTCCGCGTGGAGAGGCAGAAGGTCTTCCTGCAGGACTGAGGTTCCGGCGTCTCATTCGACCATCCCGCGTCCCGGCGCCTTCCGGTCTCCATGATGCCAGTCAACCACTATGAACCGAGGCTGTTCATGATCGTCTGATCTTTCATCCGGACGTTTGGAGCAGCGACAGGAAGCCCCCGAAAGGGTGTCCCGATCCCTACATTTCCGGGATTCGGTTCAGGGTGTAGTATGCTTCCCTGTGGTCTAACGGTTGCCCCTTGAGATCCCTTATGCCACCGGCGTGCAGTTCGTGCACGTAGCCAGCGCGCAAGCCCTCGATTTTCAGGTGAACCGATGTATTGGCGACATCAAGAATGACTGATTTCACAGCAAGCGTTCTTATGTCAGTTTCTTCACCTCCATATTTTGAGTGATACGGATACGTGTAGCTACTTATCACGTAGCTCCTGAGATTAGTGGCGGTTCTGGGGTCGACCGGTCGGGTAAAGGTCAATACAAACCCATCACAACGAGCCGACATCGTCTTGATTTCAAATGGCATCCTGCCTGTCCACTGCAGGCGCTGCAGACCGTAACTCCTGGTTCCCAGCGAATTCCAACCACGGTTACTCTGTCCGATATACATTGAGCCATCCGTGCCCCACTGCAGGCGCAGCGCTGCGCAATCAAGTCCGTCGCGAAACCGGAAACACGCGCCCTGATATTCGCCCTCCACCTTTTCCAGAAATACGCGCGACACAAAGGACATTGTGAATTCACCGCAAAATAACTGGCCGGCAAAGGGGCCGAATCTGCCCTGGGTACTGTCGGCCAGAATGTCGGTCGTGCTCATGCCCACCTTGCGGTAGGGAAACCACACTGCAGGCAACTGATAGGCGCCAATACGTCTGGCAGCCTGGGGGACAGTCAGATTTTCAGGCAACTCACCATCCACCTTGAAGGTTGCTCCAGGCAATTGGGCAAAAGGGAGCGAATCGGCGTGGCCATGAAAGGCGCCCGGCTTCAAGTGCATCAGTGGACAGGTGGGAAACCAGTTCCCCTGTTGATCGGTGGCAAACACGTCGCCCGTCAGGTTGGTGCCAATGCCTGAGGGCGAACGGAAACCGCCGGACATGGGCGTCCACGATCCATCAGGCTTCACGCGCAGGCTCCAGCCACGCCATTGGTTGTTGGGGTTGGAGCCCTTGCCGATGGAACAGTTGAGAGCCACCCACATGTTTCCCGCCTTGTCGATGGCCGGGCCGTAGGCGTATTCGTGATAATTACCGGTTACTCCCCAGCCCTTGGCGTGGGTGAGGTATTCATCGGCCTGTCCGTCGTTATCGATGTCACGCAGGCGCGTCAGCTCCGTGCGTTGCACGGTGTAGAGATCACCCTTGTGATAGGCCAACCCCAGAGGTTCATGCAGGCCACTGGCAAATTTCTTGTAGACCGGTTTTCCTCTCGACAGTCCTCTGGCGATCCAGATCTCACCCTTGCGAATAGCCAGGGCCATGCCATCCCCGGGCAGCGCGGCCATGCCGCTGATTTCAAGTTTGAGATCCTTCGGGAAGGGGACTGAGGTGAGCCGGTAGCAGTCATTCTCGTCGGCAATTGCTGCTGCTGCGCCCAGCAGCATGATTGTGAATGGTTTCTTCATTGCCAGTGCCATTCTATTTCAATCGTTGCCTTGCCGGATCCATCAAATGTGACCGGCACAATCAATTCGGACATCTCTCCCATCCTTCGCAACCGTGCAGCAGGAGCGATGATGGAAAGCCCGGTGTCGACGCTCCACACCCCGGGCTTGTCACTGAGAAAAGATTCGGCAGTTGCCAACCGAACCCACAGGTTGCCCTTGGCGCCGGTAAACTCCATTCGCCGCCACAGGCCTTTGCTTCGGGGCGTCAGGGTGTCGGATATCCTTGTAGTGCCATGTGAATAGAGAATGCTTGGCGTGCCGTCCTTGGCCAGACGATAGCCTCCCATTTGCAGACCGCCGCGGGGCCACGGTTGTTCCAGGTTTTTCAGGAGACCTACGGCAGGGCCTGATCGAAGTTTCACTACTTTCTCTCCCAATGGTGAGGCCAATGGAGTGAAGCGATCATCCCAGGTGCTTTCCGCATCAAGAAATTTTCCGCGCCAGAGAAGGGACCATCCCACCTGCTCGGAATTAAAGGCCGCATGCACTCCCTGGGGAAACCCAATGGCAATTGCGTGTGTGCCTGCGCCTTCCATGAAGGTGCGAAACACGATTGGTCGTTTGCCGGGTTTCAGTTCAAAGTCGCCCTTTTTCTCAAATCCTTCCGGCAGGCGGGTTTGTTCGAATTCGTTCAGGTAGACCCAGATGCTGTCGATTTGCCGGGGAGTATTGCGGCCGAAAATGCTGCTGACCGCCTTGCCCCCAGGCCAGAAGGAAGGCATGCGGGTGCCGGGCCGGAAGCTGGCGGGATTAATGAGGTAATCTCTGAACCACTCCGGGCGCAACCGGCCAGGCGAGTGGGCCAGATCCATTGCCTGAATGCCCAGTGACTCACGTCCACCCAGTTGATGGCAGGTGATGCAGTTAAGCCCCTTGACCCCGACCAATTCGCGTCCGTAGTGGTTTCGGCCCACCTTGTTTTCCTTCCCATCACGGGGTGTGGGTTTCACGTTGGCGCGCCCGTCGGCGGCCGCGAGGTGGGGGGCAAGAAACCTGGCGTGTGCCTCGCCAAAATCGGGCATGCGTGTGGTCATGTAGGGGCGCACCGCATCCTCACCACGGATCACCTTGTAGAGCGCTGCGTCTGTCAGCTTGGCGCCCACCCCGGTGAGCGGTGGTGGCAGGCGCCCTTCATCCCCAAGGTCATTGCCGGTGGTGGCAAAGAACTTGTCGCGCGCCGGGTCGGGTTCACCCAAGTCACCGCGCGTGTGGCATGCGGTGCAATTCAGCAGGCGCAGGCGTCGGCGCGTCTGTTCCCGGATTGTGAATTCGCGTGGTTTGGCTCTCAGTGCGGCAGTGATGGCCTTTATCTGTTCTGTGTTCAAATGGAAGTGAGGCACACCCTTTGGCGGCCGGGCAGAAAGACAGCCCCGGGCGAGGTCGAGCCTGGTCAGAGGCCTGGATAAATTTGGCGGAATATTCGAGCCCCGAGTGGAATGGCAGTTGGCGCATCTCATTTTCAGGAAAAGTGCTTTGCCTTCTTCACGCAACTTCAGGGCGGCCGGGCCATTGGCCAGAGCAACGTCTTTACGTGGCGGCGTGCGGCCACGAAGAAAGGCGGCGATGTGTGCGGTCTCCTGACGGGTCATTGGCACCCGTGGCATGCGCCCGGCGGGGCGACTGTGCAGCGGGTTAAGAAGGAACTGGACAAGTTGTTCCCGGGTATACTTCTGCCGCAACTCACCCAGGGGCGCATCCCTGCCGTTGTCTCTGGCATCAGGGGCATGGCACTGGGCGCAACCGATGGTCTCATAAAGCTTTCTGCCTTCACTGGCGCGGCCGATTGTCACCTCCGTGTTGCCCAGTGGAGGGGTAAGGGACACCAGATACTGGCGCAAGGCATCGACTACGCGGGCCTTGTCCTTCCCGGCAAAACCGTGCAGCAAATCGGGCATGAGGGTGCCGGGTTTGAGGTCCTGCGGATCATTCAGCCAATGCCGCAACCAGCTGGCTGAAGCGGGGTTGTGAGCAGTGAAGAGGACCGGAGCCGGGCGCGTTCCAAAACGGTGTTTCTGCGACTTGTCCGCAGGGTGGCAGCCGATACAGTTTAATTCAGTAATCAGCACCTCGCCAGAAGCGATCTGGTCCTCTATCGTGGTCCGTAACTGAAAACGATCAAAACCGGGAACCACCGGTTGCGCCACCGCCCATACGCTGCAGCAAATCGTGAATATCGCAGCATGATGATGATTCCTCACAGGTGTTGCCAACGATATGCAATATATCTCCATGCTTGCTATCACCAAAGGAGGTATGCCTCCCTTGTCTCCGGCACGTCACAGCTCCAGGATCCGGCATGAACAAATTGGTTGTCTCACTGCTCCTGCTTGCTTCCCTCGCCTCTACGGCTGAGGACAGCAGAAAGGTGGTGTGGGATCTCAAGGCCCTGTTCAAGGTGCCAAAGGTCCATAAGACCGAAGAGCGTCCCGCCAGGGGACTGCGGTCCTTCTTCTACGAGGGCACACCCTACAAGGGCAAACCAACCAGGGTTTTCGCCTACTACGCAATACCTGAGGGCACCCGGCCCCCGGGAGGGTGGCCTGCCATGGTGTGCGCCCACGGAGGTGGAGGCACCGCCTATCCCGAGTGGGTGAGGTTCTGGAACCAGCGAGGCTATGCCGCCCTCGCCATGGACCTTGAAGGGCATCTGCCTGGGGGTAAGGCGCACCAGGTGGAAGGCAATTTCCCGGTTGGACAGGGCCACCAGGATGCCGGACCCAGCCGCATCGACTGGTTCGGCGACCGGGCTCTCCCCGATCAGGAGCAATGGTTCTATCACGCGGTTGCGGATGTCATCCGGGCCAACTCCCTCCTGCGGGTCGTCAAGGAAATCAACCCCGAGAAGATCGGCCTGACCGGGATTTCCTGGGGCGGCACGGTGGTGAGCGCGGTGGCGGGAGTCGATCCACGATTTGCCTTCGTCATTCCGGTCTATGGCAGTGGCTACATCCATGAAAGCGACAATCCGGGACTCTCCCAGTGGTTTCCTCCAAAGAACATGACTGCGGCCCAGTTCCGCGATTACCAGACGAAGTGGGATCCCTCAGCTCACCTCCCCCACGCCAGGATGCCGATGCTCTTCGTGACGTCAGTGGCCGATCCCGTCTTCCAGATCGACATCTTCGCCAGGTCCGCCAGGTCCGCCGGGGGACCAAGCACTCTCTGCATTCGTCCCTGGATGATCCACGCCCATGGGAACGGGTGGAGCGACCCGGTCGAGATAGGGCAGTTCGCCGACAGCATCGTGAAGGACAAGCCCTCCCTGCCCCGCCTCGGCAGGCCGGAAATTGACCCCTCCACCCGCATCACCCGCACGCCCTTCACAGGCAGGGACAGGATCACGGAAGCCTGGATCTACTTCACAACTGCCAGGGGGCCCTGGAAGAGCCGCAAGTGGCACTTCATTCAATGCACCATTGGCGAAAAGGAACTGGTGGCCCAGAAAGCCCTGCCAAAGGAAACCGTCTCCTTCCTGGTCTACGTCTTCCGGGATGTCGGGGGATTCCGCAGCAATCATGCGGCCTCCGAACTGGTCGTCACCGCGAATGGCCCCCCCCGGTAAAGCTACCGGCCTGGTCGCCGGGGCACGGGCTCAGACAGCGGCGAACTCCTCTTGACCCTGTGCCCGCACTGGACCTCTCAATAACCGTTGCCTTCAGGGCTCCGAAGGAACAGTCCCGCGACCACCCACTGGCAGAGCGTGACGCCAACCGGCCTTGAGGATGGTCCGGTGCCGGTCGAGAACCTCCGCGTAGTCCTCCTCCCCGGCCACATTCCGCATTTCCCTGGAATCAGGCTGATGGTCGTAGAGTTCGCGGGCCATCACCTTCCCCGTCTTCCAATCCCGCCACTCCACGTAGCGGTGACGAACGGTCCGGATGGCATACCCCATGATATCCCCGTGACGACGGTGCCGATTTCCCTCGTAGGCACGGGGATACTGACTGAAGGCCGCCTTTTTCCATGCCCGTCCCGGGTCCTCCAGCAACGGCCGCAGACTGATCCCCTCCAGCCCCCCGGGCACCGAGAGACCACAGACATCGGCAAGGGTCGGGTAGAGATCAACCAGTTCGACAAGGGCCGCACTCTTCCCACCGGGCCTCTTCTGCCCGGGCACCGAGAGAATCAGGGGAACACGGGTGGAAAGTTCGTAGTTGTTGGCCTTGGCCCAGAGTCCCTGTTCCCCCAGGTGAAACCCGTGGTCACCCCAGAGGCAGACCACGGTCTCGCCCTCGAGCCCGAGCTTCCTCACCTCCTCAAGCAGACGACCCACCAGGGCATCGATATAACTCACGCAGGCATAGTAGCCGTGTCGCAGTTCTGCCACCTTGCCGGGAGAGAGTCGTCCATCCTTCGGGATATCGCTGTAGCCTTCCAGTTCCTTCCAGCTCCGCACCGCGACCTCGGGTGCGCCGCCGGGATGCTCATCTGAAACAGGTAGCGGAATCTTCGCGCGATCGTAGAGATTCCAGTACTTCCGGGGCGCGCAGAAGGGCAGGTGGGGTTTACGGAATCCAACCGCCAGGAAAAAGGGCTTGTTCCGGGCCTTCAGGGATCTGAGAGCCTTGAGTGCGGCCTCGCACACGATCCCGTCAATATAGACTCCGTCCGGAACATCCGCCACTTCCGACGCTCCCCGCTTGAGTCCACTGCCCTTCAGGTTCCGGGGCGTGGCATAGCGCTGGCGGGCCTCCCTTGCAATGTCATGAAGGGGATCCTCCGACCAGGAAGGCGCATCCTTGGAAGGCGCTCCCCCGCCGTGATAAATCTTCCCGATGGACCGGCAGTGATACCCCTGCGCCTTGAAATACTGTGGCAGGGTCACCACCTCCGGGAGGGCCTTGCGGAAGTGGGTGCCGAGGTCCCACACGCGGGTCGTGTCCGGTCGGCGTCCTGTCATCAGCGACAGCCGTGACGGGCTGCAGACCGCCTGCTGGCAGTACGCCCGCTGAAAGACGGTGCCACGCCCGGCAAGGCGATCGATGTTCGGGGTGACCGCCGTCCTGTCGCCGTAGCACCCGAGCGCAGGACGCAGGTCGTCGATGGCAATGAACAGGATGTTGCGCCCCTTCTCCGCGCCGGACAAAACCGGCAGGAACCAGACAAGGCTCAGGATTGTGATGACCAATCGTTCCATGGTTTCCATGATCAGTTCCCGTCCCGGAAGAAGTAATCCGGGTAGGTGAGGGTGAGGTGATCCTTGCTGGGCACCCCATCCCTGAAGCAGGCCCCGATCTCGTTCCTGAGGCGGGTGACATTTTTCCTGTCAAGCAGTGGATCCCCGGTCGCGCGCCGCCACTCCCGGAGCCGATCCTGCAACTGCGAAAGAGTCCCTGCGTGGTTCGAATCGCCGGCCAGGTTGCGGAATTCGCAGGGGTCGTCCTCCAGGTCGTAGAGTTCAAACTCGGGAGGAACCTGCATGCGCCGGTAGGCCCCTCTCACCGGTTCCCCTGCAGTAGCGATGACCTTGTCGAGGCCTTTGAAAAAGCGCTTGTTGGTGAAGGCGTAGCCCGGGTTGATCTCCCCGGGCATGAGGTTGTGGATCAGTTTGAAACGGTTATCGCGAACCGTGCGCTGGGGATAGTAGTTGTGCGCGGAATGGGTGTGAAATTCGGTGAACAGGTAACGCCTCCAGTCTTTCTTCTTTCCATCGAGCATGGGGATCAGGGAACGGCCCGGAAGACCCTCCACGGGAGGAACCCCCGCAACCTCCAGAAAGGTCGGCATGAGATCGAGAGTGGAGATCATTTCCGAACGCCTGGCTCCCCCGCCCCAGCGCTCCGCCCAGGACAGGAGGAAGGGAATGCGCACTCCCCCTTCATAGGAGGTGCGCTTGCCCCGCAACATGTCGGCACCGTGGTCCCCTATATAGACGATGAGGGTGTTTCTGAGCTTGCCGGACTTCCTCAGCACGGTGAGAAGTTCTCCGATCTGCGAATCGAGCCGGCTCAGGCAGTTGTAGTAATCGGCGGTGTTCTGTCGCAGTTCCGGGGTATCCAGTCCGAAGTAGCTCAGCGGCCTGGTGTCGGCCCCGGTGAGCGGTTTTTCCGGCAATCCCCCGGCGGTCTTCAGGAACGGGCGATGGGCGTCCGGATAATTGACGCTGAGGAAAAAGGGCCGCTCGGAGGCACTGATGAACCTGCCCGCCTCGTTCGCATATTTCCTGAGTTTGTTGCGGCCGAAGTTCGCGGACTCGATCTGCTTGAAGTCAAAGGGAAAAGCCGAGGCGGGGTTGACATGGAGTTTGCCGATGAGTCCCGTGCGATAGCCCGCCTGCTTGAGACTTCGGACCACGTTCGGGGTGTCCTCGCGATAGAGCCGGAATTTCCAGGTCGCCAGGCCAATCTGGCCGTTCTGGTGCGGATAGAGCCCCGTAAGCAAGGCCGCCCGTGACTGGCTGCAACCCGCCTGCGGAACATAGGCCCGCTGAAACAGCACTCCTTTTGCGGCCAGGGCATCCAACACCGGTGTCTGCACGAAAGGTTCGCCGTAACACCCCAGTTCGGGGCCATTGTCCTCTGATACGATCAGGAGGATATTGGGCCGATTCGATGGGGCACCGTCTGACGATTCAATCCCCTTCTCAGCCGCGGGAACCATTCCCGTGGTTGCCAAGAGGCCGAGGGACACCCAGCAGCACCCCGCTGCTCTGACTGTTGAGGCGAATGTCACGGACTGTAACTGCACGGAAGTTGATTGGTTCTTCCTCGAAGAACTCCATTCCACTGGAAAATGGGGCTTCCTGCTAGAACCATTCTCCCCTGACTGCAAGGGAGTCGTATTTCTGATCCTTTCAATTCCCCCGGAATCGTTCTGTCTTTCAGGCAATGCTATCAGTCATGAAATGACCTCCTTCCCCTGCGACGGGATGCGCCGCCGCCCCTGATTAAGATTGATCTCCATCATCCCGCCCGGCACCTTGAGGACGGATGAACAAAGTCTTTCCCGCCCTGACGGCCGCCCTGGTCCTCTCTCTCGCTGTCAATGCCTGGCAGTTCTCGCAGCGCTCGGACGAGTCCGGCGATTCGTCCGGAAATCCACCGCGCGCAAGAACCGGTAGCGCCCTCCGGGATAATGGATCAACCAATACCAAACCTGTGGCCAGCAATCGCCGGGACCATGGAAAAGATAATGAGAAGGACGCAACATCACCGCGCTCTCTCAGCGAAATCCTGGCAATCCCCAATCCCCTTGAACGCTACGAAGCTGCCCTCGCTTTCGTCAACAACCTCCGCGCAGATGAGATTGAAGGTTACCTGAAGGAACTGCGCGCCGGTTCCGACAAGGGCAAGGGCAAGATGATGAGCCCGGAGACAAATTTTCTCCGGAATCTTCTCCTGGCCAAGTGGACGCAGGAAGATCCGGATGCAGCCTTGGCAAACCTCTCCCCGGCGGGCGGAAAACAGGCCTACTCGGATGCAGGCACCGTCCTCGGAACCCTCGCTGCCATGGACCCTGCAAGAGCGGCAGCATGGCTGAGTGATTCCGACAACCCGATCCTCAGGCAACCATGGATGAGTGACTTGCTTACTCAATCGGTGGCAGAGCAGTGGGCCCGGCAGGATCCCGATGCCGCTCTGGCGTGGGCTGCCAATCTGGATCCAGATCAACGGGCAGGTGCCTACTCGGGGATTATCAGCAACATTCTTGCAAGTGATCCCCAACGGGCTGCGACTCTCGCCATGAATCTCGATGCCGCAGACCGGCCCAAGCTCCTCGGAGAGATCGCCGAAGCCTGGGCCAGACGGGACCCTGCCGAAGCCGTGGCCTGGGCCAACTCCCTCACCGGAGGCGACCGGGAAGACTCCCTGCAGGAAGCAGTGGGAGGGTGGGCCACCACCGATCCCTCGAAAGCCGCGGCCTATGTCGATCAGCTCCCGGCGGAAGAACGTCCCGGGTATGTGCTTGACGTGGCCCGGAACTGGGCCGAACAGGCTCCGGCCGACGCAGCCGCATGGCTCGGCAACCAACCGGAAGGAGACGGGAGAGCTGCTGCCATGGGAAGTCTCATGTGGCATTGGACCACTGCGGATCCGGAAGCCGCGGCCACCTGGCTGGGAGAACAGCCGGCGGGCCCGAGTTACGACAACGGGGTAACCGGTCTGGCCAAGGCGGCTACCCATGCCTACGACGACCCCTCTACCGCCGTCAACTGGGCCTCCACCATTGAAAACCAGGATCTCCGTAACCGCATGACTCAGCACACCCTCGGAGCCTGGAGACGGCAGAACGAAGGAGCAGCCCAGGCCTGGGCGAACGAAAATGGAGTCGCTCTTCCCGAGGCCGGGCGCGGGGGCAAGTGATTGCCGCCAACGGGACTTAAATCCTCTTCCCGTGCTCCACATCTCCCGGAAACCTTGCGGGGATCTTCCAGTGCACGGGCCTCAACGGTGATCGCCACATCGGCACATGCAGTGCTGGCCAGGCTGCCATCACGACGACCATCCCCAGAAATCATTCAAGCTCCGGGGCCGGGATCGAACTCAAACTAATGCCTGTTCGCGACACGGGTCATCCCCTAGAAGACACAGTCACCCGCCCACTATTACGACCTCGTGAAGATGATGATAACACCCTGGCTCCTCCTCTCCGTCCTCGCCTTCCCGGTGATCGCTCACGCGGCACCGCAACCCGAACCAGCCAACGGAAAACTGAAGGTTTTCATCCTGTCGGGCCAGTCCAACATGGTGGGTTTCGGCCAATTGACTGGAAACCCCGGCACGATGGAATCCCATGTCAAAGACAACCCCAAAGCCTACGGACACCTGGTCGACAAGACAGGACGACATGTCATCCGCAACGATGTCTGGATCGTGAATCTCAGCTACGCGGACAGGGAGAGACAGGGCTGGCTCACCACCGGTTACGGAGCTGACGAGAAACACATCGGACCGGAATACGGATTCGGTTTCGCGATCGGCGACTATTACGAAGATCCCGTCCTCCTGATCAAATGTGCGTGGGGCGGTCGCTCGCTGCAGAAGAACTTCCTTTCCCCAGGCTCGGCTGACTATCCCAGGCCCGTGAAGGACGGCGACACGGGTTTCCAGTATGCCGAAGTGCTCCGTCTCACCAGGGAGATCACCGGGAACCTGAAGAAATATTTTCCCGCTTACACGGGGAAGGGATACGAGCTCGTTGGATTCGGCTGGCACCAGGGTTGGAATGACCGGATCAACCAGCAGGCGGTCGATGCCTACGAGAAGAACATGACCAATTTCGTCCACGATATCCGAAAGGATCTCGGCATCAAGAGGCTACCCTTCGTCATCGCCAATACCGGCATGGGAGGCTGGGATAATCCTCCTCGCTACAAGGCCAAGGTCGAGAAACTGATGGAAGCCCAACTTGCCCTTTCAGATGCGAAAAAGTATCCGGCTTTCAAGGGCAATGTCGCAGGAGTGGAGACCCGCGACTTCCAGCGCTCGCTTGAGCAATCCCCTTCCAAGCAGGGATACCACTGGAACCGCAACTGGGAAACCTTCTACCTGATCGGAAAGGGCATGGGTGACGCCATGGCGGGGCTCCTTTCAGAAAACGACTGAAACATAACATCGCAGGGAACATCCAGATCTCTCATCCCGTATCCTTCGATCTCACCACTTATCCTCTCTCCATCATGAGAACCGTCTTCACCTTCGTCATGCTCCTCCTGCTTTCCTGCCTTGCCCCGGCCGGCCAGGAGCAGAAGCCAAACGTCCTCTTCCTCGCGGTAGATGACATGAACGACTGGCTTGGATGCCTCGGAACCACGCCCGGCGCAATCACCCCGAACCTCGACAAGTTAGCGACCCAGGGTGTGCTCTTCACCAATGCCCACACCGCCGGGGTCTACTGTGCGCCGTCCCGGGCCGCCATCTTCTCGGGCCAGTTCGCTTCCACCACGGGGTGTTACCGCACCGCCAGCTACTTTGTGCATCACCCCGAGATCGATGCTCTCCAGATGAGCTTCGCCAAGGCCGGTTACACCACCCTCGGCGCCGGCAAGCTGTTCCATCACCCCGCGGGAGCAATTGACCAGCGCGGGTGGGACACCTTCTTCCTCCGCCGGAAATCGCAGCGGACCAGCGGATGGCCGCTCGACTCGTGGAGCGAGGAGACTCCTCTCCCGGACCCCTTCCCGGCCAGCATCTACAACAGGGGACAGGAAATCACGGGGGGAATGTTCCTCGAGTGGGCTCCCCTTCCAAATGCCAAGGAGGAGGAAATGGCCGATACCATCCGGATTAACTGGGCTGTCGAGCAACTGAAGAAGAAGCACGAAAAACCGTTCTTCCTCGGCGTCGGAATCTATGCTCCCCACTACCCCAACTATTGTCCCCAGAAATACTTCGATCTCTACGATCCCGGGAAAATACCCCTCCCTCCTCTCAAACAGGATGATCTCGCCGACCTGCCGGACAAGATCCGCAAGATCAAGACCGCCCGCTCGAAAATCATCCGGAAGCTCCGCGACCTGGACGCGATGAACGATGCCATCCATGGCTACCTTGCCTGCATGAGCTACGCCGATGCCATGATGGGCCGCGTCCTCGACGCCCTGGAGGAAAGCCCTCACGCCGAAAACACCATTGTCGTGTTCTGGAGTGATCACGGCTACCATCACGGGGAAAAGGGGGACTGGGGCAAGCACACCCTCTGGGAACGCACCTCAAACGTGCCCTTCATCTGGGCCGGCCCCAAAATAGCAGAAGGAGCAAGGTCCGACGTGACCGTGAGCCTGATTGACATGTTTCCCACCCTGGTCGAGATGTGCGGACTGCCGGAACCCCGCCAGAACCTGGAAGGGCAATCTCTCGCTTCCACGCTGCAGAATCCCGCCCAGGCCAGGGACCGCACGGTCTACCTGCCCCACATGCACCCGGGTGAGTACGCCCTCATCAACCGTGACTGGCGCTACATCCGCTACGGAGAGGACGGCGAAGAACTCTACGACCTGCAGAAGGATCCGCATGAATGGGACAACCTCGCGGATCATCCTGAACATGCCGACCTGAAGACCACGATGCGCAAGGCCGCCCCCGCCACCTTCGCGAGCCCCCGGGAAAAGCTCAATGCCCGCCGGGACCTCCTCATCGAAGGGGAGTCCTTCCGTTGGAAGAAGGACGCGAATCCTCCCAGGCGCAAAACAGGAAAGAAGAACGCGTCAAAGCCCCCCCCCGACACCGGCAGGAAGAACGTCCTCTTCATCGTGTGCGACGACCTGAATACGCATGTCTCACCCTCGGACTATGATCCCATTCATACCCCCACCCTGAGTCGACTCGCCTCTGAAGGGATGACTTTCACACGAACCTTCTGCCAGTATCCGGTCTGCGGTCCTTCCCGGGCCTCCTTTCTCAGCGGTCTCTACCCCGAGTCCACGGGGGTTCTCAACAATACCGCAGACATCCGGAAGGAACGCCCCGACAGCGTATCAATGCCGCAATTCTTCAAGCAGAACGGATACTGGACCGCGAGTGTTGGCAAGGTCTTCCACTCGTCCCGCCACGAACATGGCGAGGCGGCATGGCATGAATTCCATCGTTTCCAGAATGACGAACTGAAGGTCGTGCGGGAAGCTCGCGTGAAGTTCGAGGAGCAATACGGATCGATCGAGGATCGCTCCAACCGGAGAAAGTGGAAGGAACTGAAGAAGACGGTTTCGGGGAAACTGGATGCCCAGACCCCTCCAGGACGCGGGCGGAGTGGATTGACCGACGAGCAGCACAAGGACGGCAAGAATGCCCGCCAGGTCGTCCAATGGCTGCAGGCGGACACACCCGGTGACAAACCTTTCTTCATTGCCTGCGGAATCCAGAAGCCGCATGTCCCCTTCCTTGCCCCGGACAAGTATTTCGACCTCTACCCATTGGACAGGATTGTCTATCAGCCAGACCGGTCCAACCTCTGGGAAGGGCTTCCGCAATCCGCCGTCTCGAACCGCTACAAGGCCTTCGGATTCGACCTCGGAAAGGAAAATGACACCCTCCGCCGGGAATACATGCAGGCTTATCATGCCTGCATTTCCTTCATCGATGCCCAGTTGAAACTGGTCCTTGAGGCGCTGAAACAGAGCGGTCACTGGGAGGACACCATTATCGTTTTCACCTCGGACCATGGCTATCACCTGGGTGATCACTTCCTGTGGGGAAAGGTGACCCTCTTCGACATTGGAGCAAAGGTTCCGCTCATTGTGCGCGTCCCGGGAATGACCAGGGGCGGAACCACTTCCGAGGCCATGGTTGAGTTGATTGATCTCTACCCCACCCTGGCCGATCTCACCGGACTGAAACCACCTGAACACCTGCAGGGGACATCCCTTCGACCTCTCCTCGGACACCCGGAGCGAACGGGGAAAAAGAAATATGCTTACAGTGTGGTTTCCCGCGGAACCAAGCTGGGATACGCCCTCCGCAATCAGCGCTGGCGCTACGCCAGGTGGCCCGATGGAGAGGAACTCTACAATCTGGCCGATGATCCCGCCGAGAAGCGCAATCTGGCCGGGAAAGACCACCTCGTGGACCGCCTGCGGGAGTTCCGCCAACTTCTGGCCGGGAAACAGAAGGAGGCTGCGAGTCGTCGCTGACTCCTTCTCTTCCCCCAATCCAGGGACGCAAGGGCTACACTCTCTTCTCTGCCCCGGTCGAATCCCCGAAGCGGACTCCCGGGAGACCAACTTCCTTCAGCATGCGGACGAAGAGGTTGTTGAGTGGGGCCTCGCCCGCATCCACATGGCGGCCGGATTGGAATTTGCCGCCCGCATTCCCCGCCACCACGATGGGAAGATCGACGTGAGTATGCCAGTGGCCATCAGAGAGGCCACTGCCCCAGACCACCATCGAGTTGTGGAGGAGCGACTTCCCGTCAGCGTCCCTGGTTTCCTTCATGCGCTCGAGGAAGTAGGCAAGCTCCTCGCTGTAAAAACGATCGATCCGGCTCACCAACTCCATCTTCCTGGCATCCTTGCCGTGATGGGAAAGATCGTGGTGGCCTCCGCTCACGCCGATGTTGCGGAAGCTCCGGTTGCTCCCGTCATGTCCGATGAGGAAACTCACCACTCGAGTAGAATCACTCTGGAACGCGAGGAGCATCATGTCGAAGAGGATACGGATATGCTCCCGGTAATCCCGCGGAGTTCCATCCGGCGCGGATCGGCCCGGATCAGCAGGAGGACCCAGCCGTTCCACGCGCTCGATGCGCTGCTCAACCTCACGCACCCCGGTGAGGTATTCATCGAACTTCTCGCGATCCTCGCGCCCAAGGCGCTGCTCCATCTTGCGGGCCGAGTCCTGCACAAAATCGAGGATCGACTTTTGCTCCGCATGTCTCCGGGCGGCATTGGCAGCCCGCTCTTCGGGATTCCCCGATCCGTAAATGCGCTCGAAGACGGCGCGTGGATTTGATTCCGGGGTGGCGGGCAGGTGCTCGGACCGCCAGGAAATGTTGTACTGGTAGGCGCAGGAATAGCCGGCGTCGCAGGCTCCCGTATTGCGCACTCTCTCGCTGGTTAGTTCCAGGGAGGGAAGCCGGGTCTCCGCCGCGAGAAAGCGGGCCGCGAGCTGGTCGGCGGAGATCCCGACCTTCAGGTTGGCTCCCGAGGTTCGCAGGGGACGCGCACCGGTGAGGAAGGTGGCATTGGCTCGAGCATGGTCTCCTGCCCCGTCCTTGCCCGGATTCCCTTCCACCTGCGCATAGCCCTTCACGATCTGCAGATCGTTCCGGAAGGGCTCCAGAGGAGCCATGCTCTCGTTGAACTTGAAGTCCGTCCCGAAGCCCTCCGGCCGCCACTTATCCATGATCACTCCGTTCGGGACGTAGAGATAGGCGGAGCGGAGCGGAGCTCCGGTTGCGGTGAGACCCCGCGACCCCGCCTTGGCGACGGTCGCTGCGCCGGCCAGGGAGGTCATTCCTGGGAGGGTAATGCAGGCACCCAGACCGCGCAAAAACGTCCGGCGGCCGATCTGTTCGCGGGGAAAACTCATCGTGAACTCAAGTTCAGCTTATGATTCGGGTTTCGGAATCAACAATCAAGGGGATTCCTCCTCCAAAAGGAGTGACGGGCATCGGGGAAACCCGACAATCCAGATTCCAAATACACTCGGATTTTCCAGACTCCAGGGCACCTGATGCAGTGTGGCGCTTGGCCTCCGGCTTTATCTGAAGGTTGACCCGCCGAGTTTGATCGCCCGTCAACTCCCCTTACTCGGCCCGTTTCATTTGGAACGGCACACTCTCCACCACCCCGTAGAGGAACTCGCGCAGGCCACCGCCCGCGGTCTCGGCCTGCTTGATGATCCCGTCCACGGCCGGCGCATCGTAATACTCGACTCCCCGGCCCACCGCGTAGGTGAGCAGCTTTTCGGCAAGACACCGATGAAAGTCCTTCCTGCGCGGCCCCGCCAACACCTCCCGGAGACCACCGACGCCCACAAATTTCTCTCCCGTGACAAGCACACCGGAGGTTTCGAACTTCTCTCCCTCCCGCCACTGTCCGAGCGCGTTGTAGCGCTCGAGAGCCAGGCCGATGGGATCCAGCCTGGCGTGGCAGGAATGACAGAGCGGCTGGGAGCGATGATGCTCCATCAATTCCTCCACCGTGGCGTCCTTACCCAGCTTCTCCCTGGCATCTTCGAGAGCGGGGATGTTGGGCGGCGGTGGCGGTGGCGGAACACCCAGGAGGTTGTCGAGTATGTAGAGCCCTCGCTTGACCGGAGAAGTGCGGTCCGGATTGGACGTGGTGAGCAGGAAGCTCCCCTGGGTCAGGATTCCTCCCTGCCGTGAATTGCCCTCCAGACTCACCTTGCGGAACTCTTTCCCCTGGATTCCTGCCACCCCGTAAAAGGTCGCGAGCCGGTCGTTCACGAATGCGTAATCGGCAGTGATCAATTCCACCGCGGGCCGGTTCTCCTTCAGGATGTGCTCGAAGAAAAGCTGGGTCTCCTGCATCATGTCCTGCCGCGTGTAGAGATTGAAGATCTGGCGGGCCCGGTTTCCGTCCTTGATGCCGAGCAGGAGCGGCGTGTCAGAGATCTTCCCGTCCAACTCCCGGATCTGCAGCCACTGCCCGACAAAATTGCGGATGAAGCGCTCGGCCTTCGGGTCGGCCAGCATGCGATCTACATTGGCCCGCAGATTCGTTCGCAGTTTCCCGGCCCCTGCCTCATCGAGAAGGGCCTGGTCCGGCGCCGAACTCCAGAGAAAACACGAGAGCCGCGTGGCCAGGGCATACTCGTCGAGTGGAACGGCCCGAACCTCTCCCTCTCCCTTGCCCGGCAACTCCCCGCGGAGCAGGAAGTCGGGCGAACTCAGCACGGCCGTGAGGGCGAAGCGAATTCCCGCCACGAACTGCCCTTCGGCCTCCCACTTCACCCTGGCGAGCGCGATGAGCCTGTCCAGGGTCTCCTCTTCGACAGGCTGGCGATAGGCCCGCGTGGCAAGGCGGCGCAGAATCTTCCGCGCGTATTGCTCCCGCTCCGCCGCTCCCTCCGGCGGCGGGCCTCCGTCGATGATGCGCCGGACGCTCTCGGGGTAACTGTCCCAGGCCATTGAGTCAGCCGATCCGGTCATCACTACACTGAGCACCTTCACCGCGAGGGGCACGTTCGCGCTGGTCGCGCCCTTGCCGGGCACCATTTCAAACTCGAGTCGGCGGGGGCCCTTCTCCAACACCTGACTCAGTTCCAACTCGAAGCTCTTCGTCCTGCTGTTCTCGAAGCTGATGGGCCGGGAGGCCAGCTCCCGGCCGTCAATCAGAACGCGCCAGGTGGCGTTTGCATCCTTGCCTCCGCTCTGCGCCACCACCTGGTAGCGGATCGCCAGGCGATGCCTGCCCGCCGTCTTGGCATCCCAGACTGTTCCTGCCCGATGAGCGCTTCCCGCCCGCATGAAGAGCGCCGACCGGGAACGATTCTTCTCATTGCGCATCTGGCCGGGATCGATGTTCACCGCCTGCGGACGGCCCGCCTCGAGGGGAATCGCCTGCGCCATGATGCGCTCAGCCGCCGCGAGATACTTCTCCATGAGAAGAGGTGAGATCGACAACACGTCCCCGATCGTGTCGAACCCGTAGCCGGTGTCGTCGGGCGGAAAGGCATCGTTCACATTGAACTTCACTCCCAGGATGTCCTCGATCGAATGGCCGTATTCGACGCGGTTGAGACGGCGCAACGTGACTCGCCCCGGATCGGGATTAGCCGGATCAAGTCCGAAGACCTTGCGCTCGATCCAGGCGATCAACTCCGCACGCTCATCCGCGGTCGGCTGATCTTTCTTGGCCGGCGGCATGAGATCGGTCCGCAGGTTCTTCCAGATCCGCAACCAGAGTTCCTGGTTGTCGAGGTGCTGGGCTCCTTTCCCGGGGTCGTCGAGGGAAACGTCTCCCTTCGCGTCCCCCTCACCGTGACACTCATAGCAGTAACGTTCGAGGAGAGGTTGCACCTCGGAGCCGAATTCCCCGCCCGCAGACTGCCCTGCCTCCTCCGCCACCGCAGGCACACACAGACAGGCGCCCAACGCGAACACGGGAATCCAGCAATCCGGCAGCACACCGGTCATACGCAAGCACGCAATTGGTTTCCTCCCGGCCATGCTCTACTTCCCGAAAAAAAAGTTCCGGAATACCTCCGCTGAAAAATTAACCCCGCCCGCCGAGGGGTGACTCCCGTCCCTGGCGAAGAGGCGCTTGCCTGTTCCCTCCTTCATTTCCCTCGCCCACGCCTCCCCGACCGGCACAACCAGCGCACCCTCCGTCGCGACCGCCGCTTCGCGATAACCAATCACCAACCGGTGCTGCATCTTCTCAAAAGTATCCTTGGGGAAGGCCTCCGCATTCTTGTGATCACCATCCCGGCGCCCCCAGGTCTGGAAGAAGACCGGCACCGCGCCCGCTTTCCTGATTTCCGTCACCAGGGTCTTCGCGTGCGGGATCATCTGCCTGCTACGCCGATCCCTGTTGAAGGCGGGCAACTGGCTCTGTTCCTGCAGCACCACCACATCCCATTTCCCCTCTCGGATTCTGGCAAGGGTCTCCTTGGAAGCGGCATGCTTCTCTAATGTCCAGCCACCCCTGCTCACACCCTCAACAACCACCTTCCGCCTTGCGTTCCGAACCAGCCTGGCGAGGGCGCCCGGCAACTTGAAGCTGTAACTGTTCCCCACGAAGAGGATCCTCGGTTCCTCAGTTTTTCTGAGCCGATCCTGCAGGGCCGCCTGTGAGTCCGCCGCTGGGGCCACTCCGGCAAGGAGAAGCCCAACGCATAGAAGCAACGATGTTTTCATGCCTGCCCCCATGAAGACCGGCCGCAGCCAAATTCCAAGAAGATCCTCCGCCGATCGTGACGCCAATGCGAGGCCGACGGCACCGAAGCAGGGTCTGCAGGCTGGGTTCCGCAGGCTAATACCGACAGTTCACATTGAACCAGAGGGAACGCGGAAGGCCGGTTGACCGCAGCCCGGAACTGCTCAATCCGGTGTCGATCTCCTCATCAAAGAGGTTCTCAACGTGGATCTGCATGGTCAGCGCATCAGCCACCTCAAACCGCCCGCCGAGCCTCGCCGTCCACCATGAGTCGAGACGGCGCTCTTCCAGCACGTCATCGTATTGACCGCTTCCGCATTCGAGCTCCGCAAAGAGATGCACCCGTTGGAAAGGATCACCCTCAACCCCGGCCACCAGGCGGTGTGCCGGACTCTGTGGAAAGCCCTTCCCCTGCAACAGGGACTGACCAGGGGACTTGGTGAACTCGGATTGTGAGAGCAGGTAGCGCAGGGTGCAGGCCCAGCGTGAGGAGACCTGCCAGCGGGCCCGGCTCTCCAACCCCCACACGCGGGCCTCCTCCACATTGCGTCGCTGTGCCACCGTTCCCCCCGGAGGAACAAACCCGGCTATCGCCTGCGCTTCGACCGGATCGGTGACGGGGACGTTGGCAATGGCATCCTGAATCCAGTGGTGGAAGATGTTGAGGTCGCATGAAAACCTCTCCGAGGGCGTCCACTCGACCCCTGCATCCACGGTATAAAAACGCTCCGGATCAAGACCTGCATTTGCTTCCGTGATGTCACTTCGAACCCGAAAAGGGCGGTAGAGTTCGTTGATCGTGGGAAGGCGGAAAGCCGTCCCGGCCGATGTCCGCACACGAACCGACTCCGAGAACCGGTAACCGATGGCACCGCTCAGGGAAGGAGCGGTTCCCTCCCGATCGCCGATCGCCGTGTCGCGCAGGAGCGCACCCGTGACGGGCCTCCGTTCGATTCGCCCACCATTCCGGAAAGCCCATCGATCGAACCGGGCGCTGCCCTCAAGTGACACCCCCGCATCCGTTGCGCAGGCCGCCCGGGCAAAGAACCCTCCCACACACTGCTCTCCACCCGCCCGGCGACGACGCAGAAAGCTCCCATCCACAAATCCTGCCCGCTCGTTGGTCTCACCGTTCATGTGTCGCAGGTCCGCACCCAGGATCACATCCACCCCCTCTGCCAGGTGCAGGGTGGCAGTCACTCCCCCGCCAATCCCCTCTCCCGGCACATCAAACTGGTCCAGGGCGGGGGCTTCCATGCTGCGCGTTGCATCGACCGAGGAAAAGAGCGCTTCAAAGTCGCGACGTTGATAATAGGCCGCCACCTGCCAGGTCTGGGAGGGAACTTCCTTGGTCACCCGAAGCGAGAGATCAAGGGCCGCAGTGGCATTGCGCGAAAGGATCGTGCCGTTCCCACGGTCCTCGTCGTAGTAGGACAGCGACGGTTCGATGGTAAGATCATTCGCAGGACGCCACACTACGCGCAGTTCCGCACCGTTCGTCACAAGCTCAAGCGGTCGATCCACTGCCCCGCGCTGACTCTTCTTCAATCCGTGGAAACCACCCGATTGCAGGGTGAAGGCGGCAACCTGAGCGGCAACCCTGGAGTCATCGGAGACCAGGTCACTCACCATCGTCAATCCGAGTGTCTCGTGAGTTCCTCCCGTGAACTGTAGCCTGGTCCGGTTCTCCACCAGTTCTCTGCTCGTGAGGCGCACGATCCCGGCTGGACTCTGATTCCCCCAGACCGCCGCCTGTGCTGCCGGGACAATCCGCACCGAGGAGAGCAACTCCGGATTGTATCGCGCCCAGGAAATCCAGCCCCCGAAGGGATCGTTCTGGGGAATCCCGTCGCGCAGCACCAGCGTCCGCGCGGTCGCGGTCGCCCCCGTCCCCCGCAAGCTCACCCCCGCCGAAGTAGGATGCCCAAAGATCGCTGACTGCCGCCGATAGAGCGAGAAGGACGGATCGGTTGACAGAAGTTCATCAATGGTCCGGGGAGATCTCGCGGCAATCTCATCCCCGGGCCAGGAAGCAACGGCAGGATCTCCACTCAACTCGCGCTCGGCCGTCACCACTGTTTCCGGGATGATCACGTCCTGCGCTCCACCCGTCGGGCCGGGAACAAGGAACAACGCCCACAGGAACGGAATGACGGACTGCGGGACAGTCCCTCCGCGGTTCGATCCAATCACCCCGGCAGGTGAACCGCTCGCCCTAGAAAAACTCATACGCTTCACGGATGCCAGAAGCCCGGGTCCAGACCGGGCCCCGGATTGTCCCAGAGATCGTCGAGAAGCTCACCACCACCCGGGCTGCGGGGAGCCAGATTCCTGATGAGTAAGCCATGCCTGAGAAACTCTAAAGCAGGCTCTTCTCCGGACAGAAGTGGAAAATCCCCGCAGATGGAGCACCTCCTCTGCAATCTCCACGAAATGGATTCTCCTCTCCCCCGGATCCTCCCTAGACTGTCTCCAGTGAAGACCCACCTCCCTGCCGTCCTCATCCCCTTTTCGGCCCTCATCTGGACAATCTCCATCGCGGCCGAGCCCAAGTCCGTCGACTGGCCCGTCTACCTTGGGGGCAAGGAACGCAATCTTTACTCGCCCCTGGCACAGATCAACCGCGGAAATGTGAAGGCACTGAAGATGGCCTGGAGTTACGATACCGGACAAAAGGCGGAGTACCAGGCCAACAACCTCATCGTGCGCGGCGTTCTCTACACGCCCATCGCGACCCGCGAGATCGTGGCTCTCAATGCCGCCACCGGACAGCCCCTCTGGAAATGGGATCCGGGACAGGAGAAGACCGGCCGCGGGCGGCAACGGCAGCGCGGACTGGTTTACTGGGAAAACGAACAGGGCGGGGAACGGAGACTTCTCACGGGCGTGAAAGGGCACCTTTTCGCAGTCGACCCCGACACCGGCAAGACCATCCGTGAGTTCGGCGACAACGGATCGATCGTCCTCGGATCAGGACTCAACACCCCGGGCGTGATCTACCGGGACCTGGTCATCGTGGGCGGGGTTGGTGGAGTGGGGGCGGTCCGCGCCTACGACGTGCGGACCGGGAAACGCCGCTGGATCTTCAACCTCATCCCGCAACCCGGCGAGTTCGGTCATGATACCTGGCCCAAGGACGCCTGGAAGACCGCCACCGGCACCATGCCCTGGTGCGGTCAATCGCTCGATGAGAAACGAGGGATCGTCTACGTCGCCACCAAGACAGCCGAACCCGACTTCTACGGTGGAAAGCGTCACGGAATGAACCTCTTTGCCAACTGTGTTCTCGCCCTCGATGCTGCCACCGGCAAACGAATCTGGCACTTCCAGATCATTCACCACGACCTGCTCGACAAGGACCTTCCGTGCCCACCTGTCCTCCTGACCGTCACCCATGACGGCAAAAAGATCGATGCCGTCGCCCAGGGAGCCAAGCACGGACTCCTTTTCGTTTTCAACCGCGTCACCGGAGAACCTCTCTGGCCCATCGAAGAGCGTCCCGTCCCCCAATCCGACCTCATCGGCGAAAAGGCCTGGCCCACCCAGCCCTTCCCCACCAGGCCCGAACCCCTCATGCGACAGCGCTACACCGAAGCGGACGCCTCCAACATCTCTCCCACCACTCACCAGCTGACCCTCGACCGCATCCGTGCTTCCCCCAACTTCGGCCCCTTCCCGGCGCCCAGTCTGAAGGAAACCATCATGTTTCCGGGCTACGACGGGGGCATGGAATGGGGCGGCGGGGCGGCCGATCCCGCTGGCGTCTACTACGTGAACATCAACGAGATGCCATGGATCTTGCAGATGATCGAGACCAGGCGTGCCGATGGGTCCAGCCTGGCGGCCGGCGAACGCGACTACCTGATCAACTGCAGCGCCTGCCACGGTGTCGATCGAAAGGGAAACATGGCAGCCGGCTTCCCTCCCCTTCTCGATCTCGCCAAGCGCAAACCCCGTGAGGAAATCGATAAAATCACCCGCGACGGAGCGGGGCGCATGCCGCCTTACGCGTCCATGCCCGAGAAAAAGCGCATGGCAATCCTCGACTACGTTCTCAATGTCCCACCCCGCGACGGGAAACGCGACGGGGAGGAAAAGGAACCGTCCGCCCAACCCTCCTACGCCTTCGGAGGGTTCCGGCGCTACCTTGATCCCGAAGGATACCCCGCAATCAAGCCCCCCTGGGGCACCCTCAACGCGGTCGATCTCAACACCGGAAAAATCAAGTGGAAGGTTGTTCTGGGCGAGTATCCTGAACTCACCAAGCGCGGCATTCCTCCCACCGGCACTGAAAACTACGGAGGACCGGTGGTAACCGCCGGCGGCCTCCTCTTCATTGGAGCAACCGCCGATGAAACTTTTCGTGCCTTTGACAAGGAGAACGGGAAACTCCTCTGGAAAACCAAGCTCCCCTTCGGAGGCAACGCCACACCCAGCACCTACATGATCGATGGTCGCCAGTATGTCGTCATTTCCGCCGGAGGGGGCAAATCCAACCGACCCCGCGGCGGCATGCTGGTGGCCTTCGCCTTGCCAGAGTGACAGGCCCACCCTGCTTCCGTGGCCACGCCCTGCAGACAACCTCTGCCTCAGCGTGGAAAACCCGGGACCCTCCCCGTGACCTGACCTCCAAATCCTCCCCGGCAGATCCGAATCCTCTGAAGCGGGGGTGACGCGGCAGAAAAACCGATCACCTGCCCTCTCCGGAGGGACCGATGAGTTCGATGAAATTGCCGTCGGGATCACGGAAAACGGTCAGGTGATTGGCGCCACCGAT